>Ga0194132_10003134_pt1 | contig 29873 bp, 21 predicted proteins | sample TA2KigOf80mmetaG_FD_148612 | JGI IMG/M metagenome (GOLD analysis project Ga0194132, IMG submission 148612) | Freshwater microbial communities from Lake Tanganyika, Tanzania - TA2015054 Kigoma Offshore 80m | ecosystem: Environmental > Aquatic > Freshwater > Lake | place: Tanzania: Lake...
TTTTGTTTGTCACCCATTGGGTGCTGTCCTCCGCAGGGGTCTTCGCTGCCTTCAAACCCCTATCGATATTGATGCGGACGAGCATCCAGGAGATTCGCACGCGCGGCTCAAAACGGAAATGTGGGCTCAATGTATTCGGACTATCCCGTAAGCCCGGACGCCGTCAGCGAGGTGAGCATCCTCACCTCCAATTACGAACCGCAATTCGGATCGACCGGCTCGGCGGTCGTCAATGCGACCACAAAGTCGGGCACGAGCCAATTTCACGGCTCGGCCTATGAGTTCCTCCGCAACAGCGCTCTCAACGCCCGCCAGTTCGGCGTCCCGAAGAAGACCAAGAACATCGAGAACGACTTCGGCGTGACCATCGGTGGGCCCGTCAAGATTCCCAATGTCGCGTGGACGGGCACCCGCAAGACTTTCTTCTTCATAAACGCCGGCCGGTATTACGTGCGGGGCGGCACGGTCGCTCCGATCCTCAGCATTCCGTCCGCGAAGCAACGGATCGGCGATTTCTCGGACTGGACCGACGCGCGCGGCAATCTGATCCCGGTCTACGACTCCGCGACGACCCGCCGAAACCCTAACTACAACTCCAGCCTGCCCACCAGCGCCCAGAACCTCCCGTTTCTCCGCGATCAGTTCATGGGATGCGACGGGAAGAGTCCGAACGTCATCTGCGCCTCCGATTCGCGTTTGCGGAACTCCCTTGCCAACGGCTGGCTGAAATACCTTCCAACGCCGACCTTCCAGACGCCGCTCAACAATTACGTGGCTCCCCTTGCGTACTCGAATTCGGGCGGCGCCCCACTCAACTACAGAATGGCGTACGACGGAAAAATCGATCACTACATCCGCGAGAAGGACCGCATCTCGGTGGTTCTGCACTACCACGCCCCCATCTATTCCAAGCTCTCTTACCTGCCGCCGCAACTGGCCAACGAGCGGTTTATCGATCAGGGCGGCGCCGTCGGGCCATGGGCGAATCGATTGAACTGGGACCACACGTTCAGCCCAACGTTCCTCACCAACGTCAACGTCGGATACATGAACATGCGCGGGCGGGATAGCTGCGTCAACCAGGACTACGTAAAGGACCTGCCCAAGATTTCGGGAGTGCCCAGCAACAAGATCAGCTCGCAACTGACCTTCGAAAACTTCCAGACGTTCGGCTGCACCTACGATAACTACTCGGATCGCCCCACCTTGATCTTGAACAACCTGACCACGTGGGTTCGCGGCCGCCACACGCTCAAATTCGGCGGCGAATACCGCCACCTGGAGCTCAATTCCGTCAACTACCGCAACACCGCCGGCAGTTTCAACTTCACGGCTCTCAGTACCGGCCTGCTGGGGATCAACAGCGGCAACTCGATTGCGAGCTTCTTGCTGGGACAGGTCGGCAACGCCAATGCCGCGTTTCTGACGGTCAACAGCACGAGGGCCCGGGGACGCGCCGCGTCGCTCTTCGCCGGCGACACATGGCGGGCGAAGACCAACCTCAGCATGAACTATGGCGTGCGTTGGGACATGGATCAGCCCTATCTTGAAGTGGAGGACAAGCTGTCCTTCTTCGACATCTCGGGACCGAACCCGGGGGCGGGCAACCGTCCCGGCCGCTTGGCCTTTGCCGGGAACGGGTACGGCCCCGCCAGCTTCGGCAAGCGTTACCCCGAAGCCCTCTTCCTGGGTGCATTCGCCCCGCGGATCGGGATTGCCTACACCCCGAACCAGCGGAGCGTGGTTCGGGCGGGCTATGGGATATTCTTCGCCAAACAATTCACGCCCGGTTGGGCGGCCGGCGTATCCACCGCGGGCTTCAATCTGACGCCATCGTTCGGAAGTGCCGATGGCGGCATGACGGCGGCGTTCAACCTTGCCGACGGCTTCCCTTCGAATTTCAACAAGCCGCCCTTTATTAACTCCAGCTACCTCAACGGGCAAAACGCTCCTCTGTACCGCCCCTCGGATGCGAACCGTTTGCCCTACACGCAGCAGTGGAACCTCACCATCGAGCATAAGTTCGGCGGGAACCTCAACGTCAGCGCCGCGTACGTCGGCAACAAGGGGACCCGGCTCGGATCCACTGTGGCTCCGCTAAATGCGCTCGACCCCAAGTACCTCTCGATGGGCGCGCGGCTTTTCGACCAGTTCACGGTGGGCCAGACGAGCGTGAATGGCGTGCCGCTGCCATATGCCGGGTGGGTCGAGCAGATGAGGGCTTGTGCGCCATCTGTCGCCCAGGCCCTGCTTCCCTATCCGCAATATTGCGGTCCGATCCGTGGTCTCAACGAGAACGCCGGCAACTCGACCTATCATTCCGCGCAACTGAAGGCGGAGAAGCGCGTTTCTCAGAGCCTGTGGCTTCTCGCGTCGTACACGAGCGCGAAGCTGCTGACCGACGTCGATACCGTGTATCAGGGAGGCGGGATTCTCGTGGGCGGCGGCCACGGCGTGATCTCGCCATACGAACGCAAACGCAACAAAGCGCTGGCCATGGACGATATCCCGCAGACTCTTTCCGCCGCCGCGATGTACCAATTGCCGTTCGGCAAGGGCAAACGCTTCCTGAATCACCGCGGCGTCCTGAACAAGGTCGTTGGTGGCTGGACCGTGACGTCGATTGTTCGGGCGCAGTCCGGCACGCCGCTCTTCTTCCGCTCGAGCCAGTGCACCGTGCCCTCGCAATTCATCGCTGCCTGTATTCCGGCGGTGCTGGCCGGGGCGAACCCGCTGGCCCAGGACCGCAACAGCTTCGAGCCGAGCAAGCCGCTGTTTAACGTTTCGGCTTTCGAACCGGCCAGCAGCTTTGTCTCCTACTACGGCAAGGGGGCGCGGGTCTCCAACATTCGCGCTCCTGGCTACAGAAATGCCGATCTCGGGATCGCCAAGGACACGAAGATCGCAGAGCGAGTCAACGTGCAGTTCAGGGGCGAATTTTTCAATGTCATGAACCTGCACAACTTCGTATCGAACCAAAGCTGGTGGGCGGCGCAGGCCTTCGATACCAACGTCGCCAGCCCGAGATTCGGACTCTGGAACGGGGCCGTCTCTCCGCCACGTAATATTCAGTTCGGCATGAAACTGCAATTCTGATATGAATCGGCCAGCCGGACTCGGGGCATTGCGGGGCACCTTGGGTTTCAGAAAAACCGTCAACAATCTCGGACACTCGCCAAACTCATCGCCAGCACGGTTAACGAAAAGCCGCGAAGCTACGCTCGGCGGATGCTTCTCCGCCTCGATCAGCCTTGTCGACGAGTTACGGTCGATTCCTCGCTGCAGGGACAAGTCCGCTGCAGACCATTCCGTAGCTGTGGTATTCCCCAAACTCAACCACGCACACCTTTGGAAAGACTTCTCTGTGGGCCGTCCGGCAGGGTATACCCTGGCTAGCTACTTTCCGGCGCAAAAATAGCCGGTTCCAAGTCGTCCGCCCTGCCCTGACGGCAACTCGGAATTGTCTCGGTATCGAAAACCGGCCTCGCCAAGCCCTTGAAATCATTCAAAGCGCAAAAATCCATTTTTGGCAATCGACCCTTCTCGCGCAGCTTCTGTCGCTCATCATCCCAACTGGTCCGGCCCTTCATCCGGTGGCCTCCCGGCGCCCCAGCAGTCTGCCCAGATTGATCAGATTGTCCGCGATCACCCCCAAGCCCACCCACTTCTCCATCCCTTCTTGCCCACGGTAACGCGATCGATTCAATCCGCCCCGCCGTTTCAACACGCTGATCCGTCCTTAACGAAGACCGCCTGGGATTTCGCGGTCCTGGTGCACTTGCAGCCCACTCTGGTTCCATCGAACCTCAACACCTGGGCGGCTTCGGCGCTGGGCACCATGGATTACGGCTTGCTGCAGTACGGCTTGATTTTGGCCTGGGAGCACGCGGCGGCGCACTTCAAGCGTGCCGAGGAGACGCGGCTCAAGGCTTCGCAGCTTGAGGCGCAACTGGCACGGGCGCAGTTGCAGGCCCTCAAGATGCAACTTCATCCGCACTTTCTGTTCAACACGCTGCATACGATCTCCGAGCTGATCCACGCCGACCCGGCGACGGCAGAGACGATGATTGTCCGCCTGAGCGATTTCCTGCGGCTCACGCTGGATCATGTGGGCATCCCCGAGGTCACGCTGATGCAGGAAGTGGAGTTCGTCAAACGATATCTTGAGATCGAGAAGATGCGATTTGAAGACCGGCTTCGGGTGGAAATGGAACTGGACACGCCCACGCTCTATGCCCGGGTGCCGAACCTTGTTCTGCAGCCGCTGGTGGAGAACGCTCTTCGCCACGGCCTGGCGCGGCGGACACGCGATGGACTGCTGAGCATCCGCTCCACGCGTGAGAACGGCCACCTGACCATCCGTGTGTTCGACAACGGCTCGAATGGAGCGGGCGCCGTTGAGAAGCCCGGCGCGGTCACGATTCAGGAGGGCGTCGGCATCTCCAACACACGCCGCCGCCTGCAACAGATCTATGGAGTGGATCACAGTCTGGAGATGAGCCATCAGCCTGGCGGGGGCTTTGAAGTGATGATCCGCGTTCCATTCCGGTTGTCGCCGCAGGACTGAGTGTATGATCCCCATTCGAGTACTGATCGTGGACGACGAACGCATGGCGCGCGAGCGTGTGCGGCGATTCGTTTCCGCCGACGAGGGCCTGCACCTGGTGGGTGAATGCGCCAATGGCGCGGAGGCGGCGGACTTTCTGTCGAAGAATCCGGTGGACCTGCTGTTCCTGGATATTCAGATGCCGGGCATGGACGGATTCGAGGTCTTGCGCGGCGTTCCGGGACAGCACCTGCCGGTGGTTGTTTTCGTAACCGCGCATCAGGAGCACGCGCTGGAAGCTTTCGAAGCCAAGGCGTTCGACTACCTGCTGAAGCCATTTGACCAGCCGCGTTTCGAGGGCTGCCTGGAACGGGCCAAGGAACAGGTGGAGATGATCCGGAAGGGCATGCGCGAAGAGCCTTTGAATCAGGCGCTGGCCGAGTTGCGCGGACGGCGCGGGCGCACCGCGCGGATTCCGGTGAAGAACTCCGGAAAGATCTCCTTTGTACGCGTGGAAGACGTGGATTGGATTGAGGCGGCGGACAACTACGTGTGCCTGCACGTGGGCCCGGAGACGCATGTGCTGCGCGAGACGATGAACTCGATTGAGAGCCGTCTGGACCCTGGCCGATTTCTGCGCATCCACCGATCACGCATTGTGAATATCGACCGGATCAAGGAGTTGCAGCCATGGTTTCACGGCGACTCGATCGTGATCCTGCACGATGGCACACAACTGACGCTGAGCCGGAGCTATCGCGACCGGCTGATGACCGCTTTGGCAGTCTGAGCTGAGAGCCGGCGGGATACACTGGGGGTGCGATGAGCACGCCGAAAAAGCCTCGCAAGTACAGTGCCCGGAAGGAAGTGAAAGCGATTGCGCGCGAGCGTATCGGGACCGTTCCGGCGACGCAGGTGATTGTTCCGAAGGACCGGCGGAAGAAGCCGAAGTATCCGGTGAACCCCTTGGACGAGTAGGCCGACCCCGGCCCCGGCTTAACAGGCTGGATCTTGGAGTGGGCGGCTCTTCATCGCGCTGAACATTGCGTCGATTGGGACAACGCGCGAGTGGGTGAACCACCGCTTCCAATTGGTTGACCAGACTGACTGGCCCCTCGTAATAGACCCGATGCCTCACTGGTGCGACCTCGGAAAGGGCATTCTGATCAACTCCGGCACGGGAGTGAGGCGACGGGAGTATACTAATTGGGTCCAAACCCAAAACGGAAATCCCGGACCACATCGGATCGGTAGACCCTCGTGCCTTGAAAATCGCCGAGCAGTAGCTGATCAGTTTGGGATCGGGCAAGCTCCTCGAAAGTGAATGGCCTGCTGTGGCGATGATTTGTATCGCCGCGGGTCACCACCTTATGCGTCCAGCCGACGCAGTTGAGGCCCACGCGACCAGGTTCGGGGGGACGCTGCGTTTGAGCCGCTGCCGCGTGCTCCCACCGTACTTTGTTGCCCAGATGTCCGGGTTCCCGGGGTCGATGTGATTCAACCCGAGCGAGAACTGCCGCGTGCCGGCAGGGTCGATGAGGTCCCTAATGAGCGATAGACGCCGAGCCCTTACGGCCTGGCGAGGTATCTGCGGTAGAGTCTTGTGTGCTTGCTTTCGACGCCGGTTTCGCGCCCGTGGATGAAGACCTGGGTGACGTTGGTGCGCGGCTCCAGGATGTCTCCGTCGGCCAGGACGAGGTCGGCCCACTTGCCCTTTTCGATGGAGCCCAGGGAATCGTCCTGGCCCCAGATGGTGGCCGGGCTTAGGGTGACGCTGCGGAGGGCTTCCTGGGGCGGCAGGCCGTAGGCGGCGGCGAAGGCGGCCTGGAACCCGATGTTGCGGGCGAACTGGTTGTTGAAGCTTCCGAGCGCGAAGCGGATTCCTTCCTTGTGGAGCCGGGCGGGGAGGGAGTAGTTGTGGTCGTAGGGATCGTCTTCGCGGCCGGGGAGGTCGGTGGGTTCGCGGAGGATGACGGGCACGCCCGCGGCTTTGATGGCGGCCATGGCGGCGCCCGGGTCGCGGACGCCGCCCAGGATCACCTTGAGCTTTTCGCGCCCGCCGAACGCCAGGGCTTCCCGAATGGCCCGCTCATTGCCCGCCAGCAGCAGCACGGGCACCTTGCCTTCGAGCACGGGCAGCATGGCTTCCAGACGAATGTCGGTGCGCAACTGGGCGTCGCCCGCCGTGCGTGCGCGTTGATACCGGCGGGCGTTTTCGAAGAACGTGGTGAGATCGCGCAAGCGTGATTCATAGGTCCGCCGGGCCTCGAGGAACGGAATGCGAACCGGGCGCAGTTCACCCGGCGTGTTGATGCTCAATCGAACTTCGGGAAACTGAAGCACCATGGCGGCGGCGCGGTTGATCTCCATCTCTTCCCACGTCCAACCATCCAGACGCAGCAGAGACGCGTGGCCTGGAATGATGCCGCCGCCGGAGGTTCCGGTGAGCGAGACGGGCAGCGTGACAACGGAGGTGATGCCGTTGGCGCGGGTCACCGGGATGTGCTCGCTATCGGGGTTGACGGCGATCAATGGGCGCAGTTGCGGGTTGAAGTCGCCTGCTTCCCCCACGTCATTGCCCGCTGAAACGGCTCCCACTTCCGAGAGGCCGATCATGGTGGCCGAATTGATCATGCCGGGGAACACATGCTGGCCCTTGCCGTCGATGACCCGAATGCCCTTGGGCGCCGCGAGGCGAGTGCCCACGTCGGCGATGCGGCCGTCGCGGACAAGGATGGCGGCGTTGGGGATGTCCGGGTCCGAAACCGGGTGGACGGTGACGTTGCGTAACAGGAATGTCTCCGCGTGCAGCGCGGCGGCGAGGGCGGCGGCCAGGTAGAGGGCTCGCATCACTGTGCCCTCCGGGCCGGGGCGCGGCGTGCGCCGGGCCGTTCGCGTTCAAGCAGCGCCTGACGGGCGGCTTCGCGCTCCGGCCGCGCGGCCAGATCCCGGGCACGGTCGAACCGGAGTTCACCGTCGACGAAGACCTTCTGGGCCACGGCGTAGTTGGAGAGCGGGTGTTTGTCGAACAGCACCAGGTCCGCGTCCTTGCCGGTGTCGATGGAGCCCACGCGGCCGTCGATTTCAAGCTGGCGCGCCGGGTTGATGGTGATGAGAGACAGCGCTTCAGTTTCAGTGAGCCCGCCATAGCGCATGGTTTTGGCCGCTTCCGTGTTGAGGCGCCGGATGACATCGGGCGAGTCCGAGTTGATGGAGACCAGGACGCCCTTCTTCAGCATGATGGCGGCATTGTAGGGGATGGCGTCATAGGCTTCCACCTTGTACGCCCACCAGTCGCTGAAGGTGGAGGCGCCGGCGCCATGGGCGGCGATCTCCTTGGCCACCTTGTAGCCTTCCAGAACGTGTTGCAGGGTGCGGATCCTGAACCCGAACTCCTCGGCCACACGCAGCAGCATCAGGATCTCGTCGCTACGGTAGCAGTGGGCGTGCACGAAGCGGCGGTTCTCCAGCACGTCCACCAGCGGCTCCAGCTTGAAGTCGCGGCGGGGTGCGATGGCGGGTTCGCGGCGTTCCGTCTTCAACTGGTACTCGCGCCACTCCTTCTGATATGCCTTGGCTTCGGTGAACGCTTCGCGGATCACATCCTCAACGCCCATCCGCGTGGTGGGGTAGCGGGCCGTGCCGGCGCCGCGCGACGAGGGTGAGTTGGTGCGTTTGGGATTCTCGCCGAGCGCGAATTTGATGCCCGGCTTGGCTCCTTCAAACAGCATCTCGCGGGCGCTGGCGCCCCAGCGAAGCTTGATGACGGCGCACTTGCCGCCAATTGAATTCGCCGAACCGTGGAGCACGTTGGCGGTGGTGACGCCGCCGGCCAGTGCGCGGTAGATGGCAATCTCCTCGGGTGCGATGACATCCTCGATGCCGGCCATGGACGACACCGAGACGCTGCCTTCGTTGATGGCTTCGACGCCGATGTGGGAATGGCAGTCGATGATGCCGGGCATGAGGTACTGGCCGGCGGCATCGATGATGGTGGCGCCCTGGGGCACGGTGACTTGTTCAGCGGCCTGCCTGATGCGGCCGTTCTCAATGACGACGGAGCCGGTGAAGGCGGGCCGGGTGACGGGGATGACGTGCGCGTTGCGGATGACAACGGGCGGCGCGGCCAGGATGGCCTGCGTGAGGAGGGCGAGGCTGTAAGGATGTTTCATCGGGCGTTCTCCCTCTGCACAGGCTCATACTTTACGCCGTCGACGACGACGTAGCGGATGCGTGTGGTCTCGGCGAACAGGGGGCCATCGGCGATGACGAGGTTCGCAATCTTGCCCGGTTCGATGCTGCCCAGGCGGTCCGCCACGCCGAAGATCTCGGCGGGCGCCAGGGTCATGGCGCGCAGGGCGGCGGTTTCATCCAATCCGTTCTCGATGGCCCGGCGGACGCCGCGCTTGATCTGATCGGGCGATTGCAGCCCATCGGAGTAGAACGCGAAACGCACGCCGGCCTGGGCGAGCGCGGCGGGCGACCCTGGGGCCTGAGCCCGGAGGCGGAGCTGGCGCAGGCTCTCCACTTCATCGGGATCGCCATTGGGGTCGCGTTCCGGCCACTTGACGCTCACCAGGATGGGCATGCCCGATTGCTTGAGCGGCTCAGTCACGCGGTATGCTTCATGGCCGCCATAGAGCACGGCGCGGACCTTGAGTTCGGCGGCCAGGCGCAGTGAACGCTCAATTTCCACGGCGCGGCTGCCGGGAAGCAGGAGGCGTCTGGCCTCCAGCACGCCTTCCAACGCGCGGTCATAGGCGGGACGCTGGCGCCCGCGGGCATTGGCGGCGTAGGCCTCCTTCATGGCGACGTAGTGGGCCGCATCGGCATAGATCTGGCGGATGTACGAGATGGATCCCATGAGGGAACTGGGGAAGCTGCCCGCGCCACCGGTGGCGAGGGCTGCGTAGAGCCCGACGGAGGGCTCCACCACCATCTTGCCGGCGGGAGCGCTGGCCAGATTGATCACGGCGCCGTGGCCGCCGAAGATGCCTCGTGTGGGGAAGGTGGCGGCGCCGGTGAAGCCGGCCTGGCGGAAGAGGTCGATGTTGCGGTCCGCGGCTTGAAGAGTGTCGGCGGCCTTGATCCAGCTTGTGGTGAGGGGCCGGTCTTCGGGACCGCGGGCGGGAGTGGCGCCGGACGGCGCGGAGGGCCCGTTGCGCGGGGATGCCGCGCCCGGTTGTGGCAGGTCCGCGCCGGCGGCCAGCGTGCTGAGTGCATCCATCAGGCCCGGGTAGACAGTGAGCCCGGCGCCGTCCAAAACCCAGGCGTTGGCGGGCACCGGGACGTTGCCGCCCAGGGCCTCAATCAGGCCGTTGCGCACGAGGAGGGTACCGTTTTCGAGAACGGGTCCGGTGACGGTGACGATGCGGGCGTTGCGCACGGCGAGCGCGGGCGGGTCGGCGGCGGCGCCCAGGAAGGGCAGTAAGGCCAGCGCGGCCCGGGCGCAGGGCGGGATTCGAAGGGGTTTCATCGGGGGTGAATCGGCCTGACCAAGTATCATAGAAGTTCCACTCCACGATGGCACAATCCACGGCAAGAACCAGCAAGCAGTCGTCCAATCAGAAGGCCCCAGGGAAGAAGACCGCGGGGGACAAGGCGGCAGGGAACAAGGCGCAGGCGTTGACCTATCAGGACGCTGGCGTTTCCATCGACGCCGGTGACGAGGCCGTGGGCTCCATCAAGGAACTGGCCAGGAAGACTTTCACGCGCGGCGTGCGAACCCAGATTGGGAGTTTCGGCGCGGGTTTCCGGCTGGCGGGTTACCGCCGTCCGGTGCTGATCTCGTCGGCCGACGGGGTGGGCACGAAGCTGAAGGTTGCCATTGCGGCGGGGCGGCACGGAACGATTGGTGAGTGCCTGGTGAACCACTGCGTGAACGACATTGCGGTGCTGGGCGCCCAGCCTCTTTATTTTCTGGATTACTTCGCCATGGGCAAGCTGAATCCGAAGGTGGCCGCGGCGGTGATTGGCGGCGTGGCGCGGGGCTGCGGCGCGAACAAGTGCGCGCTCATCGGCGGAGAAACCGCGGAGATGCCGGGTCTGTATGCCGCAGGCGACTATGACATCGCGGGTTTCATCACAGGCGCCGTGGAAGAGAAGAAGATGATCACCGGCGCGGGCATCAAGGAGGGCGACGTGCTGATCGGGCTGCCTTCCACCGGGCTGCACACTAACGGCTATTCCCTGGCGCGGAAGCTGCTATTCGACGTGGCCGGATACAAGCACGATTCGCACGTGCCGGCGTTGGGGCGCACGGTGGCTGACGAACTTTTGGCCGTGCACCGCAGTTATCTGAAGCCCATCACGGCGCTGGCGAAGGCCGGGATCCTGAAGGGGGCCGCGCACATTACCGGCGGCGGCATCACGGACAACACGCCGCGCATTCTGCCCAAGGGTCTGGGCGTTGAGATCCGAGTGGCGTCATGGACCGTGCCGCCAGTATTTGAGCTTCTGCGCGAACTGGGCAACGTACCGCTGGACGACTGGCGGCGGACGTTCAATCTGGGCGCGGGCATGATTCTTGCCGTGAGCGCGAAGAAGGCGGAGTCCGCGGTGAAGCTGCTGAAGCGGGGCGGTGAGAAGCCGTGGCTGATCGGCGATGTGGTGCGGGTGAAGGCCGGCCGGCCGCGTGTGATCTACACATGAGGCGATTGGGCGTTCTGCTGTCCGGCCGCGGGTCGAACTTCGAGGCCATCGCACGGGCGATTGGTGAAGGACGGCTGGAGGCGGCGATTGCCGTGGTGATTTCGAACAAGGCGGAGGCCGCGGGTCTTGAGACGGCGCGCCTGATGGGTTTTTCCGCGGTGGCCATTCCGTCGAAGGGCGTGGAACGGGCCCGGCACGATGCGCTGGTGGCCGATGAACTGGAACGGCATGGGGTGGATCTGGTGTGCCTGGCCGGGTACATGCGGTTGCTGACGCCGGCGCTGATTAAACGTTACCCGGAGCGCATTCTGAACATTCACCCGTCGCTGCTGCCGGCTTTTCCGGGTCTGGATGCGCAGAAGCAGGCCTGGGAACACGGCGTGCGTGTGGCCGGCTGCACGGTGCATCTTGTGAATGAGGCGCTGGATGCGGGCCCCATTGTGATGCAGGCCGCGGTACCGGTGCTGGAAACGGATACGATAGAATCGTTGTCGCACCGCATTCTGGCCGAGGAGCATCGCATTTACAGCCAGGCCATTGCGCGGGTGCTGCGGGGCGGCTGGCGGGTGGATGGACGCCGCATCGTTTGGGAGTGAGGGTATGAGTGTGAACCGCAGAATTTTCCTGGCTTCAGGCGCGGCGCTGTCGATGCCGGCCGCGGATCGTGTGCGCGCGGGCATTATTGGCGCGGGCGGGCGCGGGCGTTATCTGACGGCGCAATTCAAGGAAGTGGGCGCCGAGGTGGCGGCGGTGTGCGACATCTACCAGCCGAACCTGGAGGCGGGCCTGAAGGCGGCGTCGACCGGCGCGCAATCGCACACCAGCTACCGCAAGCTGCTGGAAGACAAGTCGCTGGACGTGGTGATTGTGGCCACGCCCGACCATTGGCATGCCCAGATGACCATTGATGCGGTGGAGGCGGGCAAGGACGTCTATGTGGAGAAGCCCCTGGCGCACACCGTGGAGGAAGGTTTCAGGATCATCGAAGCCGTTCGCCGCACCAGGCGCATTGTGCAGGTGGGCACGCAGCGGCGCAGTTCGGAGCTGTTCCAGGAAGCCAAGGGGATCATCGATTCGGGCGCAGTGGGCGAAGTGCGGCTGGTGAATTCCTGGTGGTTGAATCATCAGCGTTCGCTGAGCAGCAACACGTTCAAAGGCGATCTGGATTGGAAGCAGTGGCTGGGCAGCGCGCCGGACCGGCCCATGGACCCGATGCGGTTCTTCAACTGGTACTACTTCTGGGATTATTCCGGCGGACTGATGGTGGGCCAGGCGGCCCATATCATCGATTGCATCAACTGGTTCATGGGCTCGAAGGCGCCGCTGGCGGTGACCACTTCGGCGGGCCAGAACAATCTGGCGGGCGGGGAAGTGCCGGACACGACGTGCCTGACCGTGGAGTACCCGGAGAACTACCTGGCGGTGTTCACGCTGGGCTACAAGGCGATGCGCTACAACGGCTTCAACGATCAGATGCAGCAGTATCACGGGATGAAGGCGCGGTTCGACATGGGCCGCGAATCGTATGCGCTGTATCCGGAGAACACGGCGGTTGAGATGAAGCCGTCGGCGGAGAAGAAACTTCCGGGCAGCTTTGATTCAGCCACGCGGGCGCACATCCGGAATCTGCTGGAGTGCGTGAAATCGCGCCGTGAGCCCAATGCGCCGGTGGAGGCGGGCCAGGCGGCGAACATCGTGCTGTGCATGGCGATGGAGTCCTTGCGGAAGGGCCGGCGGCTGCGGTTCAACGCGGCGTCGCGGCGGGTGGAAGGGTAGCCGCGATGGGACGGGCGGCGTTCGCGATGTGGCTGGCCGCGGGACTGGCGCCGGCGGCGGCGCCGGACTTCGCGCGCGACATTGAGCCCGTGTTCAAGGCTCGATGCCATGGCTGCCATGCGGGCCGGGCACACATGGGTGAGTTCCGGCTGGACAGCCGGGAGGCCGCGTTGCGGGGCGGGGGATCGGGCGTGCCGGCGATTGTGCCGGGGCGTAGCGCGGAGTCCCTGCTGGTGCGCTACATCGCGGGTGCGGATAAGAAGATGGTGATGCCGCCCGCCGGGCCTCGGCTGACCGAGGCCGAAGTCCGGGCCATTCGCGAGTGGATCGACGGTGGGGCTGTGTGGCCGGCCACGGGGGCTTCCGTGGCTGTTGAGACGAAGCCCGATCCGCGCAATCACTGGGCGTTCCGCCCGCGTGTGACGGTTGAGCCGCCGCGTGTGAAGAACACGGCGTGGGTGCGCAATCCGATCGATGCCTTTGTGCTGGCGAAGCTGGAGGAAAAGGGCATGACGCCGGCCCCGGGGGCGCCGCCCGCGCATCTGCTGCGGCGCATGACGCTTGATCTGAACGGACTGCCGCCCACGCCGGCCGAGCAGACGGCATTCCTGGCTGACGGTTCCGAAGAGGGGTACCAGAAGCTGATTCGCGATCTGCTGGCGCGGCCAGCTTATGGCGAGCGCTGGGCGCGGCACTGGCTGGACGTTGTGCGGTATGCCGAAACCAACGGTTATGAACGCGACGCCATCAAGCCTTCCGTGTGGCGGTATCGCGATTACGTGATTGAGGCGCTGAACAAGGACACGCCGTTTGACCGGTTCGTGCTGGAGCAGATTGCCGGTGACGAGTTGCCGGATGCCACTCCCGCAACCGTGGTGGCCACCGGCTACAACCGATTGGGCCCCTGGGACGATGAGCCGGCCGACTTTCTGACGGACCGTTTTGACCAGTTGGACGACATTGTGTCAACCACAGCGCAGGCGTTCCTGGGCCTGACGCTGGGCTGCGCGCGATGCCACAACCACAAGTTCGAGCCGCTGCTGGCCAAGGACTACTACGCGATGGTGGCCGTGTTCAACGGCCTGGAGCGGACGCAGCGCGGGCGCACGGAACTGGATGTTCCGATCGGGGCGCGCGAGGAGGTGGCCCGGGAACTGGAACGCGACCGCGTGGTGTTGCGGGCGGAGCAGGAACTGAACGAGGTGCGGCAGCTTTACCGGGGATTGCCGGTGATGCCGCTGCTGGATCGCGCGGCGGCTCTGCAGCAGCGCATCATGACGGTGCGGCAGGAGCGCCCGGCGCTGCCCCGAGGCTACTTTCTGCGTGAGACCAAGGGGAGTCACGCGGCCACTCATATTCTGATTCGCGGGAATGCTCTGAATCCTGGTCCGGCCGTGGAGCCGGCGGCGCCGTTGGTGATCTCGTCCGGGGCGCTGGATATTCCGGCGCCGGTTGGAGCTTCGAGCGGGCGGCGTCTGGCGTTTGCGCGGTGGCTGGCGAGTGCGGGGAATCCGCTGACGGCGCGGGTGATTGTGAATCGCGTCTGGATGCATCATTTTGGCGAAGGGCTGGTGCGCACGCCGAACGATTTTGGGGTGATGGGCGAACGGCCGGTTCATCCGGAACTGCTGGACTGGCTGGCGAACTGGTTTGTGGACAACGGCTGGAGCCTGAAGAAGCTTCATGCGCTGGTGCTTCAAAGCAATGCCTGGCGCATGAGCAAGCAGCCACGGGCAGACATGGCAGCGCTTGATCCGGAAAACCGGTTGCTGTGGCGCCAGAATCCGCGGCGGCTTGAGGTGGAGGCGATTCGGGACTCGGTGCTGGCGGCCAGCGGCCGGCTGAGCCGCGCGATGTATGGGCCGAGCTTTTATCCGTTCGTGCCGGCGGCGGCGCTGGAAGGGTCCAGCGATCCGGATAAGATCTGGAAGCCGTATGACGACGAGGCGGCGACGCGGCGTACCATCTATGCGTTCATCAAGCGCAGCATGATTGTGCCACTGCTTGAGGTGCTGGATTTCTGCGACACGTCGCGCAGTTCGGCCAAGCGGCTGAACACGTCGGTGGCCACGCAGGCTCTGGCGTTGTTCAACGGCGACCTGGTGAATCGCGAGGCGGGCCACATGGCCGCTCGCCTGGAACGGGAGGCGGGCCCGGATCGTGCGGCGCAGGTGGACCTGGCGTGGCGCATTGCACTGGCACGGGCTCCGTCGGCGGAGGAGAGGGGCGCGATGCTGCGCTTTCTTGAAGGCAACAGCTTGAAGGAGCTGTGCCGGGTGATTTTCAACCTGAACGAATTTGTGTACACGGACTGAGATCATGGCTCACACACGGCGCGAGTTGCTTTGGAACATGGGAGCGCGGTTCCCGATGCTGCCGCTGGTGGATCTGCTTTCGCGCGACGGCTTCTTCACGCGGCGGCTGGATGCGGCGCCGGCCGCCCGCACACATTTTCCGGCCAAGGCGAAGCACTGCGTGTTCCTGTTCATGAACGGGGCGCCCAGCCAGGTGGATACGTTCGACCCGAAGCCGGTGCTGGACCGGTTTCATGGCACGCCGTACAAGGGCGATCTGGCCGTGGGGTCAAACGGGCGGCCGGTGGGCTATCTGATGAAGTCGCCGTTTGAGTTCAAGCGGCATGGGCAGTCGGGGCTTGAGATCTCGAGCCTGTTTCCGCACACGGCGAAGTTCGCTGATGATCTATGCGTGATCCGGTCGCTGTATACGGATACGGCGGCGCATGCTTCGGGCTGCCTGCAGATGAACACGGGCAGTGTGTTGATTGGGAAGCCGAGTTTGGGATCGTGGTTGAGCTACGGACTTGGGTCGGCGAATGAGAGCCTGCCGAGTTATGTGGTGATGATCGATCCGCGGGGCGGTCCCATTGGGAGTGCGTCGAACTGGACCGCGGGTTTCATGCCGGCGGCGTTCCAGGGCACCTTGTTCCGGCCGGCTGGGGCGCCTCTGTTGGATTTGAAGCCGCCGGAGGGCGTGAGCGGGGCGCAGCAGCGGCAGTCGCTTGACTTGCTGGACACGTTGAACCGCGGGCATCTGGCATCGCATGGCGGGGAAGGGGAGTTGCAGGCTCGCATTCAATCCTACGAACTGGCGTACCGGATGCAGACGGCGGCGGCCGACGCTGTGGATTTGGAGAAGGAAGACGCGAAGACGCGGGCCATGTACGGCCTGGACAACAAGCTGACGGCGGACTTCGGCCGCAAGTGCCTGGTGACGCGGCGATTGCTTGAGCGCGGCGTGCGCTACATCCAGCTCTATTCCGGTGGCGGCCACATTGAGGACACCTGGGATGGGCACAATGACTGCATCACGAATCACAGGACCCATGCGGGCGAGACGGATCAGCCCATTGCGGCGCTGATGGCGGACCTGAAACGGACCGGCCTGTGGGATGAGACTCTGCTGGTGTGGGGCGGCGAGTTCGGGCGCACACCGACTTCCGAAGGCGTGAACAAGCCTGGCCGCGACCATGATTGGCACGGCTTCAGCATGTGGCTGGCCGGGGCCGGCGTGCGTGGGGGCCAGGCGATTGGCGCCACGGATGAACTGGGCTTCCGGGCGGTGGAAGAGCCGTGGCACGTGTCGGATCTGCATGCCACGATCCTGCGTCTGATGGGGCTGGATCACACCCGGTTGACCTACTTCTATTCCGGGTTGAATCAGAGATTGACCGGCGTGCGGGGCAATGTGATCGAGAAAGTGTTGGCGTGAGCCAGAGCTGGGATGCCGGCTTGTACCAGAGCCAGCATGCGTTTGTGTGGAAGGCGGGTGAGGATCTGGTGGCGATGCTGGACCCGAAGCCCGGGGAGTGGGTGTTGGATCTGGGCTGTGGCACCGGCCAGTTGACGGCGCTGATCGCCCGGTCCGGTGCGCGTGTGGTGGGCGCGGATCATTCGGCGGCGATGCTGGAGAAGGCTCGGGCGAATGCTCCGGGTGTTGAGTTTGTGGAGGCGGACGCGGCGTCGTTCCGGTTCGATCAACAGTTCGACGCCGTGTTTTCGAACGCGGTGCTGCATTGGGTGAAGGATGCCGAGGACGCGGTGTGCGCGATCGCCGATGCGCTGCGGCCGGGGGGCCGGTTCGTGGCGGAGTTTGGGGGTTTTGGCAATACGCGGCGTGTGCTGGAGGCGGTGGAGCGGGCCTCGGCGCGGTTGGGGCGGACCGTGGAGAGTCCCTGGTATTACCCGACGATCGGCGAGTATGCGGCGATTCTGGAACGGCGCGGGCTTGAGCCCGAGTTGATGATGTTGTTCCCGCGCGATAGTGTGCTGGATGATCCGGAAGACGGGTTGAGGAACTGGCTGCGCATGTTCGGGGCGCGCCTGATGGCCGGGATTCCCGCCGAAGAGATCGAGGAGTTCCTTCGGTTGGTGGAAGACGATGCGCGCCCGGCGTTGCGCAGGGACGGGCGGTGGTTCATCGACTACCGGAGGCTGCGGTTGAAGGCCCGGCGGCTTGAGGACTAGCGGCCAGGCGGCGATGGTGTAAACCCGCACCGGAGACGGGCGTGGTAAAATGAGGACAAATCGTCTGGGGGGGGCATGCGATCTGTTTTCTTTGCGGTAGCCGTATTCGCTTCTTGCGCGTTGGCGCAGGACGCCAGCTTCCAGGGTCGTGTCAGCGACCCCAGCGGAGCGCCCGTTTCCGGCGCCCGCGTCAGCATTACCAACGCTGGGACCGCGGTGACCGTGACCCGCACTTCGAACGACACCGGCTTCTACACCGCTCCGCTCATGCTGCCCGGAGTGTACAAGCTGCGATGCGAGGTCCCGGGCTTCGCTCCCCAGAGCACCGGCGAAGTTCGGCTGGAGACTGGGCAGGCGGCCCGCGTCGACTTCGAACTGAAGCTCGGCGCGGTTGCCGAAACCGTGGAGGTCAACGCGGCCGCGGTGCTGATCAATTCCGAAAACACCGCGGTCGGCCAGGTGATCGACAACAAGCGCATTCTGGAAATGCCGCTCAACGGCCGCAACTATCTGCAACTGGCGCAGTTCACGGCGGGCGTGCTGCCCGGCGGTTTGAACGCCGGCGCCCGCGGGCGCGAAGAGGGTGCGTTCGCCGCGGTGGGCATGCAGATCGCCCAGAATAACGTCCTGCTCGACGGCAACGACAACAGCTCCCGCACCTCCGGCGGACCGCTGGGATTCGAGGCGCAAGCGGTCAAGCCTCCCGTCGACGCGGTGGAAGAGTTCAAGGTGGTCACCAACAACATGAGCGCGGAGTATGGCTTTCGCGCCGGCGCCAAGGTGATGGTCACCACCCGCTCGGGAACCAACGAGTATCACGGCTCGGCCTACGAGTTCGTCCGCAACGACAAGTTCGACGGTACAAACTTCTTCGCCAACCGCTCCGGCGCCCGCAAGCCGACCTACCGCCAGAACCAGTACGGCGGCACGTTTGGCGGCCCGCTCATCAAGAACCGCACCTTCTTCTTCGGCAGTTTCCAGGGAACGAGTATCCGCATCGGGCGCAGCTACATCCAGGCCGTGCCCAGCCGCGACATCGCCGAGCGCGGCGACTTCAGCCGCCAGCCCGCCGTCCGGCGTAACGTCTTTGACCCGCTGACGCTCACCGGTACTGGCGCCGCGGCCGCGCGGCAGCCGTTCGCCAACAACATCATCCCCGCCAGCCGCTGGGATCCGGTGTCACGCACCATGATCGGCCTCTATCCGGCCTCAAACATTCAGGGCCGCGACGATGTGCCCGATAACTACTTCTTCTCGCCCAGCGACGCCGACGACGCCCATCAATACGACTTCCGCGCCGATCACAACCTCACGGCGAGCCACCGCCTTTTCGCGCGCTACTCCCTGCGCGACCAGTTTCGCAATGAGCCCGGTCCGCTGCCGGAGCCCGCTTACGGCGGCCTGGGTCAGACGGTGGACCTGATGGGCCACAACATCGCCGCAGCGATCAGCAGCACCTTCTCGCCCACCATGTTCAACGAACTGCGCTTCGGGTTCAGCAAGTTCGACACGCGGTTCAACATTCAGGGCACCGAGAATCTCAACAAGAGGTACGGCATTCTGAACGCTCCAGGCGACAAGCTGGGCGATGGGCTCGACCACGGCTCGGCGCGCTTCACGCCCTCAGGCTTCGCCGAGGTGGGCTCGCGCAGCTTCTGGCCCAACGTCAACAACCTGGCCAACTACATGCTGACGAACTCCACGCTGCTGCAGCGCGGCCGCCACACCATCAAGTTCGGCGGCGAGGGGCGGCGCATCAATATCTACCGCGACGCCTCGCGGTTCCGGCGCGGCCAGTTCTCGTTCGACGGACGGTTCAGCGCCCAGAACCCCAACGTAGGCACGAGCCGCGGCACCACCGGCAGCGGCATGGCCGACTTCATTCTGGGCTGGGCCAGCAACCGCCAGTGGGGCACCAATCTCGGCGAGAACGGGCAGTTGCCGTATTTCGGCTTCTTCGTGCAGGACGATTGGAAGGTGAACTCACGCCTGACCGTGAACATCGGGTTGCGCTACGAGGTGTTCCCAGGAGCGCTGTTCCCCGACCCGGACCGCCAGCGCGTGAGCCGCTTCCTCATTGAAGGCGTCAACGTAGCGACTCGCGCCGATGAGCGCGTGGTGCAGCCGTTGAACGGCCGCGATTGCGGCTGCAAGAACGATTGGAACAACTTTGCTCCGCGCGCCGGCCTGGCGTTCAGCCTGAATTCCAGGACCGTGATCCGCGCCGGGGGCGGCATTTTCTATGGCGAACCGAACAACGTCGATCAGGCTGGCCGCTTCGCGGTGGGGCCGCCCCGCGCCATCGAGTTGACCGCGCCGCAGGGCTTCGAACGGACCACGCTGATCGTGCGCCAGGGCTTCCCCGACATCGTTCTGGGAACCGTCCCTCGCGGCGTCAACATCGTGGTTTCGCCCGACTTCCTGCCCACCTTCTACGCCGGGCAGTGGTTCTTCGACATCCAGCGGCAACTGCCCTTCGACACCTTGTTGACCATCGGCTACAACGGCACCAAGGGAACGCACATCGCCAACAGCCGCAACGTCAATCTGCCCTTCACGCCCAGCGCGAACGTCGCCGCCAACCAGCGCCTGCTACGTCCCGAGTACAACAACATGAGCGTGCAGGACAACGGACTGAACTCGAGTTACAACTCGCTCACCGTCAAAGGCGAGCGCCGCTTCTCGCAGGGGTTCACGTTCCTGAGCTCGTTCACCTGGTCGAAGAACATCGACTACGGCAACGAGCCGCTGCTCGACGGTTCCCCGGGCATCGTCACGCCGTGGGATCTGTCGCGGGAACGTTCGCGCTCGACTCTCGACCGCAAGTTCGGCTTCATCGCGAGCGTCGTGTGGGAATTGCCCTTCGGTCCCGGCAAGCCGCTGGCGAAGAGCGGGCCGGCGAGCTGGATCGTTGGGGGATGGCAGATCGGGACGATCGTCGGATTTTACAGCGGGCTGCCGGTCAGCAACGGCATCAACGTCGACAATCAGAACCTGGGCGGCGCCGTTCGCGGCAACTGGGTGCGGAATCCCAACCTGCCGCCCGGCGAGCGCACCATCGACCGCTGGTTCGACACCGGATTCGCCGTGCCCTCGGCGCCGGGCCAGGTGAGCAACGTGGGCCGCAACGTCATCGACGGGCCGGGCCGCAAGAACATGGACCTGATGATCGCCCGCAACTTCCGGCTCCCATTTGAAGGTCACTCGCTGCAACTGCGCGCCGAGGCGTTCAACGCCACCAACACTCCAAACTTCGGCGCGCCGAACACCGCCATCGGAAGCCCGAACCAGGGGCGCATCATCGCGGCCGAGGAACCGCGCCGCATTCAGATCTCGTTGAAGTACTACTTTTGAGCGGAGTCCCGAGAGGGATCGCCTCTTGAGGTTACGCAGGCTACTCCCGGTAAAAGCTCAGCGAGTTTTCGCCCTGCTTCACCAGCCTGCTGTGCCGCAGCGCCCCGTAGCTCTCATCCAGCGGCTTGTGTGAGGAGTGCTGCGCGATCACCAGCGGCGGCGGGTTTGCGCCCAACGCCGCCATCACATCCGCGTACTCTTTGTCGAGCTCATACGGCGGGTCGAGAAACACAATCCCGGCCCCCGTCTCTCCCGCGAACCTGCCGATCGCCTGCGCCGTCTTGATCACCAGCACTTCGGCGCGATCCGTGATTCCCAGGGCTGCCAGGTTCGCGCGCAGCACTTCCACGGCCGCGCGGTTTTTCTCGATGAACACTGCCCGCGCCGCTCCCCGGCTGAGCGCTTCGATCCCCACAGCGCCCGTACCCGCGTACGCATCCACGAACACCACGCCTTCAATCCGCGGCGCCAGGATATCGAACAGCGTTTCGCGCAGCCGGTCCGGCGTCGGCCGTGTCGCCATGCCGGGGATCGATTGCAGCCGCCGGCTTCGAAACTCACCACCAATCACGCGCATCTCAACCCACCTGCGACAGGCCGTACCGGCGCTGCCAATGATTCTGAATATAGGCCACCGCGTCGCGCACCATCTCCGGCGCCGGCGGATTCTCAATGAAGTCGCGAGCCTCTTCGCGCGCGGTCTCCAGCAGTTCCTTGTCGCGCACAATGTTGGCGAACCGCAACTGCGGCAGACCCGATTGCCGCGTGCCGAAGAACTCGCCCGGCCCGCGCAGCTTCAAGTCCATTTCCGCGATGTAGAAGCCATCCGTCGACTCCACCATGGTGCGGATCCGTTCACGCCCCGTCTCATTCAAACGCCCCGTTACCAGCAGGCAGTAACTCTGCCCGCGCCCCCGGCCCACGCGGCCGCGCAACTGGTGCAACTGGGCCAGTCCGAACCGCTCCGCCTGCTCAATCACCATCACGGTCGCGTTCGGCACGTCCACACCCACCTCGATCACGGTGGTCGCCACCAGGATCTGCGTCTCGCCGCGCTTGAAGAGGTCCATGGCGGCCTCTTTTTCCGAGGCCGGCAGCCGCCCGTGCAGCAGCCCTACCCGCAGATCGGGATACACGATGGATGAAAGATGCTCGTGCATCTTCTGCGCCGCCTTCACGGCCGCCGTCTCGGACTCCTCCACCACCGGATAAACCACATACGCCTGCCGCCCCTCGTCCACCTGTTGGCGCACGAAGCTGTACACCTGCTCGATCCGCGTCTCGTTCACATGATCGGTGATCACCGGCATCCTTCCCGGCGGCATCTCGTCGATCACCGATGTCTCGAGGTCGCCGTACATCGTCAGCGCCAGCGTGCGCGGAATGGGCGTCGCGGTCATCACCAGCACATCGGGAGACTCCGCTTTCCGCCGCAATCCCAATCGCTGCATCACGCCGAACCGGTGCTGTTCATCGATGATGACCAGGCCCAGGCTCTTGAACTCAACGTCATCCTCCAGCAGCGCATGCGTGCCCACCACCACCTGAATCAGCCCCTCGGCCAGCAGCCGCTTGATCTGTTGCTTCTCACGGGCGCTCATCCCTCCGGTCAGCTGAGCCACCACGTAGCCCAGCTTCCCGAACAGTTTCTTCAAATAGATCTGGTGCTGAGCGGCCAGAATCTCGGTGGGCGCCAACACCGCCGTCTGGCGGCCATTTTCCACCGCGATCACCGCCGCCTCCGCCGCCACCAGCGTCTTGCCGCTGCCTACATCGCCCTGCAGCAGGCGGTTCATCGGATGCGGCTGTGCCATGTCGCGTGCGATTTCGGCCAGCACCCGCCGCTGCGCCGCGGTTGGCTTGAACGGCAGCATCGCCTTGATCTTTTCGCGCACGCGTTCGTTCAAGTCGAACGCTACCCCCGTCTCCATCCGCGCCCGCGACTTCTTCAGCACCAGCCCGCATTCCAGCCAGAAGAACTCCTCGAAGATCATCCGCGTCTGCGCGGGCGATCGAAAAGCGTTCAACAGCCGGACATCGTCTTCCGGGGCGGGGAAGTGCAGACGTGCGATGGCCTCGCTGCGTGAGGGCAGATCCAGCCGCGCCCGCACGTGCTCCGGCAGCGGATCGGTCAACGCCGGCATCAGCTCCGGTATTTTTTCCACCGCGCGGTGCATCAGGACGCGGAACTGGCGCGATGTCACACGCCCCGCGGCCTCGTAGATGGGAACGATGCGGCCCAGGTGCAGCGCCGCGCCCGGTTCATCGTCCTCGGTGTCGCTCATCAACTCATGCTCCGGGTGCATCATGAGCAGGTCGCCGGTGTAGCTGTCGAGTTCCACCTTGCCGTAGAGCGCCACCCGCATTCCTTCGGCGAACACGTTCGCCAGGTACGCTCCATGGAACCATTTGGCCAGCAGCGGTGTGCCGGATCCGTCGCGAAGGCGCATCTCAAACAGGCCCAGATCGCGCCGCCGGAAGGCCACCTGCTTGGTTGCGGCCACTTCGCAGATGACGGTGGCCATCTCGCCCGGCGCCAGTTGGCGAATGGATTTCAGGTTGCGCCGGTCCTCGTAGCGGAAGGGAGGATATGCCAGCAGATCCTCCAGCGTCTTGAGGCCCTTGGCCTCCAACTGCGCGGCCCGCGCGGGCCCGACTCCCTTCAGGTACATGAGCGGCGTCGTCAGGTCCAGCAAGTGTCAGTGTACAATGCCGCTAATGGCATTTCGTTCGATCTTCCTCCTCACCGCGGCCTCCGCGCTTCCCGCCGCGGACCTGCGCCTGGGCATTGTGGGAACCGACACCTCCCACGTCATCGCCTTCACCAAGGTGCTGAACGACCCTTCGAACAAGGACTACATTCCGGGCGCCAAGGTGGTGGCCGCCTTCAAGGGCGGCAGCCCTGATCTTGAATCCAGCCGCAGCCGCGTCGATGGCTACGCCAAGGAACTGGCCGAGAAGTGGGGCATTGAGATCGTGCCGGACATCCCAACGCTGTGCTCCAAGGTGGATGCCGTGCTGCTTGAAAGCGTCGATGGCCGGCCGCACCTGGCCCAGGCCCGGCAGATCATCGCGGCGGGCAAGCCGATGTTCATCGACAAGCCGCTTTCATCCACACTCGACGACGCGCGCGAGATCGCACGCCTGGCCAAGGAGAAGGGCGTCAAGTGGTTCAGTTCCTCCAGCCTGCGCTATAGCGACATCGTCACGGCCACCAAGGCGGCCGACGCCAGCGGGGCCATCACCTGGGGCCCGGGCCCGCTCGAAGAGCACCACCAGCTTGGGCTCTCCTGGTACGCCATCCACCCCATTGAGATGCTGTTCTCCATCCTCGGCCCCGGCTGCCAGGAAGTGACGCGCACCTACACGGAGGCATCGGACGAAGTGACCTGCCGCTGGAAGGACGGCAAGATCGGCACCGTGCGCGCCCTGCGCCCCTATGGCGGCTACGGCGCCGTGGTCTTCCATCCCAAGAAGGCTGTTCAGAGCCCGGCCAACGCGTCGTTCTCCTATGTGCCTCTTCTGAAAGAGATCGTCAAGTTCTTCCAGACCGGCGTGGTGCCCGTATCCAACGAAGAGACGCTCGAGATCTTCGCCTTCATGGATGCCGCGGAACGCAGCAAGGCTGCGGGCGGCCGGCCGATGAAACTCCGGTAGGTTCCGATGCGTAAGGCCCTTGCGGCGGTGCTCGCCGTGTTGGTGGCGGCAGGGGCCGCGGTGTTAGCCGCCGGCGCCGATGGCTTCCGCGGACCGCTCGAACGGCAGTTGCGGCACAGCCTGGGGCGCCAGGTGACGCTCGGCGGCTTGGGCATCGGGCTGTTCCCGCTCTCGATCAGCGCGGCCGACGTCACCGTGTCCGAGGACCCGGCCTTTGCGACCGGAAAACCGTTCGCGCAGGTGGAGGATCTTCGGGTGGCCATCGGCCCGGCCTCGCTCTGGACCCGCCAAATCCAGATCCGCGCCATCCAACTTCGGGGCGCCGCGGTCCATGTGGTCCAGTCCGCCGGCGGGCGCTGGAACTATGAAAGCCTGGGGGGCGGAGGGGAGGGCAGCACCGCGGTGGACCTTCTGGAAATCACTGGCGCCAGAGTGGACATCACCCGATCGGGTGAGGCGGCTGTCCTCGAAAACCTGGATCTTACCGTCAGGGATTACGCAGCCGGGAAACCGTTCCGAATCGAAGCCAAAATGGCGGCGGGCGGCGGCCAAGTCGCGTTTTCGGGAGAACAAAGGGAGAAAAATAGCTTTTCCGGCCGTCTGAAAGCCCGGAATCTGCCATTTGGCTTCGTTTCGAAATCGGCCCCGGCCGGGTCCGTGAGTGGCGAACTCCAGGTGACGGCCGGCTCCGGGCGTCTGGCGGTTCAGGGTCCCATGGAGGCCCGGCTCGACGCCGGAGCCGGAATCAAGGGACAGCTTGCGCTCAAAGGCCTTCCGCTCACAGCCACTCTGAACGGCGCCACCATTGACCTGTTCGGATCCGAACTGCAGGGCTCGCTCACGGCCAGCCGTCTCAGTCCGCCGGTTCTGGCGTTCGATCTTAAGGCCCGCTCGCTCAATCTGGACGAGATTCAGAAGCGCGCCGCGGCTCTAGGCGGACAGGCTGCCGGACCCTCGCCTCTGCGCCGGGTGCACGCGGCCGGCAGCATCGAAGCGGCCCAACTCCAGGTGCAGGGCGCCACACTCACCGAGATCAAGGCCCGGGCCGCCGTGGCCGGCGGGCTGATCCGCCTGGACCCCCTCACCGCCAACCTCTTCGGCGGCACTCACGCCGGGTCGCTCGACATTGACCTGCGCACGGCCAGCCCTCGCGTCGCGCTGAAGAGCCGGCTTCAGGGCGTGGAGGCCAACGATCTGCTGACAGCCTTCACCAACACTCGCCAAGGCCTTTACGGGCTGCTGGGCGTGGAGACTGATCTTACGCTCACGCCCCAGGGCACCGAGACCGTCAAGTCACTGAACGGCGATGTAGCTCTGGTCCTCACGGGCGGGCGCTTTCCGGCGTTGAACCTGATGAACGAACTGGCGGGTGTGGGCAAGTTTCTGGGGTTCAGGCCGGCGGGGGCGGCCGGCACTTCCATCACCCGGCTGGCGGGCCGCTTCCGGTTGAAGGATGGCGTGGCGGCGACCAGTGACCTCAGTCTGGAGGTGGCCGGCGCCTCGGTGGGCGGCGCGGGCCAGATCGATCTTGCGGCCCAGACCCTTGACTTGCGCCTCAATGCCATTCTTGGCCGTGAACTCAGCCAGCAGTTCGGCGGCAACCGCGTGGGTGGCTTCCTCTCCACCGTTCTGGCAGGGGACAGGGGCGAGTTGATTATCCCGTTAAGTATCAGTGGTTTACTGCTCAAACCCAAAGTATCGCCGGATCTGCCAAGGGTGGCCGAACTCAAAGCCCGGCGCGTGCTTCCGTCAACCCAGTCGATCACCAAAGGGCTGGCTGAGGCCCTGCAAGGTAACCGGGATGGGCTGAAGCGCCTCGGCGGTCTGCTGGGCGGCCAGACGGACCCGCCCCGCTAACGTTTTCGCGGCTTTTTGCCGAATAAAACAGGTGTGTAGAGGCATCCTATGAATGTCTTCGCTGCCCGCACAGAAGGAGATGGATGGCTGACGCGAATCCGTTCCAGGACCCATTGAGGTTTGAGCGCCGCCTGCCCCCGTGTGCCGTTGTGATCTTCGGCGCCAACGGGGATCTGGCTCAGCGCAAGCTGCTGCCTGCGCTCTACCGGCTGGCGTTCGAGCGCCGCATTCCGCCGGGTTTCGCCATTCTGGGCAATTCCCGCACGGAGATGTCCGATGAGCAGTTCCGCGACAAGATGCGCGACGCCGTCGCCAGGTTCCTGGAAGACAGCCCGTTCGAACAGGCGCTGTGGGATGACTTTGCCCGCGGTCTCTACTACGTGGCGGGCGACTTGTCCGACCCCGGCTTGTATCAGCGCATGGCGGGGCGTCTTGAGACCATCGCCGCCGAGCGCAAGACCGGTGGCAACGTCCTCTATTATCTCTCCACCCAGCCGAGCCACTATGGGCCGGTGATTGAGGGGCTGGGCAGCGCGGGGCTCCAGAAGGCGCCCGATGAAGGCTCCTGGCGGCGCATCGTCATTGAGAAGCCGTTCGGCCACAACCTGACCACGGCCTTTGAACTGGACCGGTGCGTTCACAAGGTCTTCGATGAGTCCCAGGTCTACCGCATCGATCATTACCTGGGCAAGGAGACCGTCCAGAACATCCTGGCATTTCGCTTCGGCAACGGTATCTTTGAACCGTTGTGGAACCGCCGCTACATCAACCATGTGCAGATCACCGCGGCCGAGTCCATCGGCGTGGGAAGCCGCGGCGGCTATTACCAGGAAGCCGGCGCCCTGCGTGACATGATTCAGAACCACCTGCTGCAGGTGATGGCCACGGTCGCCATGGAGCCTTCGGCGGTCTTCGAGCCGAATGCCGTGCGAGACGAACGGGCCAAGCTTCTGCGGTCCATTCGGATCATGAAACCGCAGGAAATCGAACTGAACGCCGTCCCGGGACAGTACGGACCGGGGCGCATCGGCGGCGAGGATGCCAAGGGTTTCCGCCAGGAAAAGGGCGTCGATCCTGAGGCGCAGACAGACACGTACTCCGCGGTGACGTTTTTCGTGGACAACTGGCGCTGGGCGGGTGTTCCGTTCTACATTCGCAGCGGAAAACGGATGCCGAAGCGCGTTACAGATATCGCGATTCAGTTCAACACGGCGCCCTTGAGCCTGTTCCCCAGCGAAGTCTCCTCGCGGCCGAATCAACTGATTCTGCGCATCCAGCCGGAGGAAGGCATTTCGCTCCGGTTCGTCTCCAAGCAGCCTGGCGGCGGCATGCGCATGCGCCCGGTCTCGATGGACTTCAACTACGGCAGCAGCTTCGGTGTCCGCACGCCCACCGCGTATGAGACTCTGCTGCTGGATGTGATCATGGGTGACTCGACGCTCTACACGCGCCAGGACATGGTGGAAGCCAGTTGGCGTGTCGTCCAGCCCATTCTCGACTACTGGGCTGAGCGGAAGTTCGACTTGCCGAACTATGCCGCCGGAAGCTGGGGTCCGAAGGCATCGGATGAGATGCTGGCACGCCGGGGCCACGTCTGGAGGATTCCATGAGCACCGCCGCCCCCGCGCCCATCCAGGCGGAGAAGATTCTCAAGGAGCTGGAGAATCTCTGGATTTCGCTGGGACAACAGGAGGGTGAGGACGAGTCGACGGGCGTCCTGCGCGCCTGCTCCATGACTTTGCTGGTGGCGATTGAAGAGCCGCCGTTTGGCGGTGAAGACGCCGCCGCGCCGGACACCCGCGCCGATGTGGGAGAGACCGTCGCCGAGCTGATGCATGACTATCCCAGCCGGGCCATCGTCCTGAGGGTTCCCATGGGCGACGCTCCGCTGCTGGACGCGCGTGTCTTTGCCCAGTGCTGGATGCCCTTCGGGCGCCGTCAGCAGATCTGCTGCGAGCAGATCGAGATCAGCGCCACACGGCCGTCGCTGCCCCATGTTCCGGCGGTGATTCGGGGACTCACGGCTCCCGACCTGCCGCTGGTGCTGTGGTGCCGCGATGCCGATCTGCTGGAGGCTCCCGCGTTTGACCAGATTCTGCCGCTGGCCTCGCTGTTGATTGTCGATTCGCGCGCGGTCCGGTCCCCGCGCCAGTGGCTGGCCAAACTCCGGACGCTCGAATCGGGCGGCCTGCGCGTCGCGGACCTGGCCTGGACCCGCATCACGCGCTGGCGCGAAAGTGTCGCGCAACTCTTTGACCACGTCGACCTTCGGGGTCTCGCACGAAAGATCGAATCCGTCACCATCCGCTATTCGACGCCGGACGTACCGGTGGCAGCCATGTACCTGGGCGCCTGGGTGCGAGCCTGTCTGGGGCGCGAGGTTGGTGTGACGCTGGAGCAGGCAGGCCAGGCCATGCCCTGGGTGATCCAGGAGATGGTGCTCGAAGGCGCGGGCGTGAGAGCCAGCATCGTGCGCCGCGATCGCAATGCCGTGGAGATGGAGACCTCGGGCCATTCCACGCGGCTTCAGTTCCAGCGGCTCACCGATGCCGAACTGGTGCGCGAGGAACTGTCCATTCGGGGCCGGGACGAGATCTATGAACGGGTGCTCGATCTTCTATGAGCTTCGAGCGGGAAGTCCATTCCAGCCCCGAAGCCGCTGCCGCCGCATGCGCCCTCCATATCCTGGACAGTCTCGCCGGCCGCACCGCCACGCTGGCGCTGTCCGGGGGGACCACGCCCAGAATGATGTTCGCGGAAATGGCTCGCCGGCCTTTCGACTGGACCCGTCTGCACATCTTCTGGGTGGATGAACGCGCCGTTCCGCCCGGCGACGAACAGAGCAATTACCGCCTGGCCCGCGAGCATTTGCTGGAACCGGCGGGCGTTCCCGCGGCGAATGTCCACCGCATCGAAACCGAACTGCCTCCGTTTGAAGCCGCCAAGCGCTACCAGGCCGTGATCCGCGAGTTCTTCGCGCTCAGTGAAGGAGAACTCCCGCGCTTCGACATGATCCATCGGGGAATCGGCGCCGACGCGCACACCGCCAGTCTCTTCCCCGGCGAACCGCTGATTCACGACGAGGCCGGCATCGCCGCCGCCGTCTACGTTGAAAAGTTCAAGCAGTTCCGCGTCACGCTGCTGCCTGGGGTGCTGCGGGCGGCCCGGCAAACCGCCATGCTGGTCTGCGGCGCCGATAAAGCCGCGCCCATGGCAGCTATCACGGGTCCCACCCGCGACCCGCTTCGCTGGCCCGCCCAGGTGGTGACGGGGACGGGCGCGCCGGAGCGCTGGTTTATCGACGAGGCTGCCGCCGGCTTGTAGCCTGAATCAGGGAGCGAATGTCCACGGGCAAGTCTCCTTATGGACGCTCGCAGGTGCGCTGTGCCGCTTCCGTCTTTCCGGAACTGTCACCGACTAGCCCGTTTTTCTCACGGGAAGTGTAGCGGAAAGCCGCATTCTCTGGCATAACTGATTTTTCTAGTAAAAGTTGTGCGAAGAGAGGAGCGGCTTTCCCCTATGACAGAGTGTAGCCAATCAGAGTTCGA
>Ga0194132_10003136_pt1 | contig 29863 bp, 27 predicted proteins | sample TA2KigOf80mmetaG_FD_148612 | JGI IMG/M metagenome (GOLD analysis project Ga0194132, IMG submission 148612) | Freshwater microbial communities from Lake Tanganyika, Tanzania - TA2015054 Kigoma Offshore 80m | ecosystem: Environmental > Aquatic > Freshwater > Lake | place: Tanzania: Lake...
CAGGTGAGTGCGGCGGACGCGCCCGAGTTCTATCGTCTGGTCGAGCAGCTGGCCGCACGCGCTGAATTGCCGATGCCGAAGGTGTACGTGATCGATACCCCGCAACCGAACGCTTTCGCCACCGGCCGAAACCCCGAGAACGCAGCCGTTGCCGCCACCACCGGCTTGCTGCAATCGCTGTCGTACGAGGAAATCGCCGGCGTCATGGCCCACGAGCTCGCGCACGTGAAGAACCGGGATACCCTGGTGATGACCATCACCGCGACCATTGCCGGCGCCATCGGCATGCTCGCCAACTTCGCGTTTCTGTTTCGTGGCGGCGACAGTCGCAACAATCCGCTCGGCGCGGTCGGCATTCTCGTCGCCATGATCCTGGCGCCGATCGCGGCGACGTTGGTGCAGCTCGCCATCTCGCGCACGCGCGAGTACGGCGCCGATCGCGGCGGCGCCGAGATCTGTGGGAGTCCACTTTGGCTCGCGTCCGCCCTTCAGAAATTGGAGAGCGGCGCGCGGCGGATCGACAATCACGCCGCCGAAGCCAATCCGGCGACCGCGCACCTCTTTATCGTCAATCCATTGCACGCCCATGCGGCCGATAGCCTGTTCGCCACCCACCCATCGACCGCAAATCGTGTTGCGCGTCTGTCCGAGCTGGCCGGAGGTGCGACACCGCCGGCGCCTCAACGTCGTCGGGGGCTTTGGGGCTAGTCGGCCGGGTTGAGTTTGCACCTCGCTCCCGTCTGCCGTTAAATGACGGCCAACGGGGAGGCGGGACGATGACGCGGGTACAGGTGCGACGCGATTATGCCGACGGACGGTTCGGCCAGATGCACTACCGGATCGCGCGACCTCAACATGATTCCGGCAAGCCGCCGCTGCTCTGTTTTCACATGAGCCCGAACTCGGGCCGCATCTACAATACTTTTATCGGCGCCATGGGCGCGGATCGCGTGGCCGTCGCCCCCGACACCCCCGGGTTCGGGGATTCCGATCCGCCGTCGCTGCCGCCCGGCATCGAGGACTTTGCCGCGGCCATCGGCGATCTGATGGATCAGCTCAAGCTGCGCCAAGTCGATGTCATGGGCTACCACACCGGTTCCGAGACCTGCGTCGCGCTGGCGCTGGCGCGCCCCCAGCAGGTTCGAAAACTGATTCTCACCTCGGCACCGATTTTTTCCGCCGAAGAACTGGCCGAGCATCGCAATCGCTACGCCCACGAGCCGCTATCCGAAGACGGCTCCCATCTCGTCAAGAAGTGGAAAGGTCATTTGTTCTGGTGCGGCCCTGGCAAAACCCGCGAGATGCTCGGCGAAGAATTCAACGACGCCATTCGCAACCCGATGATCTCGTGGTGGGGCCACAACGCGGCCTTCAATTACGACATGGCCGGTCAAATGCCGAAAGTGACGCAGCCGATGTTGGTGCTGAACCCGGACGACGATCTTTACACCCACACCTTGCGTGCCGAAGGCAAGATGCAGCGCGGCCGCATTCTCCACCTCAAGGGCTGGGGCCACGGCTATCTCAACGTCCACACCGACGAAGCGGCGAAGATCGTTCGTGGCTTTCTGGACGGGGAGGGTTGATCGTCATGGCACGTGTCACTAAGCACTATATTGACGGCCGCTTCGGTCAGATGCATTACCGCCGCGCCGCGCCTGCACGCGACAACGGCAAGGCGCCGCTGCTCATGTTCCACATGAGCCCCTATTCAAGCGTGATCTATGACACCATCATGGCGATGCTTGGCGATCAGCGCCTGACCATCGCCATCGACACGCCCGGCTTCGGCAATTCCGATCCGCCGCCGTCACCGCCGGAAGTGCCCGATTATGCCGCTGCCATGGGCGAGGTCATGGACTCGCTGAAACTGCGCGGCGTCGACCTGTTTGGGTTTCATACCGGTTCGAAAATCGCCCTTGAACTCGCGATTCAGCGCCCAGCCCAGGTTCGAAAAATCGTCACGGTCTCGGCCTCGATCTTCACCGACGCCGAGTTGGCCGAACATCGCGACACCTACAAGAAAACCGAACTCACCGACGACGGCTCCCACCTCGTGAAATGGTGGCAGTCGGCGAAGCGCTGGAGCATGAAGGGCCGCACGTCGGAACAGATCGCCAAAGTGTTCTATGCCCGCACCATGGCGCCCTCGATTTCCTGGTGGGGCCATCGCGCCGCGTTCAATTACAAGACGGCGGACGCGCTGCCCAAAGTCGGACACCCGATCCTGATCCTCAATCCGGAAGATGATATCTGGACCCTGACGCCGCGCGCCAAGCCATTGCTCAGAAATGGTCGCATCCACGATTTGCCCGGGTGGAGTCACGGCTTTCTTGATATGAAACCGGTCGAGACAGCGACATTGATTCAGGATTTTCTCGACGAACCTGCATGAGGTTGACCATGGAACGACGCTTCTTCATTGGCGGAACACTGAGCACAATCGCATTGTCGGCGCGGGCGCAGGACGGCGCGATGGCCAAGCCCAATGTGTTGCTGGCTGGCGCGACCGGCAACAATGGCTCGGTCATTCTGAAGGCGCTGCAAGCGCTGCCGGGCGAGCCTTATTACGTCAAGGCGATGACGCGCGACTCCGCCGCGGCCGTCTCGAAATTCGGTTCGATCGCAAATTTCTACGACGCCGACGTGCTGAAGCCCGACACGGTCAAGAAGGTGATGGAAAACGTCAGCTACGTGATCGACGCCAAGGCTGCGACCGGCGTTCTCGGCGACAATCGGCCGGAGGCGGTCGATCTCGAAGGCACCAAAAACATGGTCGCGGCGGCAAAGGCGGCCGGCGTGAAGCGTTATGTGATCATCACGTCGTCGGTGTCGGGACAAAAGGATCACTTCCTGAACAAGATCGGCCGCAACGTTCTCATCTACAAGGGCCTGGCCGAGGAAGAGCTTTACAAATCCGGAATTCCCTATGTCGTGGTCGGGCCGACAGCAATGAACGACGATCCGCCCGGCAAGGAGATCAAGTTGATTCCCCGCAGCCAATACGTCGCCGGCATGAAGATCACCCGCGCCGACACGGCGGCGGTGTGCATCGAGGCGATGACCAATCCTGCGGCAGCCAACAGAGTGTTCTCCATTCACAACGGCGAAGGCCCGGCCAGCGATGCCTGGAAGGCGAGCTTTGCCGCCCTGCCGGCGACGTGACGGCACGGGCCAGCGCCTATCGGCTCCTGCAAGGAGCGCTTCGGTCACGCCGTGCGGTCGACGACAGTTTCGATGAGGCGGTCACGGCGCTTGAGCCGCGTGATCGCGCTTTCGTTCGGTTGCTGGTTGCGACCTGCCTGAGACGACTTGGCCAAATCGACGACATCTTGAAACGGTTCGTCACCGACCCGCCACCGCCGGCCGAAGACGCGCTCCGCATTGGCGCGACACAGGCCTTATTCCTAGACACGCCCGTCCACGCTGCCGTTTCGACCACCGTCGAGCTGGTCAAGCGCAAGGGTCAGGATCGGCTCGTCGGCCTGGTCAATGCGGTGATGCGCAAGGTGGCGGGCGATGGCAAGGCGGTGCTCGCCGACCAGGACGAAGCCCGGCTCAACACACCGGCGTGGCTGCTTGATCGGTGGACCGCAGCATTTGGCGATGCCGCCGCGCGTGCCATTGCCGGCGCGCATCTCTTCGAACCGCCGCTCGATCTGACCACAAAGACCGACGATATGCCGGTTGCGGGCGCAACCCGCCTGCCAACCGGAACCTGGCGGCTCGCGACCGGCGGACGGATCGAAGATATCGCGGGATTTAAAGAGGGCGCGTGGTGGATCCAGGATGCGGCCGCCGCGTTGCCCGCCAAGATCCTGCTGGGCGCGCTCGGCGGCGATCGCCGCGTCATCGATCTCTGCGCCGCGCCCGGCGGCAAGACGGCGCAGCTCGCGGCGGCCGGCTGCAAAGTCACGGCAATCGATCTGTCCAAGCCGCGCATGGCGCTGCTCAAGGACAATCTGAAGCGCCTCGATTTGCCGGCCGAGACGGTTGTCGCCGACGTCAAAAATTGGAAACCGCCGACGTTGGTCGACGGCGTACTGCTTGATGCGCCATGCTCGGCGACGGGAACGATCCGCCGACACCCCGATCTCCCCTACATCAAGCGCGCGGAAGACTTTGCCCGCTTCCCCGAAATTCAAAGCGCGTTGCTCGCGAATGCGGCCACGATGGTGAAGCCGGGTGGCGTGCTGGTGTACAGCGTCTGCGCTCTTGAGCCGGCCGAAGGCGAGGGCGTGATCGACGCGTTCCTGGCGGCGAACCCAACCTGGCGTCGCCGAAAGATCGCGCCCGGCGTGATCGGCGATCAATCCGAGTTCCTCACCGCCAATGGCGATCTCAGAACGCTGCCCTCAATGTGGGCCGAGCATGGCGGACTCGATGGATTCTACGCGGCCCTGCTGACGCGCGCGGATTGATCAAAGCTCCTGCCCGTAGAGATGCAGCAGTGTCGGTCCGCGCTGCCATTCGCCGAGACGGCGCGAGCCCAATCGTTCAGCCACTGAAATTGATCGCGTATTGTCGGGGTTGATGACGTGAATCACCTTGGTCCACTTTAAGATCGTGCGGGCATGAAACAATGCGCGGCGAGCGGCTTCGATGGCGAATCCTTTGCCCTAAGCCGGCTTGGCCAGCGTCCAGCCGATCTCCGGTTCCGGCCAGCCCTCGGGATACCAATGGCCGCACCAGCCAATACAACGTCCCGACGCTTTCTCTTCCAACGCCCACATGCCGTACCCACAAAGTTCCCAATGGCCCTGAAAGGTCGCCATCATCCGCCAGGCGTAAGCGCGGTCCTGCGCCTTGTTGTCGAAGGTGATGTAGCGCGCCACGTCTTGATCGGCGCACAGCGTCGCGATGTCGTTGGTGTCGGTCTGACGCCACTCGCGCAGGATCAGGCGCTCGGTCTCGAGGCGCGGGATCGCGGTCATTATTTTTTCGGCGGCTCGAACCGTGGTGGGCCCTCGGCCGGCAGGTAATCGAGTTGGGTCATCATACCCATGGCATCCTCGTTGCCCCAGCGGGCGCGGAATTTGCCGTCCTTAATCAGATAAATGTCGGTGCCGGTGACGCTGTAGGACTTCCCCGTCGCCGGCTTACCGAAATAAGGCCCGGTCGACGTGCCGGTGACGGTCGACCGCACGATCACATAGTCGCCGGCACAAATCAGCATGTCGTTCCTGACCTTGCGATCCGGAAACGCGCCCTTGAGCAGCGTCAGGTACTGCCGGATGGCATCGGGCCCTTGCGCCGCACCGGGCGGCGCCGAGTGGTTGACGTACTCGGGCGCGATCATCTGATCGATCAGCTCCATGCACCCGCCGTTCACCACCCACTCGAGTTCCTTGAGGTAGGTCTCGCGATTGAGCTCGTGACCTTTGCACGAGGGGTCCATGGCTTCGGGCGTGGCAAGGCTGTCGGCACGGGCGGAAGCCGAAGCGACCGACATCGCCAGCACAACGGTCATCATCCTTAAAGTCACGGCAACGCTCCCCGTCAGATGTTGTAGAGGTCCGACTTGTAGAGGGCGCGCACGACGGGGTCGGCGTACCACTTCACCGTCTCTTCGAGACCGCGCCTGAAGCCGTCGCGCCCCGCGTACGCCGGTGACCAGCCAAACAATTTCCTGGCCTTGTCGGTGCCGGCCCACAGCCGCTCGACCTCGCTCGCGTCCGGCCGCATCCGTTGATCGTCGCTGACGATCTCGACCTTGGCGCCCATGATCTCGGCGATCATTTTCGCCGTGTCGCCGACCGAGATTTCGAAACCCGATCCGATATTGACGACTTCCCCGATCGCCGCATCGCTCTCGGCCATGGCGATGAAACCCGCCACCGTGTCGCTGACGTGGCTGAAGTCCCGCGTCGGATGCAGCGCGCCGAGCCTGATCTGCTTCGCCCCCGCCAAGATTTGCGTGATGACGGTCGGGATCACCGCGCGCGCCGATTGGCGCGGGCCGTAGGTGTTGAACGGGCGGATCACGGCAACCGGCGTGCCGAAGGCGCGACGGAACGACAGCGCGATCTGATCGGCGCCGATCTTGCTGGCGGAATAGGGCGACTGGCCTTGCAGCGGATGATCTTCGTCGATCGGCACGCGCCGGGCGGTGCCGTAGACTTCGCTGGTGGACGTGACGATGCAGCGCGCGACTCGCTGATCCTGTGCCGCCTGGACGACGTTGAGCGTCCCGGTGACGTTGGTGTCCACATACATCGCAGGCGAGTGATAGGAGTAGGGGATCGAGACCAGTGCCGCCAGGTGCAGCACCGTGTCGCAACCCGTCATGGCGGTCGCAACACCGTGTGGATCGCACACGTTGCCGGAAAAGACATCGAGTTTCGATCGGATGCTGTCATCCGCACGGTCGAGCCAGCCCCATGAGTTGAAGCTGTTGTAGAGCACGAAGGCGCGGACATCGCGGCCCTGGCGAACCAAAGCCTCGACCAGGTGCGAGCCGATGAATCCATCGGCGCCGGTGACCAGTATTTTTCCCAAAGACTTCACGCCGCTTCTCCGGCCGTTGGCTTTCGTGCCCGAACGAAAATGTAATCGCCGCGGCGCTCGGAGTTGAGCAGAAACAGGCCATAAAGGAAGTGACAAAGCAGTTTTCTCAAGGGGCCAAACCGGCCGCCGGTGCCGGCGTTACCGAGTGCGTCGAGAAGATTGCGATAGAGCGGAGAATAGAGCGGAAAACCCCATTCAATCGAACGCTCGATCACCAGCCCGACATTGGCGATCTTGGCCGCGAGCTCGCCGGCGGCGTAATTCCGGACATGACCGATCTTGGCTTCGAAGGCCCGCATGCGGCCCTGAAGCGTCGCGACGATCAATCGTCCGCCCGGCGCAACCATGGCCGCCATGTTCAAGAACGCCGCACGGTCGTCTTCGATGTGTTCGACCACATCCGCCGACACCACGAGGTCGAAATTCCCGCCCAGGCGCTCCCGGGCGACATCGAGGGCCGTGAGGGCTGCCCCCGGCAACGCTGCGCGCGCGAGTCCCAGAGCCGATTCAGACAACTCGATGCCGGCCAGGGTCGCGCCAGCGTGTGCGGCGCCCAACGCTTTCAGCAGCGACCCTTCGCCACAGCCGACATCGAGAATGCTCTTCGGCGAAAGATCGCCGGCAAGCTGGCACATCAATCGACGCGAATGCCGCGCCATGGGGCCGAACAGGCGCATGTCGTCCCACTGACCCTGCCACAAAGTGTCATAGGCGACCGTCGTCATGCGCGGCGTTCCTCGGCCATGCGATGCAAAATAGCTCGCCAGCTCTTGGCGGCGCGTGTCCAGCTGAACTGCCGGGTGACATGGGTTCGCGCCGCTCGGCCCATGGCGATGCGGGACTCCGAGTCGTCAATCATCTGTGCCAACGCCGCGAGCAATGCCGGCGGATGCTCGGGCGGCACGATCAACCCGTTGACGCCATCACTGATCACGTCGCGGATGCCGGGAACGTCGCTGCAGATCACCGGCAGACCCGTGGCCATCGCCTCGAGCATGGCGTTCGACATGCCTTCGTCGCGCGACGGCAGAACGAAGACGTCCGCCGTACGATAAATCGCGGCAAGTTTGTCCTTGCCGGTCCAGCCCAGAAACTTGATCCGATCGAGCACGCCGTTTCGCGTGGCCTGAGCCACCAACGCCGTCCACTCGGGTCCGTCGCCGGCGAGCGACAAGGTCCAAAGAACATCCCGCGGCAAAAGCGACAGGGCGTCGAGCAATACGTCGAGCCCCTTCTGGCGAACGAGGCGGCCGACGAAGAGGAGGTTGATCACATCGCCGGTATCGTAATCGATCTTGGCGGTGCCCGTATCGACCGCGACCCCGGCCGGGATCACGCCGATCTCGACATCGGGGGCGTGCGCCCGCGCCAACGCGGCGAGGCCCTCCGAGTTGGCGACCACGGCCGACGCGTCGCGCCAAAGTCCGCGGATCATCCCGCCGGTGATCTTGTGCCAGTACTTGAGCTGATCGGGCGTGAAGCCCGGCACATCGCCGCCCTGAAGCGAGATCGCGTAGGGAATTCCGCGGCGCCGTTTCAGCCACCACGCGGCTGGCGCCGTCGGCAGGGCGAAAAAGGCAAGTGCCGCTTCAATCCTGAGCGCGCGGGCGAGCCAGGGCCCATGGGCAGCCGCCGCGAGCGCATAGGCCACCATCTCGGCAACCGAGCTGCTGTCGGGCCGTTGGCGCATGGCGGGAATGCGGTGAAGCCGCACACCGGCGTCGTCGGCTTCACGCGGCAGATCGCCCCAGGCGGCCGTGAGCACGTGGACCTCGTCACCCATGGCCGCGAGTTCGCGGCCAATATGCATGGTGGCGTTGCCGCCGCCACCGCCGAGCGGCGGGTACTCGTAGTTCATCAACAGGATGCGGCGGCTTTGCGACACGATGGCGCGGCAATGAAACCCGGTGGAGAGCGAGCAGGTATCAGACTATAGGAAGACGGGCCAGCACCGACAGCCAACCTTGGACGCATTCGTTGTGATCGATATTCCTGCAGATTCGACAGGTACCAAACGACGGGCCTGGGTGTGGTTCGCAATCAAGGGCGCGGTCAGTCTGGGGTTGATGATTTTCATGCTCAACCAGATTTCGCTCGGCGATGCGGTTGCGGCGATGACCCAGATATCTTTCGGCGCGCTTCTTCTGGCCTGGGCGCTGGTTGTCGTTGCTCACGGTGTTAACGCGCTCAGGCTGCGCACCTTTCTGCCGGGGATCGGCGCCTGGCCCGCGCTCCGCTTCACATTTATTGGCACGTTCTATTCGACTGTCCTGCCAAGCCAATTGGCCGGCGACGCCATCAAGGCCGTCCGCCTTGCCCGCGCCAATAACGATGCCGGCCAGGCTGTCTCTGCGGTGGTCCGCGACAAAATCATGGGCCTCGCCGCCCTGATCGCCTTGTCCCTCGCGGCCGTTCCGTTCTCCGGCATGCCGGCCAGCGCCGAGACCACCGGCGTACTCGGAGTCGCGCTCGCGGCGACGGCCGGCTTGTGGTTCGCCCTCGATCGCCTGCCCCAAAATGGAATGTGGGCGCGCCTCGCCAAGATTCTACCGCGGGCCGCCGATGTCGGCCTGACGCGCCGGCAGTTGATGACAAACTTTCTGTGGGGCGTGGTGTTTCAAGCGCTGGTCGTCGGCATCTTCATCGCCGTCGGCGTCGATCTTGGGCTTTCGATTTCCACCGGCGCCTGGGTGGTGGTGATTGGCGTGGTCTCGGTGATCCTGCTGTTGCCGGTGACCGTTGCCGGGATCGGCCTGCGTGAAGGCTCGCTGGTCGGACTGATGGGCGCCTTGGGTCAGGATACGACCGCGACGCTCGCCATGTCGCTCGTGATCCTGATGCTCAGTCTTGCCGCGGCGGGTGTCGGGCTCGTCTTCGACCTCACCAGCCGGGACCGGGTGACGTGAACAAAATATAGCGTCCCCTTATCTCACGACATCGCGTCAAGGGCGCCGTTGCCGGCGAAAACCATTGCTGCCGCGATCGCCAATATGATCCAGGCGGGATGTTTGCCTCGCGTTCCCCAGACCCAATAGACAGCCGACACAGCCAATGTCGCGCCAATCGCGAGGAGCGCCAACTGCGCCGCCTGGCGCGTTGGTCCCAGCATGGCGATCAGTGCAAGCAGGGCGCCAAACCCCAAACCGAGCAATGACACGAGGTGCCATGTGCTCCAAAGCGAGTCCCATCGTCGTTCCGGCAGCAAATCGAGCGCCCGCCGTTCGGACCGCCGGTCGGCACGCAGATGCCTGAAGATCAAGTATTCGCCGATCACCGTATGCGCGACCGCAAGCAGGATCAGCAACGCGGCCGCGCCGAGCAGCATCATGTTCATGGTCGAATCCCCTTTGCTGCGGCCGCCCGAAGGCGTCGATCAGACATTCTAGAGCATGCCTGAGATGCCGATACGGCCTGATGTGGTTCGCCCTCGATCGCTTGCCCCAAAGTGGAGTGTGAGTGTGCCTTTCCAAGATCTTGCCGCGGGCCACCGATGTCGGCCTGAAGCGCCGGTATCTTCATTGCCGTCGGTGTCGATGTGGTGGCGACTGGCATGGTCTCAATGATCCTGCCGTTCAGTCTTGCCGCCGCGGGCGTCTGACTGACTTTCGATCTCACCGGGCGGGACCGGGTGTGGTGACCATCAAATATTGCGCGCCGTCAGCATTTACTGTAGATACATTTAATGGCGAATTCGTGGGACGAGCGTAAACGGGCCAGAACGCTGGTCGAACGCGGCCTCGACTTTGCCGACGCCGAAGTTGTCTTCGCAGGACTTCATTTTACGCGGCGCGACGATCGCCGCGAGTACGGCGAGGACCGGTTCATCACGGCGGGCTTTCTGCGGGCAAGGTTTGTCGTCATCACTTGGACGACACGCGGCCGCGGGCGGCGGATCATTTCAATGAGGTACGGACATGACAAGGAAAAGACGCGCTTCCGCCGCCAAATGGTCTGACCCAGACGAAGCTCCGGAACTGACCGCCGATTGGTTTCGCAAGGCCGATCTCTACCACGGCAAGGCCTTGGTTCGCCGGGGTCGGCCGCGTCTCGCTGCGCCCAAACGATTGACAAGTCTCAGGCTAGACCCCGATGTCCTTGCTCATTTTCGAAAATCAGGCGCGGGCTGGCAGTCCCGAATCAACCTCGCCCTGCGCAAGGCCGCGGGTCTCGGCAAGCGCTGATGATTATTCTCCACGCCGCACCGTGATGATCAGCGGTGTCCAGCCGCCGGTGGCAATTAACAGCCATGCGGCAAGGCGATTGAGTCTCAGCGCCTTGGCGATCCCGAGCAACCTGCCGACCACGCCGAGGCCCATCCAGCGCGCCACATCGGCGGCGATCATGCGCTCGCGGAACTTGTCTTCGCCAAGGGTCAGGGTGGTGTGCGGAATGTCGCGCGCGATCTGACCAAGGTTTCGCCGCACCCAGCCTGGATTGATCTCGGTGCGGATGGTCGTGGCAAAAGCGGGATCGCGCCGGTAAATCCATCTCATCCACCAGCAGAAGAAAGCGTTGGAAAAAATCGGCGGGTGAAACGCGGCGTAGTGACCGTCGAAGTAGGAGCGGTAGTTCGGGCAAACAATCTGGGCGACGCCACCCGGCTTCAGCACGCGGAGCGCCTCGCGCAAAACCTGGGCTGGGTCATCCGTGTGTTCCAAAACGTTCGACGAATAGACAACGTCGAAATGCCGGTCTGGAAACGGCAAATTCTCGCCCCGGGCGTTGACGATCCGAGTGGGCTCGAGGCCATTTGCGGCGATCAGGTCGCGGGCGATGGCGGCCGACTGGTCGAAGCCTTCGCCCTCGGGCTCGATGCCCCAGGCCTCGACCTTGAATTTCCTGCGCCAGACAATGTGGGTGACGCCGCAACCGGCGCCGATTTCAAGAACGGTCTTGCAGGCGAGGTCGGCATATGGCGCGAGCACGGCCGCCTGGTCCTCGGCCTTGCGCGGATCGAGCGTGTCGGCGGCAAACTTCGCCGGGTCGATCCGCATCAGGTGCTCAAAGTAGCGGCCCTGGCCGTCGCGGACGCGCGCCAAGGCGTCTTCGGTGATGGTGCAGTGTGGCGTCGAGAGGGCCGCGGCCGTCATGGCGCCGCCGGTGACCGCTGCAATCCATGAGCCAACGCCATCCAGCTCCACAGCGCCAGGCGCTCATCGCTCTTCCGGTTTTGATGGCTGCGCCAGCGGGCGGCCAGCGGAGCGTCATCGACATCGCCGAGCAGGCCCCAGCGTGGCATGGGCATCTGTCGCAGCCAGCGCGCCAAGGGAATGCCGAAGCCCTTCTTGGGTCGCCGAACGATGGCCCGCGGCAGCCGGGTGCGCACGGCGCGTTTCAAGATCCATTTGTTGGTGCCGCCCTTGAGTTTCACCGACCACGGCAGGCGCCGCGCGAAATCGACGACCTCATTGTCGAGAAAAGGTGTTCTTGCTTCGAGCGAGACCCGCATGCTGGCGCGGTCCGATTTCACCAGAATGCCATCGGCCAGATAGAAGCGCGTGTAGAACTCGAGCACGCGATCGATCAGGTGCGGACTCTTGGCGTGGTCCCAGGCGTCGATCGCCTCGCTGTAGAGATCTTCCGCGCTGACCGGTGTTTTCATCAGCTCGGAAATCTCATCGGGCTGCAAGGGCGCGAGCCATAAGGGGTTCCACAACGCTGGCGGCGCGGCGAGGCCCTTGAGGCCGCGGCCCATTACGAAATCGAAGCTCATATTGTCGTCCGACGCCGGCAATCGAGCCGCGATCATCTTGATGGCGGCATGCAGCGGTTTCGGGACGTGGCGCTGATACCATGCGGCGCGCTTCAGCATGCGGAAGGGATCATACCCCGCAAAAAGTTCGTCGCCGCCATCGCCGGTCAAGGCAACGGTGACGTGCTTGCGGGCGAAGGCCGACAGCAATGCGGTCGGAAGGATCGAGCTGTCGCCGATCGGCTCGCCCAGATCGGCCAGAATTTCGGGCACCATGTCGCGGAGCGATTCGAGCTCGCAGGTTTCGACATGGTGCGTGGTGCCGATGTGGCGGGACACGGCCGCGGCGAATTCCGACTCGTCGAAGCTCTCTTCGCGAAAGCCAATCGAGAATGTCTTGATCGAAGCCGCCGGGCGATGGTCGGCGGCAAAACTTGCGACGGTTCCGGAATCGACGCCGCCCGACAGAAAGATCCCGAGCGGCACGTCGCTATCGAGGCGCCCCTTGACGGCGCGCGACAACCGCTGGCCCAGCTCGGCCGCCCAATCGTCGGGTTTGCCGGGCGGCGCCGCGTCGGGTTCAATCGAAAAACGCCAGTAGGCGCGGCGAATGGTCGAGCGGTCGACCGCCGACACTTTCCATACTTCGCCGGCCGGAAATTTCTCGATGTCGCGATAGGGCGTGTGATGGGCAGGGAAGAACCCGTGCGCGAAAAATTTGCGCACGCCCTGGTTCGAAAGCTGCGCGGCGCGATGGATGGGATGGGCCAGCAGTGCCGGCAGTTCGGAGGCAAACACGAAACCGCCGCCGGCCACGGAAAAGAACAGCGGCTTCTCGCCGAAACGGTCGCGCGCCATGACCAGGGATTTGCGGTGACGATCGTAGAGAGCCACCGCGAACATTCCGTTCAAGCGCGGAAACAATTCGGTGTCCCAGGTCTTGTAGCCGTGCAGCAGGACTTCGGTATCGGAGTGATCCGTGCGAAAGCGGCAGCCGGCGGCTTCAAGTTCGCGGCGAAGCTCGCGATGATTATAGATCTCGCCGTTGTAAACGACGCAGAGATCGCCGGTGGCATCCCACATCGGCTGCTGACCCGCCGCCGGATCGATCACCGCCAGGCGCCTGTTGCCGAGAAACACCGGCAGATGCTGGTCGGCGAAGTAGCCTTCGCCGTCCGGGCCTCGATGAATCAGCTTCGCCGTCATGCGCCGGATGTCGTCGGCGCCGCCGCGGCCGATGAAACCGGCAATCCCGCACATCGGCTTTACCGCCGCCCGGCCGCCGCGGGCGGGTCCGGCAAATTGATCGATTCTTTGATGGTGTAGGGCCGCTTGCCTTGCGCCTCGAAGTAGGTGCGCACCAGCACCTCCGCGAGCAGGCCCATCAGCAAACACATCACGCCGGTGATGAAGCCCAAGGTGAACAACAGCGGCAACGGCGTCTGCACAAAGGAGGTTGCTTCAAAAAACTTCAGATAAAGCGCCCACAGACCTGCGACGAATGACACCGCGAAAAAGAACAATCCGGTGGCGCCGAACACGTAAATCGGTTTGGTCTGATAGCGGGTGAGAAACTTCACCACCATCAGATCGAGCAGCACCTTGAACGCCCGCTCGAACCCGTACTTGGAACGTCCATGCCGGCGCAGGCGATGCGCCACCTCGAGCTCGGCGATCCGTGCGCCCTGCCAGGCCGCATAGATCGGAACGAAGCGATGCATTTCGCCGTAGAGCCTGACATCGTCGAGGACTTCGCGACGATAGGCCTTCAGCGTGCAGCCGGTGTCGTTGAGGCGGACCCCCGACACGGCGGCGATCAGACGGTTGGCGACGCGGCTCGGCAAGGTGCGCGAGGCGTAGTCGTCTTGACGATCTCTGCGCCAGCCCGAGACCACATCAAAGCCTTCGTCGAGTTTGGCGAGCAGGCGCGGGATATCGGCGGGGTCGTTCTGCTGGTCGCCGTCCATCGGCACGATGATGCCGCCAGAGGCATGGTCGATGCCGGCCATAAGCGCCGCCGTCTGTCCGGCGCCGCGTCGAAACGAGAGAACCTTGATGTGCGGATTCGCTGCGGCCGCCGCCTTCAAGGCAGTCAACGTCTCATCGGTCGATCCATCGTCGACGAAAACCGCTTCCCATTGCCGCGCCTGCCCGCCCATCGCGCCAACGAGCGCGTCGATCAACGGTTTCACGTTGGCCGCCTCGTCGCGCATCGGCACGATCACCGACACCATGTCGGCGGAGGTGGATTGTCGGGTCAGGGGGCGTGCTCCCTCAGAAAACAGGGCGGTTGTTGCATGACTGGGGCCCGTGGGATCAAGCAAAAACTGCCTTCAAATGCCGCAGCGCGCCGACATCGAGGTCACCAGATCCGCCGCCTCGTTGTTGACGATATGCTGGATGAAGCCCTCAAAAGGCTCATTGAGCAGGATGTTGACGTGAAACTGGGTCGAATCCGGCGTTCGCCCGAGGATTTCGAGGAAGTTCGCGGCTGACACCAACGCCGAGGTATGCGGCTTGATGGGCGCCGACAGCGCCAGGCTGCCGATCTCGGCGCCGGTGCGAGAGTCCCGAACCGTCAGCTGTGGCGTCGCATCCGTGGCGGCGGTGTTGTGAATCACCAAGAAGCTCTTGTAATCGCGGATCAGCGAGGTGTGGACATTTCCGATATACCGATTTGTGTCGGCCGCCACCGCGCAATAGGTCAGGTTGCTCAACGTCTGGCGCGGCTGATTCCACAAGACGTGCTGGACGTAACCGTTGAAGGGCGCATCGACGAAAAGCGAATAAAAAGGCGACGATGACGTGGCTGCCGTGATGGGCGGAACAGCCTCCTGCTCGATCGTCTGGACCGTGGTTTGCAGCGACGACAATCCGAGGATCGATTTGGTCCATACGCCAACGCGTTGGCCGTTGACGTCGTCATAGATGCTGACGGTGACCGTGCCGGCGGACTGGTCGTTGTTCAGAAATCGCATGAACGACAGCGCGCTCTGGTTTCGCGAACTGAACACGCCCGGGACAACGACACCGCTGATGCCGCCGGCGCCGATCCGATCCAGCGCGCCGTTGATATCGAGGCGTGGCGTGGTCCAGCTCCACGTTGGCAGCGACGACGCGATCCCGCCCGTTTTGAGCGCGGTTTCGATCTCGGCCGCGGTCGCGGCCGGCTTGGCCGACTTGAGGATGGCGACCGCGCCGGCCACATGCGGCGTCGACGCCGACGTGCCCGACTTGACTGAATAGCCGTTGCCAAGTTCGGCCGAGCGGATCGACGCGCCAGGGGCCAGCATGTCAACCTCGGCCGCCTGGTTGGCGGCAGAATCGGGCGTCGTGCCAACGACGGTCGCGACCGATACGATGGTCGAGATGCATCCGGGCGTGTCGACCTTGCCCAGTTGATTCGCGTTTCCGCTGGCCGCAACCGTGAGCACCCCCAAGGAGCGGAGCGAATCGACGGCGGGCTTGCGAATGTCGTTGTCGCAGGCGCCCGACACTGCCTCGCCGCCGAGGCTCATGTTCACGGCGGCGATTTTCTGCGCGGTGGCGATCGAGATGACATGGTTGAGCGCGCTCAAGACGGCCGAGGTATAGGCCCTGAGGCAGCTCGACTGCCCGTCGCAGTCGGCCGTGGTGTTCAGAATAGAGAACACTTGGATCGGCACGAGATTGGCCTCGTAAGCGACGCCCCGCAGGGTCGTGGTGCCCAAGGTATCGTTGCCGACCGCGATGCCCGCGACGTGCGAGCCGTGCGAGCACACGTTGAGCGCGCCACCGCAGTTGGAGCTGGCCGCGCCCGAGGACGTCGACGTCGTCGAGCCATTTGGGCAGAGCGACTGATCGCCCGATTTGACCCGATCCGAGAAACACGCCTCGGCCGTGATCTTGCCAAGAAACATGTCGTGGTTCCGGTCGATGCCGTCGTCGAGCACGGCAACCGCGGTGTTGCGCCCGGTAAAGCCACGGTTCCACGCACGATCGGCGCCGACCGCGCCGACCGATCCCGATAGAAGCGCTTGTTCGGGCGCGTTTGAAGCGGCCTCCGCTCCCGCCGGCAGCGCCACGGCCTCGAGCCGCACGTGCGCCAGCTCGGACAGCGACTGCAATGCTTTCAACGGCTTGTTGAGGGTGATCCCGGCGACGTCGGGCGCATCCATCACGTCATCGAGCGTCGCGGCATCGACGCGCAGCACGACATAGGGGAGGTGATCGAAGCCGCGATCGATCTCGATCCCGCGCGCGTCGAGCTCGGCCGTCACGGCCACGCGCGCCGCCGCGATTCGCTCGCGCCGGGCTTCGAGCGCATCAAGCTGCGCCCTTGGGTCCGGGCCGTTTGAACCGGTTATGGCGAGGGCGCGCTCGCGGGCGCGAAGCGAGGCCGGTGTCTCGCTGACTTTCAGCGCGACGATCACACTGGCGTCGCCCTCGCGGGCAAGCGCGGCCCGAATTTCGGCGATGGCTGGCGTCTCGCCGACGGCGGCCATGACCGCGGGCCCGTGCAGAACGGCCGCCAGAACGATGCAGCAAAACGATAGGATGCGAATACGCATGAATGATCTCCGGGGTCGTGCCGCAGCCGTATCCGGTCGACGCAGAAGACCGAGGCCGGCCCCGTTCAACGCTCGAGGCCCGCCCTTGGTTCAGGAAGATGGCCTTATTTTAGGGCAAAGATATGGCCCGACAAGCGCTTGAGCGGGTATAGATGACGGGCGGAAGTGAGGAAGGAAACGCCGATGAAACGGGCTTTCGTTCTGGCGATCCTGGCTGCGGCAATGGCCCAGCCGGCGCGCGCCGATTGCACGGTCGCCGATATCCCGTCGGCCGGCATCACCGGATTCCAAGAAGCGGTGATTAGCGTCGGCGATCTCGATCAGGCGGTCGCCACCTGGCGCGAAGTCGGCGACTTCGAGGTGATCTGCCGGGGCAAGGCCAGCGCGAGCCAACGCACATTTTGGGGTCAGGCCGCGACCGATACCGACGAAGTGGTGCTCCGCAAGCGCGGCATGACCCGAGGGCTGATCCGGCTCGTCAGATTCAACGGCGTCAAGCAAGTGCACATCCGGTCCGCCGGCATGTCGTGGGACACGGGCGGAATCTACGACCTCTATATGTACGTCGACAACGCGGCGACGATTTTCGAGCAACTCCGCGCCCGCGGCTGGCAGTCCTTCACCGATCCGGTGCAATACACCTTGGGCCCCTTCACCATCACCGAGGTCATGATGCGCGGGCCCAACGGCGAAGTGCTCTGCCTGATGCAGCGCGACGCGCCGGCATACAACAAGGAAGAATTCGGCCTCGTCGCCGGTAGCGGCAAGGGCTTCGGCTGGCCATTCAATACCGCGCTCGTTCATCGCGACATGACGGCCTACGACAGGCTGTTCGGCGAGGTGCTGGGATGGAAGATGCACCTGGGCGGCGACAGTAAGTCGCAGCCCCCCGGCGAGAACCCGCTCGGAATTCCGCTCAATCTCGCCCAAACCACGTCGCGCAAGTTCGCCGCCTACGCGCCGCACCCGACCGACCGCAACGGTTCGATCCAAGGCATTGCCAACATCGGTCTCGACGGCCGCGACTTCTCCGATCGGGCTGAAGCGCCGAACATCGGCATCCTCACCGTGCGGGTGCCGGTGCCCGATCTCGCGGCGTTCGAAAAAGACTTTGTCGCCAAGGGCGGCGTGGTTGCCGTGCCGGCGCAAGACGTCGATCTGCCGCCCTATGGCAAGACGCGCATGCTGGCGATCAAAGCGCCGAATGGGGCGCGCATCGAGTTCTTTGCCCAAGAATGAAACTCGTCCTGCTCGCACTGGCGCTTCTGATCGGTGGACCCATAGCCGCCGCCGAAACGATGTCGCTCAAGCTCATGGCCAACGCGCCGCCCGGCGGCCCGGGCGACAAGCTCTGGCAGATGTTCAAGGACAACCTTCACGCCAAGGCTGGCGACCGGTTTGGTGTCGAACTTCTCGTGCATGGCCAGGTTGGCGGCGATGACGTCGTGTTTCCCGCCATCCGCCGCGGCCGCGGCCAGATGGGCATTGCCGGCGAGAATGGTTACGCCCAGGCGATCCCCGAAGCCTCGGTGCTCAATCTGCCGTTTCTGTTCTCGTCGGTCGACGAGTGCGATTTCGTCTACGACACGGTGTGGACGCCGGAAGCGCAGAAAATCGCCATGTCTCGCGACATCGTTCTGCTGCAGTGGGTCGAGATCGGCTGGATGCAGGTCTATGGGCAGAAGCCGGTTCTGACGCCCGACGATACCAAGGGCTATCGCATGCGCGCCCTGCCTTACGAGGCAAGCCAGGCGTTCCTCCGCACCGTCGGTGCGGACACGATTGTGCTTCCCACTCCCGACGTCATCCCATCGCTGCAAACCGGAATGATTGCCGGGGGCGAGTCTTCGCTGTTGATGTATCTCCGGTCGGGCTTCGCCCAATACGCCGGCCACCTGACGTTGACCAACCATTCCTATGGAACATCGGGATTGTTCGCCAACAAGAAGTGGCTCGAGGGCCTGTCGGCCGATGATCGCGCCATTGTATCAACCGCATTTCCCGACCAGGCATTCATTCGCGCCGACACGCGACAGTCGCTGATTCAAGAACTTGAGGCCGGAAAGACGCGTGGCATCACGGTGCACGAACTGACGCCGGCGCAACGGACGCGCTGGGAAGAGGCGGCCAAGCCCATGCATCGCGCCGTGCTCGACCGGCTCGGGCCCGAGGCGGCGCGGATTTACGACCTCGTTCAAAAAGGCAGACAAGATTTCGCAGCGAGGGGACGGTGATGCGGAACGCCATGATTTTTGCGGCGGCGTTGTGGTCGACAGTTGCGTTGGCGCAGACCGAAGTGGTCGTGGTCGGCAATACGCCGCCGGGCGGCGCCGGCGACAAGACCTGGCGCGCGTTCGCCGAGACTTTGAACGCCAAGGCGCCCGGCCGGTTCACGATGAAGATGCTGGTGCGCGGCGAACTTGGCGGCGACGACCAGGGCTTTCCCGCCATTCGGCGCGGTCGCGGCCATATCGGCATCGCCGGTGAAAGCGGCTACTCGCAGACTTTGCCGGAAGCGTCGGTCCTCAATTTGCCGTTTCTGTTTTCCTCGGCCGATGAATGCGACTTCGTTTTCGACACGGTCTGGACGCCGGAGGCCCAAAAACTGGCGACCGCACGCGGCATCACGCTGCTGCAGTGGGTCGAAATCGGCTGGCTCGAACTTTTTGGCAAGAAGCCGATCCTGGTTCCGGGCGATACCAAGGGCTATCGCATGCGCGCGTTTCCCTATGAGGCGTCGCAGATGTTTCTCAAAACGGTGGGCGCCGACGCGATCGTGCTTGCGACCCCCGACGTGATCCCGGGATTGCAGACCGGACTGGTTGCGGGTGGCGAATTTTCGCTGCTGTCTTACTTGCGCTTCTCGATTTTCTCCGAGGCGCCGCATTTGACGCTGACCGAGCACTCGTACGCTGTGTCGGGGTTGTTCGCGAACACACAGTACCTCAACAAGCTCAGCCCCGAAGATCGCGCGGCGCTGACCTCCGCGTTCCCCGACACGCCAACCACGCGCCGCGTGACGCGGGCCGATCTTGCCCAGGAACTCGAAGACGGCACCAAGAAAGGCGTGATCGTGCACCGCATCACGCCCGAGCAGCGCGCGCTGTGGGCCGATGCGGCGCGGCCGATTCACCAGGCCGTGATCGAACGGCTCGGCCCCGAGGCCGCACGGATTTATGATCTGGTTCAAGAAGGCAAGAAACTCTACGCGGCGCGGGCCGCGGGAAAGTAGGGAGTAGCGGCCCATGTCGACATCGGACACATCGTTCTTCGGCCACCCCAAAGGCCTCTCGACCCTGTTCTTCACTGAGATGTGGGAACGGTTCAGTTATTACGGTCTTCGCGCACTGCTGATTCTTTATATGACTGCGGCGGTGGCCGAAGGTGGCCTCGGCTGGGATGTCGGCACGGCCGGCGCCATTTATGGGACCTACACCGCGCTGGTCTATCTGATGAGCGTGCCGGGCGGCTGGCTCGCTGACAAGGTTTTCGGCCAGCGCCGCGCCGTGCTCTACGGCGGCATCTCGATCGCGGCCGGGCACTTCTCGATGGCGACGCCGATACCGGCGTTTTTTGTACTCGGGCTGGCGCTCATTATCATTGGCACCGGTCTCCTGAAGCCGAATATTTCGGCCATTGTCGGCCAACTCTATGCGTCAACAGATGAACGACGCGACGCCGGCTTTTCGATTTTCTACATGGGTATCAACCTCGGCGCCTTTCTCGGACCGTTCATCACCGGCTATCTGGCCCAGGATCCTGGCTGGCGCGAGACGCTGACGGGCTGGGGCATGAACCCCGCCAACGCCTGGCATTGGGGTTTCGGCGCCGCTGGTGTCGGCATGACGCTCGGGCTTATTCAATATGTCCTGGGCGCGAAGAACCTTGGCGAGGCCGGCGTTGCCGCGAGCGGGGCGTCGACCCCCGAGCTCGCTCGGCATTTCCGCCGCCGCGCGGTGCAGTACGCTGGCGCGGCGGTCGCGGTTCTCGTTGTCTTCGCGCTGCTCGCGGCGCTCGGCGCCATCACGGTGACCGCGACCCTGATTCGTGACGTCGTCGGCGCATCGTTGCTCGTCATCACGGTCGTCTTCTTCGGCATGCTGTTCCTGGATAAATCGTGGACGACGGAAGAACGCGGCCGGCTCTGGGTGATCTTTCTCTTCTTTTTGGCCGCGGCGCTGTTTTGGTCGGTGTTCGATCAGGCCGGCTCGACCATGAATCTATTCGCCGATCGCAACACCGAAAACACGCTGTTCGGTTGGGCGTTTCCATCGAGCTGGTATCAGTCGCTCAATCCGCTCTACATCATCTTGTTCGCGCCCGTATTCGCCGCCGTGTGGCAGGGTCTCGGCGCGCGCCAGCCGTCGGCGCCGGTCAAGTTGGCGGTCGCGCTGATCGGCGCCGCGGTCAGTTTCTGGGTGCTGGCGGCGGCCGCCATGATCAGCGGCGAAGAAGGCCGCGTCAGCCCGCTCTGGCTGGTTGGCATATATCTCATCCAAACCTGGGCCGAGCTGTGCCTCAGCCCGGTCGGGCTCAGCTCCATGTCCAAACTTGCGCCCGCGAAGATCGTCGGCGCGATGATGGGGGTATGGTTCCTCGGCACATCGGTGGGCAATTTCTTCGCCGGCCAGATGGCGACGTTCTACGACTCACTGCCGCTGGCCCAGTTGTTTGGCGCCGTCAGCGTGATGCCGCTGGTGCTTGGCATTCTCATGCTTGTTTTCGCGCAACGGATCGTCGCCAAGATGGGCGGTGTGCGTTAGAACGCGCTTCATGTCGCGTCTTGAGATCAAGCCGTTGTCAGCCGTCGCAGGCGCCGAGGTGATCGGCCTCGACGGCAATGTGCCCATTGCCGACGCCGATTTCGCGCGCGTCCACAAGGCATGGCTCGACAGTTGTGTCATCGTCTTTCGCGATCAGCGGCTTTCGCCCGACGCTCACGAATCTTTCAGCGCCAGGTTCGGCCCGCTCAAGGGCCATGTTCTCAAGCAGTATCTGCTGCCCGGCCGTCAGTTCACGTTGGTGCTGTCGAACAAGAAGGTGAATGGCGAGGCGGTCGGCCTGGAAGACGCCGGCCGCTACTGGCACTCGGATGTGTCCTACGAAGACGTGCCGCCGATGGCGTCCATGCTCTACGGGCTCGAAATTCCGCCGACCGGCGGCGACACGTTGTTCGCCAATCAGTACGCGGCCTACACCAACTTGCCGCAAGCGCTGAGAGACCGGATCGCCGGCCTCAAGGCGCGGCATGTCTTCAATTACGGAAAGATTCAGGCCGAGCCCGGCTCGGCGCGAAAGCCGCTCACCGAGGAACAGCAGAAACAGCTCGCCGGCGCCGTTCATCCCGTCGTGCGTACGCACCCCGAGAGCGGGCGAAAAGCGCTCTATGTGTCGCCCGGCTTCACGGTTGCGATCGAAGGACTCGCGGCGGACGAGAGCAAGTCACTCCTTCAAGAGCTGATCGGCTACGCCACCGCGCCCGAGGTGATCTATCGCCACGTCTGGAAGCCGTTCGACGCCGTGCTGTGGGACAACCGCTGCCTGATGCATCACGCCACGACCTACGATCCCACCTACACCCGCCACATGCACCGCACGACGATTGCCGGCACCCGGCCGTTTTGATTGCACCGCAACGCCGATCAAGCGGCGGCTGGCGCCGGTCGGATATGTTCGTGTTTCGATGAGCGGGGCAATCGTGAGCGTGACTAGCAAAGCGGTGTGGTATGTGGAAGCGCACCTCACCCAAGACAGCTCGCTTGACGCGATCGCTGACGCGATCGGCGTCTCGCGCTTTCATCTGTCACGAACCTTTGGCCTGACGCAGAGCCAGCCGCTTGCTTCCTATATCCGCGCGCGCCGCCTCTCGGAGGCCGCGAAGACACTGGCGGGTGGCGCAGAGGACATCCTCTCCATCGCCCTCGATGCCGGTTATGGCTCTCACGAAGCCTTTACGCGCGCCTTTCGCATGCAGTTTGGCACCACACCCGAACAGGTGCGCTCCGCCGGCGCGACATCACAGCTTTCCTTACAGGAGGCAGTTCATATGAACGGCATGCCCACGACATCGATCACGGCGCCTCGACTTATCAAGGCCAACGCAATGAAATTCTTTGGTCTTGGCCAACGATATGTCGGCATGGCGAATGCGGGAATACCGTCGCAATGGGACAAATTTATTCCACATTTTGGCCAGATCCCCGGCCAGGTCGGCCGAATCTCCTATGGGCTCATCTGTCACAGTGATGATGACGGTGGTTACGAATATATCTGCGGTGTCGAGGTGACGGCGTTTCCGCCCTCGCCTTCAGATTTTACGCGGGTCCAGCTTCCAGCGCGAACTTATGCCGTCTTCGACCATCGCGACCATATCTCGGCGATTCACGCGACGATGCGCGCAATCTGGAACGAAGCGTTACCGGCGAGCGGTCACGTCACTGAAAACGCATCGATGTTTGAGCGTTACGACGAACGCTTCAACGAGCGCACGGGATTTGGCGGCGTCGAGATTTGGGTTCCGATCAAGGGATGACGGGCGCCGGCGCAGATTCAGCGCTTCGTTCGAGTCCTTCGACCAACCGCCGGCGCCGCGTCATGGCCCAGGCGCACACCAGTATCGTGCCAGTGCTGCCAAGCACCGTTGGCCAGCCCCAGCCGTAATGTTCCGACGCCCAACCAAAGCCGAGCGCACCCAAAGCCGGCCCGCCGCGGTTGATCATCAGCCAGATACTCATCACCCGGCCGCGCATGGCGTCGGGCACGCCGATCTGCACCAGGGTTTGCGATGCGGTGCCCGCCGAGACGTGCGCCGCGCCGGCCAGGGCCATCATGCCGACGGCCAGCATGAAATTGCCTGTCAGCGCGAATGCCACGATCGCCGTCGCGTTTCCGAACACGGCGGCGATGGCGATTGACGTCAGTCCGTGGTGGCTCGTGCGTCCTGCCAGCCACAGCCCGGCGACGATGGCGCCGAGCCCGCCGGCCGAGGTGAAGGTGGCAAGCCCGGAGGCGCCGCGGCCGAACACGGCATCGGCGAAGCCGGGCAGCAGTTCGATGGTGGCGCGCGTCAACAGCGCGCTCACGGCCATCAGGATCATCATGGTCGAGATGGCGTCGTGGGTGCCGGCGTAAATGAAGCCCTCTTTCATCTCGGCCAGGAAGCCGCCGCCGGTTCGCTTTCTCGGTTCCGGCAGGTTCAGTTGCGACATGGCGTAAATCACCGGCAGATAGGACACCGCATTGACGAAAAACGTCCATGCAATTCCGGCGCCGGCGATCAGCGCGCCGGCAAGGGCGGGGCCGACAAACCGCGCCAGGTTGAACGACACCGAGTTGATCGCCAGCGCCTGGCCGACCAGATCGCGCGGCACCAAACTCGGGACCAGGGCAATGCGCGAAGACTGCTGGATGGCCGACAGCACGCCCCACAGGAAGTTCATGGCGATGACGTGCCACGCGGCAACGAGGCCTGCGATGGTCAGGCCCCAGAGGCCGAAGGCCAGCACCGCCGACAGCGTCTGAGTCGTGATGGTCACGCGTCGTCGGTCGAGCCGATCCGACAGCACGCCGCCGAAGGGCGTCACCACCATGGTCGGCAGGAACTCGGCCAGCGCCAGCGCCCCCAGCCACACGCCGGAGTGCGTCAAATCCCACAGCAGCCAGCCCATGGCGACCCGCTGGACCCACATGCCGATCTGCGAAAAAGCGCTTCCCGACGTATAGAGCGCGAAGTTCCGAACCGCGAAAACGCGGGCGATCTGAACGGTGTCAAAAACGAGAAATCGCATGGGAGCCTGATGTGCCGCGGTTGTACGCCCCGCGGTCGGAGGCGGCAACAATGCCGATCAAGGCCATCGCTTCAATCGCGTGCCGCCGCTAACATTGCGTCGTCAAGACGACGGGGACGGTCATGCGGACATTCATTCTGACGGTGGTCTTAGTCTTAGAGGGCGCGGGCGGCTTGCAGGCCCAGGCGCCGCGCAGTCCCGATCAGGCGCTGCGCGATGCCGAGGAAGACATCGACCCCACCGTGATCCGCGATTGCGCCGTCTGCCCCGAACTCAAAATCGTGCCGGCCGGCGCTTTCACCATGGGCGCGCCGGCAAGTCTGGTGAACGAGGTGCCGTGGGAGCGCCAGATCGACGGCGCCCGTGTGCTGTGGGAATCGCCCGAGAAAAAAGTCACCATAGCCAAACCCTTCGCCATGGGTGCTTTCGAAGTAACCCGCTTTCAGTTCGGCGAGTTCGTGAAAGCGACCGCCCGCAAGATCGAACCCAACTGCGTGGTCTGGGCCGGCGACTGGGATCGCACAGCCAATGGCAAGACCTGGGCCGACGCCGGCATTCCGCAAAGCGACGATCACCCCGTGGTGTGCGTCACCAAGGAGGACGCCGAGGCTTATGCGGCGTGGCTGACGCAAAAAACCGGCCGCAAATATTTCCTGCCGACCGAAGCGCAATGGGAGTACGCCTCGCGCGCCGGAGGCCAATCGCGCCACCCTTGGGGCGACAACCCCGAAGACGCCTGCCAATACGCCAATCTCGCCGACGCCACGTTGAAGGCCAAACATCCGGCCCGCGCCAGCCACGGCTGCGACGACACCTACCTCTACACCTCGCCCGCCGGCATGAAGAAATCGAATGCGTTCGGGCTCTATGACATGATCGGCAACGCCTGGGAGTGGGTCGCCGACTGCTGGACGCCAAGCCACGATGCGCTGCCCGCCGATGGCACGGCGGTCAAAACCGGATTCTGCGCCGAAAGTCCTTTACGCGGCGGGGCCTACGGTACCGGGCCGATGTTCACCCGCTCGTCCTCGCGCGGCGGCCCCGACAAGCGCACCACCCGGCAAAGCTGGATTGGGTTCCGCGTGGCGGCCGAGGTGGAGAAGGCGGGAAAGTAAGACTTAACTCGATACCTTCTCAATCTCGACCAGCGTGCTCATGGCGCTGGTTGCTTGCGACAACTTCGACGACCCGGCATCGCGGGTCACCATATTGGGATTCCCGTCGGCGGCGCCGGTCGAGATCTGCGCCACGCCCGGCATGATCGCCTCGGTCAAGACTGCACCGGCCAAGAATGAGCCGCGATCATTGAACACCCGCACCACGTCGCCTGTCTTGATGCCGCGCGCCGTCGCATCGTGAGGGTGTAGGCGAAGTGGCTCGCGCCCGGCAATCTTGCTTGCCTGGCTTGCGAGGCCCTGATCGAACTGACCGTGCAGCCTCGCACGTGGTTGATTCGAGATCAGATGAATGGGATGGCGCTTCGCGGCGTCCGCGCCGAGCCATTCGCGCGGCGCAATCCAAGCGCCGTGCCCCGGACAATCGTCATAATTGAACGACGCGATCCGCGCCGAGAACAGCTCGATCTTGCCGGACGGCGTCAGCAGGAGGTGGCGTCCTGGATTTTCGCGCAAACCTGCAAAAGGCGTCGGGGGCAGAACCGCAGGAAGGTCGACAATGCCTTGGCGCCAGAACTGCTCGAACGGCGGCAGCGTCGGCCCCGCGGTGCGCGCCTGGTCATAGAGCCAGCGAATCCAGCCCATCTCGTCGCGGCCTTCGGTGAACGCATTGGCAAAGCCCAGCCGCGCGGCCAACGCGGCGAAGATGTCGTGATCGCTCCGCGCCGCACCGACGGGCGCGATCGCGCAATGGCTTGCCATCAGCGCGCCAGGGCCCGAGGCGATGTCATTGCGTTCGAGGGTCGTGGTGACCGGCAAAACAACATCGGCATGGCGCGCGGCCTCGGTCCAGAACGCATCCTGGATGACGATCGTCTCCGGCCGCTGCCAGGCGCGGCGCATGCGGTTCAAGTCCTGGTGATGATGAAAGGGGTTGCCGCCGGCCCAATAGATCAGACGCAGGTCGGGATAGGATCGCTGCTCGCCGTCGTAGTCGTACGGCGCACCTGGACCGAGCAATGCGTCCGACAGGCGCGCGACCGGGATGAACTCCCGCACCGGGTTCGTGCCTTGGGGCAGCGCACTGATGCGAAACGGCGGCGTCGCGCCGGGGGCGCGGGGGAAACCGAAGCCGACGCCGCCACCGGCGCGTCCCATCGAGCCTGACAAGGCGGCGAGGGCCACCGCCAGCCAGCACACCTGTTCGCCGTGATCGGCCCGCTGCAGCGACCATTGCACCGTCATCAGCGTGCGTTGCGCGGCGATCTGACGGGCGAGGGCAACAATGTCCGATGCGGGAAGGCCTGCCAGCGCCGCGGCCCAGGTTGGTGACTTCGCAACGCCGTCGGATTCGCCCAGCACATAGGCGCGAAAAGCGTCGTACCCGATACAAGCGCGCGAGACGAATTCGAAATCTGCAAGCTTCTCGGTGATCAACACATGCGCCAGGGCCAGCATGACGGCTGCATCACTGCCGGGCCGGACCGGCAGCCACTGCGCGTCCAGCTTGGCCGCGATGTCGTCGCGCTGCGGACCGAGGTTGACGAACTTCACGCCGGCGCGCCGACAGGCATCCATCCCCTCTGCCGCGTCATGCTTGAGCATGCCGCCGGCGAACACCTGCGCGTTTTTGGGCGGCAGGCCGCCAAAGGCGATAACCCGTTTTGTGTTCGCCGCGATCTCGAGCCAGCCCGGCGTATCGGGCCGATCACGGACGCTGTCCCCCACCACGTGCGGCAGGATCACTTCCAGCGCGCCCTTGCTGTAGGAGTTGACCGCAGTCGTGTAACCGCCGGCGAGGTTGAGAAAGCGCCGCAATTGCGATTGGGCATGGTGGAACCGCCCCGCGCTCGCCCACCCGTATGATCCGCCGAAGATGGCGGCGTTGCCATGGCGCGCGCGGACATCATTCAAGGCGTTCGCGACAAGTTCGAACGCGCGGTCCCACGACACGGCGACGAAAGGCTCTTGGCCGCGCGCGTTGTCGCCCGCCCGCGGGCCATGGTCGAGCCAGCTCTTGCGAATCATCGGTTCAGAAATCCGCGCCTCGGACGTGATCGCATTCACGATGCCGCGCCCGATCGGCGACGGGTCCGGATCAAGCGGGTGAGGTTCGAGCGCGATCAGGCGTCCGTCACGGACGCGTGCCAGGTACGCGCCCCAGTGGGCGACGGTTGGGATCAGTTTGTCGGTGCTCAAGGGATCAGCCATCGTGGCCGATCATAGTGGGAGAATTGGGCGATGGTGGAGCTGAGGAGGATCGAACTCCTGACCTCGGCATTGCGAACGCCGCGCTCTCCCAGCTGAGCTACAGCCCCATGCCATCGTGCGAATCGGTCCGCGTGGCGTCCCGAAGGGCGCGGATACTTGATCCAATCGGCGCATAAGTCAACTCTCGCCGGCGCCGATCAAGCCATTGATCAGTCACGTGAATCGCGTCATTCGCGGGTGAACTTGAGCACCGTGTTGTCGCCATCGCAGCTGATATAGAGCGCGCCCGCGGCGTCGACCGCAACGCCGGTCGGCAGAAACACCGGGGCCGGCGCGCGGGTGAAGACATCGCCGATCGGCAGGTTCTCGGCCACGACATCGACGCCGCCAAATCCGAGCGACACCACGAGCAGCCGCCGCGCCCCGACTTCGGCCACGGCGATACGGCTATCGGGCAGCACGGCAAAACCCTCGGGTTGCGCCAGACGATCGGCGATGATCGCGCGCCCGCCTGTTGCCGGGTCGATCTCGATCAACCGGCCCGCCGTCGCTTCAGTCACGTAAAGCTTTCCGTCGGGCGCGGGCGCGAGGCCGACGGGGCCTTGCAGGCCGCCAATCACCGTCGCGCGCTCGGGTGTCGCGCCGGGTTTGACGCGGATGATTTCGCCGGTCGCATAATCCGCGACGAGCAGGGTCGCCTCGTCTTCGAACATGACGCCCATCGGCGCCTTGAAGCCGCCAAGGCTATGACGCACCCGGCCGCTCCTGCGATCAAGAACAACCAGCGTACCGCGCCGGACGTAAGTCAGGGCCATGGCGTTGTCGCGGACCGCGACCATCGATCCGGCATTGACCGCGATGTCGAACGGCATCGCCGTGATCGCGCGACTGGCGAGATCGACAAAGCGCGGGCCATAGGCATCGCTGACGATCAAAGTTGGCCGGCCCTGGATGTCGCCGAAGGCAAGGCCGCCGGGCGCCGCCAGCACACCTTTGAACACGTCGCGCTGTTGGCCGCTCTCGGGGTCGATGGCGACGATCGAATTATCATTCGGGCGCGACACATAGATCGTGTCGTCGGAACCGATGGCGAGATTGTCGAGCCCCGGCGGAACGGTCGCGATCTTTTTGACCTCGCCGCTGATTGGATTGATGTGCGAGACGTGTCCGCCGGGCCATTCAACCGCATAAAGCCCGCCCCGGGAGTCGGCCTTGACCGCAACCGGGCCGCCGAGGCCGTCGGCCACGATTTCAAGCTTCTCGGTTTCGAAATCGAAGCGCCCTATGGCGCCTTTCTGCGACAGCGGCAACCACAGCCCGCCTTTGCCGTCGGGCTGGAAGGCATTGATCCCGCCGAGATCGCGGGCCAGCACCTTGACCTCGCCGCTCTTGGCGTCGACCTCCAGCAGCGAATCCGGCTGCGTGACCTGGCCGGTGATGATCTTGCCGTCATCGCGAAAGGCGACGGGATTGAGCATCGGCAGATTTCGGACGAGCGGTTTCGGATCCTCACCTGGCCGCTTCATCCACAGCGTGCCATCGCCAAGACCCGTCCACGCCAGCGTGCCGTCGGCGGCGACGGCCACGTCATCGCCGGCGGCGTCGAGGCCTTCGACGACGCGCGTGAACGTACCAGCCTTGAGATCGAAGCGGAAAATACCGGGGCCGATAATGCTGGCGCCGTAGAGCGCGCCATCGGGCCCGAACGAAATTCCGACGAGGCCATGCGGCGAGGTGTCCGGCGGTGCGCCGTTGATGCCCGGCACCAGCACGTCGCGCCGCCACTCGGCACCGGCGGGTGCGGCATGGGTGGCGGCAAAAAGTAATCCACAGGCGAGTTGGCGGAGCGGGGAGCGGGTCATCATGCTTGAACTCGGTGCGGTGCGACTCTAGGTTAGCTTCAAGGTGAGTTCTAAAGTTAGCTCTTCAAGGCCCACACCAAAAGTCGCGCCGTGTTGCTGGTTCCGATCATCGAAGTTCTTCAATTTCTGCTCCAGCTCT
>Ga0194132_10003139_pt1 | contig 29844 bp, 28 predicted proteins | sample TA2KigOf80mmetaG_FD_148612 | JGI IMG/M metagenome (GOLD analysis project Ga0194132, IMG submission 148612) | Freshwater microbial communities from Lake Tanganyika, Tanzania - TA2015054 Kigoma Offshore 80m | ecosystem: Environmental > Aquatic > Freshwater > Lake | place: Tanzania: Lake...
CCGGGCGACCCCGGCATCCGGGTGAAGTTCGCGCGCGCCGGGGAGGTGCCGGTCGGCGAAGACGCCTACTACTACGCGACCGTGAGCGCCGACGACGCCACGTTCGACGTGCCCGGCAAAGCCAACAAGGGCATCCCGGCCGGTCAGTACAAGGTGACGGTACTGGTCGGGGCCGCGGGCGAGGGGGCCGGCGGCAAAGGCCCGCCGCGCGGGGGCCCGCCCGGAGCCGGCGCACCCAGCATGGACGGCAAGGAGGTCGCCATTAAAGACGTGACCGTGCCCGAGGGCGGCGTCACGGACCTCGTGATCCCAATCGACGCAAAATAGATTTTTGTACACGTCCTATCTCAGGGGGCGCAAAGATTTCCGCACGCGCGGGCGGCGCGCGTGGTATAAAAGCCTTGATCGAGTCGGCTCTCCGAAGGATGACTGTCATGGCCGCCGCCGTCCCGCTCCGCACCTTCGCCGTTCACCTCCGGCCACAAGACAACGTCGCGGTGGCGCGCCGGCCGATACCCGCGGGCACCACGTTCGCCTTTGACGGCGGCGCGTTCGCCGTGCCCAAGGGCGTCGGCATGGGTCACAAGTTTGCATTAGTGAACATCCGTGATGGAGACCCGGTCCGGAAGTACGGCCAGATCATCGGGTTCGCCGCGCGCGCGATCGGCGTCGGCGACCACGTTCACGTCCACAACGTCACCGCGGGTTCGTTCGAGCGCGACTACGCGCACGCCACCCAAGTGCCCGCGCCGCTCCCGCCCCCGGCCGAGTACCGCACGTTCATGGGCTACGACCGCGGCGCGACGAAGGCCCCGCACCAGCGCTACGGCACGCGAAACTACCTAGCGATCATTAGTACAGTAAACTGTTCCGCGAGCACCAGCAAGTACATCGCCGACCGCGTCCGCGCGCTCGGGCTGATGAAGGACTACCCCAACGTGGACGGCGTCGTCGCCATCGTCCACCGGCAGGGGTGCGGAATGCAGTACGACGGCCCGGACCACCAACAACTCGACCGCACGCTCGCGGGGTTCGCACGCCACCCGAACGTGGCCGCGTACCTGCTCGTGGGCCTCGGCTGCGAGATCGTGCAGGCCTCACACCTTATCGAGAACGAGAAACTGAACCTGATTCAGCTCGACGGGAAGAAGGGCACGCCACTCGCGCTGTCGATTCAGGAGTGCGGCGGCATCGGCAAGACCGTCGAGGCCGGGGTGAAGGCCGTGGCCGAGATGCTCCCGCGCGTCAACGACGTGCGCCGCGTTCAACTGCCCGCCAAGCACATCATTCTCGGTACGAACTGCGGCGGCTCGGATGGAAATAGTGGCGTGACCGCGAACCCGGCGCTGGGCGTGTGCAGCGACCTCATGGTTCAGCAGGGCGGCGCCAGCGTCCTCGGCGAGACCCCAGAGATTTACGGCGCAGAACACGTCCTCACTCGCCGCGCCGTGAGCAAAGACGTGGGCGAAAAGCTCGTCGAGCGCATCAAGTGGTGGGAGTGGTACACGTCGATGTTCGGGGCGGAGATCAACAACAACCCGTCGCCGGGGAACAAGGAAGGCGGCCTGACGACCATTTACGAGAAGTCGCTCGGCGCGATCGCGAAGGCCGGCACGACCGCGATGGTGGACGTGTACCGCTACGCGGAGCCGGTCACGGCGAAGGGGTTCGTGGTCATGGACACGCCGGGCTACGACCCGGTCAGCATGACCGGCATCGTGGCCGGCGGAGCGAACGTGTGCGTGTTCACCACGGGCCGCGGCAGCGTGTTCGGGTGCAAGCCCACGCCGTGCCTGAAGGTCGCCACCAACACCCCGCTGTACACCCACATGATCGGCGACATGGACATCGACGCCGGCAAGATTCTGGACGGCGTCCCGGTCGAAGAGGTCGGCAAGGAGATCTTCGAGAAGGTGCTCGCGGTCGCCAGCGGCGAGCACACCAAGAGCGAACTGAACGGCGTGGGCGAAGAGGAGTTCGCCCCGTGGAGCATCGGCCCGACGCTGTAGGGAGCGCGCCATGAGCGAAGCCGCGACCGGGACCAACTCGTGACTGCCTGCGTGTGCAGCGCGGGCCGCAGTGATCGAGGCCACCGACTCCTACGAACGGCGCGCGCCCGGCCTCGGTACGCAATTCTTCGCAGCCGTCGATGACCGTATTGCTGAGCTGACCGCGCACCCGCAAATGTACGGCCGCGTGAGCGGCGCGGGCGCGAGGTGCGGCGGGCGGAGGTCGGTATCTGCGAGTACGTCGCGGTGTACGAGGTCACGGCGGCCGAGGTGCTCGTCCTGTCCGTCACACACGCCCGCAGCGTGCGCCGGCCGTTGCGCGGGCGACTCGCGTAACAACCCTTCTCCCGCGCGGCGATTGCACTCCCCTTCCCCGCCCGCGTGTCGCATAATCGCTCCGTGGCTCTTACCGGAGGGCGGTCGATGCGTCTCGCGTGGGTTCTGCTGTGCGCGCTCGCGGTCACTGTTGCGGCGGTCGGGCGCGACAAGCCCGTCCGCATCCCGCCGCCCGTCGCCGGGCCGGTGCCGCCGCCGGGGTTCCAACCCGGTTTCGCCGGCGACGGCAACTACAAGGCCCCGAAGGCCGACGGCGCGGTCATCGAGCTACTCGACGAGGGCATCGAGCCGTTGTTCCCGGTGCTGGTGAACGACGGTGGCGGCGAGGCCGGCACCGTCGCGCGCGAGGACCGCGACGTGTTCGCCGGGGTCGAGGCCGCGCGCGTCACCCCGATGCAGAAGTACCGCTCACACATCCCCGGGTGGGCGTTCAAGATCGTCGAGAAGCCCGAGAAGGCGGGCGAGTTCCGTTTCCTGCGGTTCGCGTGGAAGAAACTCGGCGGCACCGGCATCGTGGTGCAGTTCCACGACCCGGCAAAGTCGTGGGCGTTCCGCTACCACGCGGGCAACAACGTGTTCGGATGGCAGCCGTCCACGCAGGTCAACCCGAAACTGCCGGGCGAGTGGGAGGTGGTGACGCGCGACCTGTTCAAGGACTGGGGCGAGATCACCCTGACCGGGTTTGCGCTCTCGCCGCTCGACGGCACCGCGGGCCTGTTCGATCACATGATGCTGGGGCGCTCGGTCGCGGACCTCGACAAGGCGACCGACACGGCGCTCGGCCGGACCAAGCCGGAGAAGGCACTGGCCGGGGCGGAGCGCGACGCCCACTGGGACGCGCTGCTCGGCACCGAGCGCGCGAAGGCGACCGCGGCGATCCGCGCGTTCCTCGCCGCCGCGCCCGATCAGGTGGCGTACATCGGGGAGAAGCTCGGCAAGATCGCGGTGGATAAGGACGCGCTCGCGCGCGTCAACAAACTCCTGAAAGAGCTGGACGCCGACAGCTTTGAGGTGCGCGACCGCGCGACCGACGAGTTGGTGAAGATGGGCGCGATCGCGCAGGAAGCCGTGAAGGAACTGGCGGACAACGCGCCGAACCCAGAAGTCGGTTACCGTGCGAAGCTGGTGCTGCGGCGGATGACCGGGGGGGCGGCTCCGGTGGGCACCGCCGGGCGGTTGGCCCGCGTGGTGCGCGTGTTGGAGCGCGCCGACACCGAGGACGCCCGCGCGCTGTTGGACAAGATGGCGCAGGGCGAGTACGGGTTCGAGGTCGCGCCGGACGCACGCGCGGCGCGCGCCCGGCTGAAGAAGTGACCGCGACGGGTTGCAGCCCGGGCTACTTATATTTTGCCATGTCGATAGTGATCGATTTGTTCGACGCGCTGACATCCACGGTCTCACCCGTTTCTTTGGTCGTCGGCATCGGCGGCGACCCGTCTTTCGCTTTCGTTTTTGGCATCACGTAGTGGACGATGGTGATCTTGTATTTTCCGGGCTTGAGCGGCTTCCCGGTCCCGTCTTTGACGACGAAGCTCCCGTCCTTTTGAACCTCTGCCGTCCCCATCTGCCCTGCTTCGCCGATCAGTGTAACGGTTATCGTTTCGTTTTCGGCGAGCGAGTACGCGGCGGCCCCGTTGGTCAGTTTCCCGTCTACTTCTACACCCGCGGCCCCGCAGCCGAGCGCCGCGCTCGCGAACACGAGGCCCATGGCGAGTTGTGAGAGTCGGCGCGTCATCATTTGTCCTCCAAGAAGGTGGTAGTGGCTGTTATACGAACCTGACGGCAGTAGCTAAGGGCATGCTGTCACGATACCGGTGCCCTGTGCGAGCCGCCACCCGCGGCCCGGTGCGGCCCCGCGAAACGCCTCGCGCGTGCCGTCAGGCCAGACGACCGTGAGGCGCTCCAGCGCGGGCGCGGTGCCCAGTCCGATCACCAGTCGGCGGTCGCTGGCCGAAAGGTAGCTGCCGCCGCCGGACACGAACCGCACGAGCTTGCGCCCGGCGGCTTCGACTTCGATGCGCGCGCCGACCGCGTTCCGGTTGCTCGTCTTTCCGTTGCCAACCAGTTCGAGACGCACCCACGTGTTCGCGGTCTCGGTCGCGTTCTTGAGGAGCTTCGTGGGGCCTGAGTTGTGCCCGAACGCGAGGTCCACGCGGCCGTCGTTGTTGTAGTCCGCGACCGCCAGTCCGCGGCCGATCAGCTTCTCGCGAAAGTAACTGCCGGCTTTGTCGGACACCTCGCGGAACCGGCACGCGCCGTCGCCGAGGAACAGTTGCGCCTGCTGCCCCTGCGGGAAGCCGTAGATCGCCTGCGCGTTGCGGTACACGTGGCCGTTGGCCGCGGCGACGTCGAGGTGCCCGTCGAGGTCGGCGTCGAACTGCTCGATCCCGAACCCGAGGGTCTTACGCGTGGCGGGGCCGATGCCCGACGGGTGACTCCACTCTTGGAACGCGAACCCGCCCGTGTTGCGGAACACCATCGTCGGTTCGTCTTGGTAGTTACTGACCACGAGTGACGGGCGGCCGGACCCGTCGAAGTCGCCGACCGCGATGCCCATTCCGGCCATGAACCGACCGTTCATGTCCAGACCCGCGCCGCTCCGCGCGCCGACGTCGGTGAACTTGCCCCCGCCGAGGTTCTTGAACACGTAGGCTTGGCCGAGGTCGTTGACCGCGTACACGTCCTGTTTGCCGTCGCCGTCGAGATCGACGACGGTTACGGCTAACCCGCCCCCGGGCACGGCGGCCCCGACGCCCGACTCGGCGGTCACGTCTGTGAACGTGCCGTCGCCGTTGTTGCGGAACAGGGCGTGCGCCCGACGGGGGAACACCGTGGGCGGGCAGATGTAGTACTCCTTCTTCGCGACGTTCTCGCACGACTTGTAGTTGTCCAGATCGACGACCACATAGTTGCACACGTACAGGTCGAGGCGGCCGGTGCCGTGCAGGTCACCCCACGCGCAGCTCGTGCCCCAGTGCGGGTTGCTCACTTTGGCCGCCGCGGTCACGTCGGCGAACCGCCGCCCGCCGGGGGCGGCCGGGTCCGCGACGTTGTGGAAGATCGAGAGGCCGCCGAAGTACGTGACCGCGAGGTCGTCGAACCCGTCGTTATCGTAGTCCCCGACGGCGGCCCCCATGCCGTACCCGCTCTTGTCCAGCCCGACGCGCGCGGTCACGTCGGTGAACGTGCCGTCGCGGTTATTCCGATACAACTTGTGGGTGGGCAGCGGCCCCTTGTGCCCGGCGGGGCGGAGCGGGCCGCTCTGAACGCAGAACAGGTCGGGCCACCCGTCGGCATCGTAATCGATCCACGCCAGCCCGCCGCCCATCGTCTCGAGGATCGTGTGCCGGTCGGTCACACTGTCGAAGTGGGTGAAGTCGATCTTCGCGGCGGCGGTCGCGTCCTCGAACCACGGGTAGCCGGCGGTCGGCTTCAACTCCGCGGGTGCCGGCGCGGGCGGGTCGGGGGCGGGCGCGGGGGGCGGCCCGCCGCACGCGCCGACGAGCGCGGCCGCGCACACGGCGCACGCGATGACAACAACCCGGCGGAGCGCGTTCGGCATGGTGTCGTTGGGGTTCAGTTGCCGGCGCGCCGGCGGTGGTCGGCGGCGCGCGCAGGGTCGCCGGCGCGCTCGTAGTGGGTCGCGAGCGCGCGGTGCGCGGGCGCAAAGTCCGGGGCACGGGCGAGCACCGCACCGAGGAACTTTAGCCCGTCCGCGGTGTGACCGGCGGTCAGCAGTTCGTCGCCCAGCCGGGCCGCGAGTTCGAGGTTGTCGGGCTGGTTGCGGAGCGCCTCCTCCGTGTTCGCCACGTCTTGCAGCCGGCGCACCTCAGCGGTGACGCGCTTGGCCTCGTCCGTGTCGCCGACGCGCTCGAGAGCCACCGCGAGGTGATACCCGGCGACGCGCTGGCGCTGATTATCGGTTCTCAGGATATCGCGCAACAGCGGGATCGCGCGCTCGGCGTGTCCCGACTCAAGGAAAATCACCGCACGCGACAGCAGCGCCGGGGTGTAACCGGGCAGGTCGGTGATCAGCTGATCTAGAACAGTTGCCGCACCGGCCAAATCGCCACGGGCACGCCGGATCTCAGCCAACATCGCCCGCAGGTCGCGATCCCCCGGTCGAGTGGCGAGCAGTTCCCGACAGTACGCTTCGGACTCGTCGAACCTTCCGACCGAGAACGCCTGACCCATCAAATTGTTTCGCAGCCTTGTGTCTGCGGGTTCGAGTTCGAGAAGCTTCTTCCCGTGCGAGTAGGCGTGTTCGAGTTTCCGTGCCTTACGGTAGTACTCGTGCAAGAACCGGCGCGCCTCGCGGTCGTCGGGGCACAACTCGACCCAGCGCACGAGGTACGGCTCCGCGGCGTTCGCGGTTTCGCCCTTCAAGTGCCCGCGGGCGAGCGCCTCGACCACCTCGACGTCGTCGGGTTTCCGGGCGAGCGCCGCCTTCAAGCCGGGTTCGGCTTGGACGAATCTGTCCTCTTTTGCGGCGCGCAAGGCGTCGTCGCGCGCGGCATCCGGGCGCGCGGTATCGGGGCGCGAGGTGTACCAGAGAGTCGCGCCAACTGCGGCGACCAACCCGACCAACAGGGCAAGAACCGCTACCCAAGGGCGGTGGCGCGATGCCGGCGGGTTCGGGGGTGGCGGCTCTGCAGACACGAGAGTTCTCCCGGTCACGCCTAGAGCCTGTTATGCACTTCTTCGCTCGTTTTCGGGGCATTCTGGCTGTCAAGGGGCTTTTCCGACCCAGTGGCACGCGGAAACGCCTGAAAACACCAAGGAAAAGTGCACAACAGGCTCGAGGAATAGAGACGAGAAACCCCGCCCGGAGTGTGCCGAGCGGGGTGTCAGAACCTGTCACGTTCGGAATTCAGTTGTCGACCCAGTTCACGCCGTCGTTCCGGCTGTTCATGCGGTACCACGTCATCGTCGAGATGCCGCTCCGGACGCCGCGAACGCTGCCGTCGGCCATGCCCGCAAGAACTTGGTTGGCGTGGTTCGCGCGGGCCTGACCCTGCCCGTACCCGCTACCCCAGCAGCCCATCGCGATGTCCGGGCGGTTGAGGCACCCGAGCACGTCGTCCGCGTTCCCGCCGGTATCGTTCGGAAAGTACGTGTCACCGACCGCGTGGTTACCGGTGCTGCTACAGCCCGGCATACCGAAGGCCCACGTCCCGCGCATGTCCTGCGCACCCGGGCCTGCGCGCAGGTGGTTGATCATAATCGTGTTCGAGGTGCCGTCCGCGCCGGTCATCGTCGTCATGTTCACGCCGCCGTTAATGACCAGCACGCCACCCGAGGAGCCCCAGCCGTTGTAGTTGCCGCCGGCCCCACCGAAAGCAGTTTGCCCCGGGTCCCCGGGCCCCATGTTGCCGCCGTAGTTCCCGCGCGCCCAGTTCCCGCCGGTACGGTTGCCAGGAACTTGGGCGTTCCCTTCTGACGGGCAGATGTAGGTCTTGATCTGATTACCGCGGATGTTCCGCCAGCCTTGGTCGTTAAACCCACCGGCCGTGGCGTTGCTCTTCGAGAAGTTCTGGTAGTTCGTGATGCTGCCGACGAATTGGCGGTACAGGTTGTCCTGCTCAATGTACGGCAGGATCAGAACGGCCCACGACGGCCCGATCCTGTTCTCGTCGGTCCAACCGATCCCGCGCCCGACGAGCATGGCCGGCGGAAGTTCGCCGTTGGCGTCGTTGTACGAGTGGCACGCCACGCCGATCTGCTTGAGGTTGTTCGAGCAGCTCATGCGGGCGGCGGCCTCGCGGACCTTTTGCACCGCGGGCAACAGCAGACCGATCAGGATCGCGATGATCGCGATGACCACAAGTAGCTCGATCAGCGTGAAGCCACGCCGCGAGCGGGAGAAGGACCGGGACATTAGGACAACCTCCGAAGGAGATAAAAACGCGAATATCGTGAGAACTCGGGAGAGCGATCGCGTCGGTGGCGATATGCTGCGAGCGCATATTGTCACACACAAGACATCTTCACCATTTTCCCGCGTACTGTCAACAGGAATCTCATCAAAATCCCATTGCCACTCCCGCGGGAGTGCGGAAACTGAGTGCTCCGATTTCCGAAGCGGACCACGTTACCCGATTTTCTCACATTTCCGGTGTCGAATGCTGCCCGCCCCGCTCCTACTTCTCATTCTTGCCGCGCCCGCCGAACTTCCGGTCGCCCCGCCCCCGCGCCCCGCGGGGTTGGGGCTGCCGCCCGGTGCCGATCCGTCGCTCGCCGACTGGACCCCGCGCCCGGTCGGCAAGAGCGAGCCGTGGGAGCGCATGACCGATAAGGACTGGATCGACCCGCGGTTCCGCGAGATGAACACCGGGCCGGTCCTCGGCTGCACGTTCCGCTACGCGCTCGGCAAGGCCAACCAGATCGCGTACAAGGCCGCGGCGGTGCGGCTGGGCGCGAAGGGCGAGGCCGGCGCGGTCTTCGACCGCAACACGCTCGCGCTCAGCGCCGCGTGGTCCGGGGGCTACCTCCACCACAGTGACCGGCGCTTCGGGCTGCTCAACACGCCGACGCCGAAGGGCGACTTGATCTTCGCGACGGCCGCGGGGCCGGTGTGGGCCGACCCACAGGGGAAGTGGAACACCGGCGTCGCGCGCCACACCGCCCCGCTGCCCTCGACTTGGGCGAAGTATCAGGGTCTGTACCTGCACGGCGAGCGCACCGTGTTCGCGTACACCGTCGGCAAGCGCGAGGTGCTCGAAAGCGCGCAGCTCGTGACCGTGCCCGGCTACACGTTCGTCGAGTCCGCGCTCGAAGTGGCCGCAGGCGAGGCGCGGGCCACGCGCTACCTCTGCGACCTCGTCGGCGGCAACTCCACCACGTTCGACGCGAAAGGACTGTCGGTCGTCTCGTCGGGCACTGGGGCGCGAGTGCGGCTCGCGTGGGTGCGTCACGGTGGAAACGTCACGCTCAACGTCGGCGCGAGCGTCGGCGTAACCGTCGAGGGCGGCGACAAGCCGACGCGGTTCGCGATCGGGGTCGCGGAAGTGGCCGCGAAGGACGCCGACAAGGTCATCAAGGAACTCGCGGCACTGGCCGCGCCGCCGGACCTGCGCGCGCTCACGAAGGGCGGCGCGAAGCGCTGGGGCGAACCCATAGTGACCGCGCTGGAGCGCGGGGCCGCGGGCGGCGCGTTCACCGTGGACACGCTCACGATCCCCTACAAGAACCGCTTCAACGCCCTGTTCTTCTGCACCGGCCTCGACTTCCTCCCCGACGGCCGCGTCGCGATGTGTACGTGCCACGGCGACGTGTGGCTGGTGACGGTGGACGACAAGGCCAACACCTGCGCGTGGCAGCGCTACGCCACCGGCCTGTACCACCCGCTCGGCCTGAAGGTCGTGAACGGGCGCGTCATGGTGCTCGAACGCGGGCAACTCACGGAACTGTTCGACCTGAACGGCGACGGCGAGGCCGACTTCTACCGCAACCACAACAGCGATTGGCACTGCGGCGGCGGCGAGCACAGCTACGACACGTGCCTCGAAACCGACCCGGACGGCAACTTCTACTTCTTCAAGACCGGCGACACCGACACGCCCACGGGCGGCTGCCTCATCAAGGTGAGCAAGGACGGCACGAAGTCGGAAGTGTTCGCGACCGGGTTCCGGCACCCCATCGGCATGGGCATGTCGCCGAAGGGGGTGCTGACGGGCGCGGACCAAGAGGGGAACTGGATGCCGGCCACGCGCATCGACGAGTACCGCAAGGGCGGGTTCTACGGCGACATGCGCGCGCACCACCGCGCGGTGCCGCCGTCGACCTACGACCCGCCGCTGTGCTGGCTCCCGCGCGAGATCGACAACTCGGCCGGCGGGCAAGTGTGGGTTCCCGAAGACGCGCGCTCGTGGCGCGCGCTCGCGGGCAAGCCCATTCACCTCTCGTACGGGCGGTGCCGCGCGTACTTGCTGTTCCGCCAACAGATCGACACCGGCGCCGTGCAGGGCGGGGTGACGGCGCTCGGCATCGAGTTCCTTTCCGGCTCGTGCCGCGGGCGCTTCAACCCCGACGAACACCTGTACGTGTGCGGGCTGAACGGCTGGCAGACGGGGGCGAAGGCCGACGGCTCGCTCCAGCGCGTGCGCCCCACCGGGGCGAAGCTGCCGGGGCCGGTGAAGATGGAGCTCGAGGGCACCGTCGTGCGCCTGACCTTCGACCGCGTCCTCGATCACAACAGCTTGAAGGTGGCGAACTTCCGCGCCGCGCAGTGGAACTACCGCTGGAGCGGCGACTACGGCTCGAAGCGCTGGAAGCCGTCTGACCCCAAGACCGAGGGCACCGACGAACCGCCGGTCGAGCGCGTCGAACTGTCCGCTACCGGCAAAGCGGTCGAGCTGAAGTTCAAGGAGCTGAAGCCGGTGATGCAGATGATGATCGGCTACAACCTGAAGGACGCTGACGGCAAGCCGGTCGTCGGTTCGGTGTATTTCACGATCAATTCGACCGGGCGGTGAGGTGTGGCGCGCCGTCTACCGCTTCGAGATGAGCCACACGAACAGCACCACGTTGGCGACCATCACGAGCGCGAGCGCGACGAGCATCCACCAGAAGGCCCGCACCGGGGGGCGACCCGACCGGCGCGCCGGCGGCGGGGGCCGCACAAACTTGCGGCGCGGGCGCGGCGCGTCCGGCAGGTCGAGGCCCGCTGGGCGCGGCGTGTGGTCCGAGGGCGCGACCGTGTGGACGCCCGGTTCCGGTGGCAGGTTGAATGCCGACGGGGACGCCACGGCCGACACCGACGAGCCGCCCGCGGACGCGGGAAACCCGCCGCGCTCCGCGCCACTATCTTCGGTTGCGGGGCGCGCCGGGTCGCGCACCGGCACGACCGCGACCGGGGGCGCGCCCGCCGGGTACCGCGCGAACGGCGCGAGCGCTTCGGCCAACTCCCCGGCGCTCTGGAAGCGGTCGTCCGGGCGCTTCGCCATGAGCCGGGCCACGATCTCCGCGAGCCGCTGCGTGACTTCCTTGCGCAGCGCCTGTAGCGGCGGCGGCGGATCGGTCTGGTGCGCCAGAATCTTCTCGATGGCCCCGCCGTGCGGGAACGGCACCCGCCCGGTCAGCAGGAAGTACAGGGTACAGCCGATGCTGTACAGGTCGGCACGCGGGTCCACGAGCTTCGAGTTCTTGGCCTGCTCCGGGGCCATGTAGTCCGGCGTGCCCACGACCGCGTGATCGCGTGTCAGGTCCGGGGCGACCATGTCGTCGCGGTCCACCGCCCGCGCGAGCCCCAAGTCGAGTAGTTTCACCACGGCCGGTTCGGTCGCCTGCGGCAGGTGCCGCTCGCCGGCCACCACGAGGTTGCCGGGCTTGATGTCGCGGTGGACGAGGCCGCGCTCGTGCGCGTGGTGAAGCCCCAGCGCCGCTTGGCGCACGTACTCGCACGCCTCCTCGATGGCGAGTACGCCGTAGTCGTGCATCAGGCGCGCGAGGTCGATGCCGTCTACGAACTCGACGACGAGGAAGAACCGCCCGTTGGCCTCGCCGGTGTCGAGCAACCCCACGATGTTCGGGTGGCTGAGCTTGCTCGCGGCCTGCACCTCGCGCGCGAACCGGCCGCGCACGGTCGGGTTCGCCACCAGCGCCGAGCGCACCACCTTGAGCGCGACCGTGCGCCCGGCGGCGTCGCGCGCCCGGTACACCTTTCCCATGCCCCCGGTGCCGAGCCGGTCGGTAACGACGTACGACCCGTAGTGCAGCTCCCCGGCCTTGCCGCGCAGCACCTTCTTGAGTTGGTAGTTGGTCACGTGTTCGTGCGCGAGCAGGTGCGCGACGATGGCCGCGGCGTTGTCGCGCATCGGCGCGAGCTCGCGGCGCACCGCGTCGAACGTGTCGGGCGTGAAGAGGCCGCTGAGCCGCAGCGCCTCGATGAGTTCTTCGGCCGATTCCAGTTGCATATGGCGCGCGGGCGAGGTGACCGATCCGCCAATATCGTCCCAACGATTGTAGCTCAAAATCGCGTTCATGCGCGGCCGAATCTTGCTCCATTCGACCCGGAACCCGGCGCACGGGTTCGCGCCGGCGCAAACGCGGACTGGAACCGCGGCGTTAGTCTGCCGATGATAGACTGAAGAGAGAGCCCGCCCCGAACGACGGTGTACCCATGCCCGACCCCGCGAACCCGCCCGAGCCGGCCCCGTACCCGCCCTACCGTCGCGTGTACGCGTGGGTGTTTCAGGCGTGGCTCATCATGTTCCTCGCCGTTATTTGCGGCGCGCTCGTCGTGTACTTGCTCTCGTACCTGCCCAAGTAACTGGCGGGCGAACCGCGCACCGGGTACAACGGACACACCGTTCCCGCCCGGAGCCGGACATGCGCGCCGCCGGTTTTGCCCTGTACCTCGCGTTGTCGCTGGTCGCCGCCGCGCCCGCGGCCGAGCCGACCAACAGCGACCTGCTGTTCGCCATCGAGAAGCAGTTGCGCGTCGCGAACGAGCTGGCCGGGCCGACCGCGGCCTGCGTCGTGGTGTCGCGCAGTGACCGCTACCCCAAGCCCGCCACCGACGCGCCGGGCAAGCTGGGCCGCTACGACATCAAAGAGTTCCTCAAGGCGAACCCGACCGAGGAGCGGGTGGCGAAGGAACTCGATCTGGCCGACGTCCGCACCATAGCCGATCACGGGTACGCCTGCGGCGTGGTCGTCGACCCCGCGGGGCTGATCCTCACCCCGTATCACGTCGTCGAGGGCGCGACGAAGGTGTACGTCCACCTCCCCGGGCGCGTCGGCTCGTATGCCGACGTTCACGCCGCCGACGGTCGCCACGACCTCGCCGTTCTGAAACTCCTCGACCCGCCGGCCAAGTTGACGGCGATCAAGTTCGCCGACGTGCGCCGCTACGACCGCGACGGCGCGCGCGCCAGCGTGTTCGCGGGGAAGCTCGCCGTGGTGATGGCTAACGGCTACTCCGCCGGCACCGGCGTGGACCGGCCCAGTTCGTCCTTCGGCAGCGTCACGCGCGTCATCCCCTCGCGCGGCGTACCTGACAACGCCACCGTGCGGAAGTCCGACGACTACTACTATTACGGCCCGTTCCTCCAATACGAGGCGAAGGTGACCACCGCCGTAAGCGGGGCGGCCCTGTTGAACCTCGACGGCGAGTTGATCGGGTTGACCACCACCTCGGCGATGCTCGGCGGCAACGAAAACGCGCCGCAACTGACCTTCGTCGCGGACGAGTGCTTCCGCCGCGTCGTCGAGGTGCTGCGCCGCGGCGAGGAAGTGGAGTACGGCTACCTCGGTGTGACCCTCGTGGGCATCAACGACACGCGCCCCTCGGTCACGATCGGGGACACCATCGCGCAAGGCCCGGCCGCGGTCGCCGGCCTCGAACGGGGCGACACCATCACCGCCGTGAACGGCGTGCCCATCCAGACCTACGAAGACCTGCTCGTGTACGTCGGCAGCGAACTGGCCGGCACCAAGGTCAAACTGACGGTGACGCGCGCCCGCCGCGACCGCGACGCGAACGTGACCGTGACCCTCGGCAAGCTGCGCAACCCGCGCCCGGTGATCGCCTCGGTGCGCCCGGACCCGGTGTTCGGCTTGCGCGTCGATCACGGGAGCGTACTGGCGCAGCAGCTCAGCGACCAAAAGGGCGGCGAGGTGCGCACCAGCGTGGGCGTGCCGCCGGGCGTGATGGTCCGCGAACTCGTCCCGAACTCGCAGGCCGCAACCGCGTTCAAGAAGCTCGGCGAGCGCCCGGAGCGCTGGCTCATCACACAGGTGAACGGCGCGACCGTCGCCACCCCGACCGACTTCTACAAGGCCGCGAAGGGGCAGGCGAACATCAAACTGACCGTGCGCGACCCGTCCGAACAGAACCCGCGCGACCACGAGGTAACGATCCCGTGAAGTACGCGATCTGCAACGAGACGTTCGAGGGCTGGGACCACGCCCGCGTGTGTGCCCGCGTCGCCGAACTCGGCTACACCGGCCTTGAGATGGCCCCGTTCACGCTCGCGCCGCGCATCACCGACGTGACCGCGGCGCGCCGCACCGAACTGCGCCAACAGGCCGAAGCCGCGGGCGTGCAAATCATCGGGCTGCACTGGCTGCTCGCGAAAACGGAAGGCTTTCACCTGACCTCGCCGGACGCCGCGACCCGCAAACGCACCGGCGAGTACCTCGCGGAGTTGTCGCACGCCGCGGCCGACATGGGCGGCGACGTGCTCGTTCTCGGCTCGCCGTTCCAGCGCAACCTGCCCGACGGCATTACGCGCGAACAGGGCGAAGCGAACGCGCTCGACACGCTGCGCCACTGCCTCCCGGCGCTAGAGAAGGATCGCGTGTTCCTGTGCCTCGAACCGCTCACGCCGGCGGAAACGAACTTCATGGTGTGCGCCGCGGAGGGCGTCGCGCTGGCGCAGAAGCTGGCCCACCCGTTCGTAAAGCTGCACCTCGACGTGAAGGCGATGTCTGTTGAAACCGCGCCGACACCGGACGTGATCCGTGCCAACCGCGACTGGGTGCGCCACTTCCACGCCAACGACCCGAACAAGCGCGGCCCCGGGTTCGGTGCGACCGACTTCAAGCCCATCTTTCAGGCGCTGAGGGACGCGAACTACACCCACTGGGTCTCGGTGGAGGTGTTCGACTACAGCCCCGACCCCGAAACCATCGCGCGCGAAAGCATCCGCTACATGCGCGAGTGCGAGTGAGAAGACTTCGCCCTCAAATACACGCGGAGAAGACGCAGATGAAACCCGAGCAAACCCCGCATTCTGTATTCATCCGATTTCATCTGCTTCTGCTCTGCGCCATAAGCGGGCTATTCTTCCTTTCCGCCCCCGCACGCGCCGGCGAGTTCTCGGTCGGGTTCGCCGACGTGGACGTGACCCCACAGCTCGGCGTGAAGGACAAGCCCGTGTTCCTTGCCGGGTTCGGGCAGAACCGGCGGGCCACGAAGGTTCACGACCCCATCACCGCACGCGCGGTTGTGATGGCCGACGGCGACGACAAGATCGCGCTCGTGTCGGTCGATGTCGTCGGGCTGTTCATGCCCGTCGTCGAGCGCGTCCGCGCCAAGCTGCCGGGCTTCAAGTACGTCCTCGTCTCCGCGACCCACAACCACGAAGGCCCGGACACGCTCGGCCTGTGGGGGGCGTCGCCGATTCAGAGCGGCATCGACCCGGAGTATCTGAAGAAGGTAGAAGCCGGCTGTGTCGAAGCAGTGAAGGCCGCGGACACGGCCCGCAAGCCGGCGGTCGCACGCATCGGCTCCGCGCGCGACGCGAGCCTGCTCAACGACAACCGCAAGCCGTTCGTTGTTCACGACGAACTCGTCGCCCTGCACTTCCGCAACCCGAAAACGGACAAGCCCCTCGGGGTGCTACTGCAGTGGAACTGCCACCCCGAAGCGCTGTCGTCCAAGAACACCGAGATCAGCGCCGACTTCATCTATTACACGGTGAAGTACCTCCGCGAGTCGCAGAAGTGCCCGGTCGCGTACTTCACCGGCACCGTCGGTGGCCTGATGACCACGCTCGGCCTGACGGTGAAGGACGAGAAGGGGAAGGAACTCGCGGACGGTACGTTCGAGAAGACCGACCGCTACGGCCTGCTAGTGGCGAAGCTCGCGGACAAGGCCATCAAGGGCGCGGTGCCGATCACGCTAACGCCGTTCGAGGTGCGCCGTCGCGAACTGCTCGTGCCGGTGGACAACAACATCTACAAACTGGCGCACAAGTTCGGCACGCTCGACCGCACGATGTACGAGTGGACCGGCGAACCGACTCCGAAGACGTTCACCGAAACAAAGGACGTGAGCAAGCCGGTCGCGGTGAAAACGGAAGTCGGCTACCTGAAGTTCGGCACGCTCGAAGTCGCGGCGATCCCCGGCGAGATTTACCCCGAACTGGTGCTGGGCAAGGTGCAAGACCCGGCCGACCCCGGCGCGGACTTCCCCGACGCCGCCATCGAACCCGCGATCTACGACCAGTTGAAGGGCAAGCACCGCATGTTGATCGGCCTCGCCAACGACGAACTAGGCTACTTCATCCCGAAGCGCCAATGGGACGACAAAGCCCCCTACTGCTACGGCCTCAAGAAGGCGCAATACGGCGAAATGAACAGCGTCGGCCCCGACGCCGCGCCGGTGGTGTGCGAGGCGTTCAAGGCGCTGGTGAAGGGGAAGTAAGAAAAGGGTTGATCTCGTTAGCCGCGAGTCGCAGGCGAGCGCGGCCCTTCGCGCTCGCCTGCGACTCGCGGCTAACGACTTTTACAGTGTCACCCTTTTCACCAGCATCGTTGCGTAGCTCCCTTTGGGCAGGTCGAAGCGCAGCGTCAGTTTCGCGCGGCCCTTGTTCAGTTCGTCCGGCGCGCTCGTGCTGCTGAGGCCTTCGGGCCGCACGCACGCGGGGCGGTCGCCCTTCGAGAAGAACGGCTGCTGCATCCCCTTGATCCGCAGTTCGGGCAGTGTCAGCCCTTCGCCCTTGAGCGCCTCTTCGACGGTGGGCAGCCACGGCGCGCCGGGGTCGGGCTTCACGCGCGCCGAGGGCAGCGGCAGTGTGAGCGCGTCCCACGCGCCGCGGTGCTCGTCCGGCACGCGCGCCGGGGCCGGGACGCGGCCGAGCTTCAGTTCCACGTCGCGCAGGTTCGCCGCGCCGAGTGTGGTCGTGAGCCACGTCGCGAGCATCTTGTTCCAGAGGTAGCTCTGGTACGCGGAAAGGTACAAGCCTTGCAACTCCGGGCGCAGGCGTGCGACCGCGCCTTTGAAGTCGGTGGGGTGTGCCGCGAGGTAGCTCACGAGGCTCCGCGCGTGGCCCTTCGGCAGCTTCGCCTGACACTCCGGCCACTTGCCCCACAGTTCGCAGAGCGTGGCCTTTTCGCGCTTGGCGTCGGCACGGTCATGCTCGTAAGGGGCCGCGAGCGCCAGCCACAGCGCGCGCTCGAACCGTCCGAACACCATTTCCTTCGCGACGAACTCCGGGCCGCGGCTTTCTGTAGCCGGCCTTACTGAGGCCGGCACGCTGAGCGAACCGGGGTCACTGACCCCGGCTACAGAAGACATGACCGAGCCGAAGCGCTGGTCGTCGAAGTAGTTCGGCAGGCCGGCTTGTTGCACCTCGCGGAGCGCGGCTTCGGCGTGTGACACCGCGGTGTCACTCATCGCACGCAGCACGACGGTGAAGCGGTTCGCGCGGATGTCGGCCGCGGTGAACGGGTCGCTCAGCTGGCCGAGGTACGTGACCTCGACGCGCTCGTGAGACAGGTTCCGCTTCGGGCCGCGGAAAATGGTGAAGTGTTGCGACGTGACCGCGTGGCGGTCCTTAAGGCCGCCGTAGCTGAGGCGGCGGTGGTCGACTTGCCAGCGCCGGCGGATCGCGGCCAGCGCGTCGGGCGTCGTCCAGCCAGTCTTGTCGAGCCGGTAGAGCGCGAACTCGCCGGCGTCGGTGGCGACCGCGTCCGTCTGCTCTTCGACCCGGAAGTCGTCCGGCTGTTGTTTCAGCTTCATGGGGTCATTGAAGCAGCGCAGCGCGCTTCCGGGCAGGGCGAATCACCGCTTGATGAGCACCGGACCCGCCGATGTGGTCAGCGCGGGTGTCGTCGGGGCGGGCGGCGCGGGCGGTTGCGCGACGACGCGCGGGGCGAGCGCGTCCGGCGTGCCGGGCTTGTCGGCGAGGAAGTCCCAGTTCTCCCCGCCCTTCCCGGCCGCGGTCGGGCGCATTTCCGGCGCGTGTTTGTAGCTCCACACAGGCACCGGGTCGCCGGCTTCGACGAAATCCCGCGACGCGATTTCCTTGAGCAGCTCGACAATCGCGCCCGCGGTCAGCGGGTGCGCCGGCAGCTTGGCGTGCGTCGCGTCCGGCACGACAAGACGCTCGGTGTGCGGCACGCTGGAAACCGTCGTGCCGCTGGTGACGAGTAGCGTGCGCAGGCTGCACGGCTCACCGCACTTCACCGGGTCGAGCAGCACGACGGCTTCGACTGGCACGCCCTTTTTGGAGAGGTCGCGGGCGACGCAGACGGCCGCGGCCCCGCCGAGGTCGTAGCCAATCAGCACGAACCGCGCGTCCGGCTCGCACTTGCGAATCTTCTCGATCTCCTTCGGCACACACAGCGCGCCGGCCAACTCCGCGACGCCGACCTTCGCGAACCCGCTCTCGGCGAGTTTGTGCCGCAGGGCGTCGAGGCCGCACGAACCGGTGGGCGTGAACCCGTGAACCATGAAGACGTACACCTGCCCCCGGCACGGCGCGGGCAATTCGTGGTCCGCGCCGCGGTCCCACGCGGTCTGATGTGCGCGGTGGCAGTGCGAGACGCACCCGGTGTTCGCGAGAACGGTTGCCAGCACCGCGCCGATCAGCCCAAGTTGCCGCGTCATCACTCGCCCTCGCGCCTCGCGGGTTTGCTCTACCACTGTGAATCGGCAGAACCCGCGAGATCGCGAGAACCGTTACAACTTATCACCCGGAGTTCCGACGGAAGCAGCGCAGGGTGTTCCGGTCGGCACGAGTGGGCAAGCTGGGCAGGCGCTATACGTTCACGGCCTTGCCCGTCTTGACGGACTCGATTTCGCGGTGGCACAGGACGAGCGCGTCGCGCGCGAGTTTACCGCTGAGCAGGTCCGGCTCCTTCCCGCTGGTTACGCCGCTTACCGCGGCCTGCAACTCGTCGGCGAACGCCGAGATCGGGTCGCCCCCGCCGGCGAGTGCCGGTTGCGTGGCCTTCCCGTCCGCCGTGAGCAACGTGAGGGGCGTGCCGCCGCTGTCGTAGAGGAGCGTCGCGCGTTCGAGGAAGATTTCGTAGCCGTGAACGAACGGGCGCCCGCTCATCGACAGCGCGCCGCTGGAGCACGTCACCGCCGGCCCGTTGGGGCCGTACAGGTACGAGGTCGTGAGGTAAGACACCGCGCCGCCCTCGACCATGCCGACTGCGAACACCTGCTTCGGAACGCCACACACGAGGCCGATGAAGTGCGTGTCGTGGATGTGCAGATCGACCGCCGGGCCACCGGTCTTGGCGGCATCTGCCATGTCTGCCGACCAGTCGGGTTTGGCGATGACGCGCTTGAACTGCGCCGCGAGCACCCTCCCGTACTGCCCGCCGCGAATCACCTCGGCGGCGTACCGGAACTCCGGGAAGAACGGCAGCACGTGCGCGACCATCAGCAGCTTGCCGGCGGCTTTGGCCGCGTTGACCATTGCATCGGCGTCTTGCGGCGAAAGCGCGATGGCCTTCTCGACGAGGACGTGCTTCCCGGCCTTGAGCGCCGCGAGCGCGATGGGCGTGTGCTGGTCGGTGACGGTGCAGACGTCGATGAGGTCGATCTCCGGGTCCGCGAGCATGTCGTCCAGCTGCTCGTAAGTCTTCACCCCGCTCAAGTCGATCTGCCCCGGTTCAGGGCCGAAGTTGCCGCGGGTGTTGCGCCAGTCGCCGGCGCGCTTGGCCGCGTCGCGCGAGCAAATGGCCACGACCTTCGCCCCGCTCAGGCGCTTCCCGGCGAGGAAGTGAATGCGGCCCATGAACCCGATGCCCACGATCCCGATCCTCACCATGAGCAGTTCTCCCCGGTTGCCTAGCGTTTGTTGCTTCGCAGCACGACCTCAACCCCACTGATTGGTGCCCGGTCTCCGTCCTACTTCGCACCGTTCGTTGCCCGTTCTAGGACCGAGTATTGGTTGGCTTGAAGGATGATACCACTGGGGAACACGCCGAACGAGCGTTTCTGCTTTTCGACCTTCGGCATGTGGGGGCCGACACCCGTCACACGATGGGCCAGCGCCGGGCTTGGGCTTTCGTATCCCGAAATTGCCTCGCGAGCCGGCACGTCGCTTCCCAAGCCGCGAACCGTCCGTTAGACTTGGGCCACTTCACTGACCCGGAGGTCGGACCATGCCCGCTCCCGACAGGCGCGCGTTCCTCACGTTCGGAACCGCCTCGGTGCTGCTCGCGTCGTGCAGCAGAAGCGCGGTGAAACCGACTGTCAAGCCGGGCAGCGGCCTGAACCCGTACGGGTACTTTCTCACCTCCGACCTACCGGGTGTTTAGCGGCACTGGAGAGTTGAGACCCCGGCGCGGAAGTACCTCGTGATCGTCGCCGGGGTACCGACCGATTGGCTCGCGCCCGAGAACCAGCCGGAACTCCCGGAGCTAAAGGCTCTAGAGCGGCCGGGGCTACGGATGCACGGTGCCAAGCCACAATCCTTCAGATTGTCCCTCTCGAATGAACTGACCGTCACGGGGTTGTTATTCGGGTTCATGAACAATACGCGCTGCACGTTTTATCACCTCGAACGGGGGTCGGGTCGCGACGAAAAGGGAACTGACCCACCCGAGACGGTTGTCGGCGTCGCGTTCGAAGTTGAAGCGAAAGTCTGCGAACCGCCGTTCCGCCTCAAGTTCCGCGACTACCCCGACGCGAACGTCCCCGCGAAGAAGTACGAGTACCCCGCCGTACTCGACGAGCTCATCCATTGAGGAACCGTTGGCTCCTTCCCCTGCGCCGCGCGCTCGGCTGTGCTCGTCTCAGCACAGACCCACACACACGGAGACATTCCCATGACCTCTCCTTCCCGCAGCACGTTCATCGCCGGGAGCGCCGCGGGCGTGGGCGCGCTCGGCGCGCCCACGGATCGTGGTCGAACACGGGATCGGGAACCTGAAGGTGTGGCGGATCGCGGCCGAGCGGTATCGGAACCCGCGTCGCCGACATACCCTCATCCTCGGGAACGTCGCCGGGCTCCACAACCTCATGTACGCCTGATGCCCGACGCCAAAGGCGAGGCCCCGGCTTGATCCGGTCCGCCGCGATTGTGCAGCGCCTCCCCTGACCTAGCTGAACAACTCGTGGATGGGCTCGCCCGTGGTGATCGGGCGCGCCCCCACTTTGGAATCGAGCGGCACACCCAGCGCCTGATAGAGGGTCGCGCCGAGAACCTGCGGGGGGACCGGGTGGTCCTTCACGTACGCGCCGATCTTGTCGGACGCGCCATAGACGCCCCCGCCGATGCCGGCACCGGCGAGCACCGCGGAGAAGCACGCGGGCCAGTGGCTCCGGCCGGAGATGCCTTTATTGGTTTCGATCTTGGGGGTGCGCCCGAACTCGCCGACCACGACCACCAGCGTGCTCTTCAACAGACCGCGATCGTGCAGATCTTCCAGAAGGGCGGACAGCGCTTCGTCGAGCCGCGGCAGCGCCCAGCCCAGCCCGTAGGACCCCTTGCCGAAGATGTTCCCTTGGCCCATCCCGCCGCCGTGCATGTCCCAAGTGAAACTCGCGGCCCCGCCTTGGGAACCCTCGCCCGGAGCGAACCCGCACCAGCCGTTGACACTCACGAAGCCCACCCCGGACTCCACCAGTCGGCGGGCCATGAGCAGGTATTGCCCCAGCGGGTGGCGGCCGTAACGGTCGCGCACCTTCGCGGGCTCGTGCTGGAGGTCAAAGGGTTTCCGGGCGGCCGGGCCGGTCGCGAGGTCGACGGCGCGTTGGCGTAACTCGCCCCACCCGGTTGCCGCCGGATAGCCCGATGTGCTGCTCAGCGACGGTTCGAGCCGGCCGAGCAACTCTTCTCGCTCGAGCGTCCTCTGGGGCGACGTGCCCACAACCGAATCCAGCTCGGACAGTTGGAAGTTCGGCATCGCCGGGTGATTCGTGGAGTTGCCGACGAAGAAGGGAGCGTAGGGCCGTCCGAGGAAGCCGCCCAGCGAGATGAACGGCGAGCAGAAAACCGTCGTATTGCCGTCGCAGCGATGCAGCCAGACGTACGGAGTCATGACGCGCTTAGAGGGCCGCAGCTTGGCCATCACCGAGCCGTAGCACGGCGCGTCGTCCGGGGCTTTCGCCTGCCCCGTCAGGCAGTTGTGCATCGCGTCCGGGTGGTTGCGGATTGACGCGGTGTGCGTCATCGAACGAATGATGCTGTAGTGCTGGCTCAGGTTGGACAGGCGCGGCATCAACTCGTTGATGTGGACACCGGGTACCGAAGTGGCAACCGGTTTGTACGGACCGCGCACTTCCACCGGTGCCTGCGGCTTCATGTCCCAAATATCGACGTGCGAGGGGCCGCCCCCCATCACGATGAAGATGCAGGACTTCTCGGACGCGGACCCCCGCGATCCCGGTTCGCGAGCGCGCGCGGGTAATCCCGGATCGCTCGCGCGCAGCGCACTCGGCAGGCCCAGCCCGAGCATACTGAGTCCGCCGACGTGAAGCATCTGCCGGCGCGTGAGTTGCGCAGAAACCGATTGCCCTTCGAAACCCAGAGGCATGTGGAGCACGAGACTCTCCTCGGCAGCTGGTAATGGCGGTACAGGCAGGTCCGATACTCGACCGGAATAATGGAAACGATTCTACCACCTCTAGCTCCGGTTGTCATGCAATATCCTGCTGCAACGATCGATGTGATCGTGACGACCGAAGCAGGTACTTGTTAGGCCGTGTTGAAGGAAGCCGGGCGGTCTGCGATCGCCGGGCGGGGCGATTCCCCGCTCGGAGGGCACCCGATGCTGAGCCGGCACGACATCCGCGACAACCACGGGAACCGTATCGCCCCCTGTTGCCGGCGCGCCCCGCGACGACGACACCGAGTGGCTGAGCGTTGATAGCTCGTGCGCCCGCGCGTCGGTCGCCGCCGCGGGCGCGACAACAAACGCGACGGCACCGGCGGCCAAGCGGCCGAGGCGCTGGGGCGGAGCCGCGGCGGCACCAAGGCTCACGCCGCGGTGAATCCGATGGGCCACTCAGTTAACACGGCCTACGACTTGAACTTAACGCCGACGCTATCGACGCGCTGCGCGCCGGGGATGTCGCTTAACTTGAGACCGGGGAAGTCGCCCGTCGTGCGGCCCGTATCGAACCACTTCTTCAGTTTCTTCTGCCCCTCTTTGCCGACGACGAGGACCGTGATCCGGAACGTCGCGCCCGGGTCGCCCCCCTCCGCCACGGTCGCCTCGTAGTCGTCGCCCTTGAAGTTGTCGAGGTACGGTTCCTTCGGCCACATCAGCGAGTTCGACTCGACCGCGGCCACGATCACGTGGTCCTTCGGTACGCTGGGGATGTTGCACTTCACGCGGATCTCGCGCCCGACCTTCTGGTCGGCCGTCGGCGCGAGCAGAGTGCCGGCGACCTTCTCGACCTTGTCATCGGGGAACGCTTCGGCGCACCCGGACACCGGGACGAGCACGACGACGGCAGCGGCGAACACGGAGAGACGAGACATCGGACACCTCTGAGTGGGCGAAGGAGATCACGGGGCCACAACCACGATCTCAACGGCCGCACCGAGCACCTGCGCGGACGGCAGCGCGCCGGCCGCGAACCCGCGGGCTTGGCGCTCGCGCTTCTCGGTCTCGAGCGCATCGAGAACGGTCGCGTGATCGGCCGCAGAAACGCGAACGATCACGAGCGCACACGGGCCGTCACGCTGAACCACAGGCACATCGAACGAGCGCCCAGAATACTCGCTCACGTCTTTTTTAAAGTACAGTCTGCCGGCGTCGCGGACGGCGAGCCACACCTTCGAGCCGGGCTGTTCGTAGTCGATTTCGCCTACCTCCCCTCGCACCCGAACCGGGCTGGTGACGCGCGCCGCGGCGCGCGGCGCGGAGAGCGTGACGGGGCTTTCGGCCCCAACCACGGCAGGCGCGACCGGCGCAGGATCAACCGGCGGCGCGGGCAAGGGATCGGCGGCGCGCGACGGCGTAACTGGCACGGCGACTGGCGCCTCGAGAATCGCCCCCGCACGCGGCGCGAAGCAGTATAGCGACCACCCGACCGCCGCGACCACGAGGAACGCCGCCGCCGGCTTCGCCCGCGCGACCAGCGCGAGCCAGCAGAGGACGAGGAACCCAGAAACGCTGTCCTGCCACTGCGCGAGATAGGACTTCAGCCGCTTGAGCACCTTGTAGCGCCAGCGGTGTGCCGCGGACGCACTCATCTTGCGGGCGCGGGCAAACTCGGAGACGTTCTCTGTCCCGGCCAGTACCCCGATCAGGTTCTCCGCGGCGGGGAGCTCGCGTGCGACGGCGGCCCGAACGTGCACGACCAGCTCCGCGAGTTCCAGTTGCACGACCGGTGCCGGCACGGCCACGGGTGGCGGCGCGGACTCGCGATACTCTGCTTGGGTGCGTTCTTTCCGCCAGAGGTCGCGTGCGGCGTTCAGCACATAGCTACACAGTTGCCGGAACGTGAGGCGCTGCACAGTCGGGCGGTTGAAGACGTTGCAGATGACCGTTGCTACCGCGTCTTCTGCGTATCTGGGGCCACAGCGCCGCCGACAGAACGCGAGGAGGCGGCCACGACAAGCGTTGTCCATCGCGGAGATGGCGGCATCTCGTGCGGCGTTCGCCACGGGATCGGGCCCGAGAGCCGGGATGATGTAGTTCTCGTCCATCGGCGCGTCCTCTCCTTCAGTGGAGAGAGACGCGGCCACGCACTCAGTTTTCGCCTCTTTTCCCAAAATGCTCACGAAGGGACGAATCCGCTCGCGCGTGCCCGACGTTGACAGGCACTTCGGAGGACCCGAAGACGACGGCGCGCGTCGATCTCGGAAGTCAGGGGTTTACGAACGTCCGCATACCAACTCGGTGCCGGTGGCCCGGTTCCCTTCAACAGGCCGTTCGGGTATTCTGAACCGTTGTCAGCCCGGGCGCGTGCTGCAGACGTGCGGTACTCCCATAAACGTTCCCTTCCCCGACTCGGTCGAGGTGACAGCCACCCTGTCATCTGCTCCGTCGTCCTCCCCAGAGCGGTTCGGCAAGTTTGCTGTCCCACGCCTTCCATGCCGTTTCAAGTTCCTTGAACGTCATCGGGTGCTTGGCAGATAGGTCCGTCGTTTCGCCAATGTCGGCGGCGAGGTCGTAGAGTTGTGCCGGCTTCTCGTCGTTGCGGATGAGTTTCCAGCTCCCTTTCCTGACTGCAAACTGGTTGCCCATCCGCCAGTACAGCAGGTCGTGGGGCGCACCCTTAACCTCGCCGGTCAGGTGAGGCAGGAGGTTCACCCCGTCGAGCTTCCAATCGGCTTGCCCTACCGCACGGCCAGTTGGCACCTGTGGCGAGATCACCGCGTCTTCGTTCCCTACGCCACCATCCAAAACTGGGTCGAGGACCTGGGGGGGAAAAATCCACGCGACCCTCTCGACCGATTACCTGGACGAAGCTCTGACTGAGTTCTCGGGCTACCTGGCTATCGACGAGGTCTACGACGGGCCTTTCTGCGTCCTGTCGATCGTCGATAACCGTCGCCATCGCCACCTGGCCTTTCGCGTGTTGGACCACGACCCGATCCACGCGGACATCCGCTCGTTCCTGGGGGATTTCAAGGTCCAACTGGAAGCGCGTCAACTCCGGGTGAAGGGTATCACCACTGACGGTTCACCGTTGTACCCCAAGCCGTTGGCGGAGTTGTGGCCCGACGTCCGCCACCAGCTGTGCGAGTTCCACGTCATCAAGGAGATTACCAAGGCGATGCTGCACGCGGTGGCGAAACTCCGCAAGGAACTCTCCGCCAAGATCCCCAGGCAGGGTCGCGGTCGTCCCGGCGAGGCTCAGAAGGCCTAGGCCCGCAAGATCAACCGCCGGAAGCAACGCGTGTCGGACCTGTTCGCGAATCGCCACCTGTTCGTCCGGCACGGGTTGACGGCCGGGCCGAGGACGTTGTTGGGGCAACTGACACGAGGTCTGCCGCAACTGCGGGTGTTGCGGCCGATCATGGACGAGGTGTATCGGTTGTTCGACCGGCGGTGCAGGATGTCCACGGCGTTGGACCGGTTGGGGAAGTTACGCAAGCGTGTGCGTCGGTTGAAGTGCCTGGGCCGAACGATGGACAAGTTGAGGAGCCCAACACTGGAGAAGGCGTTGGTGTTCCTGGACGACCGGTTGTTGCCCTCGACCTCGAACGCGGTGGAGCGGGGCAACCGCCGGTTCCGCAAGGCGCAGAAGGGGATCTACAGCGTGAGGACGAAGCGGCATCTGGAAGAGCGATTAGCGTTGGACCTCCAACGCGAACGCCGGGCACAGCCACGCGCCCGGACCATGAAGACACTCCATCACGCTCGCTCTGAGTCAGGATAATGGCACTTGTGGTGCTACAGTCTCGAAGTGGCCCGCCGTTCGGTTCTGGCCGAACCCGCACCGGAACCGACGCAGAAACGCCGCGGACGCCGGCCCCAACTCTACGATTTCCTGCTCTGTCATCGGTAATCCTCCCCGATGAACAGCTTACGAAACGGCAGCAAACCCGCGCTGGACTGTTAGCGCAGCATCATCGACACATACTTCGTTTCGAGGTACGCCTCCAGCCCTTCGTGGGCCAGTTCGCGGCCCATACCGGATTCCTTCATGCCCCCGAACGGGCACTGCGGGGTCGCCGGTACCGGGTCGTTCAGCCCGATGATCCCGGCCTCTAGCCCTTCCGCCATCCGCCACGCCACGCTGATGTCGTTCGTGAACACGTAGGCCGCGAGGCCGTACACGGTGTTGTTGGCCTGCGCGATCACGTCGTCGATCTTCGAGAAATCCAGCACCGGCATGACCGGGGCGAAGGGCTCCTCGGTCAGAATCTTCGCATCCGAGGACAGGCCGCTCAGAACCGTAGGCTCGAAGAAGTAGCCCTTGTCGAACCGCTTAGAGCGGCAACCGCCGGTCAGAATGCTCGCCCCCTTCCCTTTCGCGTCGTCGATGAGGGCTTGCGTGCCGTCCATCGCCTTCTTCTCGAACATCGGCCCGACCACGACGCCCTCTTCGAGGCCGTTGCCCATCTTCAGCTTCTTCGCCTCTTCTACGGCCACCTCAGTGAACTTCTTCGAGATGTCCTTGTGAACGAAGAACCGGCTGGGCGAGATGCACACCTGCCCGTTGTTGCGGAACTTGCCCAGCACCGCGGCCTTCGCCACCACCTCCGGGTCGGCGTCGGGGAACACGATGAACGGTGCGTGCCCTCCGAGTTCGAGGCTCAGGCGCTTCACCTGATCCGCGGCCTGCCGCATCAGTTGCTTGCCCACTGCGGTGGACCCGGTGAAGCTGATCTTCCGCACCGCCGGGTTCTGCATGAATTCGTCGCTCGTCTCGCTCGCCGAGCCGATGACCATGTTCGCGACGCCCTTCGGGAGACCGGCGTCGATGAGGCACTCGAAGATGCCGATGAGCGAGAGTGGCGTCTGGCTTGCGGGTTTGCACACGATAGTGCAGCCGGCGGCAAGCGCCGGCGCGATCTTGCGCGACTGGAGCGTGATGGGGAAGTTCCACGGCCCGATCGCCCCGACCACGCCGACCGGGTGTTTGATCGTCAGGTGCCGCTTCTGGGCGTTGGCCGGCGGAATGACTTGCCCGTAGGCCCGCTTGCCCTCCTCCGCGAACCACTCGAACGTGTCCGCGGAGTGCATCACCTCGCCCTTCGCCTCGACGACCGGCTTGCCCTGCTCCATCGTCATGGTGCGAGCCAGCGCGTCGGCGCGCTCGCGCATCAGGTCCGCGGTCTTCTTGAGCACCTTCGCGCGGTCGTAGGGCGTGAGCTTCATCCACGCCGGGAGCGCCGCGCTCGCCGCCGCGACCGCCTTGGCCGCGTCCGCGCGCCCGCCGAAGCTCACTTCGGCGATAGTCTCCTCGGTGGCCGGGTTGACGACGCCGAGCTTCTTGCCGCCGGCCGAATCGACCCACACGCCATCAATGTAAAGCTGCCGGTTCTTGACGAGCGGAGTCGCGGTCATGGTGTGAGCCTCTCGGTGGGTGGGGTTGTTGTATTGCGCGCGGCCGGCACCGCGCACGGCGGTCTATCTGGTGCGACGCCCGACGAGGTCGTATTCTGGCCCGCGCCGCGCGGTCGCGCGCCGCGCCACTCGGAGGCCCTCGGATGTCCGCTCAAAACGTTCGAACCCGCCCGCTCGTTCTGGCGGCCCTCGTCGCCCTGCCACTTGTCCCGAACCGCACCCGGGCCGACGAAGCCGCGGACATCAAGGCGGTCGAGGCGGCCGGCGGGAAGGTGCAGACCATCCGGCTCCAGTCGCGCACGCTTTACGTCGTCCGAATGGATGGGTGCCCCAAGGCGGGCGAGGCGCTCGCAAAACTCGGCACCATCGGCCCCGGGATCGAGCACCTCCACCTGTCGCGGAGCGGCGTCACCGACGACGCGCTGAAGCCCGTGGCAGGGTTCACGTCCTTGGGCACGCTCGACCTGTCCGAGACCGCGGTCACCGACGCGGCGCTGGCGCACCTGAAGAAGCTCCCGCGCCTCATCCAGTTGGAGCTGAAGAAGACAAAGGTGAGCGCCGAAGGCCTCGGGCAGTTAAATGAGTTTTCGCGCCTGATGTCGGTGTCGGTGTCGCCCCCGGCGCTCACCGACGCCGGGCTGAAGAACCTCGCCGCCAACAAGGAGCTGTCCAACCTGACGCTCGTAGACGGGGCCGGGATGACCGACACCGGGTTCGCCGTACTGGGCGGGTTCAAGGAGTTGTACGCGGTCCGGTTCGACAACTGTCCTGTGACGGCCAAAGCGCTCAACGCACTCGCGGCCCGCAAGCGCATGTGCGCGCTGGCCGTCACCGGAGTTCCGCTCAAGCCCGACGTGGTCGCGGCACTCAAGGCGCTCAAACGGCGGCCCACCTGGACCTGTCAGATACCGGGTACGCCCCGACCGACGCCGCCGACTGGCAGCACCTCCGCAGCCTGAGACTCGACCGGGCGAAACTGAACGCCGAATCGGTCAAAGCGATCGGCGGCCTCAAGGAGCTCAACTACCTATACATGCCGGGTACCAACCTGACCGACGAGATGCTCCCGTCGCTGTTGACCCTCAAGAAGTTGTCCATCCTCGATCTGAAGGGGACGAAGCTGACGAACGACGGCGTTCAGGTGCTGAAAGAACTGAATCAACTCAACTACCTGTACCTGAACAAGACGGGCATGAACATGAAGGGGTACACGCGGCTAAAGCCGTTCATGCAAAGAACCCACCTGCACTGCGACGACTAGGGCGCGCCTGCGGCGCGCGGCTCGCGCGCACGGCACTCAACAACGCACGGGCGGCGTCGGTGTCGGCGCGGTGCGTGTCGCGGAGGGTGCCCCACGGCGTCAGCATTCGCGGGAATTCGGCAAGGCGCTCCGGCGTGTCGGCGTGAACCCACCACGCGCTCAGCGCCCCGGTCAGCGCCGGCTGATCCGCGGTCACGCGCACCGTGCCGCCGTTGGGCCGGAAGGTGTAGGTGGTAACGTCGCCCTCTCGCGCCGCCCGCTCCGGCTCCCCGAACTGCTCTGTCAGGCAGTCGATCACAGGTGGCGCGAAGGGCTCGTCAGGGACGCGGAGCCAGAGGCCGTTGGTGTAGTGCTTCGAGGGGGGCGTCTGTATGTGCCTGATTGTGGGGGGCCGTCGCAGGCCTTGAGGTAACCAGCCACCAGTCCCCTAAGGAATAGAGTCGCTGCACAATAGTGGCAGATCGGTTCAAACCGGCTCGCCCCTTGGCGTTGGATCTCATGCGTACATGAGGTTGTGGAGTCCGGCGACGTTCTTGATGATGAGGGTGTGCCGACGGCGGGGGTTGCGATACCGCT
>Ga0194132_10003140_pt1 | contig 29841 bp, 21 predicted proteins | sample TA2KigOf80mmetaG_FD_148612 | JGI IMG/M metagenome (GOLD analysis project Ga0194132, IMG submission 148612) | Freshwater microbial communities from Lake Tanganyika, Tanzania - TA2015054 Kigoma Offshore 80m | ecosystem: Environmental > Aquatic > Freshwater > Lake | place: Tanzania: Lake...
TGGCCAAGCTCGACGGTGCCGAGCGCGCCCGCATGGTCGGCAATCTGCTTGTCGTCCTCTGCAGTGAGCAAAACGCCCAGCCTGTTGTTCAAGCTGGTCACGGTTGATGCACGGACCAATCAAACAAACCTCGCTGTTCCTGAAGTACGCCATGCTTCGTGCTCGGCTCGCAGCGGTTCGGGGCGAGCCTGTCGTCGTCGCGAGCACGCATCGCACCGCCTCCACGGCCGTCTACCGATCGCTTCGGATGGCCATCGGCTCCCGGGTGTTCAAGTGCCATCGTCTGCATGAGCCACTCATGTCGTGGAACGAGCCGAATCCCAAAGTGACCCCACCTGGAGGCGTCCTGCGCAGTGGCATGCCCGGAGACTGGGCTGTGCTGCACGGAATCACTCGGCCCAAGCGACCAGCACGATTCGTGTTCATGGTCCGGGATCCGATCGCCGTGGCCGCCAGCATGGCAGCACTCAAGCCCGCGGAGGGGGGTACGGCCTGGCCAATGGTCCCTCCGTACTCCAACGCCATGACGGATTGGTTCGATGCTGATGTCCTTCCGGCACTTGGATGGAGTCCGTGGAACATCCCCTTCGACGCCAGTCGAAAGGCCATGCTGATTGACCATGAACCGTGGCGGATCCTCGTGCTCCGAGCCGATCTCGATGACAGGTCAAAGGAACGTGAGCTCTCGGCATTCGTCGGTGCGACTGTCCGGATGGTCCGAATCAACTCCGCAGAGCAGCGTGGTGCTGGCGCATCCCACGCCAAGGCATGCGATCGGATCCGCAGTCTTCCGGACGAGATTGATCGCATCCATCGATCCAGGCTGTGCTCCCACTTCTTCACGCCAGACGAGCTCGCGGCCCAACGATCACGCTGGCTCGGTCAGAGCTGACCGTGACCGTGTTGTGGCCGGTCACCCCTGACGCGCGACCGCGGCCAGAACGCGGCGGTACATCACGATCGACTGCCAGGCGGTGGCGGCAAGGATCATCCCGACGAGCACGATCGCATCCCATAGCGCGAGCGTGGTGCGCTCGCCCACGGCAACCTGCCATGTGCCGTGGAAGATGCGTGCGAAGAGCAACGAGACGAGCAGCGCAGTCATCGTGAGCAGGTCGATCATCGGTGACAGGCATTGCACGCGGACCGCCGGCGGCAGTTTCACGAAGGCTGCCTTCGCCGGCACATTCACGTACTCGGGTGCGCGGGCGGCGCAGAAGGGAGCCAGCGCAGCGAAGCCGAACAGCATGCACTCGACGAACGTCGCGATCCCCGCCAAGAGGTACCACTCCCCATGACCGGGCCCGGCCCACCGGTCGGGCGTACCTGAGCCATCGAAGTGCACGGGATATCGATCCGGCAGCGTGGCTCCCAGCCAGATCGCCACGGCCCATGGCAGCACCAGCGCCGTGATGTGCAGGGACCATCGGAGCCATCGCGGCATGGCTCAAGGATAGTGCGTCACTCCTGATCGGCCCGCATGCTGTGCGCGCGCAACCACAGTCCCGCCGGCACGCTCACGCAGCCCACGGCCAGGATCCAGCATGCAGGCGTTCCCAGCACCAGGCCGAGACGGGGATAGATGAGGCTCGAGAGCATGGCGTACGAACCCACCGCGCATGACCCGAGCACCATCGGCCCCACGGCACCCACGGGAACCTCGCGACCTTGCGCGAGCCAGGTGCCAACGATCGTCGTCAGGAAGATCGCGGGGAATGTCACCGCCATGCCGCCGGCGATCGCATGGCCGCCACGCGCGATGACGAGCGCCACCGCGATCGCGCCTCCGGCGGCCACGCCGCGCGCCACGAGGACCGGCCAGGTCACATGATTGGAGCCCTTCGGTGCGGGCACGCCATGACGGCACAGCACGATGCCCAGCGTGGCCGTCACCATCAATGTCCCGCCCCCGATCGCAAGCAGGACGCTGGTCGATGGCTGCAGTGCGTGCGTACCGACGACCCACGCCAGCGAGAGCACTGCCCAAACCGCAAGACTGGCAGCGACGCAGCGCCAGAGCGTGGTCCGCGAGTCGTCAGCATGCAGCCACCGTGGAAGCACGCGCCAACTCGCAAGGAACGCGGCGTTGAGCATCATCCCGGCGGGCACGACCGCCACGGCACGAAGGAAACCATCGCTGGAGGTCCCGTCAGCATCCATCGGGTGCGTGGCGAAGAGCCCCATCGTGGCAGGCATGATCGTGGTGGGCACGGTGCCGAGGATGCCACCGATCCGCCCCCCGAACCGCTCGACGGCCACGGTCGCTCCGGCGCTCACGACACCGGCGGCAAGCGCGAAGCCAAGCACGGGGATCCACGACGCATCCACCCCCGCGGCCAGCACTGCAAGGACGGCCTGGGCCACCGCCCCGATCATGCCGTGCTGCCCATGCGACGCGCTGCAAGCGACCGTCCATGCTCAAGCAACGCAGCCTGCTCGGCGTCCGTGAAGGTCCGCGCCGCAACACTGGCCACGCCAATCACGCCGATCACCCGACCATCGGAGGCAACGCATGGCGCCGTGATCGCGCCTTCCATGCCGGTGGCGCGCGCTGCGGGCCGGGCCTGACCGCTGTCATCCGTCTGGAGGTTGCAGACCGTCACGCAGGTCCCGCGCTCGGCTGCAAGCCCCGCGAGCCCCTTGCCCACGGGAATCACGCGGATCGCCTCCATCACCGGCGGGGGAAACTGCCCGACGCACGCGGCCAGATGGAGCAATCCATCGTCTCCGATCCAGTGGATCGTTCCGGTCTGGGCCCCGAACGCACGAACGAGATGCTCGAGTGCTGCGTGGTCATCCATGGTCACAAGGGTAGTGCCCTCGCCCTGACACTGCTGCGGATCACTGCATCGACACTTCGAGCACGCTGGTCATCGCCATGGCCCCCAGTGCGTCGACGCCGCGGATCGTGATGACCCGGTGCATCTTGCCTGGAAGCACTGCATCGGGCCATTCGACCTGCCCGACGACGATCGCGCGATCGGCACTGATCGACATGGTTGCGCCCTCCCATGTCACCTGCCAGGTCTGCTCGCCACCCGAGATCTCGAGCGGAAGTGCCGATCCAGTATGGAATCGATAGACCTCTGTGCCGGCTGGAACCTCGTCACGGAACTGCACGGTGTCACCCAGCGTGACGCGCCCGCTGATGTCCCACTGGACATCGCGCCGGCAGAACACCGCCCCGGTGTAGGCGGCGGTCGAGTCAACCGTCACCGAGCCAGCCTGATCATCGAGCCGGCTCACCACGATGGGTGCGGAGATCGCCTTGTGACGCGGCGACAGCGCGTCGACCTGCATGATGCCGTGGCCGACGGCCGGAGCCAGCATGGACTCTTGGTTTGGGTTGTAGTAGTCGCTGCCGCAATCGATCAGGATGGGGCGGCTTCCCACACAAACCGAGACCTGCCCTTGGTCACGGTGACCGTGGTCTTCACCCAGCGCACCCCCGCGGACCCAGACCCCAAGCGCCGACTGTGGGTCCGTCGGACGCTCCCACCTGGAGCGCCAGGTCACCAGTTGCTGCGAAGGGAAGTAGGCGTATGTAGGCAGCATCATCTGCGGCTGTGACTGGACGCTCTGCAGTGCGCCCAGGTACCGGATCCCCGGCAGGTCGCCACGACCTGCAGGGAACATCCAAGCACACGATGAGAGCGCCTCGGGGCCTGACGCTTCTGAGACGATCCCGATGTGCGGCATCGGAGCCGAGCGGCCCCAGGTCGGCAGCATCGACCAACCGCTGTCGAAGCAGTTGACGAGCTGCTGACCGGGCATGACATTGTGGAGCAACCACTTCCACGAGTTCCTTGTGAATGGAACATCGGCGCATCGGTTGTCACCGTTGAACTGCATGTCGCTCAGGACATCGAAGATGATCCCGAGCGTCGCCCCGCCGTAGGAGAACCCCTCGAGGTAGGCGCCATCTGCGCCGTGAACGGCGAGTGAGGCCGACAGGCTCTCGACACCGAGGTTGTACGCCGGCAACAACGAATCGTCCTTCAGGAACAAGCACGCCTTGACCAGGATGGCTGCGAGTTCGATCCACTGGTTGCTGTTCGCAGCACCGACACGGACGAACCATGGCCGCTCATCTGCCCAGTCCACACAGATGTTCCTGACTTCACGCCGGAGCAGGAGTTCAAGTTCCGCCCGAAGCTCCGCCGGCATGCGGTCGCCCAGCGCGGACATCATGTCCATGATGCCCTCCATGCCCCAGACCGTGGCCAGCCATACGCCATCGCCGCCTGCAGGCATCTCAACGCCGGGGCTCGCCAGCGTCCGGCCCGGTCGCTGCAGCGGCACATGCGCGAGAAAGGCCGTCAGCATCTCGTTGGCCCTCGCGATGTGTGCAGCATCATTCGAGCGGGCCGCCGAGACAGCCAAGAGCGCCCCCATCCGCCGGAGGAGGCTGGACTGGTTGGCATCGGCGAACGCAAGGGCAACGATGTCCCGATTCGTGCCGGCACTGTCCGCACGGGTGTCGTACTGGTCAGGATGGATGTCGCTCACGGTCGCCGGACGCACATACATGCGCGGATCGATGGTCAACATTGACGCGGCCTGGGAATCGAGCGTTGCCATGACATCGCCGAAGCCGGGACCCGACGAGGCCCCTGTAACGATTTGCTGCCAGCGATTGCTCGGGTAGGTCAATCCGCCAGTCCAATTCTTCGTTCGGCGACCGCCGGGCACCCTGGCCAACGCGTCGAGCGCGCGCTGGCGCGTCTCGGCGGTGAGCTCCGCGATCATCGCAGCTCGTGACGGCGCCTGCGTCCCGCCGCTCCCAGGATCCGTCGATGAACCACTGGTGCCGGATGAGCCATCGATGCCACCGGAACTGCCGGTGGCCGTGCCGCCATCGCCCGATGAACCGGTGGAGCCGGACCCTCCGCTCGTCGAGCCGCCTGACGCAACCGTCGAGCCGGAATCAGCTCCGGCCGGCGTCCCGGTCGCATCGCCGGAGCTTGGAGAAGTCGCTCCGTCCGGCGACTTCGTCGAAGCGCTCGTGGTGTCGGGGGTACGCGCCGCAACGACCTGGAAGACGGGCGCCGTGTTGTCGGCATCGAACACGAGGGACTTGGTCTTGGAGTGTGCGAACCACGCACCCGGACGATCGGCTTCGCGGTTCACGACCAGCGATCCGCCGTCCGTGAAGAACACGCGCGCGCTCTCGATGCCCGGATCGAAGGTCAAGCGCCACACGATCGCCTCACCGTCATCGCGACCAGTCGCGAGGATGCGATCGTCGAAGCCGGGCTGCTCGCGGTAGACGCTGTCGCCAGGTTGCTGGCCGAGGGTCCTGTTCAGTTCCTCGAGCAATCCGTCGAGTGACTGGTGGTCCTCCGGCAGCGCGGCCACAGGTGCCTGCGGTGCCAGTGCACCTTCGGGGTTCCAGTAGAGGAAGTCATCCGCGCCGTGCAAGCCCAGCTGCAGCACCATCTCGTCCCAGTACGGCGTGCTGCGCAACGGCGCAGCCGTGCCGGGTTCGGCCTGTGCGACGACGGCGCCGGCATCGAGACTTCGAGGGGCGATCCATGGCATCTGCGCACGACCCACAGGCTTGCGCATCGAGCGCGACCGATGCAGCTCCAGCCGCGCGGCCGCGAACGCATCCTGCCCGATCGGGTTCACGCCGTCCACGCGCTGCTGAGCCGTCGTCGGCAGCAGCACGCCGAAGAACGGGGCGGAATCGTGCGAACCAAGGCCGACAATGACGCCGTTCCGATCCGTCACTGAGGCGCGCAGGAACGGCATGCCATCGCTGCCGATGACCGGTGCCATCGCCGTACTCGCAAACGAGTCGAAGTTGGCCAGCCGCGCTCCCGGGAAGAACGACTGCAGTGGCTGATCGGTGCTCTGTGCGATCGCAACGTCGAAGTAGTGCCCCATCACCTCGTTCCAGCGCGCGATGCGTGCCGCATCCATGCCGTGCAGATCCTCGAAGCCGAGTTCGCGCGCGAGGGTGCCCCAGCGGGGGTCGTTGTCGAGCGAACCGAAGCGTGGATCCCACGCGAACCCGCGCTCATAGTCGAGCACGAGCACATCGACCGTCGCACCGGCACGCTTGATGCCGGACAGGATCGCCTTCACGCGATCAGCGGTGACTTGGATGCCGTGGTCCATGAACGGACTGCGGACGTTGGTGCTCTTCCCATCAGGCGTCTGGATCCGATCGAGGGGATGATCGGCCAGCTCGTAGAGCACATCCCAGAAACACAGCACGCGCTGGCCTGCGGGGCGTTGCAGCAACTGCTGTGCGATCGCTGCAGGATCGCTTTCGACCGGGCTGCCCGGCAATCCAGCCCAGACGAATGGCGTGACGAAGTCAACGCCATCCACCGAGACTGGCGACCATGCGAGCGCACGGAACCGCGCCGACTTGGGGTCGCTCGGCAACAACTTCGGGCGAACCGTGAAGGTGTCGGGAGTCGGCGTCGTGGTGCCACCAGCGGGTGAGCCAGCCGAACCCTTGGAACCAGTCCTGGTGCCGGAGGATGTCGAGCCACCGCTGGCCACGGTGGTGCCACCCGTCGTTCGCGCCTCGGCAGGCTCGGTCGTCGTGCCACCACTGGCTGGTTCGCTGGTCTTCGAGGCCGTGGTCGTGGTGCCGGCATCAGCAGGCTTGGTGGCCGAGCCTGCGGAACTCGTCGCGGTCCCCGTCGAGTTTGGTGACTTCCTGGTGCCACCCGCCCCACTGGTGATGACGGGCTTGGGCTTTGCGCTCGGCGAAGGGGAGGTGCCCGAGGTCGTGCTTCCGGTGCTGGCGACACCACCAGCCGAGTCGGTCACCCGGTTCGTCGAGCCACCGCTCGCCGTGGATGTTGCGGTCGAATTGGGTGCCAAGTTGGTCCCCACGGTCTTGGCCGTCGCGGGACGCCGGACTGCCGAGGTCTTGGGTGCAAGGGGCTTCGACGGCGGTGCCGCCCCGGCCGTCCCTGCCGCTCCTGCCTGTGTTCCCTTCCCGGCAAGTCCCGCTCCGGGGTCCGTCATGTCAGGTTGGCCTGCCATCGCAGGATCCTGATCGGTGGGTGCGTTGCCCGGACGCTCCGGCACAGGCGGCGAAACAGGAACTGTCGGTGGCTTGGGAGGGGGTGCCTCCTTGGCGCCTGGCGCGGTTGGCGATGGGTTCGTAGAAGGCTGCGCAAGTCCGCCAGTTGAATCCGGCTTGACCGCAGTGGGAGCCGCAGCAGGAGCCGCAGCAGGAGCCGCAGCGGGAGCCGCAGCGGGAGCCGCAGCAGGAAGAACTCGGCTCTCCGTCGTGACGGAGGTTGGGGTTGAGTTGCCCGACGCCTCAACCGGAGGAGGAGCCTTGGCACCGCCAGCGGACCCATCTTCCGCCTGGACCGGAGCCGACTTCTTCACCAGGCTCCGCTTGGCCGTCCCCTTGTGTGTCGTGGCCTTGCGCGTGGCTTGCTGTGCGCTCGCCTCGCTGGTCACGGTGAGCCCCGCCACAAGCGCGAGCACGGACATCACGACACCCCAGCGGCTGTTCATTCGAAGCATTCGGTGATCCCCAATGGCACGATCCGCGGCATGCGGGCCGTCCGGGCATTGTGCTATGCCCCCGCCACCGGGTCAAAGGCTGGAGCCATCCAAAGCCAAAAACAAGCGAAGATCACGCAGGACGCCGCTCAAAAGTCGAGCGATCCGTCCCAGACCCTGAAGGCTTCCATGGCCGTGTACTCCGGCAGACCGAGGGCGTCGTAGCGCTCGGCCGTAGCGGCGTTTCGCTGCTCGGCTCGTTGCCAGAACTCACGCTCATCGACACCGGGGAACGGGGCACGATCCTTCTGGGACTGATGCTTGAAGATTGCCTGCCGCTTGCGCATGACCTCGTCAGGCGAGAGCGGCACGGCCATGTCGATGTCCTCGAGATCCCACTCTTGCCACGCACCGCGGTAGAGCAGCACCTCGCAGTCGGCCATCCACGGGCGCTCGCGCAGGCGATGGAGCGCCCACAGCACCGCACCGAGGCAGACCCGGTGCGTGCCATGCGGATCGCTGAGGTCACCCGCCGCATAGACCTGGTGCGGCTGGAGCCGATCGAGCATGTCCACGGTGAGCCGGATGTCCTCCTCGCCCAGCGGCTTCTTGCGCACCCGACCGGTCTCGTAGAACGGCAAGTCCATGAAGTGCAGGCGATCATGCGAGAGGCCGCACGCCACGCCGGCGGCCCGCGCCTCGCCTCGGCGAATCATGCCCTTGAGCAGCTGCACCTCCGGCGGGTCAACCTCACCGGGGCGCTTGGAGCGCAGTCGATCGGCCAAGGCGTGCTCGAGCCGCTCGGTGCTCGCGCCATCGAAGCCGAAGCGCGCATTGAACTCGCTCGCGAAGTCGAGAAAGCGCATGGCATCTGCATCGAAGACCGCGATGTTGCCGCTGGTCTGGTACGCCACATGGACCTCGTGGCCCTGATCGACCAGACGGATGAGCGTGCCGCCCATCGAGATCGCGTCGTCATCGGGATGCGGGCTGAACACCACCACGCGCTTGGGGTAGACGCGATCGCGAGGCCGATCGATGTCGCCCGCGAGCTTCTGCTCGCGGGGCTTGCCACCGGGCCAGCCCGTGATCGTCTCCTGCAGCTCCCGGAAGACGCGCAGGTTGAGGTCGTACGCGCGGCCGTGCATCGCCAGCAGGTCCTGCAGGTGGTGCTCGTTGTAGTCCTCGTTGGTGAGCTTCAGGATCGGCTTGCTGGTTGCCTCGCAGAGCCAGAGCACGGCCTTGCGCACCATGGGCTCGTCCCACCGCACCGCACGCACCGACCACGGGCAACGCTCGCGCGTGAGCCAGCCCGCAGCGGCGCGGTCGAGCACGACCAGCGCATCAGGATGGCCTTGCAGGAACGTGGCGGGCACGCCATCGGACACATCACCTTCGACGAAGCGCTCGATGATCGGCGCCTTGCCCTCGCCGAGCGCCATGAGCACGATGCGCCGCGCCTCGAGGATCGTGGCGATGCCCATCGTCACGGCGCGCAGCGGGACATGCTCCTCGCCGAAGAAGTCGCTCGCTGCATCCTGGCGCGTCACGCGGTCGAGCGTGATCAAGCGGCTGCGGCTCGTGCGGCCGGAACCGGGCTCATTGAAGCCGACATGGCCAGTCCGGCCGATCCCCAGGAGCTGCAGGTCGATGCCGCCCTGCTCACGGATCCGTCGCTCGTACTCCTCACAGTGCGCGTGGACGGCATTCGCGGGCACCGTGCCGCACGGCAGGTTCACGTTGGCTGGATCGATGTCGATGTGGTCGAAGAGATGCTCCCGCATGAAGCGGTGGTAGCTCTGCAGTTCGTGCGGCTGCATGGGCCAGTATTCGTCGAGATTGAAGGTGACCACATTGGCGAAGGAGAGACCCTCCTCGCGGTGCAGGCGGATGAGTTCGTTGTAGACGCTCACTGGCGTGCTGCCGGTGGCCAGCCCGAGCACGCACCGCTCGCCCTGCGCCGCCTTGGCACGCACGAGCGCGGCAATCTCGGCGGCGACTGCGGCGCTCGCCGCTGCCGGCCGGTGGAACACCGCCACCGGGATGCGCTCCCGCGCACTCGCACCATCAGGTCCGCTGTGCACACCATCCATGCGCCGATGCGAAGCCATCGTGGACATGCGCGGAAGATAGCGTTGCAGGTGCCGGCGGAAGAGTCACAAGGAGCGGGCAGCCGACAGGAACCGGTCGTGCGAAGCACGGACCTGGTCCCAGGAGTCGCCGCCGAACTTCTCCAGGAACGCTCGGGCGATCTCGAACCCCACCGCATGCTGCATGACCACGCTGGCCGCAGCCACGGCGCTGATGTCGCTGCGCTCGTACTGGCTGCGCGTGGCGTCCTTCGTGCGCAGGTCCACGCTCGGCAGACCCTGCAGCAGCGTGGAGATCGGCTTCATGGTGCCGGTCACCACCACCGGCATGCCGTTGGTCATGCCGCCCTCGAGGCCGCCCGCGTGGTTGGTCGGGCGCAGGTAGCCAAGATGCGGTTCCGCCGAGCGCGATGCATCGAACAAGATCGGATCGTGCACCTTGCTGCCGAACCGAAGCGCACACTCGCGCCCCAAGCCGATCTCGACGGCCTTGAAGGCCTGGATGCCCATGACGGCCATCGCGATGCGTGCATCGAGCCGCTCGTCCGCGGCCACGCATGATCCCAGGCCGATCGGGCAACCGAGTACATGCACCCGGCAGAGCCCACCCACGGTGTCCTTGGCGACCTTGGCGGCATGGATGTGCTCGACCAGGCGTGCATCCGTCACCGGGCACGGACACGCGACTTCAGCACCATCACGCGCTGCGCGCATCGCGGGAAGCGATGCCGCGTCGACCTCAACGGTCGCGAACGCATCGATCGCGCCGAGCACATAGCCAAACGCCTCGATGCCGACCTCGCGCAGCATGCAGCCAGCGAGCGCGCCGGCCGCCACGCGCGCAGCGGTCTCGCGTGCGCTCGCACGCTCGAGCGTGCCACGGCAATCGTTGGTGAGCCACTTCACGCTGCCAGCCAGGTCCGCGTGGCCCGGCCGTGGCTGGTGGACCGGAGGCGTCCGCACCGGATCATCGATCCTGCTGTCGGCGTTGACGATCTCGAGCGCCACCGGCGAGCCAAGCGTGATCCCCTGCCGCACGCCCGACAGAATCCGCACACGGTCGGTCTCGATGCGCTGGCGCGCACCACGGCCGTAGCCGCCCTGCCGGCGCACGAGCTCGGCATCGATCCAATCGGTATCCACGCGCAACCCGGCCGGAAGCCCCTCGACCAAGGCGATGAGGGCGGGGCCATGGGATTCGCCGGCAGTGCGGTAGCGGAGCGGCATGGATGGATCGTACGCGTGGCCAAAAGTGTTGGACGCCCGGGCCGAAATCGGGCCGGGCGTCCATGCCGCCGAGGGCGGCTCGCGGGAGGCGTATCACACCGTCTCCCCGCCGTAGGTCGGGTGTTCCTTCAGGGACCGCGTGGCGCGAGGCACACGCGGTCCCTGGCGCAAGCGCGCTCCGACGAGCGCTCGCGCCCAATCCCCTCCTCACAGCAGGCCTTCGCAAAGGCCTCGGCTGCGCTTCCGACCACGGCGACGGCGAACACGAGCGCCGCCAGCTTGCCCCACCCTCGGCTGCCCCGATCCCCACGAGGCGCCTGCTCCCTTTCCGTCTCTCCAGACTCTTCCATCCCTCCGACGGTGCTGGGCATGTGCTGGTGACCGGTCATGTGTGCCTCCTTGGCGCAGGCCAGACGACTCGGCCATCGAACACCACAACCGTACGTTTCATGATGCGCCCACCAAGGAAGCAGCGGGGATTTCGGCGCACTTCGCTCAACCGACGATTCAGGAAACCTGCACCGAAATCGTGGAGGGCCGCGTGCCTGTCCAGAGTTCGCATTGCAGGGCAGCCTGACGCAGGAACATGCCCGTACCCGTCACGACGCGAGCACCACGCGAGGTCGCCTGCTGCACGAGTGGCGTGCGTTCAGGCACATAGACGGTGTCCATGACGACCACTCCATCGAGCGCCACATCATCGGGGATCGGGCTTTCATCCGGAGCGGGGCCATCCTTCATGCCCAGCGGCGTCGCGTTGATGAAGGCATGGAAGCAGCCACAGCCGATCGAGGCTGCATCGCCGGCCTCCACACGCATCGGTCCACGCTTGCCGGGCCGGCCATCGAGGGACCGAGCACATTCCACCGCGCGTTCATGCGTGCGGTTGATCACGACGACATGCGCACCGGCATTGGCGCAGGCCCAGGCCAGCGCACGGGCCACGCCGCCGGCTCCGAGGATCGCCACGCGCAACCCGCGCAGGTCATCGCTCGCTCGGGCAAGCGCCTCGGCCAGCGACTCGATCCCCGCGAGTGCATCGGTGTTGCACGCCCGCAGGGCACGCGACTCCTGATCGATGACGAGCGTGTTCGCCGCGCCGATCGCCAGGCTTGCGTCATCCCGTGCACCACCGCGCTCCTGCACGAAGCGCACCAGATGCTCCTTGTGCGGCAGCGTCACGCTCAGGCCCGCCAGCCCGAGCGTTGGGTGCTCGATCAGTTCCGACAGGCTGGCCTTGAACGATTCCCAGGTCGGACCCACCGGCAGCGGCAGGTAGCGGGCATCAAGGCCCATCTGGCCGAACCACGCGTTGTGCACGACGGGCCCACGGCTGTGCGAGACCGGCCAGCCCACCACACCGTAGACGCGTGTGCGGTTCGTGATGGCCTTGATGCGATAGCGATCGACGAGTTCGCGCACCGTCGGCTGGCCCGGCGCGGTGCCTTCCTCGTCATCGAGCCGGGCGAAGGTCAGGAACGCACCGAACTTCGCACCCATCACGCGCGAGAGCACGCCCTGCTCGCCCATGCAGAGTGCGATCGTGGGACCTTGGCGGCTGCCGAGCACCTCGAACGCCTCGAGGTTGTCGCGCACGGTGCGTGCGGTCCACGCCACCTTGGCCACATGGCACACCGGGTCCGACCACATCCGCTCGAGCTCGGTCCAGAGCGCTGTGGGTCGGCCAGCCATGTCATGCAGGCTCACCACGAGTGACGGACGCCGTGACTCCTCGACACCGGCCAACGCGGCATGCACGGCGTCGCTGGCTCGATGGTCGCGCAGGAGCGCAGCCTCGACATCGACGAAGCGCGGCGGCGTGCCGCAGACGATGGCCGCAGCCAGCACGCGCGCGGCATCGATGGGCGAACCGTCGTAGGCGCCGCCCTCCGCTTCGCTGCGGATCGTGAGGATTGCCGGCAACGGACTCTCACGAAGGAGCCGCTGGATCGCGCCGCCTGCATCGGGCAGCTTGGCCAAGAGGTCGATGCGCCATTCGACCACGTCCGCACCATCGGCCTTGGCACCTTGGGCGCGATCGAGCGCAGGCGACACGAGATCCGGTCGATCAACGGTCACACTGCAGGCCACGAGGGTCATGAGCGAAGCGTAGCGCCCTGCATCAGGCATCCGTCATCTCGGGCCGCGACATGATCGTGGCTGCATCAGGCCTGCGTGCAGCCGAAGGCCCACCGACGCCGGGATGACGGCACTTGTCGGCCCGCATACCGTGCGCGAGATGCTCGACGATCCGGATGGCATTGCCGACGAGGCCTACCTCTGGCTGCGCAGCCACCTTGAGGGCCACCTCTGCTTCGACGGCGAGCGCCGCCCGGTGAAGATCGTGCTCGCGCCGGATGGGCGCATCGTGGCTCCGGTCATGGTGGCCGTCCTCGCGAGCGGGGATGTCGTGCTCGAGCTGCCGGATGGCGAGCCGGACGGCATGCAGCTCTCCGTGACGCCCGAGCGGTTCATCGAGCGCGGTGCGGATGCCGCGCTCTGCGATCGATGGCGGATCTACCACGGCGATGCGCCCGATGTGAACTGGGCGCGTCTGGCGATCGATGCCTGCCGCCATGCGGGGTACTACGTCGATGCCGAGGCCATCGTGGTGCCCAACGCCGTGATGTCGATCGAGCCCGCCGCGTGCAAGGCGCTCAACGCCGATCCAGCGCTGCTCCTGCGCGCGATCCCCGGTTCATCGCGCACCGCAGCGAAGGATGTGCATGTGGTGGGGATCGATCCCGATGGCATGGATGTCCGGCGCGCCTTCGATGTCGTGCGCGTGCCATGGCCGGATGGCGTGGACATCACGAGCGTGGAGAGCGCGCTCGCTGCCGTCCGGGCGATGGCTCGCTGAGCGCACGCGGCGCGCCGTTGCGCGGCGACGCACACCGAGCGCTGCAGCCCCGGTCGATCAGGCCATCAGGGCCGACCAGGCAGTCGCAGCCGGTCAGGCCGTCGCCGCCGCCGGAGCCGCGTTCAGCAGACGCTCGGCGTAGCTGTTCATGGCATCGCGCAACTGCTCGAAACTGTCGAGCACATAGAGGATCGGCTGGTAGTGGTCGATCTCGAAGCTCGTGGCGCACACGGTCTCCAGATCGAAGGGCCGACGATCGACTTGGGTCGAATGCAGCGCGTGCTGGCTCTCGCCCGGGCTGCTGATCAGCCCCGAGCCATAGAGCTTGACCTGGCCGGCCTCGCGGATCAGGCCGAACTCCACCGTGAACCAGAAGAGCCGCGCCAGGCGCTCGGTGTGCACGGGATCATTCGTCAGGAGGGCCGCCTTGCCGTAGGTCTGGAGGAAGTCCGCGAAGGTCGGGTCGGCGTGCAGCGGCACATGGCCGAAGACATCATGGAAGATGTCCGGCTCGGGCAGGTAGTCGATCGATTCCTTCGGGCGGATCACGATCGTGGTCGGGAACTCGCGGCGCGCGAGGCAGGCGAAGAAGGCCTTCGCAGGCAGGTAGCCCGGCACGGCGCGGCTCTGCCAGCCGGTCAGCCGCTGCAGGAAGATGTTGACGCTCTTCGGACCCTCGAGGTAGGGGATGTGATCCCTCACGAGGTTGATGCTGCGGGCGCCCGACAGGTAGACATCGCTCGCGTGGTCGGCGAGGTAGGCCATTTGGCGGTCGTACAGGATGCGCCAGGTCTCCTGGTTCTCCTCGGTGTAGCCGGCATAGTTCTGGGCGATGTAGACCTTCGTGATGTCGCCGTAGCCGGGCTCGCCGAAGCGATCGACCATCGCCTGGGCGGCCTTGGCCTCGGTACCGTCGATCATTGCGTGATTCAGGCTGCCGGACATCTTGTTGCTTGCCATGGTCGGTCCTCGGTGCCCGATGGTACGCGTCGGCGCGCATCTACCATAGGCCCATGGCCAAGCGCACGATGTCGACCCGGACTCCCCGCACCACCTCCGCCCGCACGGCGGCAGCTCCCACGGCGATCCCCCTCGCCGAGCACGCCGCACGGCGCGAGCGTGTGATGAAGGCGCTCGGATCGAGCGTGGCCGTCGTCCTTGCAGGCAACGATCAGGGCGGTCACTCCGGCCCCTTCCGTGCGCATCCACACTTCGAATGGCTCACCGGCATCTCGGATGAATCCGGTGCGATGCTGCTCCTCGATCCCGGTCATCCCGTCGCGAATCGGCGCGTGCAGCTCTTCCTCAAACCGCTCGACCCGGAACTCGAGAAGTGGGACGGCCTGCGCGAGGAGATCGCGAGCCCCTTGAAGGACCGCTACGGCATTGGGACCATCTTCCGCACCAATGCCTTCCCCCGCTGGATGCTGGACAGCGCCAAGCGCGCCAAGAGCCTGACCTGCCTGCATCCCTTCTCTGCGCACACCGCGCCTGTCTCGCCTGACCTGGCGATCTTTCGCGAGGTCGTCTCGCGCATTCCATCCTGCGCGATCCATGACGGCACCGAGATCATCGCCCGGCTTCGTGCGGTGAAGAGCCCTGCCGAGCAGGCACTCATGCAGCGCGCCATCGACATCACGGCCGCAGGCTACGAAGCCGTGCTCTCGACGATCCGTCCCGGCATCACCGAGTTCGAGATCCAGGAAGCAGCCGAGCACACCTATCGAAGCCACGGCTCCCGCGGTCCGGCCTACGGCACCATTGCCGGCACAGGCATGAACGGCACAGTGCTGCACTACCGCGCCAACAACGCGCCGCTCGTTGCCGGGGACCTGGTCGTGCTCGACTCGGGTGCACAGTACGCGGGCTATGCGGCGGACATCACGCGCACCTATCCCGTCAATGGCCGCTTCACGAAGCGCCAACGCGCTGTCTACGACATCGTGCTGAAATCCCAGCTCGCAGCGATCGCAGCCGTGCGTCCGGGCGCGACCTTCGGGCAGATCGACAAGGCCGCGCGTGATGTCATCACGAAGGCCGGCTTCGGCGACTTCTTCATTCACGGGATCGGCCACCACCTGGGGCTCGAGGTGCACGACATCACCCCGAACGAACCGCTCAAGGCAGGCGCCGTGATCACGATCGAGCCCGGCATCTATCTGCCGGCCGAACGCTTCGGTGTGCGCATCGAGGACGACATCCTCGTCACGCCATCGGGCCGCGCGAACCTGAGCGCACACATCGAAAGGGATGCCGACGCGATCGAGCGCGAGATCCGAAGCCGTCGGTGAACCATCAATGGTGCGCCGACTCGCCCCAGGGCAGGTCGCATGTTGGATCGCGGGCCGTCATCCGTGCGCGCATCATGCGCTGCCTCAACTCGCTCACGAGCGCCGCATGGTGCGATGAGACATCGGTCGACTCCGTTGGATCGGTCGCCAGGTCGTACAGCGCGATGGGGGCATCGGGATCCTTGCGGACGCCCTTCTGCAGGGCTTTCCACGCCCCGAGCCGCATCGCGCGCTGTCCACCGCTGCCGGCGAACTCCCAGTAGAGCTCACGCTCCGGCGGTGGTGGCGCATCCGGCCGGCCCGCCGATGCGAGCCATGGACGCAGGTCGATTCCGTCGACGCTTCCACCGTCAGGTGCGACCCCGGCCGCAGCGCAGAGCGTGGGCACGAGATCCCACCCGGTCACAGGCATGTCGAGCACGGTGCCCTCGGGGACGACTCCTGGCCAGCGCAGGATCCACGGAACGCGAATGCCTCCCTCGTGGAGATTCGTCTTGTGTCCGCGCAGTCCACCGGTCCCGTCGAACCACGCCGGGTCGTAGCCGCCGATCGCGAATGTGCTGCCATTGTCGCTCGTGAACACCACGATCGTGCGCTCCCACTGCCCTGAGCGGCGCAGTGCCTGGTCAAGGCGCGCGACATGATCATCGAGCCTGGTCACCATCGCGGCGTATGTCGCTCGCGGCGCCGTGCACGGCAAGTAGCCCTTGCCGCCCGGGTAGGCAGGATCGTCAGCGACGGCGTGGCGAGCGACGGCCTCGGCGGGCGCTTGCAGTGCCAAGTGCGGCAGCGGGCTCGCGAAGACGAGCAGGAACGGAATGTCACGAGGCGCCATGATGAAGGATTCCGCTTCGTCCGCCATCAGGTCCGGCGCGTAGAGCGACTCGCTGCGCGACGCGGGGTCGTTCCCCGGAAGCTCCACGCGCTCCCGGTCGCGGATGAGATGGGTGGGGTACAGGTTGTGCGCGTGGCGTTGGCAGAGATAGCCGTAGAAGCGATCGAACCCCTGGGTGAGCGGATCGCCCTCGCTGCCGGTGATGCCGAGCCCCCACTTGCCGACGAACGCCGTCTCGTAGCCCGCGCGCTGCAGGCGTTCGCCGAGCGTCTCGGCCGACGCCGCGAGCGGCGCTTCGCCACCGAACTCTCCCTGCGACGGATTGGGACGCTCGACATTGTCACGCACATCGGCATGTCCCATGTGCAGGCCGGTCAGGAGCGCACAGCGGCTGGGCGCGCACACCGTGCTGCCGGCGTAGCCCTGGGTGCAGCGGACCCCAGTCGACGCCAACGCATCGATCGCCGGCGTGCTGAATCGCCGCTGGCCCTGGCAGGACAACTCGCCCCAACCCAGGTCATCGGCCAGGATGACGACGATGTTGGGCTGCGATCGTCGCTCGCGCGGCTCGGCCGCACCCAGCTCGAGTGACGGCGCTGCCTCGGCGCGATCGATGGCGTGTCGCGCCAGCAAGACGCCGGACCACACGACCGGCGAGGCCGATATCAGGACCGATGTGATCGCGAGCGCGCGGCCCGTCCTCGGCCTGAAGCGTGAAATGACCTCGCACAGCACGATGACGAAGAGCGTGAGGCTGAACTTGAAGCCGACCGCGCCGGGAAGGCCCCAGTCACGGATGACGACCGCCGCCACCGGATTCGCTTCCGTGCCGCCCTTGCGCAGGATGACCCAGGTCAGCACGATGTCGCAGCACGAGAAGAACACGAACAGGATGTACGCGTTCTCGTGGAGCATGGCCGGAAGGCTGAGGAAGCCAGGTCGCTTCGGCTGCTGGTCCATGGTGGTATTGAACCACGCCGAGAGCCCATCCGCGCTCGGCCTACCCGCTTCGTCGGGTCGCCTCCGCGTCGTGCTTCTCGCGCTCGGTCGCTCCGGACGAGCGCGGCACTGCATCGCCCTGCGGCCGCCGCGCTCAGAGCAGCGGGTCGTGCGACGGCAGATTGTGCGCCGGCGCGGTGTTCAGTTGCACCAACTGCTGGCCCTGCACCCGCTGCGCCGTCTGGGGATCGACGAAATCGCTGTGGCAGCCGGCCTTGCCGGCCTCGGCGCCCACGGCCTTCTTCGTCTTGCTCGCGAGCCGATGGATCTCGTCCGGGCTCAGCACGCCGCGCTTGGCCAGGATCTCCTGCTGCTCGGCAGTGAGTGCCGCGCTGCGCACGGGCTTGCCGCGCTGGTACTCCTCGTCCTTGCCGCTGGCGAACTCCTGGATCTCCTTGGAGATGCGCACGCTGCACCAGTCGTGGCCGCACATCGCGCAGAAGTCGGTGTCGACATCCAGGTCCTCGTCGTGGTAGGCGCGGGCTGTATCGGGGTCGAAGCTCAACTCGAAGTGCTTCTCCCAGTTGAGCGCGGCGCGGGCCTTCGTGAGCTCGTCGTCGCGATCGCGCGTGCCGGGAATGCCGAGCGCCACATCGGCCGCGTGGGCAGCAATCTTGTACGCGATGCATCCTTGCTTGACATCGTCCTTCTTCGGCAGGCCCAGGTGTTCCTTGGGGGTCACATAGCAGAGCATGCTCGCACCGTGGTAGGCGGCTGCGGTCGCGCCGATGCAACTGGTGATGTGGTCGTAGCCGGGGAAGATGTCGGTCACCAGCGGCCCGAGCACATAGAACGGGGCACCGTGGCAGAGGTGCCTCTGCAACTTCATGTTGAACTCGATCTGGTCGAAGGGCACATGGCCGGGGCCCTCGATCATGACCTGCACACCCTTGCGCCAGGCGCGCTCGGTGAGCTCGCCGAGCGTCTCGAGCTCCGCCAGTTGTGCACGATCGCTCGCATCGGCCAGGCCGCCCGGGCGCAGGCCGTCACCGATCGAGAAGGTCACGTCGTACTCGCGCATCACATCGCAGATCCGCTCCCACTCGGTGTACATGAGATTCTGGCGGTTGTGCACGAGCATCCATTTGGCCAGGAGCGAACCGCCACGGCTCACGATTCCGATCAGGCGCTTCTTGATGAAGGGCAGGTGCTCGCGCAGCACGCCGGCGTGGATCGTGAAGTAGTCGACACCCTGGCGCGCCTGATGCCGCAGCGTGTCGAGCACGATCGCCTCGTCAAGGTCCTCGATCTTGCGGCCGATGATCATGCTGTAGATCGGCACGGTGCCGATCGGCACCGTCGCGTTGCGGCAGATCGCATCACGGCACTCATCAAGGTTGCCGCCGGTCGACAGGTCCATGACCGTGTCCGCACCCCAGCGCTCGGCCCACTGCAACTTCTCGACCTCTTCGTGCGTGCCGCTCGACACCGGGCTCGCACCCATGTTCGCGTTGATCTTGGTCTTGCTCGCGCGGCCGATCGCCATCGGATCGAGCCGGTGCGCCAGGTGCACCGTGTTCGCAGGGATCACCATGCGGCCGGCGGCGATCTCGTCGCGCACCTCGGTTGCCGTCAGGTGTCCCTCGCGCTCGGCCACGCGGGCCATCTGCGGCGTCACGATGCCCAGGCGAGCCGACTCGAGTTGCGTGATCGGTGCGAAACCCTTCGGATGGATCACGCGCAACCACTGACCACGCGCGGTCTGGAACTCGACGGCCGCATGACTCGCACCGCAGCAGTTCACGCAGGTGGGACCCGCCGGAGCCTGCGCCAGCGTGACGACCGACCAGCCATCCGGGAGGAACTCCCACGCGGTCTTGCCGCTCGGTCCAGGCATGCCGGGGGTATCGGGGCTGCTGAAGGAGAGCGGACCGCCGATGTCAGGTGCGTTGGCGAAACAGCCGGGGTTGGTGCCTTGGGCCAGCGAAGACGGATTGCAGGCGCCGCTCAGCGGCAGTCCAGAGCGGGTCAGTTCGGTGTGGGCAGCGATGATCATGGGCGGAGCCTCCGTCGATGGGGCCCCGCTGAAGACGCCCAAGCGCCCTGTCGCATCCCTACGCCGGCATGATCCGGATCAGGTTCAGCGGGTGCTTCTCAGTCCCGAAGGACGCCCCGAGCGACGCACGGAGCATAGGCGAGACCGTTAGCATTGTGATGGTGGTCTTCTCAAAGGAGCACACATGGGCATCGAACCAACGATGTCCGGGGATCCCCGAAGACACTCGAAATCGTGTGGGGCAGCCCCATGCTGACCCGCACGATCTTCAACGAAGCCGGCCTGCCCGATCTGGAACCTGCTGACTGCGCGCTGATCGATCACCTCGTGGCCGACCCCCGCATGTCGGGTCGTGACCTCGCCAAGGCACTCCGCTGCTCTGAAGCGAACATCAGCCGTCGCTTGAACAGGCTCGTGGCTGAACACGCGGTACGCATCCGCGCCTTCATGCCGCTCGATCGCGCCGCACTGTCGACCAGCGCGCTCCTGATCGTGCAGAGCCGCAATCCCGAGGCACTCGGCCTGCGACTTGCCGCGCAGGATTGGATCCATTTCATCGCCACGGCGGGGCCGCTCGATGGCCCAGCCGATGCACTCGTGATGCATGGCTCGGCTCCCGACGGCGGAGCCTTCCGCAAGATGATCGACCGCGACCTGGCCACCGACCCTGACACCACGATCGTGGATGTGCGCATGAAGCTGCACAGCCTCACCACGAACAACACCGCCGATGCCCGCCGCCACACCTGGCGGGGCGGCCGCCCGCTCGACCGCGTGAATCGAACCATCATCCGTGAGTTGCAGCGGGATGGCCGTGCCACCTTCGCCACGCTGGGCGCACTCGCCGGGATCTCTTCCACGGCGGCGGCAGAGCGCTTCCGTCACCTCATGGAGGATCGACTGATCGAGTTGGTGGCGTTCCCCGAGCCATCCCGCATCGGTCTGCGCGCCACCGGCCTGCTCTTCGTTCGTTCGCGCATCGACACGGACGCTGTGCTCAATGCAGTGAAGCCCGTGGCCAACCCGGGCTGGATCGCCATGGTGTCAGGCCAGAGCCGCCTTGCCATCGAGTGCAGCGTGAGGGATGGCCCGGCCCTGCAGGACCTTGCTGACCGCGTGGCTGCACTGCCGGGGATCCTCGGGGTCGAACTCCACCCTTACCACGCGATCCTCAAGGAATCGTTCGTCTGGTGCGGCGCCGACGAGGAGTGATCGCACGCAGCTAGCCTGCGCGTCATGCATGCTGCCAGCCTGGGTGACATCCAAGGTGCCCTGAAGCGCATCAGCCCGTTCGTGCATCGCACCCCGGTCATGACCTGCCGCACGATGGATGCCCTCTCTGGCCGCCCCCTGCACTTCAAGTGCGAATCGATGCAGCGCACAGGTTCGTTCAAGGTGCGCGGTGCAACGAATGCCGTGCTGTCGCTGGAGGAGCGGACTGCCGCACGAGGTGTGGTCACGCATTCCAGCGGCAATCATGGCCAAGCGCTCGCGCTCGCTGCACGACTGCGCGGGATCCCCTGCACCGTCGTGATGCCCCATGACTCCGCGCGGGTGAAGAAGGAGGCCGTTCGATCGCACGGTGCCACCATCGTCGAGTGCGAACCCAACGCCGCCGCACGCGCTGCGGCAGCGGATCGCGTGGTCCTGGACACGGGTGCCACGCTGATCCCGCCCTTCGACCATCCGCACATCATCGCGGGCCAGGGAACGGTGGCACTCGAGTTCCTCCAGCAGTGTCCGAAGCTGGGCGCGATCATCGTGCCGATCGGCGGTGGTGGGCTGATCAGCGGCATCGCCATCGCCGTGAAGGCGCTGCGGCCCGACCTTCGCATGATCGCCGCCGAGCCCCTCAATGCAGGCGATGCGGCGATCGCCAAGCGCACCGGACGCATCGAACCCGTGCCGCCCACCCAAACGATCGCCGATGGGCTGCGGACGCCGCTGGGCCACCTGACGCTGCCGATCGTGCGCGACCTCGTCGACGAGGTCATCACCGTGACCGAGGAGGAGATCATCGCGGCCATGCGCCTGGTCTGGGAACGCATGAAGATCGTGATCGAGCCCAGCAGCGCGGTAGGCGTGGCGGTTGCGGTGCAGGACGCCTTCCGCGCACGAGCGCCGGTCGCGACCGGCGTGGTGCTCTGTGGGGGCAATGTCGATCTTGATGCGCTGCCGTGGATGCGTGGCGGCTGAGCCTGCCACGGCCTGGCCTCGCGCCGATCGCACGCAGGGCATTCGAGCGGGACGCCCGAGCTGGCACTTCAGCGAGCGTTCGCGATCATCTCATCCAGGCGGGCCAGGCGGCGACGATGCTGCTCGCGCGCCGGTTCAAGAATCCCCAACGCCACGACATGCAGGCGCGCCGCGGCCAGGTTGCCGACCTCGAGTTGCGTGGCCGCAGCGAGTTCGCGCAGTGATGGGTCGAAGGGGTTGATGCGGACGGCGCGTTCGATGTTGGCCCCCGCTCGTGCACCATCGCCGGCCGATCGGGCGATGCGCGCCAGTTCGATCGCGTAGGAGTTCTCACGGTCGGTGATCGAGTCGAGCCGCTCCAGATGCGGAGCGGCGTCGGCGTCGCGGCCTGCGATGAGCGCCACCTCGGCGAGCTTGCGGTGCGGGAAGGGATCGACCGGGCGCGCACGGCAATAGCGCTCAAGGAGCGCGATCACCTCGGGTGCATCACCCTCGCCACGCTCGGTACGCCGGCGTACGGCCAGCTCGAGCAGGTCAGGATGGTCGGGATGCGAGCGCAGCAGGAGATCGAGTTCCTTGTCGCTCACCGGCTCGACGCGGTCCTTGCCCAGGAGCGCATCCGCAGGAGGCTCAGGCGCAAGCCCCCACGCCTTGACCTGGGCGCGTGCCCACGGCGTGAAGCGCTGGAGGAACTCCTCCTTCGAGACCTCGAGCACCTGAGCCAGCACCTGCGACTCCGTGGCCCCCTCGGCGAAGAGAGGAAGCATGCGGCGCAAGGCTGCGTCGCCCCAGGTCTCGCGGATGAACTCGACCCACCAGTGTCCCTGGGCGTAGGCCTGCGCCCGATCGGTGGGCTTCGCCGGTCGAACGAACGCCACCAGGATCGAGTCGAAATCGAAGAGCGTGCCACCCTCGAGCGCTGCGGCGAGCATCTGGCAGTCCTTGTAGTCACGACGCTTGTGCTGCAGGTCCACGGCGATCGCCTCGGTCATCCAGTGCGGGATGCGATTGCGGGTCTGCGAGAGCGTGACCGTGTGCACATACTCGTGCCGCACCACATCGAGCCAATCGAAGAGCCCCAGGTGCTTCTTGCGGCTGCCCTCGCGGGGAACTTCCATCGCGATCACCGGGCCTGTGCACGCGGCAATCGTGTGGATCGCGGGCAGGCCGGTAAGGCGCACACCGAACCACTCGTGGTCAGGCATGAGCTCAATGCGCGTGCGCCGCGACGGCTCGTGGCCGAGCCGCGCGCAGACCTCCTCGTGCATGGCATCGAGCTGCACCAGCATGCCATCGGCCATGGCATCATCGATGCCAGGCTGCGAACGCACTGTGAAATGCTTGCCTTCGCGCACCGGCCACGGAGCCATGTCCTTGAGCAGGCGAAGGCTGAGCGTGGCACCGACATTGAACGGATCGCGCTCGACGGCCGCGCCCAGCGCCTCGAGCGCACGAGCATCCTCGCCCGACTGCATGTCCATCAAACCGAGTTCCATCGGCGGCTCGCTCCACTCCGGAGCACGATCCCACGCACGACGCAGGAGCACTGCCGCGTCCTCGTACTGTCGGCGCCGAGAGAGCATGCGGCCCACCTCGAGCGGAGCGTGAGGGCTGCCGGGTGCAGCGCGATCGGCATCGACGAGTGCCTGTTCCATCGCCTCTGGGCGGAACCGCACGGCATGCATCGCCGCCAGATAGGCAAGCGCATCGGGCTGCGTGGGCGCGGCCGCCAGCACTTGGCGCAGCATCGGTTCGGCGCCGTCCGCATCGTCCTGCATGAGCGCGATGCGCGCGCGAAGGAGCGCAGCCGCTGCACACGCCGGCGAGAAGGCATCGATGACATCGGCGATCGCCTTGGCGTCGGTGCCCTCCAACGCGCCCGCGCTCAGTTCCCCGCGCATGCGCCAGGCCTCGGCCAGCCGCGGGTGCTGTGCGAGCGCATCGGCAAGCGCCTTCCAGGCGTCGGCGCGGTTGTGCCGCGCCGCAAGGATGCGCGCCTCGAGCAGCATCGCTTCCCAATCGGTTCGGTCGAGTGCGCGTGCGGCACCAAGTGACGCGATCACGGCTTCGTAGAGCTGCGGCGCCACGCGTCCGGTCATCGACCAGGCCTCGAGCGCTTCGGCCTTGGCGAGCACCAGGTCGCGCTGGCCCTGCGTGCGCACGACCGCCGGCATCGGCTCGGCCATGAGCGGCTCGAGCGCGGTACGCGAATCGGCGAGCTTGCCGGCACCGGCGAGTGCGATCCCCTTGAGCGCCCTCGCGCGCGGCGACGCATCATCGGCGAGCACAGCGAGCGCACGATCACATGCGCCTTGCTGCACGAGTGCCCGAGCGCGGATGACCGCTGGCACCGATGGATCGGCCAGTGCAGGCTCGTCCCAACGCCACGCCCACACGGCCGCCTCGGCCGCGCGCAGCGGTGTATCGAGATCGCCCTGCTCCCACGCGCCGTAGCGCACACGCAGGTCCTTCAGCGCATCGGGCGTGGCCACCTTCGAGTCGAGTGCGGCGCGGCTCGCGGCCGAGCGTGGGATCTTGGTCGGGTCCTGCCGCCGCGCCGGTACCGCACCATCTTGGGCATTGGCCACGGCGGTCACGATGAGCGCGGCCACGAGCAGCGCGGCCACGAGCACGACCGCAGAGCGAATGACGATGCGGTCGCGCGTCATGGCGCGAGTGGACGGCGATCGACCGTCCATCCTTCTGGTGCTGCCTGCACCTCGACAAGCGCCCGGTCGGCCTCGTTGAGCGCTCCGACCTCGACGGCGCGCAGTCGCGCGATCGTGCGATCGCCCTCGGTGGAGTCGCGCACCACCGCGATCGGCAACGCCGTCGCTCGGTCCCACGCCACGATGAGCTGCTTCGAATCGCGCGCGGCGGGCGTGGATGGGCGCGGCACCAGGCAGAGCACATCGCTCGCCGGCAGGTCCTTCCAGAGCGGGCTCTCAGGAAGGCTGGCCGCGGTCACGGTGTAGTTCGCGAGCACGTCGCTGCGACGAGCGCCCACAGGAAGCGCCAGCGGGCCCTCCCCGGGTTGCAGCGGATCCATGCTGGTGCCTTCGGCCACGAGCTGCCGCTCGATCTGCTGCTTGCGCGCGTCATCACGCTCGATCAGCCATCCATCCCGGTAGAGGAAGAGCCGGCGATCCTCGCTCGCACGGCCGGAACCATCGATGAACTGGTCGATGCGCAGTGCGATCCGTCGCGCAGGCCCCGCCGATCCTTGCAGGACCAGACGCCCCCGACGACGCTCGACATCGTCCGTGAGCGCGTCGCGCTTCTCGATGATCACGGTGCAGGCCATCGACTCCAGTCGCGCACCCGCCGCTTCGGCTGCATCGAGGATTCGCCCGATGTCCTCGCTGGTGGCCACGGCTGGCACACCATCAGGGGACGCACCATCCCCGGTGGGCGACGCGGTGGGCCCGGGTACAGCCCGCTGCGGGCTGCCATCCACGGGCACTGCCTGCACCGGCGGACCATCCTGTTGCGCCGAGCAGGCCACGGCAAGCGCCATGACCGCCAGGGCGTGCGCGGTCACTTGGACTCCTCCAGCATGTCCATCATCGGATCGCTGCCTGCGGCGCCGGAACCGCCATCGGCATCGTCGTCATGGCCCGCCGCGTTGATGATCGTGGCCAGCACGACCACCAAGCACAATCCCGCACGCCAGGCCACGCCGACGATGGGCTTGACGCCTCGCAAGCACGGCCTGCAGATGAGCAGCGCGAAGAAGGGTGACAGCAGGATCGCCGCCCAGTGCAGCGGGCGCACCTCGCCGTAGTTGTACGCATGACCGCACAAGGCAAGCACACAGGCGATCGCGGCCAGCGCGGTCGCCGCAGCTGCCGTCCACGGCACGAGTTCGCACACCGCTTCGGCTGGACAGGTCTCGCCGACGGACTGCGCGTCAACCGCCGACGGTTGCACCGAGGCAGCAGCGCGCAGGCGAGCCGCCTCACGCAGGTTGAGCACGCCGCTCACCATGCCAAGTCCCGCGAGCGCTGCGGCCACGGCAAACGCCATCACGCCCAGGCTCGCGAAGTTCGCCAGCACCATGAGCACGCCCAGCCCCGCAAAGACGATCGCAGCCATCATCGCCATGCCCACGCTGCATGCATCGCGCGCCACGGCGGACCAGAGCAACCCCACGAGCACGATCGAGCCGAGCAAACCTGCCTGGAGGTACGGGTTGCTCGCAGGGAACACCACGAACTTCCAGGCCAAGCCACCCAGGATCGCCGCCACGATCGACCACTGCACCCACCACGCCGAGCGCATGCCCGACACGATCGCACCCACGATCGCCGCGGCGCCGACGGCATAGGGCAGCACATGCCATCGTTCGACAGGCGGAAGACCGACCGGGCCTGTCTCAAGGAGGAAACTCGCCATGAAGGCGATCGGTGCCGCCAGAGCCTGCCCGACCTGTGCACAACGCACGGCCCGCGCGCGATCGGCTTCGGCACATCGCGCCACCATCACCACGCCGAAGCCGCCCACCGCCACCCCGGCGAGTGCCGGCAGCAGGAGCACCGTCAGGAGATAGAGCGCAACCTCAGGCAGCATGCGTCACTCGGCCTTCGTCTCGTCGGCCTCGAGCCCGATCACCAGGCGAACCTCGTCACCAAGCGCCTTCGGCGGCTTCTCGATCCCCCAGGTCATGCCGAACTCGCTGCGCCTGATCGTGACTTGGCATTCGAAGCCGACCTTCTTGCCCGTCGGCCCCTTGCCCACGCCGGTGATGACGCAGTCGACCTGGACGGGCTTGGTCACGCCATGCAGCGACAGGTCGCCCGTCAGCATCCAGTGCCGCTCGGCCACGCGCGTGCCGCCGGTCGAGCTGAACGAGATCGACGGGAACTCCTTCTCGTTGAAGAAGTTCGGGCCCTTCAGGTTGTTGTCGAGCTTCTCGCTGCCGGTATCGATGTTCTTGATCTCGGCCACGGCCTTGATCGTCGGCGCAGCCGAGTCATCCAGCGGCCAGGCGACGCTTCCCGAGAGCGCATTGATGCGCCCCCAGAACTGCCCGGCCTCCAAGTGCTGGATCCGGAAGAGCGCCATGCTGTGGACGGGATCGAGCGTGAGTTCGCCTGCAGCGGCCGGCTGCGTGATCGGTGCGGTTGCTCCGGACGGCGCACCCGACATGGGCCGCGACATGGCCACGAGGAACGGGACGGCGATCAATGACGAAGCGACGATCAGGGTGCGCATGAAAGCCTCCGAGGGGATCGGAAGATCATACGGAACGCCCCTTCATGGGATCGTTCCTCCCCCACGGATCATGCACATCGCACACGCGGCGCGATTCAGGGTGTCAGGGCCTGATGGCCCACGATCTCCAGGCCGAAGCCGTGCAGGCCCGGGAGGAAACGCGGATGGTTCGTGAGCAAGCGCAGTCGCGACAGTCCAAGGTCGCGCAGGATCTGCCCACCGATTCCATATTCGCGTTCACCCATGGGCTGCGCCCTGATGCCGATCCCCGACGGTCGTGTGAGGTCTGGTGCATTCACGTCATCGCCTGCAACGCGGCTGATCGCGTGCAGGCGTGCGCGAAGGCTGTCATCGGTCTCCTCGGGGCGCAGGTAGACGAGCGCACCGCGCCCGGCCGCACGGATCGCCCTCAGCGACGCGCGGATCGTCTCCTGACCGCTGCGGTCACCGGCTGCGGCTGCACCGAAGATGTCACCGAGCACATCGCGGCGATGCATGCGCACCAGCACGGCATCGTCGATGGGCGCGACGGTGCCATCGGCGCCGGGAATCCCCACGCCGCCATAGGTCAGCGCCAGGTGCGGCTGCGGATCGATCGTGCTGTGCCAGGCGAGCACCGTGAACTCGCCCTCGGGCGTCATCACGCGTTCACCCGTGACGGGCTCGATGCGGCGGACCAGGCTCTCGCGACGCAGCCGCCACTCGATCACCTGCTCGACCGAGCACATCTTGAGCCCATGCTGCGCGCAGAGCCGTTCAAGGTCAGGCACGCGGGCCATCTCGCCATCCTCGCGCACCACTTCGATGATGCAGGCCGTGGGCCGAAGGCCGGCGAGCCGACACAGATCCACGCTGCCCTCAGTCTGGCCGGTGCGCACGAGCACGCCACCATCGCGCGCGCGCAGCGGGTTGATGTGGCCCGGGCGCACAAAGTCATCCGGCCGCGAGGCGGGATCGCACATCAGGTGGATCGTCTTGACGCGGTCGCGCGCGCTGATGCCCGTGCCGACGCCGTGCCGTGGGTGGCCATCCACGCTGACGGTGAAGGGCGTCGCACGCAGGCTCGTGTTGATCGCCGCCTGCGGCACAAGGTCCAGCCGCTCGCACGATGCACCGTCGAGCGCCACGCACAGGTAGCCCGCACCCACGCGCGTCATGAAGTTCACCTGCTCGACCGTGAGCGACTCGGCCGCACACACGAAGTCGCCTTCGTTCTCCCGGTTCTCATCGTCCACCATGACCACGATGCGGCCGGCGCGGAGTTCGTCGAGGATCTCAGGGATGGGACTGAGCGGCATGGAGGCGAAAGCGTAGCCGCGAGCGTCGTACGATCGTGGCATGCCCAAGCCAGCCCGTCGCACCACGACCACATCCGGCGCTTCGAAGCGGGCCGCACGGACCGCGTCCCGCTCCAAGCAGGCCGCACAGCGAGCGGCCACGCGCGTACCGACGCAGAGCGCATCGCAACGCGCCACGATGCAGCGATGGTTACTGGAACTCACCGATCTGCCCACAGCCGCAGGCCGCGAGCATCGCGTCATGGCATGGATCGACCAGTGGCTCGCCGCGCGCGCCGACCGGCTCGCCGTCGCGCGTGACGATGCAGGCAACTACCTGATCACGCGGCGCGACCTTCCTCGCGGCGCGCAGCAGGTGCTCATGACGGCGCATCTGGATCATCCAGCGTTCGTGATCACGCGCATCGAGCGAGGGCGCGTGCACCTGGAGTTCCGGGGCGGGGTGCTCGATGCCTACTTCACCGGAGCACGACTCGATGCGATCGACGCAGGCGATGCGCACCATGCGTTGCGCATCGAGCGCGCCGACCTCAAGGCCACGCCCTTCAAGACCGTGATCGCCGTGCCCACGGGCACTGCGGCCGCCAAGGCGCGCGCGCTGCAGGATCTTGCCGTGGGCGACATCGCCCGCTGGCGTTGGTCAGGTTCGCGCGGTCCCGAGCGGGCGCATGTGGCGACGCACCCCTTGCCGGCACTCATGCCGGGTGGGCGCACGCGGCGGGCATCGGTCCTGCGTACGCACGCCTGCGATGACCTCGCGGCAGCGGCGATCGCGCTGGCAGTGCTCGACGCAACGCTCGCCCGCAAGGACATGGCGCATCTGGGCCTCGTGCTCACCGTGGCCGAAGAAGTGGGCTTCATCGGGGCAATCCACGCGGCACGCAACGGCTTCATCCCCAAGCGCGCACTGCTCCTGAACCTCGAGAATTCTCGCAGCTATCCGCACGATTCGCCGATCGGTGCTGGCGCGATTCTGCGCATCGGCGACCGCGCCACGGTCTTCGATGCGGGCATCGTGAATGCGCTCTCGGCCGAGTTCGGGCGGCTCGCCAAGGCCGATCCGGCGTTCCGGTGCCAGCGCAAACTCATGCCCGGCGGGTGGTGTGAGACGACCGCCTTCGGTTGCTACGGCTACCGAAGCGTGTGCCTCTGCCTGCCGCTGGGGAACTACCACAACATGGAGCGGCTCGGGCGCGTGGAGGCAGGCTTGGGCCCGGCGCGCATGGGTCCCGAGTTCGTCTCGATCGACGACTGCTCGAGCCTGGCCGCCATGCTGCTCGTCGCTGCGTCCATCCTCGCCAGACCCATCGCCTGGGATGGCAGGAAGACCATGGAAACCCTGTACGCACAGAA
>Ga0194132_10003141_pt1 | contig 29838 bp, 26 predicted proteins | sample TA2KigOf80mmetaG_FD_148612 | JGI IMG/M metagenome (GOLD analysis project Ga0194132, IMG submission 148612) | Freshwater microbial communities from Lake Tanganyika, Tanzania - TA2015054 Kigoma Offshore 80m | ecosystem: Environmental > Aquatic > Freshwater > Lake | place: Tanzania: Lake...
GCAAGCCGCGCCGGTCGGCGGCAAGGCGGTGTTCAGGCGTCCACATCGAGCACCCTCCTTCGATTCGGGTGCTCGACAAGGAATCACATCCGATTCTTCCGACTCAAGAACTTTCCGGTTGGGCTCTTAGAAAGGCCTCATCGTGGTCCCACAAAAGGGGTCCACTTCAGGCTGCAAGCGGCGCAAGTCTGCATCACGTTCGTGCCGGAACAGGCCATCCCGGTGCTCAAGGCCTTTGAAGAAGGTCCGTCTGTAGTATTTCGCGCCGAGGCCTCGGAGGTGATCGAGATGGCCGGCCATGGGCCCAGGCGGTGGGACCTGGTGTTGAAACCGATCATGGAGAGACACAAGCGCGAGGACGCGGCCAAGGCGGCGGCGAAAGCGGCAGCCAAGGCGGCGGCCAAGGCAGCGGCCAAAGGCAGGGATCGCGACCGCCCGTGACGGCCAGCGCGCTTGCGCTGTGCGCGGGCGCCGCGCCCCGTTCCGCTGCTCCCCCGACCCCCTTGGGCTCATGTGCGCGCCAGGTTCGTCGATGCGCCATCCGCTCCATGCCCGACACAGTCGCTGGCGCTAGCCTGATCCACAGCCCGGCGGAGGCGATGCGCTCGGCAACGAAAGCTTGAAACCGTCAGCCGTCGGTGCCATTTACAGGGTGGCGTCCAATCGGGCGCGCGCGCAGCGTGTAGCGGCCGGTCCTTGCCGGCGCCTAGCGCAAACCACCTCCCAGCCGACAGCCCGAGACACGCGGGGATGTTTGCAGCAACCCGCGAACCTCGCGCCGGTTTGATTGGCGCGTGGCTATTCGCCTGTTTTGGAAAGTCGATCCCTTGAACGGTTTTCACGTCTTCGGCCTGGCCGAACCCATCCTGCGTGCCCTGGCCGACGAGCAGTATCTTGCCCCCACCCCGATCCAGAGCGGCACCATCCCGCCGGCGATGGCGGGGCGCGATGCCATCGGGATCGCCCAGACCGGCACCGGTAAGACGGCGGCCTTCGCCCTGCCACTGCTGCACCGCCTGCTTGCCGACCGCCGGCGCCCGGAACGCAAGTCGACCCGCGTCCTGGTGTTGAGTCCGACCCGCGAATTGTCCGGCCAGATCCAGGATCGCTTTCGCGCCTATGGCCGGCATTTCACGCTCAGCACCGCGCTGGCCATCGGCGGCGTGCCGATGCCGCGGCAGGTGCGTCAATTGTCGAACGGCGTCGATGTGCTGGTGGCAACGCCGGGCCGGTTGCTGGATCTCGTCAACAGCAACGCCTTGAAGCTCGGCTTCGTCGAGTATCTGGTGCTGGACGAAGCCGACCGCATGCTGGACATGGGCTTCATCCAGGATATCCGCCGCATCCTGGCCAAGCTGCCGCTGCGCCGACAGACCCTGTTCTTCTCCGCCACCATGCCGCCGGCGATCGCCAGCCTGGCGCAGCAGATGTTGCGCGACCCGGTGCAGATCGCCGTGGCACCGCCCAACGCGACCGCCGATCGCGTCGCGCAGCGCGCGATCCGCCTCGATCATGGCGCGAAGCCGGCAATGCTGGCACGCGTGCTGCGCGAGGCGACGGTGGAACGCGCGCTGGTCTTCACACGCACCAAGCATGGCGCCGACAAGGTCGTGCGCGACCTGGCCAAGGCCGGCCTGCCCGCCGAGGCCATTCACGGGAACAAGTCGCAAGGCCAGCGCGAACGCGCGTTGGCCGCCTTCCGCTCCGGGCGGGCGCGCATTCTCGTCGCCACGGACATCGCCGCGCGCGGCCTCGATGTCGACGGCATCAGCCACGTGCTGAACTACGATCTGCCGAACGTGGCGGAGACCTATGTGCACCGCATTGGCCGGACCGCGCGCGCCGGGGCAGGAGGCATTGCCATCTCGCTCTGCACCGACGAACAGTTGGCCGAGCTGCGTGGCATCGAGAAACTGATCCGACAGACCATTCCAACCACCGACAGCCGCAGCGGCCAACGCAGCGGTGCGCCCGCGCCGTCGCGGGCCAAGATCGGCGCGCCCCGCCGCGAACAGTCCCAGCGAACAGGCACGGCGCCAACCACCACCGCCAGGGCGCAGCCGGCCGAAGCTGGGGTGGCAGGGGTCGCCTTCTTGCGGCGGGGCGCACGCTGACCGCGGCCCCGCGGACGTTCAGCGCGGGCGCGCCGGCCGGCTTTCGATCGCCAGCGCCAGCACGAGGCCGGCGGCGGCCAGTTGGAACAGCAGCGCGTAGTCCTGCCAGATGCTGAACAACAGCGAGGCGGCGTAGGCCCCGACCGCTTGGCCGAAGGCGAAGGCCGCCGTGGCGTAGCCCCAGGCAACCGCCGGCGAGGCGCCGCTTGCCCGCGCCAGTTCCTGGGTGCGGCCGAGGAACAGCGGCACGATGCCGGGCGTGAAGGCGCCCACCACCAGGCTGGACACTGCCAGCGCCGGCCAGTCCTGGCTCAGCGTCGGCACCAGCACCGCCGCCGCCTGGACGAAAAAGCCCAGCCGGATCGCCCGGGAGAAGCCGAGGCGGTCGCCGACCCGACCGGTCAGCACCGGCCCGACCGAGGCTCCGATCCCGAACAGCACCCAGTAGCCAGCGCCCGCCGCCAGGCCGCGGTCCAGCCCCCGTGCCACGAAATCGACCAGGAACAGCATGTGCGGCACCAGGCCCAGCGCGTTCAGCGCATAGCCAACATAGAGCCCGGCGAAGCCCGCGAGCGGCCCCTTGCCGCCGCCCGGCGCCAGCGCCTCAGCCCGCGCCGCGCCGCGCGGCGGCCAATGGCTCCAGGCAAGTGCCATCAGCACAAGCGCCACCAGGCCGAATGCCAGCCAGGCTTCCCTGAGGCCCCAGGCGACCAGCGGTGGGACCAGCGTGCCGGACAACGCGATGCCAACGCCGACGCCGGTATAGATCACTCCGCCGGCCAGCCCGCGCCGTTCGGCCGGGACCTGTGGCAGCACCGCCGCGGCGGCCAGCACCATCAGCAAGCCACCGCTGAAGCCGGCGAGGAAGCGCCACCCGGCATACCACGCGAAGGACAGCGGAAAGGCGCAGGCAAGAAAGGTTGCCGCCGCCAGTAGCATCGCCCCGCGCAGCACCGCGACCTGCGACAAGCCCGGCGGCAGCCAACGGATCGCCAAGGCGCCCGCCAGATAGCCGAGGAAATTGGCAGCGCCCAGATAGGCGGCCTCGCTGGCGATGAACCAGCCACCCTCGATCAGGGCCGGGACGAGCGGCGTGTAGGCGAAACGCGCCAAGCCGACGCCGACCAAGGTCGCCGCCAGGCCCGCCAGCGTCGCCCGCCACGCAGCGTTGCCGGTTGCCGCCGCAGGCGCGAGACCTTGCACCGAACACCCCCTTTCACCGGCGACACTAGGTCGCCATTGCAAGGGCCAGTAACGATATTCCAAGATCGCTCATCCGTTTCGGTGATGGGTCCCTATTCCGCTGCCTGGCGCCGGCTTTCCGACCTGATATGCGCAAGCAAGGCCGCAAGCGCGCCCGACAGGTAGCCGTCGCGGCGACGGACGAACAGGGTTTCCACCTGCGCTTCCGCCGGCGGCAGGGCGTGCAACGCCAGTGGGCGTTCGCGCCGGCCGCGTTCGAGGACCGAACGGGGCAACAGCGTCACGCCGATGCCGGCGGCGACCGTACCCAGAATGGCTTCGATCGTGCCGAATTCGAGCCGCCGGAGACCAACGATGCCGCGCCGCGCCAGGATCTCTTCCAGGCGCTGGCGGTAGGAACAGCCCAACCGCAGCACGACGATCTTGAGTTCGCGCAACTCGCGCAACTGCTCCACGCGGCGGATGGTCCAGCCGGTCGCCAGCATCAGTTCCTCGCGGAACATGGTTTGCACAAGGAGGTCGCCGTGCGAAACTGGGCCGCAGACGAAGGCGCCTTCCAGTTGTCCGGCGGCGACCTGTTCGATCAATTCCGCGCTGGTGCCGGTGCGCAGCACCAGGTCGACGAGCGGAAAGGCCGCGACAAAGCCGGCGAGCAAGGGCGTCAAGCGCAAAGCCGCCGTCGTCTCCAGCGAACCGACCGTCAGCAGGCCGCCCGGTACACCGCCATCGACGATCCCCTGCCGCGCCTCCGTCATCAAGGTGACCAGGCGCCGCGCGAAGGGCAGCAGCCGTTGCCCGGCATCGGTCAGCCTGACGCCCCGGCTGTGGCGATGCAGCAAGGGTGTGTCCAACTCTGTTTCCAAGCGACGAATGCGGGCGGTGACCGCCGACTGCACGGTATTGAGCTCGGCCGCCGCCCGGCTCATCGAGCCGTGCCGCGCCACCGTTTCGAACAGCTTCAGGTCGGCCGTATCCATCCTGCCTGCCCCGTGTCCGGGACCGGTATTCTACCACTCGACGGGTAACGACACGGCCCGGCGCGTTGCCAGGCCGGGCCGCATTGCTTCTACTTGGTCGGGCGCGACTACTCGGCCGCGGCTTGCCTCGCCCCCGGCATGCCAAGCCTGGGCCGGGCGTCGGCGAACTTGCGCAAGACCTGGCCCGGCCCGCGCGCCAGTTTCACGTAGTTCTCGCCGTCGAACACGCGGACGCCGTTGACCCAGGTGCCTTGCAGGCCCGATGCCCGGCGCAGCAGGCGTTCGCCCCCCGCCGGCATGTCGCGGTGACGCTCCAACTTGCCGGCCGCGACGCGATCGGGATCGAACAAGATCATGTCGGCGAAAGCGCCCTTGGTCAGACGGCCGCGGTCGATGATGCCATAGACTTCGGCCGGGTCGCTGGTCACCTTGCGGATCGCGGTCGGCAGGTCGAACAGACGCTTCTCGCGCACCCAGCGGCCGAGGAAATGCATCGCGTAGGCCGCATCGCAGAGAAACGTGTTGTGCGCGCCGGCATCCGACAGGCTGACCAGCACGCCGTCGTTGCGCAACAGCTCGGCCACGCGGTCTTCCTCGACGTTCAGGATGCGGCCGGTGAAGGTCGTCTTCAGGTCCTCCTCCAGGCCGAAGTCGAGGAAGACGTCGAGCGGGTCGCGGCCCCGCTCGGCCGCGATCTCGGCGATATGCCGGCCCTCGTACCGGGCGTTCTTCGCCAGCGCCGCGGTGGTGACGTCCATCAGGTCCCAGCGGCCGTTGAAGACGCGGCGGGGATCGGGCTTGGCCAGCGTGTCGCGGATGGCCTGGCGGAAGGCCGGATCGGCGAAGATCGCCTTCAGCACCGCCGGGTCTTCCGAGGCGGGCCAGGGATGCACGGTCTTCAGGATATAGGCCGAGATCAGCGCGAAGCTGAGGCTGACCGGCTGGCACGAGGTCTGGGCGTAGACCGGCAGCCCGCGCGCGCGGGCCGCGTCGCATTCGGCCATCAGTCGGGGCGCCCGTTCCGGCGCGTTGGAATAGGCGAGCAGTGGCGCGTAGAGCGCCGGCTTGCCGCTGATGCTGGCGAGTTCGGCCAGGAAATCGATGCCGGTATGGTGGCCGCAGGTGGCCATGAACAGGCCGTGCCGGTAGTCGGCCATCACTCTGACCAAATCGCGGAACTCGTCCTCGCTCGCCAACCGGCTGGCGATCGGCAGGCCGCCGAACGCACGGTGGTTCTCGTTGGTCGAGGAACCGAGACCGGCGGCGCCGGACGCCATGGCATCGCGGAACAGCGAGATCAGCTGGCGCAGCTCGTCCGGCGTCGAGGGCCGCTGCGAGCCCTCATCGCCCATCACCGCCGTGCGCATGGTGGTGTGCGAAGCAAGCGTCGCCACGTTGGGATAGACCGACTTGCGCGTCAGCAGGTCGAGATATTCGCCGAAACTCTCGAAGCCCCAGTCGATGCCCTCTTTCAGGGCGTCGAGCGACATCGCCTCCACTTCCGCCAGGTTCTTCATCACAATCTCTCGGCGATGCGGCGGCGTCGGTGCAATGCCGAAGCCGCAATTGCCGACGACGACCGTGGTGACGCCCAGCGCCGGCGAGGGCGAGCAGGTCATGTCCCAGGTGAGCTGGGCGTCGTAATGGGTGTGCACGTCGACGCAGCCGGGCGCCAGGACCAAGCCCTTGGCATCGACCGCCTCGCCCGCCTCGTCGGTGATCCGGCCGATCGCCGCCACCCGACCGTCCTTGACCGCGAGATCGCCTTCGACCAGCGGATTGCCGAGGCCGTCGGCGATGCGAGCATTGCGGATAACCAAGTCATGCATGGGGCGATCCTTCCAGAGCGCGCGGTGGACCCCATTAGTCTAGGTGGCCCACCATGCCCGACCAATCGCATGAGCCATGCGCCAAGCGCATGACTCCCCCGCAGGCCTCACGCGAGATGCGCGTTCAGCATCCATGCGGTCTTGTCGTGCAGGTCGATGCGGCCGTTCATCAGGTCGCCGGTGGCGGTGTCGCCTGCCTCGTCGGCCAGCGCACGCAAGTCGCCGCACAGCGCCGACAGGCGCTCGTGGTCGCTCGCCAGTTGGGCCAGCATCTTCTCGTATTTGGGCGGACTGGCCGGCGCATCGTCGATCGCCGACAGCTTGCCGTAGCCAGCAAGGCCGCCCGGCGCGAACTCCCCCAGCGCCCGCATGCGCTCGGCGATCGGGTCGATCGCGACGAACAACTCGGCATACTGGGCGCCGAACATGGTGTGCAGCGCGTTGAAATGGGGTCCGGTGACGTTCCAATGGAAGTTCTGCGTCTTCAGCATCAGCACATAGCTGGAAGCGAGCACCACCCCCAGCCGCTCGGCGATCCGCTTGCGCTGGTCGTTACGCTTGCTGCTTGCCATCGTGTCTCTCCAGAGATTTTGGAATTAATCTCATTTAATGCGCTACCGATTGACCTTAAAGGACCCCTTGACGAAGATACCGGGCAGCGCTGGGATGCGCCAGGTGCTGCCGGGCAGGGGGAGACGAATGGCCGCCTATGTCTATGCCGGCGCGGCAGGCTGGGTGGGAGCCCCCAAGGGCATCCCGACACGCGGCCTGTTCCGCGCGGGCGCCGGCGACGACCGCTGGGACAGCCTGACGAGTGGCCTGCCCGAGGCGGTCGAGGTGCGGGCGCTGACGGTGCGGCCGGCGGCGCCCAACGTGGTCTATGCCGGCACGCAGGCCGGACCTTACGTCAGCGAGGATGCCGGCGGCAGTTGGCGCGCCCTGCCGCTGCCCGGCAGCAACCGCGTAGTGTGGTCGATCCTGCTGCATCCGAGCGAGCCCGGCACGCTCTATGTCGGCACCGAGGGCACGGGCATCTATCGCAGCCGCGACCACGGCGCCAGTTGGCGCGAACTGGCGGTGCCGGCGCCCGAGGGCATGCTGCGGATGGATTTTCCGGCGCGCGTGGTGCGTCTGGCACTCGATCCCAGCAATCCGGACGAGATCTACGCCGGTCTGGAGGTGGGCGGCGTGGTGCGCAGCACCGATGGCGGCGATAGCTGGCAGAGCTGCAATGCCGGCTTGCTCGCCTTCGCCAAGCAGGATCGCTTCAAGAGCCGCATCGGCACCGACAGCGACAGCGAAGGCATGCTGGATTCGCACGCCCTGACGCTGAGCCCGGCCCGCGCCGGCGAAGTGGTGCTGGCCAATCGCATGGGCTTGTTCCGCAGCGCCGACCGCGGTCGCAACTGGGCGGACATGCAGGTCGGACGCCATTCGCCGCTGACCTATGCCCGCGACGTGCGCGTCTCCCGGCATGATGTGAATACCTTGTATGCCGCGCTCAGCGTGGCGGCCATCAGCGATGCGGGCTCGCTTTACCGCAGCCGCGACCTGGGCGCCAGCTGGCAGCGCTTCGACCACGACGTGTCGATCGAGAGCACGCTGATGATCGCGGCGGAAGGCGCGACCGACCCGGACCTGATCTATTGCGCCGCCCGGCGCGGCCAGGTGTTCGGCACCGTGGATGGTGGCAAGACCTGGCGGGCGAGCCGCCTGCCGGGCGGGGTGCAAGGGATCTACGCGCTGGCCGCCGCCTGAAGCTCAGCCATCGCCCGTCTTCGCGGCACGCTCCCTGACCGCCCGGACCCGCGCCCGGCCGCCCTGCCGGCGCGCCGCCTCGCCATAGGTGCCAAGCGCCATGCGGTGGGGAATGGTCAGCATGTAGTTCTTGAAGGCGCCTTCCAGCGCCACGCGCTGGCCTTGCGCGTCGAGCATCTCGTTGACCGAGAGCTTTGCCATCCGCAAGGCGAAGGGATCGTTGAGCGCGATCCGCTGGGCCAGCGCCAGGGTTTCCTCGGCCAGCCTTTCGCCCGGCACCACGCGGTTGACGAGGCCCGCCTGCTCGGCCTCGCGGGCGCTCAGATAATCGCCGGTGAACAGGTATTCCTTGGCCTTGCGCGGCCCCAGGTCCCAGGGCATCGAGAAATACTGCACATGCGCGCCGCCCCAGCGCACCGAACGGTCGGCGAACTGCGCATCCTCGGCGGCGACGATCAGGTCGCAGGCCGCGGCCAGCATCAGGCCGCCCATGATGCAATAGCCCTGCACCTGCGCGATGGTCGGCTTCGGCAGGTCGCGCCAGCGCAGCGCGGTTTCGTAGTAGAGCGAGGAAAGATAGCGCAGCTCGTCGGCGAAGGCCGGCCCGCGCGGGTGCAGTTCGTGGTCGGCCATCTCCTCGTCGCTGCCGAGGTCGTGGCCCGCGGAAAAATGCTTGCCCGCGCCGGCGATGACGACGACGCGAATGCCGGCGTCCTCGCCCGCCAGGCGCAGCGCCTCGTCCAGTTCGCGGATCAGCACCCGGCTTTGCGCGTTCAACACGTGCGGCCGATTGGTGGTGATGCGCAGCACCGCCTCGAACCGCTCGCACAACAATGTCCGCCATTCCATGTTCGTCCCCGTCGCCCGTCCACTCTATCTTGCAGACGGCATCGCCGGGAGGAAGCCATGACGATCGAGCGCCAGCACACCAACGAACGCAGCAGCCAACTGGTGCTGCATGGCAACACCGTCTACCTGGCCGGGCAGGTGGCGCGCGACAGGCCCTGGGCGGGGATCGCCGAGCAGACCGCCAATACCCTTGCCCGCATCGACGCCTTGTTGGCGGAAGCCGGCAGCGACAAGACGCGGCTGCTCAACGTCACCATCTGGCTGGCGGACATCCGCGACTTCCCGGCGATGAACCAGGTCTGGGTCGATTGGCTGCCGCGGGGCTGCGGGCCCGCCCGCGCCGTGATCGAGGGACGGCTTGCCTATCCCGAATTCAACGTCGAAATCGCGGTGACGGCTGCGCGCTGAGGCCGTCTCAGGCGTTGCGATTGGCGAAGCCGCCATCCACGGTGACGACCGTGCCGCTGACATAGGCCGCCTTGGGCGAAGCCAGGAAGGCGACGACATTCGCCACCTCCTCGGCCGTGCCCATGCGGTTGAACGGCAGGTTCATCTGCTTCTCGAATTCCTCCCAGCGGTCGGGCGTGCCATAGGCGTTCTGGCTCCAGCCCTGCAGCATGAACTTGGCGCGGTCGGTCGCGGTCAGCCCTGGATTGACCGCCAGCACGCGCACGCCGAAATCGGGCGAGCGCGCGCCGAGAGCGCGGGTCAGACCCATCAGGCTGACGTTGCCCGCGCTGCCCAGGATGTAGCGGGCATTCATGCGTTCGCCGGAATTGCCGATCACGTTGACGATGACGCCGTAGCCCTGCGCCTTCATCACGCCAAAGAAATAGCGGGTCAGGTTGATATAGCCGAACACCTTCAGGTCCCAGGCGTTGCGCCAGACCTCCTCGGGGATCTCGTCGATCTCGCCGGGCGGGTTGGAACCGGCATTGTTGACCACGATGTCGAGCGGGCCGGCCGCGGCGCACAGGCGCTTCTGCTCGTCGGACTTGGACAGATCGCAAGCCAACGTGTCGATCCGAACGTTGGCGCGTTCGCGAATAGTCCGCGCGGCGGATGCCAGTCCGCTCACGCTGCGCGCCGCCAGCAGCAGGTCGCAGCCTTCCGCCGCCAGGACTTCGGCGCAGGCAAGGCCGATGCCCTTGCTGGCGCCCGTCACCAGCGCCCGCTTACCGCGCAGTTCCAGATCCATGCCGGTTCTCCTCAGCCTCCAGGGCGCTTCGCTCCTGATCGCCTTCGGTGCGCCGCAGCGGCTCGCGCCAGGCGGGCGCCAATCGCCGCAGCGCCTCCGCCAGGCCGCCGGGGAAGACCAGCAACGTCAGCAGCAGCAATCCGCCGAAGCCGACCTCCTGCACTTCCTGCAAGCCGCGCAGCGCCTCTTGCAGCCAGATCAGCAGCATGGCGCCGAACACCGCGCCCCAGACCGTGCCGATGCCGCCCACGATCACTATGCAGAACTGCACGACGATCGCGAACAGGTTGAACTGCTCCGGCACCACCACGCCCAAGAGGCAGGCGAACAGCCCACCGCCGGCCCCCGCGTAGAGTGCGCTCACGCCATAGGCGATGGTCTTGTAGCGGGTGATGTCGATCGCCAGGGCCTCGGCGGCGACCTCACTTTCCCGCAATGCGACCAGCGCCCGGCCAACCCGGCTGCGCACCAGGTTCCAAGCCAGCCACAGGCCGACGACGGTGACCGCCAGGCTGACATAGTACAGCCCCTGGATCGGCGTTGCCGGCAATGGCGAGAAATTGAGCCTCGGCAGCACGAAGCCAGCGACGCCGTGGGTCAGCCCGTCCCAATGCACGAAGACCCAAAGCGAGAACTGCGCGAAGGCGACGGTGGCGAGCGCCAGATAAAGCCCGCGCAGACGCAACGCCGGCAAGGCGACGACGACGCCGGCCGCCGTGGTGATCACGGTGCCGACCGGCAGCGCCGCCCATAGCGGCCAGCCGGCATCCAGCCGCAGCAATCCCGTCGCATAGGCGCCAATGCCGAACAGCGCGCCGTTGGCGAAGGCCAGCTGGCCGGCGAACCCGATCAGCACGTTCAGCGCCACCGCCAACAGGATGTAGATCAGCATCAAGTTGGCGATGTAGATCTGGTAGGGGTTGGCCAAGGCAGGCGCGATCAGAAAGGCCAGGAAGCCGACCAGCAGCAGGGCACGGCCGGCGACGGCGGGACGCAAGAGGCGGCTCATGCCTCTCGTCCGCCCTTGACGCCGAACAGGCCGGTCGGCCGGAACACCAGCACCAGCATGATGATGGCAAAGGCCGAGACGTCCTGGAAGCTGGAGGCGATGTAGCCGCCGGCGAAGGCCTCCATGATGCCGACCAGGAAGCCGCCGACCACAGCCCCCGGCATGCTGCCGAGGCCGCCCAGGATGGTGGCGGCGAAGGCCTTCAGCAGCAGGATGAAGCCGACATCGGGGGTCAGCAGGGTCAGCGGCGCCATCAGCACGGCGGCGACCGCCGCCAGCGCCGCCCCGGTGCCCCAGGTCAGCGTGTAGACCCGTTCCACGCGGATACCCACCAGGAACGAGGCGCGCACGTCCTCGGCTGTCGCTTGCATGGTCTTGCCGGCCCGGGTGTAGCGGAAGAACAGCGTCAGCAAGGCCATGCAGAAAAGGGCGCCGCTCAGCACCGCGATCTGCTGCGGGAACACCGGGATCGTGCCGATCAGCACGGGGGCCGGGCTGGCCAGCGGCGGGAACGGCACCACTTCGCCCTGCCCGCCCCAGAAATAGCGGCCGATCCCCTTGAGCAGGAACGAGAACCCGACCGTCGCCAGCACCATGGTCAGGGGCGGCGCCTTGATCAGCGGCCGGTAGACCGCGCGGTCGGTCAGCACCCCCAACAGGAAACCGGCAATGACCGCCAGCAGCAGCGAAGGAATGTAGGGCAGTCCCCACAACACATGGAACGTGAAGGCGATGAAGCCGCCCAGCATGAACAGTTCGCTATGCGCGAAGTTGATATGGCCGGTCGTGCGGTAGCAGAGCACGAGGCCGACCGCGACCAGCGCATAAAGCGCGCCCGACGTCAGCCCAGAGGACAGCAAATAGACGAACAGCGTCATGCGGCTTGCCCTTGGTGCAAAAGAAACACCGCCCCGGGCGCGGCTTCGCCTTCTTCTCGGAGCGGTGGTGCAGCGACTAGCGCTTCGGCTCGGCCTTCGCCACGCCGGAGATACGGCCGTCCTTCAGCGCGAACACGCCCAGCGTCTTGTGGCACTGGTGATCGTCCGGCGTGCAGCGCAACGGCCCGGCATAGGTGTCGGTCTGCACCGACAGCGTCGACATCACCTGGATGATCTTCTCGCGCGTCGGCTCCGGCCCCACCTTGCGCAGGGCTTCCACGGCGAACTGACCGGCGGAGATGCCGAACATGTGCAGCACGTTGAAACGATCGCCGGGGAACCGCTTCTCGATGATCGCCTTCCACTTGGCCACGTGCGGGTCATCCGGCGCATAGCCCGCGGCGGCCAGCGAGCGCAGGTTCTTCACCGCGTCCGCCGTGCCGGTGCCCTTGGCGATGACATCGATCTCGCCCAACGGCGACCCACCCACGCTGAGCGGCAGAAAGCCCAGCTTGTAGGCGTCGCGCAAGTAAGGGATCGCGGCCTTGGGAAACAGGATCAGCATCACCGCGTCGGGCTTGGCCGCTTGCAGCTTCAGCACGACCGGGGTCAAGTCGGTCGGTTCGACCGCTACTTCCTCCACCAGCACCGGCTCGATGTTGGCCTTCTTCAACGCGGCATACATGGGCTCGATGCGGGCCTTGCCCCAGGCGTCAGGCTGCCACAGCACGGCGACGCGTTTCTTGCCCTGGTCGATGGCGTGCTGCAGCATGCCATAGACTTCCATCCACGCCGCCGACATGGACGAGAAGATGTACGGATCGACCGGCTCGGTCAGCGAGTCGGCGGTGGAGGCAACGATCACCCACGGAATCTTGGATTCGACGATTTCCGGCTTCTGCGCAATGGCGGCATTGCTGCAGCCGCCGCCGACCAGGATGAAGGGCTGCGTCTCGTGGATCAGCTTCTTGACCGCGCCGACGCCCTTGCTGGGCAGGCACTCATCGTCTTCCTTGATGTAGACGATCTTGCGGCCGTGGATGCCGCCGGCCTCGTTGGCCTCTTCGAACACCGCCTGCACGCCGTTGAGCTGCGGCACAACCAGGCCGGCCAACGGACCGGTCAGCGGCCCCATGCCGCCGATCTTGATCGTGTCCTTGGTGATCCCCACCACCTGCTGGGCCTGGGCGGCGTCCGCGCCGAATGCCAGCGCCGCGGTCAGCAGCCCTGCCGTTCGCCATGCCTGCCTGAGCTTGCCTTGCATCGCGGCCCCCTGTTCAATCGCCCATTGGCGGCACGCCCCAAGCGGGGCGCTGTCGTTCGCACTGATCCTGCATGGCGCGAGGCCAGTTCGCAGCAACGATCTGACGCAGTCCAGCCTCGCGCGACAACGATCTTGCCCCAGGCGTCACAATACAGCAAGGTCACGCCCTTCGCGCGGGCCGGGCCGAGCGCTCGGAGCAGGATCGGGCGGTCAGCCAGGGGAAATCGGAGGCCAGACGGCATGCCGGCGGGCATCGCACTCGACGAGCGGGACATCCTGGTCGAGCGGGAGCCGACCGGCATCGCCGTGGTGCGGCTGAACCGCCCGGCCCGTCGCAACGCCGTGACCTACGCCATGTGGCTGCGACTGGGCGAGCTGTTCGGCCAACTGGCGTCGGACAGCACCGTGCGAGCCGTGATCCTCACCGGCAACGGCGGCTGCTTCTCGGCCGGCGCCGATATCACGGAGTTCGACGAACTGCGCGCCGATGCCGCCGCCGCCGAACGCTATGAAGCAGCGGGCGAGACCTGCACCAAGCAACTGGCGGCCCTGCCGAAGCCGACCGTGGCCGCGATCGGCGGCCCCTGCATGGGCGGCGGCCTCAGCCTGGCGGAAGCCTGCGACTTTCGCGTGGCCGACCGCTCGGCGCTGTTTTCGGTGCCCGCCGCCCGCCTGGGCATCGTCTACAACGTGGCGGAGTGCCGCGATCTGCTGGCGCTGGTGGGTCTGGCGCGGGCCAAGCGCATGCTGTTCTCGGGCGCGCGGTTCGACGCGGCGGAAGCCAGCCGACTGGGCATCGTCGACGAACTGGCCGACGACGCGCTGGCCGCGGCGCACGAATTGCTGGCGCCCATGGTCGATAACGCCCCGTTGGCGATCGCCGGCATGAAGCTGGTGCTGCACGCCATAGCCGCCGGCGAGGTCGCGGCGCGGGCGCCGGCGATCGCGGCGGCCATCGGGCGGGCCGCGGGCAGCGCCGACCACCGCGAAGGCGTCAAGGCCTTCGCCGAACGGCGCAAGCCCGCCTTCCAGGGCCGTTGAACATGGGCGGCGCCATCAAGCTGGAGACCCGCGGCCTGTCGATCGGCTTCGGTGGCCTGAAGGCGCTCGACGCCGTCGATCTGGAAGTGCCAGAGGGCGAGATCCGCGGGATCATCGGCCCGAACGGTGCCGGCAAGACGACCTTGCTGAACGTCATCTGCGGCATCAACCGGCCGAACGAGGGCGAGGTGCTGCTGGACGGCCAGCCGCTGACCGGGCTGAAAACCAGCGCCATCGCGGCGCGCGGGCTTGGCCGCACCTTCCAGACCTCGCGCATGTTCAAGGGCATGACCGTGCTCGAGAACCTGATGACTGGGCTGCACGACCGGCTCGGCGCCAATCCGTTGACGGCGGCCTTCGGCTTGGCCTCGGTCAGGCGCGAGGAGCGCGAGGCGGCAGCGCAGGCGCGGGCGGCGCTCGACTTCGTCGACATGCGCCGGTTCGAGAGCTACGAGTCGGCGGCGCTGTCATTCGGCCAGCAGCGCGTGATCGAGATTGCCCGCGCGCTGATCAGCGAGCCGAAAGTGCTGCTGTTGGACGAGCCGGCGGTGGGTCTTAGCCTGCCGCGCGTCGCCGAACTCGACCGCTTGCTGCGCCGCATCCGCGACGAGCGCGGCGTCACCATCGTCATGATCGAGCACGTGGTGCAGCTGGTGATGGGTGTTTGCGACCGCATCACGGTGCTGAGCTCGGGCTGCAAGATCGCCGAGGGCACGTCCGAGCAGGTGACCAGCGATCCCGCCGTGATCGAAGCCTATCTTGGGAAAGAGCTGCATGCTTGAAGTGGCCCATCTCAGCGTCTGGTACGGCGTGACGGAGGTGCTGCGCGACGTCAGCTTCTCCTTGCCGGAAGGCTCGGTGGTGGCGCTGCTGGGCGGCAACGGCGCCGGCAAGACCACGCTGCTGAACGCGCTGTCCGGCATCCTGAAGCCCAAGCAGGGCGAAATCCGCTTCGACGGTAAGCCGATCCACGGCCAGCACCCGCACGACATCGTCCGTCAGGGCATCGCGCAGGTGCCGCAAGGTCGTTACGTCTGGCCGAACATGAGCGTGCGCGACAACGTGGAACTGGGCGCCATCACGCGGCGCGACTGGGCCGGCATCCGCAGCGACCAGGACCAGGTTTTCGGCCTGTTTCCCGACCTGAGCGGCCGCCGCGAGGTCAAGGCCGGGGCGCTGAGCGGCGGCCAGCAGCAGATGCTGGCGATCGCCCGCGCGCTGATGGCCCGGCCCCGGCTGCTGCTGATGGACGAGCCATCGCATGGCCTGTCGCCCAGGCTGGTGGCGGAAATGGTGGGCACCGTGCGCCGCCTTCACAGCGAGGGCATGACGGTGCTGCTGGTGGAGCAGAATGTCGGCGTCGCCGCCGCGCTGGCCGAGCAGGCGCACGTGCTGCGCAACGGCGAGATCGCGATGTCGGCGCCGGGCGACCAGCTGTTGCGCAACCCGGAATTGTTGCGCAGTTATCTAGGCCGGTAGACAGCGGGGACGAGCGGGCATGCAGTGGGTTGGCGTGGATGTCGGCGGCACCTTCACCGACGCGGTCGTCTATGACGATGCCAAGCGGGCCTTCCGCTATGCCAAGGCGCCCTCCACCCCGGGCGACCCCACCGGCGGCGTGCTGGACGTGCTCGATCGCCTGCAGCTCGACATGGACCAGGTCGAACGCTTCGTGCACGGCGTCACCATCGGCACCAACGCGGTGCTGGAGGGCAAGGGCGCAACCGTGTGGATGCTGACCACGGCCGGCTTCCGCGACGTCATGGAAATCGCCCGCACCAACCGACCGGTGCTCTACAACATCAAGAGCCTGAAGACCCCGCCCCTGGTGCCGCGCACGCGCACCTACGAAGTGGACGAGCGCATGCTGTACGATGGCAGCATCAAGCGGCCGCTCGACGAAGCGGAGTTGCGCCGCACGCTCGCCCGTATGCCGACCGGCCCGAACGATGCCCTCGCCATCTGCTTCTTGCACAGCTATGCCAACCCGGCGCATGAGCGGGCGGCCAAGCGCGCGGTCGAAGCGAGCAACCCCGGCTGGTTCGTCTGCACCTCGGCCGAGGTGCTGCCGCAGTTCCGCGAGTACGACCGCTTCAGCACCACCGTGCTGAACGCCTATCTCGGTCCGCTGATGGCCAACTATCTCGACCGCCTGCAAGCGGGCCTGGCGGCCAAGCGCTATCGGCGGGATGTCTACATCATGACCTCCAATGGCGGCGTCTCGACGGTCGAGCGCGCCAAGCGGCTGCCGATCGGCACCGTGCTGTCGGGTCCGGCCGGCGGTGTCGCCGCCAGCATTCACCTGGGCCGCCTGCTCGGCCGGCCGAACCTGATCACCTGCGACATGGGCGGCACCAGCACCGATGTCTGCCTGATCGAGGGTCTGCGCGTTCCGGTCACCAACGAGCAGTCGATCGCGGGCTACTCCAATCGCACGCCGCAGATCGAGATCAACGCGGTCGGCGCCGGCGGTGGCTCCATTGCCTGGCTCGATGCCGGCGGCATCCTGAATGTCGGGCCGCAAAGCGCCGGCGCGGCGCCCGGACCGGCCTGCTACGGCCGCGGCGGAACCGAGCCCACGGTGACCGATGCCAATCTGGTGCTGGGCCGGCTCGACCCCGGCAACAGGCTTGCCGGGCGGATCGCCCTCGACCCCGAACTGGCGATGGCGGCGATCCGTCGGCTGGGCGAACGCCTGCTGGGGCTTGGCGACCATGCCCTGGCCGAGGGCATCGTGCGCATCGCGGTTGCCCGCATGGTCAGCGCCATCAAGCAGATCTCCATCTCCAACGGCTTCGATCCGCGCGATTTCACCCTGCTGGCCTATGGCGGCGCCGGCCCGATGCATGCCGTCGCCATCGCCGAGGAATTGGAGATGCGGAGCATCCTGGTGCCGCTCGGCCCCGGCAACTTCGCCGCTTTCGGCTCGCTGATTTCCGATCTCCGGCGCGACTACGCGCAGACCCGCACCCTGCAACTGCGCGAGACGACCTGGGCCGAGGTCGAAGCGACCTTCGCCCGGATCGAGGCGGAAGCGCGCGAAAGCCTGCGCGGCGAAGGGGTGCCGGCGGAACGCATTGTCACCCGGCGCAGCGCCGGGATGCGCTATCTCGGTCAATCCTGGGAGCTCTCGGTCGAAGTGCCGCCCGCGATCGCCAGCCTGCCGGCGTTGGAGGCGGCCTTTGGCGAGGTGCACGATCGCCGCTTCGGTCACAAGAGCGGCGGCAACATGGAGGTCGTCAGCTTCCGGGTGGCGGCGATCGGCGAGGTGGCCAAGCCCAGCCTGCCGGACTGGACGGTCGGCGGCACGCTGGTCGATGCGCTGCAGGCCCGCCGGCCGGTGTTCTTCGCCGGCGCCTTCGCCGACGCGCCGGTCTACCAGCGCGATCGCCTGCCCAAGGCCGCCCGCATCGGCGGCCCGGCGGTGATCGAGGAAAGCGGTTCCACCACCGTTCTGCCGGTCGGCTGGCATGCCAGCGTGCTACAATACGGCGACCTGCTGGTCGAGCGAGGCGAGACATGATGACCGCGAAGTCGATAGGCGCCGCCAACGCCCAGCCAGTCGATCCCATCACCCTGGAAGTGGTGTGCGAAGGCCTGATCGCCATCGTCAAGGAGATGCGCGCCACCATCATCCGCGCCTCCTATTCCTCGGTGATCTACGAGTTCGACGACTTCTCCTGCGCCCTGTTCGGGCCGGAAGGCGAGATGGTGGCGCAGTCCTGGGACCATCCGGGCCATGTGCTGCCGCTGCCTTGGGGCGTGCGCTGCGCGCTGGACGACTTTCGCGGCGACTTGAAGCCGGGCGACGCGATCCTGCTCAACGATCCCTATCGCGGCGGCACGCATCTCAACGACGTGACGCTGGTCTATCCGCTGTTCGACGAGGCGGGCCGCCTGATCATCTTCCCCGCGGTGCGCGCGCATTGGGTCGATGTCGGCGGCATGGTGCCCGGCAGCTATTCCGGACTGTCCAGCAACATCTACCAGGAAGGCGTGCGCATTCCGCCGATCAAGATTTTCGAGGCCGGCCGACCCAATCGCGCGGCGATGTCGCTCCTGATGGCCAACATGCGCGTCCCCGAGGAGCGCGAGGGCGACCTCAACGCCTCGTTCGGCGCCTGCAAGGTGGCCGAGAACCGCATCCGCAAGCTGATCGCCAAATACGGCCAGGAAACGGTGATGGCGGCGGTTGCCATTAACCTCGATCGGACCGAGCGCCGCCTGCGCGAGAAGATCGCCGAGCTGCCCGATGGCGACTACTACTACGAGGACTATCTGGAGTTCTATAACGAGGGGCGGCTCGATCCGGTGCTGGCGCGCATCAAGCTGACCGTGGCGGGCGACCAGATCATCGCCGATTTCGCCGGCACCAACCCGCAAGTACCGGGCGTGGTCAATTCCTCGCTGGCGGTGGCCGGCGCCGGCGTGTTCGTCGCCATCAAGTCGACGCTCGATCCCGGCGGCGCGGTCAATCACGGCGCCTTCAGGCCGATCACGCTGAAGGCGCCGGAGGCGTCGATCTTCGATGTGCGGCAGGACGCGCCGGCGGGCGCGCATGGCGAGGTACGCAAGCGCGGCGTTTCGGTGGCGCTGGGCGCCCTGGCGCAGATCATGCCGGAACGGATCTCGGGCGACCTCTGCGGCAGCTCCTTCCCGAATGCGATCGGCGGCTACAACAAGCGCCGGCAGCGGCAATACGTCTATTACGAGGCGCCGGCCGGCGGCAATGGCGGCTTTCTGGAGGCCGACGGCTCCAGCGCCTATGTCAACGTGGATTTCGGCAACCTGCCGTCGATCCACAATGTCGAGGCGCTCGAGAACGAGATGCCGATCTTCGTCGAACGCTGCGTGCTGCGTACCGACGGCGGCGGCGAGGGCCAGCGGCGGGGCGGCGTCGGCATGCAGCGCGAAGTGCGACTGCTGGATGCCGAGGGCAGCTATTCGGTGCTAAGCGACCGCGCCGTGCTGCCGCCCTGGGGCGTGCTGGGCGCCGGTTCCGGCAAGCCCTATCACGTCTCCGTTCGCCGCGACAACGAGGTGATCGAGTTCGACACGCCCGGCAAGGTCACCGGCTACCCGGTGCGCCGCGACGACGTGGTGGTGATGCGTTCCTCCGGCGGCGGCGGCTATGGCGATCCGCTGGAGCGCGAACCGGCGCGGGTGAAGACGGATCTCGACTTCGGCTACGTCTCGGCCGAGCGCGCGCGCGATGGCTATGGCGTCGTGTTCACGCCGGCGGGCGAGGTCGACGAAGCAGCCACCAAGGCTCTGCGCGGCAAGCTGCAAGCCGGCCGCTTCCGGCTTACCATCAAGGCCGACGACGCACTCGATCCCTATGTCGGCGCCAAGGGCAAGCGGCGCATGCTGGACCTGTCGGCGGCGGATGCCGCCAAGCTGGGCGTCGCCGCGGACGATCTGGTGGAGCTGCGCGGGCGCAATCCGGCCCCGCTGCGCGCCTGGGTGCGCGTCGCCGGCAATGGCCGCCAAGGCCAGGTGCCGCTCGATGAATTCGGCCGCAAGGTGCTGGGCGTCAAGAATCGCGAGAGCGTAGTGGTCATGAAGCTGGGCATGCCGCCCATGCCCAAGGCCATGGCCCGATAGCCGCAAGGAGGGAGGCAACGATGCTTGGGGGCAAGAAGCTGTCGGCGGACGACTATAACGAGATCCAGAACCTCTATGCCTACTACAACCTGTGCAGCGACGCCGGCGACGCCGAGGGCTATGCCTCGTGCTTCACCGAGGATGGCCTGCTGATGGCGGTGGGGCGCGATTTCCGCGTGCAGGGCCGCAAGAATTTCGTCGAGTTCAAGAAGAAGGACGCGGCCGGGCGCGGGGGCAAGTACCGCCGGCACTGGAACGGCAGCCTGTATCTGGAGAAGCTCGACGAGCGGACCGTCAGGGGCCGATGCTACCTGAACGCCTATAACGGCGTGCCGGGCTCGCTGCCGGAACTGGCCGACGTCGCGGTCTATGAGGACACCATCATCAAGGGGGCGCAGGGCTGGCGCTTCGCCGAACGCAAGCTCGCCTTCGACGGCACGACCTTCCGCGTTCCCACCTGAGGCTTCCGGCCATGGCTGAACTGCACGAACTCGGCGCCGGCGCGATCGCCCAAGCCATTGCCACGCGCAAGCTGGGGCCGGTCGAGGTGATGCGGGCGCATCTTGCCCGCATCGCAGCGACCAATCCCGCCGTCAACGCCGTCTGCACGCTCAATCCACGCGCGGAAGAAGAGGCGCGCGCGGCGGAGGCGCGGCTTGCGGCCGGCGGCATGGCCCGCATGCTGGAAGGCGTGCCGTTCATCGTCAAGGACATCATCGAGACCAAGGGCTTGAAGACCACCTTCGGCTCGCTGCTGATGCAGGACCATGTGCCGAAGGTGGACGCGCTGTCGGTGGCGCGGCTGAAGGCGGCGGGGGCCATCGTCATCGCCAAGGTCAACACGCCGGAATTCGCCACCGACATCTTCACCACCAACAAGCTCTATGGCGCCACGCGCAATCCCTGGAACCTGAATGTCAGCCCGGGTGGCTCCAGCGGCGGCACCGGCGCCGGCATCGCCGCTGGCATGGCGCCGATCGGGCTTGGCACCGACCTGGGTGGCTCGATCCGCGCGCCGGCCTCCTTCAACGGCATCGTCGGCCTGCGCCCCTCGCAGGGCCGGGTGCCGGTCTGGCCGCAGGACTTCGCCTGGGACACGCTGGTCGCGCATGTGCATGGGCCGATGGCGCGCAATGCCGCCGACACCGCGCGGATGTTGGCGGCGATGGCGGGCCCCGACGACCTCGACCCCTCCAGCCTGCCGGCACCGGGCTGCGATTACGTCGCCGCGGTGGCCAATGCCCTGCGCACCGTGCCGGGCCGGCGTATCGCCTATTGCGCCGATCTGGGGGGCATCGTGCCACTCGATCCGGAAGTGGCGGCACTGGCCAAGGCGGGGGCCCGGCGCTTCGAGCAGCTCGGTTGCGTGGTCGAGGACGCCTGCTACGACGCCAGCGACCTGATGTCAATCATCTCCGGCACGCGCGCCTTCAACATGGTGGCGCGCTATGCCGATCGCTACGACCAGCATCAGGCGCGCATGGCGCCGGCGCTGATCAACCAGATCAAGGGCGCCCTTACGGTCGATCTGCGCACCGTGACGCAGGCCGAACGCGGCCGCACCCGCTATTGGCACCGCGTGCGCGAGATGCTGACCAAATACGACTACCTCCTGACGCCCACCATCGGCGATGCACCGTTCCGCCTGGACCAGCCGCTGCCAACAAGCGTCGGCGGCAAGCCGGTCGAGCGCTATTACGACGTGATCCTGCCGACCTATGCTTTCAGCCTGACCGGTCTGCCGGTGATTTCGGCGCCTTGCGGCTTCACCAAGGCGGGCCTGCCGGTCGGCATGCAAATCGTTGGCCGCCGGCAGCGCGACGATCTGGTGCTGGAAGCGGCAGCGGCCTATGAAAGCGTCAGCCTCGACTGCTACCGTCTGCCGCGGATCGATGCCTCCGACGTTCACCCGGTGCATCCGGCGTTGTCGACCCCGGGAGTGAAGATCGGCAAGGGCTGAACGTACGGGACATGTTCGAGTATCCGATCACGCAGCGCACCTTTCCCCACGTCGTCACCGACAAGGCGCGCCGCAACGGCGACAAGCCGTTCATCCTGTTCGAGGATCGCCGCATCGGCTACGCCCAGTTCGACGCCATGACCAGCCGGGTGGCGAACGGCTTCGCCGCGCTCGGCGTCAAGCAGGGCCAGCATGTCGCCTTCCTGCTCAACAACTCGCCGGAAGAACTCTATGTCTACTTCGCGCTCTTCAAGCTGGGCGCGGTGGTGGTGCCGCTCAACGTCGCGGCCAAGGGCGAGCTGCTGGTGTATTTCCTCGAGCAGTCGGACGCCAGCCTGCTGATTGCCGATGCCGACTTGGTCGAGCGCTTTCTCGAGGTGCAGGAGCGGCTACCGCGGATCCGCCATCTGGTGGTGTTCGACGAGGCCGGCGGCGATGTCAGCCGCTGGCGCGGCCGGGCCGGCGTGCCGGTCAGCGACTATCGCGCGCTGGAAGCGGCGTCGGCCGAGCCGCCGACAACCGAGGTCCGCTTCCGCGACCTCGCCTATCTTTCCTACACTTCCGGCACCACCGGGCCTTCCAAGGGCAACATGGCCTCGCATGCGCACGCCCTGAAACAGGCGATGGAACAGGTGCAGCATTACGGCTACCGGGCCGACGACGTGCTGCATACCTGCCTGCCGCTGTCGCATGGCAACGCCTTTCTCTGCTGCTGCCTGCCGGCGCTGATGGCGGACGCCACGATCTCGATTGCCCGCCGCTTTTCCGCCAGCAGCTTCTGGAACAGCGTGCGCCAGCACCGCGCCACCCAATTCAACCTGCTGGGCGCCATGGCCAACATCCTGTGGAGCCAGCCAGAGCGGCCGAACGATGCCGAGAACAGCGTGCGCCAGTGCATGGCCGTGCCGATGCCGACGCAGTTCCTGGACGCCTTCGAGAAGCGCTTCGGCCTGACCGTCACCTCGCTTTACGGTCTCACCGATTTCGGCCTGATCACCTTCAAGGGGCCCGACATGCCCGCCGACAAGCGCCAGTCGGCCGGCCGGCTCCGGCCGGAGATCGACTTGCGCATCGTCGACGAGGACGATCTGCCGCTGCCGGCCGGCGAGGTGGGCGAGATCGTGGCCCGCCCGGCCGAGCCCTGGTTCAGCCCGCTCGGCTACTACAACCTGCCCGCGGCCACGCTCGAGGCCTGGCGCAACCTCTGGTTCCACACCGGCGACCGCGGCTATCTGGATGGCGACGGCTATCTCTATTTCGTCGACCGCAAGAAGGACGCCATCCGCCGGCGCGGACAGAACATCTCGTCCTTCGAAGTGGAGCAGATGATCCTGCGCCATCCGGCGATCCAGGACGTTGCCGCCTATCCGGTGACCAGCGAACTGTCGGAGGACGAGGTGATGGTCAGTGTCGTGCTGCGCCCGGGGCGCTCGCTCGACGCCGCCGCGCTGATCGAGCACTGCCAGGCCAACATGGCCTATTACATGGTGCCGCGCTATGTCGAGCTGCGCTCCGATCTGCCGCGCAACGCCAGCGAGAAGGTGATGAAGTATCAGCTTCGCGCCGATGCGGAACGGCGGCTGCCGGATCTATGGGATCGCGAGAAATCCGGCATCCGACTGCGCCGCTGAGACCCCGCTAACTCTTCGGCCGCACCAGTTCGCGCACCGCCGCGGCGATCTTTTGGCGGTCGGGGAACACAAAGTCCTCCATGCCTGGGCTGTAGGGGATCGGCACCTGCAGGCCGCAAAGTCGTTTCACCGGCCCCCTGAGGCAGGCGAAGGTGGCCGGATCCTCGGTCGCCAGCGCCGAGATCTCCGCCGCCGCGCCGCAGGTCGGCCCGGCCTCGTCCGCCACCAGCAAACGCCCGGTCTTGCGGACGGACGCCCGGATCGTGGCCACGTCCATCGGCACAAGCGTGCGTGGATCGATGACTTCGACCGAGATGCCCTCGGCCGCCAGCGCTTCGGCCGCCGCCAGCGACTCGTGCACCGCCCAAGCCAGAGCGACGATGGTGATGTCCTTGCCCTCGCGCTTGATGTCGGCCTTGCCGAGCGGCAGCGTGTAGTCCTCCTCCGGCACCATGCCCTTTGTGCCGAACAGGCGCGTCGCCTCGAAGGCGATGACCGGATTGTCGTCGCGAATGGCGCTCTTGAGCAGACCCTTCAGGTCATAGGGCGTCGAAGGCAGGATCATTTTCAGCCCGGCCAAGTTCATGAACATGGAATAGGGGCTCTGTGAATGCTGCGCGGCAAGTCGCGTGCCGCCCCCGACCGAGGCGCGGTAGAGGATCGGGAACTTGGCCTGGCCGCCGAACATGTAATGGATCTTGGCCGCCTGGTTGACGATCTGGTCCATGGCGACGAAGCAGAAGGTCACCATGCGCCAGTCGACGATCGGCCGGTAGCCGGAGCCGGCGGCACCGATCGCCATGCCGGTTAGCGCGCTTTCGGCGATCGGCGTGGCGCGCACGCGGGTCGGCCCGAACTCCTTGACCAGGGGCTGCGGCGCATCGGTCGACATGTGGAACACCTTGGGATCGCGGCGCATCTCCTCCGCGAAGGCCTCCAGGCTGGCCTGGGCATAGGTGATCTCGCGCATGCTGTTCCCCCTCAACTCGCGAACACGTCTTCCAGCGCCGCTTCCGGCTTCGGAAACGGGCTACTCTTGGCGAAGCCGACCGCTTCCTCGATGCCGCGCAGCACCTGGCGGTCCATCTCCTGCCATTCCGCATCCGTCAACTGGCCCTGTTGGCTCTTCAGATGGGCGACCAGGCGGGCGATCGGATCCTTTTTCAGCCAGACCTCGATCTCGTGCTCGGGCCGGAAATCCGGCTGGTTGACCCGCTCGGTATGCCGGCGCCAGCGGTAGGTCTTGCATTCGATCAGCGTCGGCCCCTCACCTGCCCGCGCCCGCGCCACCGCCTTGGCCGCCGCCCCATGGACCGCCAGCACGTCGTTGCCATCGACGATCACGCCAGGGATGCCATAGCCGTGGGCGCGCGCGGCGATGTCCTCTTGCGCATGTGTCTCGGCGGCCGAGGTCTGCGCGGCGTAGAGGTTGTTCTCGCAGACGAAGATCACCGGCAGCTTCCAGGCGGCGGCGATGTTGAGCGACTCATGGAACGGCCCGGCGTTCGACGCGCCGTCGCCGAAAAACGACACGGCGACTCGGCCCTTGCCATCCAACTGCGCGGCGAGGCCGGCGCCGGTGACAATGGCGATCCCGCCGGCGACGATGCCGTTGGCACCCAGCATGCCGATGCCGAAATCGGCAATATGCATCGAGCCGCCCTTGCCCTTGCAATAGCCGGTCTCGCGGCCATAGAGCTCGGCCATCATGCGGTTGAGATCGGCCCCCTTGGCGATGCAATGACCGTGGCCGCGATGGGTCGAGATGATCTGGTCGTCGCGATTGAGCGTCGAGCAGACGCCCACCGCCACGGCTTCCTCGCCGATATAGCAATGCACCACGCCATAGATGGCGCCGCCGTGGTAGTCGTCGGAGGCTCGCTCCTCGAACCGCCGGATGGTCTGCATCTGGCGCAGCATTTCGCGCTGTCGTTCCGGTGATGGCTGCATCGCTGTTTCCTTGGCTGATGATTCCTGCGCCGTCGCGCGCTCAAGCGGCCGTTGCTGTCCGCCCTTCCTGTTCCAGCGTCGGCGCCGTGTCGGCCACTGTGGTCCGGTGCATGTCGCGCACCTCCGCCAGGTCGAACTCGCGCTGACGATGCATGGTGCAGCGATTGTCCCAGATCACCAGGTCGCCCAATCGCCAGCGATGTTGGTAGACGAACTGGCGCTGGGTGGCGTGCTCGATCAGATCGAGCAGCAGCATGCGCGCCTCCGGCAGCGGCATGCCCTGAATCGCGTCCGCATGCGAAGCGAGATAGAGCCCCTTGCGGCCCGAACCCGGATGTCGGCGCACCAGCACCTGCGGCACCGGCGGCAGGGCGGCGCGCTCGGCTTCGGTGAAATCGGTGAAGCCGATCTTGGCGCGCGAGGTGTAGATCGAGTGCTCGGCCACCAAGTGCTCGATCGCCGCCTGCTTGCGTTGCGGCAGGGCGTCATAGGCGGCGCGCAGGTCGGCGAACTCGGTCTCGCCGCCCCAGGACGGCAGGATCCGTGCCGAGAGCAGCGAGTACTTGGCCGGCGTACGCTTGAACGAACTGTCGGTATGCCATAGCCGGTTGGCCAGCCCGCTCATCCGCCGATAGTCCTCGCCCTGCAGCAGGCGATTGTTCTCGTCGAGGTTCGACACGTCCGACACGCCGACATGCAGCCGCAGCTTGACCGCGGGGCGGTGCGCCTGGCGCGTCGTCTCCAATGGTCCCAGCAGGCGGCTGAAGGCGAGCTGCTGCTCGTCGTCGATGAACTGGTCGTGGAACACCAGCACGGCATGGCGGTCGAGCGCGGCGACGAGCGCGGCCAAGGTATCGGGATCGACCGGCCGGCCGAGATCGACGCCCGAGACCTCGCCCATGAAGAGCGGGTGCAGCTGTCTGACCTCAAGCATGGCGGAACCTCCTCGCGCCGCCACCGCCGCCTCAGCGGTCGGCGATCGGCGGCTTGCCTTCGTCCTGACGCACCTCGTTGATGATCTGCAGCACGCGCTGGCGGAAGGGCGCGTACTGCACGCCGAACTCGCCGACCAAACGGCTGTTGTCGATCAGATGGTTGCCCGAGATGTCGCGCCCGCCGGCGTCCTTCCCGAAGCGGATGTCGGCCGTCGGCAAGAACTCGCGCACCAGGTCGGCGAGCGTGCCCAGGCTGATCGAGGTGCCGCCGGAATTGTAGACCGCGTGTTTCGGCTTGTCGGTCAGCACGACGCGCACGAACACCTCGGCGATGTCGTCGACATGGATGGGACAGCGCATGGCGTCGCGGAACGGAAAGCTGATGCTCATGCCGCGTGCCGGCTGGGTGATGCAATTCACGTGATCGACCGAGCCGCGCACCTTGTCGTATCCGGTGACGTTGGCCGGGCGCACGGCGGTGATGGTCATGCCGAACTTGTCGGTGTAGTCCTTGGCCTGCCACTCGTTGAAGATCTTGTGCACCGCGTATTGGTAGTCGCCGTGGCGGAAATCGGCCTCGGTGACCGGGCGCTCGCCGTAATGGCTCTGCTGACCGTTCACCGCCAGCGAACTGGCGAACACCGTGTGCTCGACGGCGCACAGCCTGGCAGCCTCGAAGCAATTGTCCATGCCGACCACGTTGAGCTTGGTGGCGAAATGCGGCGGCCAGTCGCTGCCGATCTGGTAGGACAGGTTGAGCACGCGCGTCGCCCGGGATTCCAGGGTGGCCGACATGACGTCGTCGAACTGCGTCACGTCGCCCTTGACCACCTTCACTTTGTCGCCCAGCGGGCCGTAATCGGCCGTGCCCGGATTGATGTCCATGCAGACAACACCCTGGCCGCGCGCCACCAGCAACGGCACCACCCGGCGGCCGATGAAGCCCGTGCCGCCGATCACCAGAACCGTCATGGGCGAAACCCTCCCTGGCCCGGCCCAGCCGGGCCTGCCACCCGCAAAACGCTAGACCGGCACAAGGCACGGCGCAACGCCGCGCCGTCGCTTTGCTGCCTGTCGCCCGGCGCAAGGCATGCCCGCCGGCCCTGGCCCGCAGCCGGCCGGCCGGCTAGCCTTGCGGCATGGCCGGCGCCGGTCGCCTGCTCGGGAGGGATGACGCATGGATTTCGGCATCGCCATGGCGACCGCCGCGGACGCCTGGAAGCTGGTGGCCCGCGCCGAGGAACTGGGTTTCAGCCATGCCTGGTTCTACGACACGCAGATGCTGAGCGCGGACTGCTTCGTCGCCATGGGCGCGGCGGCGGTGAAGACCAGCCGCATCCGGCTGGGCACCGGCGTGCTGATCCCCTCCAACCGCATCGCCCCGGTCACCGCCAACGCGCTGGCCAGCCTCAACGCGCTGGCCCCCGGCCGCATCGACTTCGGTGTCGGCACCGGCTTTACCGGCCGGCGCGCCATGGGCTTCGCCGCCATGCGGCAGCGCGCCATGGAGGACTATATCCTGCAGGTACAAGCGCTGATCCGCCGCGAGACCATCGAGTTCGAGATGGAGGGCCAGCGGCGGAAAGTCCGTTTCCTCAACCCCGAGCTCGGCCTGATCAACACGCAAGACCCGATCGCGCTCCACGTCTCGGCGTTCGGCCCGAACAGCCGCGCGTTGACCGCCAGGTTGGGCGCCGGCTGGCTCAATTTCGCCAGCAATGTCGAGGTCGGCACCAGGGATCTCGCGGCGATGCAGGCGGCCTGGCGGGCGGCCGGGCGCCCCGACAGCGAGCTCTCGGCGGTCTGTTTCGCCCTGGGTTGCGTGCTGGCGCCGGGCGAGCCGGCCGACAGCCCCCGCGCCATGGCCCAGGCGGGGCCGCGTGCCGCCGTGCTGCTGCACCGCGCCGCCGACAAGGCACTGTCGGGGCTGCCGGTCGTGGGCGGCCTGCCGGCGGAATGGAGCGCCGCCATGGCGGGCTATGTCGAGGCCGCCCGGTGGTTCGAGCCGAAGGACGCGCCCTACCTGATGAACCACCGCGGCCATCTGATGTTCGTCAAGCCGGAGGAGCGACCGTTTGTCACCGCCGAGCTGATCCGCGTCACCTCCTTCACCGCCAGCGAACAAGAGCTGAAGCAGCGCGTGGAGGCGCTGCGCGGCGCCGGCTATACGCAGTTCACCGTGCAGATCGTGCCAGGCCAGGAGCAGGCGATCGAGGACTGGGCGCGCATCAAGCGCGCCTTCGGCTGAGCCGTCCGCGGCCGCCCGGATCGGCCGCGCTTCACACGAAGCGGGTCTTGGCCCAGCCCACCTCGAAAGGCGTGTTCATCAGCGGCGTCGAGCTCTTGTGCTGGAAGAACCAGCGGCCGTCGCGGCGCACGTATTCCTCGCGGTCGATGCCCGCCCGCCAGAACGCCCGGTTGCCCTCGCCCACCGTGCACGGCATGAACAGGAACCACTGCGCCCGCGCCCGCTCGCCCTTCACCTCGATCTGGCTGTTCAGGCTGTAATGGATGGCGAAGGTGAAGATCTTGGAAGCGCGCTGGAAGAAACCGCGGATCGCCTCGCGCCCCTCGAAGCGGCCGAGCGTGGGGCTTTCCCACACCGCGTCCTCGGTGAACAGGCCGGCAATGCCGTCGGGGTCGTACTGATCGTCGCAATAGGCGGCATAGAGCGCCTTCAGATTGCGGATCGCCTCGGTGTCCTCCAATGTCCGCACGCGGGCTTCGAGGACGGCCAAGCGCGCCTGCAAGTCCTCATCCCTCATCGCCATGCCTTCCCCCCATCGTCACCGCCCCGATCCGGCGCCAAGCCCGTCAGGTCGCTGCCGCAAGCGCAACCGCCGGGTCCGCCCGCCGGCGCATTTCCTGCCGCAATCGCTGGGTCTCGCCCGGATCGACGCCGGGCGGCGAGCCGGTCACGACCACGCCGTAATTCGCGGCGGCCGCGGCCACGCTGACGAAGCCGTCGAGCACGTCGTCCAGCACGGCCTGAGGGTCCCGCTGCAGCGGATCGCTCGAGCCGCCGGCTCCGGCGGTCCGCCAACTGATCACATCGCCGGCGCGCAGGCGGTAGGTTCCCTTCGAACTCAGCTCGCGCTCATCCTTGGCGCCGGGATTGAGCACCGTGCGTCCCAGCGCGCCGGCCTTGCCGCCGAACAGCCCGAAGGGCTGGAACTTGGCGCGGTCGCCGACGTTGTAGAAGTTGGCGTTGTCGGCCAGCAGGCGCAGATCCTTGCGCATGGCGCTGCCGCCGCGGAACTTGCCGGGGCCGGCGGAGTCCTGGACCAGTTCGACGCGTTCGACGATGACCGGGTTGTGCAGCTCTTGCAGTTCCACCGGCACATTGGTCGTGTTGTAGGGCGAGGCGGTCGCTTCGATGCCGTCCTTGGTATAGCGCGCGCCGATGCCCCCGACGATCACCTCCCAGAGAATGAACGGCCTGCCGTTGCGCGGATCGATGCCGCCCACCATGGGATTGAAGAAATGCGAGTTCGCGGCGATCACCCGCTGTGGCACCGCCTTGCTGAGCGCGCCCAGGGCGGTCTCGTAGATGCGGTGCGAGACGACATTGCGCCCGCCGCAGGGCGCCGGCCGGCGAGGGTTGAGGAAGCAGCCGGGCGGGGCCTTGACGTTGATCG
>Ga0194132_10003142_pt1 | contig 29836 bp, 28 predicted proteins | sample TA2KigOf80mmetaG_FD_148612 | JGI IMG/M metagenome (GOLD analysis project Ga0194132, IMG submission 148612) | Freshwater microbial communities from Lake Tanganyika, Tanzania - TA2015054 Kigoma Offshore 80m | ecosystem: Environmental > Aquatic > Freshwater > Lake | place: Tanzania: Lake...
ATGGCGAGGGGATGAATGCCCAACTGGACGGGTACGCCCCTACTGCGCAGCCAGAAGAGATAGTAGAGGCCTCTTGCCGTCGCCTGGGCATTGGCGCTTAGGCCGGGGAGCGCACGCAGCTTGGCCGACAAGGGCGCCGTGTCGAGCACGGCGGCGACCTTGGCGCCCGCCTTGGCATATTGGTAGGCGACGAGATAGAGCAACGGACCCGTGCCGACGAAGGCGGTACGCTGTCCGATGGCGCAGCCCTGATATTTGAGCGCAACCTGGGCGCCCCCCAAGGTGAACACACCGGGGAGAGTCCAACCTGGGAGCGGGATGACACGATCCGTGGCGCCAGTCGCAAAGATGACTTGATCGAAGGGCAGGGCGTTTGCGCGCTCGCTCGACACCAGGTGCATCAGCCCGGCCCCAATGCTGCCGGGCCGGATGCTCCAGACCAGCGTATTCGGCCGGTGATCGATGCTGCCCGCGAGGCGATCGAAGGCGCCGAAGAGGGCGGCGGCGCGCGACGCTTCGAAACCGTAGAGCGCTTTGCCGGGTCGCGTGAAACCCGAGGGTTGGCGACGGTAGATCTGCCCGCCGTTGGACGGCGCCTCGTCGATGACGATTGGCCGCAATCCAGCATGGACGAGAGTCTCGGCAGCGCGCGTGCCGGCCGGCCCGGCCCCGACGATGACCGGCGGAAGTCGCTCAGCCACCATGAGCGGTCCGCACCTTCATGCCGTTCTCGGCGAAGGTCGTGCACGCGCGCACGCGGCGGCCGTCGTCGAGGCTCACCCAGCAATCCTGGCAAGCGCCCATGACGCAGAACCCGGCACGCGGCGCGCCGGCGACCGCTCCGTCGCCACCGAACTCCGATCGACGCACGCATCTGCCGTTGACGAGAATCGCGGTCAGCAGCGTGTCGCCGGCGAGTGCGGTCCGTGCCACACCATCGATGGTCAAGGTAATCGGGCGACGGCCGGTCTCCGCCAGGCGGACAAACTGCCCCCGTGGCTTGGACGTCACACCATCTCCTCGTACCGGCAATTGACCAGAAGTTCGGCGACCGCGGCATTGTTGGGTAGCGCGATCACGGTGGCGACCATCTCGGCCAGATCGTCCGGCTGGGTCATGTTCTGGCGGCCGAAGGTGCTGTTCGCATGAGCGGACATGTCGGTGGCGACGAAGCTGGGACAGACGACGGTCGCGCGAACGCCGCTGTCCCAGCCCAGGCGCCGCGTCGCATGGGTCAGCGCCACGACGGCGAACTTGCTCATGGCGTAGCCGACCTGATCGTTCCTGACGCGCTTGCCGGACAGCGAGGCGATGTTGACGATCCTGCCGCTGCCGGAAGCCTTGAGATGCGGCATGGCGAGCCGGGTGAGGCGCAGCGGTCCCTTGACGTTGACCTTCCACAGCTCGTCGAGTGCCGTCTCATCCTCGTCCAGGATGGTCGCCGACCGGACGATGCCGGCATTGTTGACCAGGCCGTCCAATCGGCCGAAGCGCTGGATGGTGGCATCGACCCACGTCTTGACCGATATCGCGTCGGCGGCTTCCAAGGCGTGGCACAGCACGCGTTCGCGGTCGAGTTCGTCGACCGTCCGTTGCAGCTCGGCAAGGCGCCGCGCTCCAAGGCTGAGGTTGTAGCCTTTTGCGTGCAGGCAACGCGCGATCGCAAGACCGATGCCGCGGTTCGCGCCGCTGACCATGACGACTCTACCCTGCGGCGACAGCATAGCGAATTCCCTGAATTAAACAGTGGCGAGCCACGATCACCCGGGACGGGCGAGGCTGATCCGGTCGGAATATAGCCGCGCCTGCAGAGTCTGTCGAAAGGGCGGAACTCACACCAGCCTCGCCCGTTTTCCCGTCCAATTGGGGTCCAGTCGGACCCGGGTAGGTAGATTCCAGTCAGTTAATGAGGAATCACCCCAATAAGCAGGCGTCTCGTGGCTCGCTAGATTGAGCCAGCCATCTGAATGGGGAGCCGCGGTTGCGGACTTCGGGTCTCCTGTGAATTTCGGGTGATGAGTGCGTGGCGGCGTTCCGGGGTCCGATCCGTATCCTCGATCGACGTCGCCGCTGTTTCGTGTGGGCTCGTGCGCGCAGACGCACGGGTTCGTCGAGCTTGCTACGGCGTTTCGTTGTGTCCCGCTTCAGTCCCACGTCACTCTCGAAACCATCTTAGCGACCAAGAAGGAAGAAGCCCATGAAGCCCATGAAACTTATTCTCTGCGTGGTTGCAGCTGCCATGCTGTCCGCCTGCGCCGATACCGGTGTCTGGCAGAATTTCTCCCGAAACTTCACGGTCAACAGCAACAAGGCCACAGCCGAAAGGCTGTCACCGGTTGCGGACCCATTCCAGCAGACCTTGGTCGACGGCTATCGCCGTCTGGCCGCCGCCGAATACTCCTGGCAGGACTACTGGTCGGCCGACGTGTTCTACCGCAAGGCCATCGCGTCCGCGTCGGGCCCCGTCGGACCGTCGGAGCCGGATTTCTACTGGCTGCTTGACGCCGATCGGCAGCAGGCGCTTGCGCTGCGCCAGCAGCTCCTCGGTTGGCAGGCTCAGACCCGCTCGATCGATCCGCGCAACGCCGCGGCCCAGCAGGTCAACTACGATTGCTGGCTCGAGAACGTGGCGGAACGCCAGTATGTCGACGCCGAGCGCTGCAAGCCGGTCTTCGCGGTCGCGCAGGCTCAGCAGCAGCAGGTCGTGACGCCGCCGCCTCCGGCTGCGCCCCGGCAGTTCATCGTGTTCTTCGACTGGGATCGCGCCGACATCACGGCCGAAGCCCAGCGGGTCATCAATGACGCGGTCACCGAGTATCGCCGCTCCGGTCGGGCGCGCGTGACGTTGACCGGCCACGCCGACCGCTCGGGTCCGGACACCTACAATCAGCGTCTGTCCGAGCGTCGTGCCGTTGCCGTGAGGGATGCCATGGCTAGGCTGGGCGTGCCTGCCGCCAACATCTCGACGGTCGGCCGCGGCGAGAGCCAGCCGCTCGTTCCGACGGCGGACGGCGTCCGCGAGCCGCAGAATCGTCGAGTCGAGATCTCCTACTAAGGCGAGATCGACGCGACGGAGAGACAGGGCCACTCGTGGCAAGCCGGGTGGCCCTGTCTTCATATTTGGGGTCAGGCATGCCGAAGAACTGATGGCGGGGGCCAACATCGCTACGCGGGAATCAGGTGCAATGACCCAAGAAAAATTCGCTGGCCCAGTTCTCGTTCTCATTCTCGCCTGCACAATCACCGCCTGTTCATCGACGTCGCCCCAGACGCAGTCACAGGCGGGCGATGGCGGCACCACGACGCACGCGCGTCAGACTTTTCTTGCCGAACCCGCGGCCATGACCTCGTTCCGCTACCCCTCCGCGATCATGCGCTGGTAGCCGACCGAACCGGGGGCAACAGCCATGACAGCCGGAAACATCCCAGGTCGGCCGCGCAAGCTCGCCGCCCTCGTCCTGCTGACCGCTGCCTTGGCGGTCGGTCTGCCGGACAACGGACTTGCCGATCCGCCGCCCTGGGCACCCGCCCATGGCTGGCGCCAGAAGCAGGGGCAGCAGGTCTATAGCAGCGAGTACGCCTATGACCCGGCGGTGACCCGGCAGCACTATTCGAGCATCTCGCGCGGCACCTGCGATCGCGGCCTGCTCGCCGGCACGTTCAGCACCTCGACCAACAACATTGTCGGCAGCCTGCTGGGCGGCGCTGTGGGCGGGCTGGTTGGCAACCAGTTCGGCCGCGGCTCGGGCAGGACCGCCATGACGGTGCTCGGCGCCGTCGCCGGTGCGCTAGCCGGCGGCGCGATCGGACGCAGCATGGAGCCGCCCGACCAGGCCTGCATCGGCCAGACGCTGGAGCACGCGCCGACCAACCGCACCGTGGCGTGGCGCAACCCGGACAACAACGCCCAGTACCAGGTGACGCCGGTCAGGACCTGGCAGGCACAGGACGGCGTGTACTGCCGCGACTACCAGACCAGCGCCGTGATCGACGGCCGCCGCGAGCGCATGACCGGCACGGCTTGCCGGGAGCCGGACGGCAGCTGGCGCGTCCAGAACTGAACGACGCCTGAAGCCCTGATCACGCCGAGGTCGGGATCGACGTCGCCCGCGGCAGCCGGTAGGCGACCGCAACGACCGCGAAGGTCACGGCCAGCATGAGCAGACCGAGGACGGCGATCGCGCCCAGCTCGCCGTTCTCGTTCAGGTCGTAGATCACCACCGAGAGCACCTTGGTGTTCGCCGTGTAGAGCAGCACGGCGGCCGACAGCTCGCGGATCGCCGCGATGAAGATGAAGCACCAGGTCGACACCACGGCCGTCGTGATCAGCGGCGCCACGATGTCCCTGAGCGACCTGAGGCGCGTCGCGCCGAGGATGCGGCTCGCTTCCTCGAGCTCGATGTGGATGCCGCGGAACGCCGCCTGGAACTGCTGATAGCCGATCGGCAGCTCGGTGGTGAGAAACGCGATGAACATGATGGTCAGCGTGCCGTAGAGCACGAGCGGCGGGTGCGTATAGGCAAAGAACAGGCCGACGCCGAACACGATGCCGGGGATCGCGATCGGCGCCGTGGCGAGGAAGCCGAGCACGCGATGGCCGGGCACCGCCTGGCGCGACGTGACGTAGGCGATGATCAGCGTGACCGCGGTTCCCGCCGTCGCGGCCATGACGCCGAGCAGCATGGTGTTCCACAGTGCCGGCTTCGTGCTCGAAAATTCGAAAAACACGAACTCGAAATTGCCGAGGCCGAAGCCTTCGGGCGCCCAGGTGATGGTCAGCGTCTTGGCAAACGCGGTCAGGATGAGCGCGATATAGGGGAAGATCACCGCGGCGGACACGACGGCGCCGCAATAGGCGAGCGCCGCCCAGCGCAGCCAGCCGAGCCGGATGATGCGCGCCTGGGCGCCTTTGCCGCCGACCACCGCATAGCTGCGACGGCCGAGTGCCGCGCGCTGCAGGTGCAGCAGCATAATGGTCACGGCGAGCAGCGGCACGGCCGCCGCCGCCGCCATGCCCGGCTGTGGCGGATACTGGAACATGCTCCAGATCTTGGTCGTCATGGTGTGGAATCCGGCCGGGAGCGCGATGATGGCCGGCGAGCCGAAATTGTTCATCGCCTGCAAGAAGGCGATGAGCGTGCCGGCGACGATGGCGGGCAGGACGAGTGGCACCGTGATGCGCGCGGCGGTGCGCCAGCGCGATGCGCCGAGGATCGAGGATGCGTCCTCGAGGTCCGAGGGAATGCGATCGAGCCCGTTGGCGACCAGGATGAAAACATAGGGGAAGGTGTAATTGGCGATCGCCAGGATCAGGCCATAGACCGTGTAGATGTCGATCAAGCGGTCGGAACGGCCGAGCCCGAAGGCGAGGCGATAGACCTGGTTGATCAGCCCGCTGTTGGGGGCGGCCAGGATCTCCCAGGCGACCGCGCCCAGAAAGGGCGGGGTCACGAACGAGGCCATGACCAGGAGCCGGATCGGCCGCGCGAACGGCATGTCGGTGCGCGCGATCAGCCAGGCCATGGGTGTCGCGACCAGGGTGCAGAGCGTCGACACGCTGGTTGCCACGATCAACGTGACGATCAGCGGTCGCACCATCTCGTCGTCGGTGACGAGCTGGGCGAAGTAGGTCAGGGTTGCGGCGCCGTCCGGCCCGCGCACGCTGAAGACGGCGAGCCACCCCATCGGCAGGAAGACGAGAATTGCCAGCAGCAGCGCGAACAGCGCAAAGATCGGCGCCGACGGGTCGAACCGCCGACGGGCCATTGCCCCATCGAGGGTCGTAGAGCCAGAGCGGATCCCGTTCACGAGGGGCCGCACCTTCCTCCCTCGCCGCAGGCGGGGGAGGATCGAGGTGGGGGCCCGAAGGGGAGGAAACGCCGGACCGCGAGGGCCCCCACCCCAACCCTCCCCCGCGCTGTGCGCGAGGGAGGCAGCGATTCAAACGGACCAGACTCTAACTGAGACTTCGACCGCGCCACTCAGGTGCCGAAGATCTGACGGTAGCGCCGTTTGATCGCCTCTGCCTCGCGCTCGACCGCTACCGCATCTTCGGGCAGCAGCTTGATCTTGCTGAGCGGCACGCGACCGGAAGGCTCCTTGACCTGCTTGTGAACCGACCTGAGGCCGCCCTGGTCGACCAGCATCTGCTGCGCCTCGAGCGTGTGGATGTAGTGGTAGAACACGCGCGCAGCGTTGGGGTGCGGCGCCTTGGCCATGACCGCCGCGGGCGAGGTGATCATCGGCGTGCCCTCGGACGGGTAGACGATCTTGAGCGGATTGCCCTTCTCGATCAGCGTGAATGCCAGGTACTCGGTGCCGTCGACCGCGACCTCGCGCTCACCGGCCGACACTTTGCGCGGCGGATCGGTCGCGGACTGGAGCTGCATCGGCTTCTGCTTGGCGAGCTGCTCGAAGTAGCCCCAGCCGAGCGCGGTCGATACCTGGAAGGTCGCGGTCATGACCACGCCGGAATAACCGGGATGGGCCTTGGTCAGCTTGCCCGCCCATTTCGGATCGAGCAGATCCTTGAAACTCTTGGGCGTCTCGGCTTCGCTGACCAGCTTGGTATTGACGAAGATCGGGCTCAGCGTGTTGCGCCAGTTGGCGTAGTAGCCTTCGGGATCGCGTTGGTCGGCGGCAAAATTGTCGGCAATGTCGGGCGTCACGTAGGGCGTCAGCAGCTTGTCCTTCTTCCAGCGCACGAAGTGCGCGGCGTCGGACGTGTTGACGACGTCGCAATTGTGGATGTTGGCCGTCACTTCCTGGCCGATGCGCTGGAACAGGCGCTCCGAGCCGTTGCGCTCGACCACCACCTTGATGCCCGGATATTTCTGCTCGAATTGCTTCGCCACGACTTCGGCGAGCTGCAGGTCGACGGCGGTGTAGAAGTGGACCACGCCCTCCTTCTTCGCCGCCTCGATGAGCTGCGGCGTCAGGGGGCTCGGCGCCGGAGCCGCCGCGAGCGCCGCACCGGCGGCGACCGACAGCGCCAGGGCCAGCAAGCCCGTGCGATAGGCCTTCATGACTGTCCTCCCCAGATTGTGACCGACCATATTGAACGCGTGGACCAGCCATTATTGACCGCCCTGGTCCTGACGCCAAGCGCAGGACGCCGGCTCAGGAGGCCCCGGATCTCAAGATGCGAGGGCACGACAGCGCTCCGGCGGCAGCCTGATCCAGATCGGCGTTCCGGCCGCGATATCGAGGTCGGACGGGGTGACGGCGCGCAGCTCGGTGCCGTCGGCGAGCGCCACCAGATAGTCGCGCGTCGCGCCCAGATAGACCTGCCGGCGCACCTCAGCCGGGGCGACATTGCGGCCGTCGCCGGGCGGTTGCGATCGGTGCAGCTCGATCTGGTGCAGCCGGATCGAGACCGGCGCCGTCTCTCCCGTGCCCCGCCCGCGCTCGCAGACCAGCTTGATCGCGCCGCAATCTACGATCTCGGGCCCCGAACCGCCCAGACGCCGGCCGCGCAGGATGTTGGTGCCGCCGAGGAAGCGCGCGACGAATTCGGTGTTCGGCTCCTCGAAGATCTGGCGCGGCGTGCCCGTCTGCTCGATGCGGCCGCGGTTCATCACGACGATGAGATCGGCCGTCGTCATCGCCTCGGCCTGGTCGTGGGTGACGTAGACGGTCGTGTACTTGTACTCGTCGTGCAGGCGGCGCACCTCGAAGCGCATCTCCTCGCGCAGATTGGCGTCGAGATTGGAGAGCGGCTCGTCGAGCAAAAGGGTCTCGGGCTGGACGACGAGCGCGCGCGCCAGCGCCACGCGCTGCTGCTGGCCGCCCGATAGTTCCCCGGGATAGCGGTCGGCGAACTGGCTCATATGGGTGACGTCGAGGATGGCGGCGACGCGGCGCTGGATCTCGTCGGCCGGCAGGCGGCGCAGCGTCAGGCCATAGGCGACGTTCTCGCGGATCGTCATGTGCGGCCAGAGCGCGTAGCTCTGGAAGATCATCGACATGTTGCGCCGCTCGGGCGGCAAGGCGCTGCCGGGCCCCGACAGCTTGCGGCCGCCGACCACGATCGTGCCCTCGTCGGGTTCGAGGAATCCCGCGATCAGCCGAAGGGTCGTGGTCTTGCCGCAGCCGGACGGGCCGAGCAGGCAGACGAGCTGGCCGTGCGCGACCTTGAGCTCGACACGGTCGACGACCGCCAGCGCGCCGAAGCGCTTGGTGAGACCGCTCAGTTCGACGTCGGCCATAACTCGCGATTACCTCCCCTGGGTGCTGTCTCATGGGGACAGCACCAGCCGGCGCGTTGACCGCCCTTGTTCCCGGTGAAACTATACCGGCCCTTTGCGTCACGCCACCATTTGAGGATGGAGATCGGCCATGGCCGAGGATGCGCCGCTCGCCGGCAAGGTCGCGATCGTCACGGGCTCGGCCCGCAATATCGGCCGCGCCATCGTGCTGGCGCTGGCCGATGCCGGAGCCGCCGTGGTGGTCAATGCGCGCGCGGATCGCGCTGGCGTCGAGGAAACGGTCGGCCTTGTGACCCGGAAGCAGGGGCGCGCGATCGCCCACATGGCCGATGTGACCAGCGAGGCTGCAGTCAAGGGCATGGTCGACGCCGCACTCGCCGCGTTCGGCGGGCTTGATATCCTGGTCAACAACGCCGCGGTGCGCAGGCAGCAGGCCTTCGAATCCATGACGCTGGCGCAATGGCGCGAGATCATGGCGATCGCGCTCGACGGCGCCTTCCTATGCGCGCGTGCCGCGGTGCCGCACATGCTCAAGGCCGGCGCCGGCACCATCGTCAACATCGGCGGACGGACCGGGCACATGGGGGCGGCCGAGCGCGCGCATGTGATCGCCGCCAAGGCCGGCATCGTCGGCCTGACCAAGGCGCTGGCGATCGAATATGCGCAGAAGGGCATCACGGCAAACTGCGTGGTGCCGGGCGTGATCGACACCGCGCGCGGCGCCTCGGCCGGCGGATCGGGCCATCATCCCGGCGGCGAGACGCCCCCCATGGGCCGCAAAGGACGGCCGGAGGAGATCGCCGCCATGGTGCGCCACCTCTGCCTGCCGCAATCGCGCTTCATCACGGGCCAGACGATGCATGTCAACGGCGGGCATTATCTGCCGTGAGTTAGGCGCCCTGCGCCGGCAAGAGACCCGGCCGGCGCGGAATGAGGTCCAGCGCCGCATCGGTCGCCGCCGCGATCGCTTCGTGCATCACGTGGTGATGCGGAGAAAGTGAACAAGCGGGGTCTGTGGCACCTGCATCTCCCGCCAGCGCAAGCGCCTGGCAGCGGCATCCACCCCAATCGATTTCCCTTCGATCGCAATTGCGGCAAGTCACGGGCATCCAGCCGGTGCCGCGGTATTTCCGGAACGCGTCGGACGCCGTCCAGATCTCGCCGAGCGTGGTGTCGCGAACCGAGGGAAAGACCATGCCCGGTATCGATTCAGCGGCGTGGCAGGGGAGGGCCTTGCCCGAGGGAGCGATCACGATGAACCGGTTGCCCCAGCCGCCCATGCATGCTTTCGGCCGTTCCGCATAGTAGTCGGGCACGACATAGTCGATCGTGATCCTGCCCGATAGCCGCGCCTGCGCATCGATGACAGCCTCGGTCACCAATGCAAGCTGCGCTCGGCTGGGCAGCAGGGCCTTTCGATTGAGCAGCGCCCACCCATAGTACTGCGTGTGCGCTATCTCGATGCGTTGCGCACCCAGCTCCTCGCCAAGAGCCAGCATCTCCCGGATGCGCGCGGCGTTCTGCTTGTGAATGACAAAATTCGCTGTCAGCGGCAGGCCGCTTTCGCGGATACGGCGCGCAGCCTCCAGCTTCTTTGCGTGTCCGCAATGGTAGCCGCCAAACCTGTCGGCGCTCGTCTCCTGCGTGTCCTGGAAGCTGACCTGGATATGGTCGATACCCGCCGACAGGAGCGGCGACATCATCGCGTCCGTCAGCAACACGCCCGATGTGATCAGGTTTATATAAAGCCCCGACGCTGATGCATGTGCCACCAACTCCACAAGATCCGGCCGCGCCATGGGCTCGCCGCCGGAAAAGTGGATTTGCAGCACGCCGAGGCGGGCGGCCTCGGTCAGGACGTTCTTCCAGTCCCGGGTTTGAAGTTCGTTTCTGGCAGCATCGAGATGGAGCGGATTCGAGCAGTATGAGCATTGGAGCGGGCAGCGATGCGTCAGCTCGGCGATCAGAGCCATCGGCGGCGCGAGCGGGGTCATAGCTCGACAGCTCCCCGCGCCGACAGGTCTTCGAGCGCGCCGACGACATCCCGCGCGATCTCCGCGCGCGGCGCCGTGAAGCGTGCCGCCAGGTCATCGATGATTCCATCGATCGAGCGCGTCCCATCGACCAGTTTCAGGATTTCGACGCCGATCTCATCGAGCAGAAACAGCTTTTCGGGCGCCAGCAGAACCCAGGCATCGCGCACGGAATCAAATCGGAATTTGACGCCGGGCCGGAAGGATGGCGTGCGCGCCGTACCTGTCATGACATCCGAGCCGGGTTGAAAGCGCCCGGCGGGATGAAGCCGGGGGCGACATAGGAGAAGTAGAGACCGTCGAGCTGCGACCACAGCACGTCGCACTTGAAGCGTAGCGCGGCCAGAACCGCTTCCTGCTTCTCCCGGGTTGTCGCGTGAGCCTTCACGTACGACAAGGCCCAGTCGCTGTCCCTCGGTGCCTGGTTGAGACGCGGCGTGAAGTAGGCCAGCGTCTCGGGCTTGATCCAGTCGTAGTTCGTCAGCATGCCCAAGACCCGCTCGGAAATGATCTGAGGCGAGAACAGCTCCGTCAGCGAAGACGCAACGGCCTCCAGGAGAGTGCGGTCGCGAACGAAATGGACATAGGCATCGACGGCAAAGCGAGTGACAGGAAGAATGTACGCCGTGCTTTCCACCATCGCGCGGCTCAGGCCGATGCCCTCTGCGAGCTTCAGCCAGCGCTCGATGCCGCCGGGTGCAACGCCATTGCCGTCATGGTCCTCGATCCGGCGGCGCCACTCCCGGCGTTCTTCGGCGGTCGGAAAACGCGCCATCAGCGTGGCGTCCTTGGCCGGAATCGACGCCTGATAGTAATAGCGGTTGAGCGCCCAGGCCTGCACCTGGTTGCGCGTCAGCTTTCCACCGTGCAGTGAATGGTGGAACGGGTGATGGATGTGGTAGCGCTCGTCTCCGACCGCGCGCAGCGCTGCTTCCAACTCGTCAGCAGTCAGAACCCCACCGCTTATAGCTCGAGCTCCATTCCGTCCCTGGCGATCGTCCAACCGGCGGCCTCGGCCTCGGCGCGCTCCGGCGAATCGGCCAGCAGCACGGGATTCGAACTGTTCATGTGGATGATGATCTTGCGGCCGACCGCGATGGTCTGAAAGGCCGCGATCGTTCCGTCGGGCCCGCTGAGACTCATATGTCCCATGCGTCGGCCGGACTTTTGTCCGATCCCGGCGGTGATCATCTCGTCGTCCCGCCACAGCGTGCCGTCGAAGAAGACCAGGTCAGCGCCGGACAACCGGGCGCGCAGATCGGAGGTCATTGCCGCGCAGCCGGGAATGAAGACCAGGCGTCGGTTGCCCTGCCTGATATCGAGGCCGATGGACGTGCCGTCCATGACAGATTGCGGCGTCTCACCGGCTTCCTCGAGGTAGAGCGGGACTTTCCCCGGAACCGCAAACATCGTCGCCGTCAGATCGCCATTGAGCACGAAGGGGCGATCGACGGACACTTCGATCCGGTCAACGACGTCGCGCGCCAGCACCTCGAAGATGGGATTGGCGGCCAGCACGGCATGGATGCGCATTGTGGCGTAGAGCCGAAAAGCCTGGCGTTCGCGCATCGTCAACAGCCCGGCGATGACATCGACGTCTCCACCCGTAAGGATCACGCCGCAGATGGGCGAGTGACGGAGGCCTTCGCGTGGATGCAGCACGGCGGTGCGTTCGATCTGCTGGCGGAGGTCCGGAGACGCATTGAGCAGGATCCACCGGTTCCCCTCGGGGCTGATGGCGATGCTTGCCTGGGTGCGGGGCTCGGCTGCCGGGTCGCCGCGGCGTGCGCGCCGACAGGGATCGGCGTGGGAGTTCCACTGGGGGAAGCCGCCTCCGGCGGCCGCCCCCAGCACAACGATCCTCACGTCGTTCTACGTGGGCAGTTCGGCGCAGGCGTAGGAGTTGATTTCCGCGCCGAGCGAGATCTCGCGGATTTTCGGCTTTTTCCAGGCCATCTTCGTCTCCTTTGTTGCTCCTGGGGAAACGATTGACCCGCCGAACAGTTCACATATTGCCTGCGCTTGCCGCCCCCCTCATTTTCCGCACCCTGTCGAAGGGCGAGGACGCTGCCGGCGGGGCAGGCGGCAAAGGGTAGTGCTCGTTCTTGGATCCGCGCCCTCGTCCTTCGTCCGGGGCGAACCGGGCTTCGCCCGAGGGTCAGGACAGGGGGCCTCACTCAATCGCTTCCTCGCCCTTGATCTGCGTGCGGTGCATGACACGGCGGCTTGCCGGATCGAACGGATCGCGTCGGTGCAGGACGGCGAGGTTGTTCCAGATCAGCACGTCACCGACCCGCCAGGCGTGCGTCATCGCAAAGCGCATGCTGCCGGCGTGGGCCCAGAGTGCATCGAGCAGCGCCTCGCTATCGGCCACGTCCATGCCGAGGATGTAGGCGTTGCGCCGGCGGCCGAGGAAGAGGGCCTTGCGGCCGGTCGCGGCATCGGTGCGCACCAGCGGGTGACGCGCACCCTTGGTCTCGCGCACATCGGCCACGTCGGCGTAGCCCTTGCGCAGGAGCCCCGCACTGTTGCGCGAGGCGTCGTGGATCGCGATCTTGCCGGCAATCTGTTGCTTGAGCTCCGCCGACAGCGCGTCATAGGCCGCGAACATGCTGGCGAAATAAGTGTTGCCGCCCTCGGGCGGGATCTCGAGGGCATGCAGGATCGCGGCCTTGGGCGGCCGCTCGACATAAGTCATGTCGGCGTGCCAGACCGCCTCGCCGGCGCCGAGATTTCCGATCGGCCGCCCGCCCTCGACCACGTTGGAAATGACGTTGATCTCGGGATGCTCGGGCAGGAAGGGCTGGCCATAGGGATTGGGGCCGGGCGGGTCGAGCTCGCCCCAGGTGCGGCTGAAGTCGAGCAGCGCCGGATCGCTGAGCCGCTGGTCTCGGATGACCAGCACGAGCCGGTCGCGCCAGGCGCGTTGCAATGTCTCGATGGTGGCCGGCAGCAGCCTCCTGGCGAGGTTGACGCCGCGGATCTCGGCGCCCAGAGGCGCCGCGAGCGGGACGACCTCGGGGTGGTCTCGCGCGTCGTCGGGCATGGCTGGGCTCAGCGCGGCACGACGACGCGAAAACGCGCGTCGCCGTCGGCGGTGATCTGGGCCGGCAGCGCGATCTCCCAGTCGAGATATTCCTGCATCCGCTGCGGCACGAAACGCCGTCGCTCGTGCTCCCAGAACCAGTGATCGATGCAGTCGGCTTCGGCCGGAACATGGGGCGTCGTCTCGACCGGCAGGCCGGCGCGCTTCCAGCCTGACGTGCCGCCGGCCAGCATGGCGACGGGCGAGGCCGTCAGCCCCTCGATATCACGGGCGGCCAACTCGGACAGCGTATCGTCGTCGGCCGTGACCACGATCGCGTGGCCGCGCGGCAGCTTGGCGATGGCTCCTTCCAGTTGCGCGCGCGGCGCCCAGATCGCACCCGCGATGTGGCCCGCGCGAAAGGCGTGGCTGCTGCCGACATCGACCACGCAAGTCCTTCCGGCATGCAACGCGCGCCGCAAATCGCCGGGCGCCATCACCTCGACGGCGTCCTCGATTGCGAGCGGTGCCACGTCCTTGCCCGTCACCAGCCTCTGATCGGCTAGGCCGCCGGCAAGCACATGGGCGTCCCAGCCCATCTGCATCAGCCAGTGGGCGGTCATGGTTGCGCGCACCTCGGTGTCGTCGACCAGCACGACGCGGGCGCCCAGAGTGGCGATCCACTTGTCGGTCGCCTGGACGAGCTGGCCGCCTGGCGCGGACACGGATTCCGGCAGATGTCCGGTTATGAATTCCTCGGGATCGCGCACGTCGAACAGATAGGTTGTGCGCACACCATCGCTTTGCCACGCCGCGAGCGTCACCTGGTCGACGCGCGGTACCGCGAAGCGTCTTGCTACCCCATTGGCGGCGAGCTTCGCCTTGGCAAGGCCCGCAGGCGACGGCGCCGGTGCACGCGCGCTCTTGCCCTGCTCGGGCGCGTGGCCAGCGAGGCGCCAGCCCATTGTGCCATTGCGGAATGCAACCACGCGATTGGGCAGGCCGGCGTTGATCAGCGACTGGGCGCCGATGATGCTGCGTGTGCGGCCCGCGCAGTTGACGACCACCGTCGTGTCGGGCGAGCGCACGAGGTCGTGCACGCGGTAGACCAGCTCGGCTCCGGGGCAGCTCATGCCGGTCGGCAGGCTGTGCGCCTGGAACTCCTCGAAGGTGCGGCTGTCCAGTACGATCAATTCGTCGCCGCGATCAAGCCACTCCTTGAGTTCCTCCGCTGCGATCGACGGCGTGCCGCATTCGTGCTCGACCAGCTCGCCGAACGCCTTGCTCGGCACGTTGACGCCTTCGAACAGCACGAAGCCCGCGGCAGCCCAGGCCGGCGTGCCGCCGGTCAGCACCGCGACGTCGTCATAGCCGAGGCGCCCGAGACTGCGCGCGGCCTTGTCGGCGACGCCGTCGCCGGCGTCGACGAGCACGACCCGCGTCGACCGACGCGGTATCAGCCGGCCGACGACCGCTTCGAAGCGGCTGTAGGGTGCCGGCACGGCATAGAGCAGATGGCCAAGCGGAAACTGGCCGTCCTCGCGCACGTCGAGGATGGCGAGCTCGCCGCCGTCGCGGAGGGCCGCCTTGAGGCGGATAGGATCGATTGATTTGGCGGTCATCAGAGGATCAGACTAGCGCGCTTCGTGTCCTGGGGCGACTATGGCAGGATTGCTATGGCAGGATTGCTGGTCAGGAGGATATTGCCATGCCCCCTCGCATTGCCGCGATTGTCCTGTTAGCGTTCGTGTCCCTGGCGCCGCAAGCTGGGGCCCAGGGCACCAACTACGTGATGGCCGGCGCCAGCCCGGGCGGACTGTGGACGCTGCTCGGCACCGCGGTCGACCGTGCCGTCCGGACAGCCTACCCCGGCTCCTCGGTCACCTATCAGACCTCGGGCGGCGGCTTCGCCAATGCCGTGCTCGTGCAGCAGAAGAAGGCCCCGCTCGGCCTCGTGCAGAACGTCGAGCTCAAGCTCGCGGTCGAGGGCAAGGAACCGTTCAAGGCGCCGATCACTGAGCTGCGCGCGATCGCCCAGCTCTACAATTTCACGGCGACCCAGATGGTGCTGACCAAGGCCTTCGCCGACAAGTACGGCATCGCCACGGTCGAGGACATCGCGACGAAGAAGCCGCCGATCCGCATGGGCATCAACAAGCGCGGCAACGCCGCCTACAACATGGTGCAGAAGATCTTCGAGGCGGCCGGGATCTCGCTCGACGACATCCCGAAATGGGGCGGGCAGGTGGTCTATGCCGCCTCGGCCGAGCAGGTCGACCTGATCAAGGACCGACGGCTCGACATGACGACCAATGTCGTCTTCGTCGGCAACAACACGGTGATCGAGATCGCGCAGACCCACGACGTCGTCCTGGTCGGCATGTCCAAGCCGGTGCGCGACAAGGTCAAGGCCGAGCTCGGCGTCGAGGATTACGTGATCAAGGCGGGCGCCTATCCGTGGCTCAAGCAGGATCTGCCGACGCTCTCCATGTCGGTGGCGCTGGTCACGCATGCCCAGACCGAGGACAAGGTCGCCTACGACCTCGCGCGCGCGCTGATCGAGCACCTCGACAAGGTGCGCGAGGTGCACAAGGCGATGCAGGAGCTGACCGCACCAGCGCTGGCCGGCGAACGCGTCATCCCCTACCACCCCGGCGCGATCAAGGCGTACAAAGAAGCGAAGCTGATGAACTGACCGGTTCCTACCTCCTCCCCCGCCTTGTGCGTGAGGGAGGGAGGATTCAGACCTTGAAGCTGCTGGCGACGGTGGCCGGGAACAGCTCGTCGAGCTTGACGGGCCGATGGCACACGCCTTGCTCGTGGGCATAGGCGAGGAAGGCCTCGAGCGTTGTCCGGTTGGGCTCGATGCCGTAGGGAAAGAAATCGGCGCCGAACAGGTCGGCCGCCTGCCGCGCCGTGTCGTAGATCCAGGCGATCGGGAAGCGGGTCGCCGTCACCTCGCTGGCGCGCGCCTGGCTCAGCCGCTTGGCCTCCTCGAAGGCCTTGAAGAGATTGAGCGCGATCCAGGGGTGGCGCGCCAGCACGTCCGACTTGATGGCGATGCAGTGCATGATCGGGAAGATGCCGGTGCGCCGGTAATACGCCTCTTCGACGACTCGGTAGTCCTCGAAAAGCCGCACCATGCGCGGATCGCCCGACTTGACCGCCTGGGGCGGATGGGCGGTCAGCACGGCGTCGAGCTCGCCTGCGAGAAGCATGTCATTGAGCGTCTTGCCGGGATTGGGCGTGAGCGTGACGCCCGTCGGCAGCTTGAGGGCCACCTTCTCGATGCGGCCCGCCTGGTTGACGCCCGCCTGGATCCATTCGATGTCCTGCAGCCGCAACCCATGCTCGTGCATCAGCAGGCCGCGGCTGTAGACCGCGGCGGTCTGCGCCCATTCCGGCAGGCCGACGCGGCGACCCTTGAGATCCTCGGGGCGGCGCACTGGTCCGTCGCGGCGGACATAGATCGAGGAATGGCGGAATACGCGGCTGGGAAAGACCGGAATGGCCGTGAGCGACCGGTCGTCCTGGGACAGCAGGGCCACGTATTTGCCCATGGACATCTCCGAGACGTCCCATTCGCGGTAGCGCGTGAAGCGGTAGAAGATCTCCTCGATCGAAAGCGTCAGCGCGGTCAGCTCGATGCCGTCTGCGCGCACCCTGCCGTCGATCAGGTCGCGTGCGTGGTCGTAGTCGCTGATGGCAAGGGTGAGCGCGACCATCGGGCCGTCAGAGGTTCACATCGGTCGCGAGATGCGCAATGCAGTCGCCGCGCTCGACCTGAACCGGAGGCCGCCGGCAGATGACGACGCCGTCATGACCGAAGGTGACGGGCACCGGCTCGCGCATCGGCTCGTCGATGAACTGGATGAGGCCCGCGGTCTGGCCCGCCTTGACCGTGTCACCCAGGTCGAACAGGGGCTCGAACCAGCCACGCGTCGGCGCGTGCACGTAGTAGGGGTAGCCTCCGACGTACATCACGCGCGACTGGCGCTTGTTGCGGCCCGGCTTGGCCTCGACCAGGCCGAAATGTTCGAGCATGTTCTGGGCGCCTTCCTCGGCGATCTTGAGGGTCTCGGGCGAGACCTGGCCCGTGCCGCCGAGTTCGGTGCCGACCGAGACCAGGCCCTTCCGGCGCCCGCCGGCCGACGAGGTGCGGTTCTCGCCGAAGTTGACGAGATAGGCGATCGGGGCACCGAACGCCTTGACGGCTGCAAGGTGCTTCGGATCGGGCTTGTCGATCGATTCGATGGCGGCGAGCGCGCTCGGTATGTAATGCAGCGTGCGCCCGCCCGAATGCATGTCGAGCAGGCCCGAGCACATCGGCATCAGGACCTCCTCGATGTAGTGGGCGATCATCTGCGTCAGTGTGCCGTTGGGATCGCCCGGGAACGTGCGGTTGAGATTGCCGGCGTCGATCGGCGAGGTGCGGTAGCCTGCCATCGCCGCCGGGAAGTTCGCCATCGGCACAACGATGAGCCGGCCCTGGACCTGCTTGGGGTCGAGCCGGCGGATCAGCTTGGCGAGCGTGATCTGCCCCTCGAACTCGTCGCCGTGATTGCCTGCCATAAACAGCACGGTCGGACCCTTGCCGTTCTTGATCTGCGCGATCGGCACGCCGACCCAGCCATAGGCGGAAACATTGCTCGAATAGGGCAGGCGCAGGTAAGTCACCTGCTTGCCGTCCTTGTCGAAATCGAGATCGGTCGTGAGCCGGGTCGACATGGTTCTGGGGCCTCGTCGTGACTACAGGATTTGCTTGAGTGCCGCGAGCAGACGGTCGACATCGGCGGCTGAATTGTAAAGATGCGGGCTGATGCGGAGCGCGTTGCCGCGGTGGCTGATGTAAATGCCTTGCTGCGCCAGTGTTTGCTGGATGCCCGGCGGAAGCTGCTTCGCGGCGCTGCGCAGGCCGATCATGTGCGGCGCGCGGAGACCCTGGGAAGGTGCCGAGAGCCCGAGGCGGGCGCCACCTTCGGCTGCGGCCTCGGTCAGCGGCTTGAGCGTTGCCGCGACATTGGCAGGATCCCAGGCGCGAAGCTGATCGAGTGCGGCAATCGCCATGGGCAGGCTGACGAAGTTGCTGCGCTCGCCCATGTCGTAGCGGCGCGCGCCCGGCTCGAAGGGCTCGGGATAGTCGGTCGCCCCCTCGGCCGCCTCGACACCGGCGCGGTTGAAGCCGTGCTGCTCGAGCGGCTGGCCGGATTGCCGGTGCGGCGCGGCATAGAGGAAGCCCAGCGTGTAGGGGCAGAGCAGCCACTTGTAGGCCGAGCAGACGAGGAAGTCGGGCCGCACCTTGGTCACGTCGATCGGCATGGCGCCGATCGACTGTGTGCCGTCGACCACGAGCGCGGCGCCAACGGCGCGGGCGCGCTCGCCGACTGCGACGAGGTTGATCAGGCTGCCGTCCGTCCAATGGAGGTTCGGGACCGCCACCACGGCGGTCGAGCCGTCGATCGCGTCGAGGATGGCCGGTGTCCAGTCGTCATCCTTCGGGCGCGCAACCGTCACGGTGCGGGCGCCGGCGTCGCGCGCACGCACCATCCAGATGCGCACGTTCGAACCATGCTCGCCCTCGATCAGGACGACTGACTGTCCCCGGGCAATGTCGAGATTGGCAGCCGCCGTGGCCGCACCGTAGCTGCTGGCCGGAATGATCGCGATGTCATCGGCGGCGGCACCGATCAGATGGGCGAAACCGGCACGTGCCTGGTCGAGCTCGGCATAGAAGTCGCGGCGCACGATCTTCCAGGGATGCACCTTGCGCCCGATCCCGTCGACCCCGGCGTCGCGCACCGTGTTGAGCAGCGGCGAGAGATAGGCGCAGTTGATGTAGGTCACGCCGTCCGGGATGTCGAACAGGTGGCGCTGGTTGGGGATCGGCTGTGTCATGTCGATGGCTGCGCGGGCGGGTGGACGAGATGGCAGGCGACGTGCTGGCCGCTGGCGTCGGCCTGCAGAGCCGGCTCGACGCGGCGGCAGATATCCATGACATGGGGGCAGCGCGTATGGAAGCGGCAGCCGGACGGCGGGTCGATCGGGCTCGGCACGTCGCCCTTGAGCACGGTGCGCTGGCGCCGCCGGCCCGGTTTCGGCACCGGGATCGCCGAGAGCAGCGCCTGGGTATAGGGATGGCCGGGCCTGGCGTAGAGCGTGCGCTTGTCGGCGATCTCGACGATCTTGCCGAGATACATGACGGCGACACGGTCGGCGATGTGCTTGACCACGCCCAGATCGTGGGAAATGAACAGAAAGGTCAGCGCGAAGTCGCGCTGCAGATCCTGCAGCAGGTTGATCACCTGGGCGCGGATCGACACGTCGAGGGCCGAGACCGGCTCGTCGCAGATCATGAGTTGGGGCCGGAGCGCCAGCGCGCGCGCGATGCCGATGCGCTGGCGCTGGCCGCCGGAGAATTCGTGCGGGTAACGACCGGCTGCGTAGCTCGCGAGGCCGACCACGTCGAGCAGCTCGCGCACGCGTTGCGCCCGCCCGGCCGTATCGGACTCGCCGTGGATGACCAGCGGCTCGGCGATGATCTCCTGCACGGTCATGCGCGGGTTGAGCGATCCGAACGGGTCCTGGAAGATGATCTGCATCCGCCGCCGCACGCGACGCAGCGCCTCGCCCTGAAGCGACAGCACGTCCTGGCCGTCGAACATCACCTTGCCGGCGGTCGGTTCGATCAAGCGGATCAGCATGCGGCCGGTCGTGGTCTTGCCGCAGCCGCTCTCGCCGACGAAGCCGAGCGTCTCGCCGCGGCCAATCGTGAAGCTGACGCCGTCGACGGCCTTCACCGCACCGGCAAGCCGCGAGAACATCAGGCCCTTGATGATCGGGAAATGCTTGGTCAGGCCCTCGACCCGGACCAGCGGCTGAGCGTCGCTCACGACTTCAGGCCTTCCGTGCGGTAGTCGACATGGCGGATGCAGGCCGCGCCATGTCCGGCGCCGCGCGGGAGCAGCGGCGGAATGATGGTGGTGCAGGGCGGGCGGGCGTGGCGGCAGCGCGGCGCGAAGCGGCAGCCCGCGGGCAGCTCGAAGGGGCTCGGCACGACGCCGGGGATGGCGGTCAGCCGCGTCTGCTCGGTGTCGAGCGACGGAATGCTCGCCAGCAGCCCCTCGGTGTAGGGATGCTGCGGCCGCTCGAACACGCCAGCGACATCGGCGGTCTCGACGATGCGCCCGGCATACATGACGGCGACGCGGTCGACGAACTCGGCGACCACGCCCAGATCGTGCGTGATCAGCACGACCGCCATCTTGAATTCATCCTGCAGCGAGCGCAGCAGCTCGAGGATCTGCGCCTGGATGGTGACGTCGAGTGCCGTCGTCGGCTCGTCCGCCAGCAGCAGCGCCGGCGTGCAGGCAAGTGCGATGGCGATCATGATGCGCTGGCGCATGCCGCCCGAGAGCTGATGCGGATATTCCTCCAGCCGCGCGCGCGGTGAGGGGATGCCGACCTTCTCCAGCATCTCGAGCGCGCGGTCGCGCGCCGCGCGGCGGCCGACGCGCTCGTGATAGATCACGGTCTCCATGACCTGGTCGCCGATGGTGAACACCGGATTGAGCGAGGTCATCGGCTCCTGGAAGATCATGGAGATGCGCTTGCCGCGGATGTGGCGCATCGCGGCCGGCGACTTGGGCAAGAGATCCTCGCCTTCGAACAGGATGGTGCCGCCCGCTACCCGTCCGGGCGGGGTCGGCAGCAACCCCATGATCGACAGTGCGGTGACGCTCTTGCCGGAGCCTGACTCGCCGACGATGCCGAGCACTTCGCCGGGAGCGAGGTCGAAGCTGACGCCGTCGACGGCAGGTGCCGCGCCGCTTTCATATTCGAATTCGACGCGCAGGTCGCGCACCGAAAGCAACTGCGCCGAGTTTGGCGTACCCACGGTTCAGGCCTGTGAGATCTTCAGGCGCGGGTCGAGCACGTCGCGCAAGCCGTCACCGAGCAGGTTGAGACCGAGCACGGTGGCCGCCAGCGCCATGCCGGGGATAACGGTGATCCACGCCGCCTCGCGGATGTACTGGCGCCCCTCGGCGATGATGTTGCCCCAGGTCGGCGTCGGCGGCGCGGCGCCGAGACCGAGGAAGCTCAAGACCGCCTCGGACAGCACGGCATAGGCGAAGATGAAGGTAAGCTGAACGATTAGCGGCGCCAGGCAGTTGGGCAGCACATGCTTGCCGAGAATGCGCAGGTGGCTGGCGCCCATGGCGATCGCCGCTTGAACGAACTCCATCTCGCGCACGACGAGCACCGAGGCGCGCACGATGCGCGCAGTCCGGGGTATGTAGACGGCCGACAGTGCGATCGCCGCGGTCATGCTCGATGGACCCAGGGCGGCCGCGATGCCGATGGCGAGCAGAACGGCGGGAAATGCCATCAGCGCGTCGGTGATGCGCATGAGGATGTTGTCGAGGCGCCGGAAATAGCCGGCCGCCGCGCCGAGAATGACGCCGAACACGGCATTGAGGACGACGACGGCGAAGCCAATCGCGAGCGACAGGCGCGCGCCGTAGGCGACGCGCGACAGCTGGCTGCGGCCGAGATTGTCGGTGCCGAGCCAGTGGGTGAGGTCGGGCGGCTTGAAACGATTGCGGATCGATATGCGGTTGGGATCGATCGGCGCGATCCAGTCGGCGAACAGCGCGACCAGCAGGATGAAGCCGAACAGCACGGCACCGATCACGAAGGCCTTGTGACGCAGCAAGCGGCGCAGGATCGGCCAGCGCTTGAACAGGCCGGTCTTGGCAACGGCCGGCAGGCCCGGCGCGTCAACTGCGGCTGTCATAGCGCACCCGAGGATCGAAATAGGCGTAGAGCACGTCGACCAGGAGATTGAGCATCAGAAGCGCGGTCGCCACGAAGAGCAATCCGCCCTGAATCATCGGATAGTCGCGCCGGAGCACGGCAGAGCCCAGCAGCGAGCCGATTCCGGGGACGGAGAACACGGATTCGACGACGACCGAACCGGACAGCAGCACGCTGAAGATGACGCCGATGACCGTGATGACCGGGATCATCACGTTCTTGAAGGCGTGCTTGGCGATCACCAGGAATTCGGGCAGCCCCTTGGCGCGCGCGGTGCGGATGTAGTCCTGGCGCAGCACCTCGAGCATGGTCGAGCGTGTGATGCGGGCGAGCAGCCCGACCTGCAGCAACGCCAGGGTGACAGCCGGCATGGTCGCGGTGCGGAACCAGCCGACGGGGTCATTCTGCCACGGCACGTAGCCGCCGGTCGGCAGCCAGCCGAGATGGACCGAGAACAGGATGATCAGCATGAGACCGAGCCAGAAATTCGGCAGCGACACGCCGATCAGCGCGAAGGCCATGGCCGCCTGGTCGGCCCAGGAGTTGCGCTTGAGCGCGGCGATCACGCCGCACGAGATCCCGAGGAACAGCGTCAGCACCATGGAGTAGAGCGCGATCGACAGCGAGACGGGAATCCGCTCGATGGTCGCTTCGAGCACCGGCTTGCCGAGCAGCAACGACCGGCCGAGGTCGCCGCGCGCGAGGCCGGCGTAGAACCGGCCCATCTGGACGTGGAAAGGCTGATCGAGGCCAAGGTTCTGGCGGATGTTGTCGAGTTCGGCCGGAGTCGCCGTCGGTCCGCCGATGAGCACCGCAGGATCGCCCGGGACCAGCTTCATGATGCCGAACGAGATGACGCTGACCAGGATCAGGACGGGGATAGATTGGATCAGCCGGGCAACGACGTATCGGCCCATCCGCGCTCCTAGACTACGCTGTCGCCCGCGAGGTTACTCCCTCCCCTGCGTGCAGCGCGGGGGAGGGTAGGGGTGGGGGCCCTTGCGGTTGTATATCGCAGACCCGCTTCGGGCACCCTCCTCGGTCCTCCCCCGCGCTGCGCGCGAGGGAGGAGGTCGGCGAGGTTCCTTAATGAGAAAGTAGTCTGAGACGCCGGATCAGCCCTTGATCCACACGTTCGACATGCGGGGAATCCGGAAGGGCCGGAAGTTCTCCACATTGGACCGTACGACCTGCACCTTGGTCAGCGAGCCGAAGGGCAGAGCCAGCACCTGGTCGAGCACGCGGGCCTGCGCCTTGGCGAAGGCGGCCTTGCGCTCGTCGAGCGTCTTGCCGTTGGCAATCGCGTTGAAGTGCTCGACGAACTCCTTGTCCGGTCCGTCTTCCTTCTTCGGCTTGTAGGTATTGAACGGCGGGGCGTGGAAGCGCAGCGCCGCGATGCCGCCGAGCGAGGTGTTGGTGCCGTAGCCGGTGAAGAAGAAGTTCCAGCCGTCGGTCGTGTTCTGCTGCTTCTGCACGGAGGCCGGCCAATCCATCACCAGCAGCTCGACGTTCATGCCGATCGCCTTGAGCTGCTCGGACATGACGAGAGCGGCCGTGTACATGTTGGTGTAGTCCTTGTTGGTGAGAAGGATCAGCTTCTCACCCTTGTAGCCGCCGTCCTGCAGCAGCTTCTTCGCCTTGGCGATGTTCTTCTGGTTATAGGTTTCCTTGCCGGCCTCGGTGTAGAAGGCCTGGCCCGGATACTGGAAGCCGATGTTCAGGCGATAGGCGCCGTCGGTCGCGGCCTCCATGATCTCTTCCATGTCGAGTGCCGCCTGGATCGCCTGCCGGACCTTGAGGTTGTCGGTCGGCGGAAAGGACAGGTTGGGCGTCGCGATCTGCACCCAGAAATTCTGCAGCGGCTTGAGCACGATGTTCGGGTTGGCCTTGAGGGCCGCCTGCGATTTGGCCGGCACGTCCTCGGCGCCGTGGAACTCACCGGTCTCCAGGCCGGCGACGCGCGCGCCGGGCTCGGTCACGATGCGGAACACGACCTGATCGAGGCACGCCACCTTGTAGCCGCCGAAGCCGTCGATGTCCTTGTAGGCCGGGTTCGGCACGTAGCCGTCGAACCGCTTGATGCGGACGTGGCTGTCGGCGACGAACTCGACGAACTCGAACGGACCGGTGCCGATCGGTTTCATCTGCATCGGCGGCGCGTCTGTGTTCTCCTTCGGCGTGATGACGATCGGCACGCTGAACGAGCTGAAGTTCTCCAGGAAGGTCGGCTGCGCCACCTTCATGCGGATGATGAAGGTATGTGCATCGGGGGCTTCCCACTTGTCGACGACGTCGAGGATGCCGCGATCGATGCCGACCTTCTTGTACCGGTCGAAGCTCGCAACCACGTCCTCGGTCGTCATGGTCTTGCCGTTGTGGAACTTGACCCCCCGGCGCAGATTGAACGTGTAGGTCATTCCGTCTTCGCTCGCGGTCACCTTCTCGGCGAGCTCGGGAATCGGGTTCATGTTCTCGTCGCGCGTCATCAGCGCTTCGTACATGTTCATCGCGACATTGCGCGTCGAGATGGTCGACGAGGTGTACTGGTCGAGACTGTTGACCTTCGCCTCTTGGGCGAAGACCAGCGTGCCGCCCTTGCGCGGGCAGCTGAACTGCTGGGCTGAGGCGGCCGTGACGCCGAACGCCGCCGCGGAGACCGCGGCCAGCAAGGTGAATTTCCAGGTTTTCCGAGCGTGAGACATGAGAGGCTCCCCTATCTGCCGTTTCCTGCGGGCCGAAAGCGCCCGTCTTTGCGCAATTCTCTGGTATCGAGCCTAGCCTCTTTTGCCGAGCCCGGACAAGGGCCAGGCGGAACAAGGTTCCGCCGGGTGCGCCGCCGCAAGGTGGAGCGCAGCTGCACTGAAAGGCCCGGGCAGAGCTTCGGTCTGCCTAGGCGAGCCCACGCGCCGCCACCAGGAACGTGTCGACGTCCGCGGCAGTGACATTAAATGCCGTGACCAGCCGGACCATACCCTCGCCGCGGTCGAGGATGCCAAAGCCCTGGTCGTCGAGACCCTTGATCATCTTCTGCGGCAGGCGGACGAAGACCTCGTTGATTTCGGTCGGGTAGAGCAGCTCGACGCCCGGCAGCGCGACAAGCCCGGCCGAAAGCCGCGCCGCCATGGCATTGGCCAGGCGCGCGAGGCCGAGCCACAGGCCGTCTGCGACGAAGGCGTCGAGCTGGGCCGAGATGAAGCGCATCTTGGAATGCACCTGTCCGGCGCGACGGCAGCGATAGGCGAGGTCGTCGGCGAGCGACAGGTCGAACACCACGATGCCTTCGGCCGACATGGCGCCGTTTTTGGTGGCGCCGAAAGACAGCACATCGACCCCGGCTTTCCAGGTGAGTTCGGCCGGGGTCACGCCGAGTGCGGCGACTGCATTGGCGAAGCGCGCGCCGTCCATGTGGACCTTGAGGCGGTATCGCTTGGCGATGGCGGCAAGCGCCTTGACCTCGTCGACCTTGTAGAGCGTGCCGCGCTCGGTCGCCTCGGTCAGACTGATGGCGGCAGGCTGGACCTTGCCGGTGTTGCCGATGCCGGCTTTGGCGATTGCCGACTCGAGCGTCGCCGCCGCGAGCCTGCCGTTGGTCGCCGGCAGCGGCACGATCTTGGCGCCGCCGGTGAAGAATTCGGCGGCACCGCACTCGCTGTCATTGATGTGACCGACGTCGGAGCAATAGATGGCGCCATAGGGCGGGGCAAGCGCGGAGAGCGACAAGGCATTCGCCGCCGTCCCCGTCGAAACCGGGAACACGCGCACCTTGGTCTCGAACAGGCGGCTGAAATTGTCCTGCAGCCGCTGGGTGACGGCGTCGGCGCCATAGGAGGAGGCGGGACCTTCGTTGACGGCGAGAATCGCGCGCACGACGGCCTCCGAAACCGGCGCGACATTGTCGCTGCGGAAATTGATCTGACTCATCACTGTCCCCCGGTTGGCTCGATATTGTCGGCAAAGTTAAGGGCGGCCGGCAGCGGTGGCAATGAGCGGCTCCGCCATGTCTTCAGCGAACGCGTGTGAAATTCATGATCCCATTGATCTCCCAGCTCGCCTCGCCATCGGCCGAGAAGGCTTGCTCCCAGCGGGCGGATCGGGAGGTGATCTCCGACCAGGTGAAGCGGACGCGGATCGGGTGGCCGTCGAGCTCGTCGTCGCCGAAGAAGATGTCGATGCCCTGTTCGAACCCGCCCCGGCCCGGTGGTCCGAGCCCGGGAAAACGGCTATCGATCCACCAGATCGACCACAGGCGCTGCGCCGAATCGAACGCCCTGATTGCTTCCGCGCGGTAGGTGCCGGCGGGCAACTCGATGACGGAGTCGTCGCCATTACCGAGCCCGCCAACGATCAGCCGGGACTCGGTCACGCCGGAAAGCTCTTCCCATTGCGTGTCGCCGACGAGGCGGCGGCGCAATCGGCGATGCGACACGGTCCGCGAGCCGAACAGGAAATCGAAATCCGCGCAACGATCCACCCTGGCCGGATCTAAACGAGCGCCCTGCGACGTTCGCCGCTCGACCGAGAACAGTCATGTCATGAGGCGCTCATTGTGGCGCGGTCCAATCAGCGCCAACTTGTCCGCAACATTGCCTGCGATCATCCTCTCGGCTAACGTCGCCCCGAGACTCGCGCCAAAGCCTCCGAGGCCCCATGCCCACTTGCGAATTCATGTGCCTGAACGGCGAGATCGTGCCGTATCGGGATGCCAAGATTCACGCCTTCTCGGCCGTCGTCAAATACGGATTGGGGGTGTTCGAAGGCCTGCGCGCTTACTGGAATGCCGGGCGCGGCGAGCTCTATGTCTTTCGGCTCGCCGAGCACATCGAGCGGCTGCGCTTCGGCATGAAGATGATGCGCTACGACAAGATCTACGATGCCGACTATCTCGAGGACTGCCTGATCCGCATGCTCCGGGCCAACGAGATCCGCGAGAACGCGCATATCCGCATGATCGCCTATGTCGACGGCGACGACGAGCTGATCGTGACCGGGCCGGTCGGGCTGGTGATCGGCGTCATGAAGCTGCCGCCGCGCAGGTCCCTGGAGACCGGTGTCAAGGTCACGGTCAGCGCGTGGCAGCGCATCGCCGACAACGCGCTGCCGCCGCGCGTCAAATGCACGGCCAACTACGTCAACAACCGCGCGGCCGAGCTCGAGGCCAAGCTCAACGGCTATGACGGCGTGCTGATGCTGACCGCCGACGGCAAGCTGTCCGAGGCGTCGGGCGCCTGCATCTTCCTGGTGCGCAACGGCCGCCTGATCACGCCCGATGTCGGCAGTGATATTCTCGAGAGCATCACGCGCGACACGGTGATCGAGACCGCGCGGCGCGAGCTCGGCGTCGCCGTCGACGAGCGCCGCGTCGACCGCTCGGAGCTCCATGCCGCCGATGAGGTGTTCTGGTGCGGCTCCGGCCAGGAGGTCGTGCCGGTCGTCGCCGTCGATCGGCTGCCGGTCGGATCGGGCAAGCCGGGCCCGCTGACGCGCCGCGTGCAGCAGCACTACTTCAAGATCGTGCGCGGCGAGGTGCCGGAGCACGCTGAATGGCGCACAGCGGTGTGGCAGAGGAATTGAGGAACGCCGTGAAGATTCGTGACGTCCGTGTTACGCCCCTGCTGCTGCCCTTGAAGACGCCCTATATCTGGGCGCAGGGCGTGACCGAGCATTTCGCGGTCAACCTCGTCGAGATCGAGAGCGACGACGGCAAGGTCGGCATCGGCGAGTGCACGACGGCGCCCGACGCGACGGCGCTCGCCCATGTGCTGCGCCGCATCGGCAAGCGCTTTATCGGACAGTCACCCTACGACGTCAACCTGCTGCGCAGCCAGGCCTTCAAGGCCGAGTATCTCGCCTTCGGCGCCAACAATCCGCGCTTCGCCAACCAGCTCATGTCGGGCATCGACATGGCGATCTGGGATTTGCTCGGCAAGATCACGGGGCGGCCGGTCTATGACCTGTTCGGCGGCGCCTATCGCGAATCCGTCGGCTATTTCTACTTCCTGCAGGGCAGCTCGGTCGACGAGCTGGTCGCCGATGCCGAGCGTGGCAAGGAGCTCGGCGAGCCGGTCTTCTATCTCAAGGTCGGGCTCGGCGAAGCCTATGACATGGAGGTGACCGCCAAGGTGCGCGCCGCGATCGGCAACGCCTCGCTCCGTCTCGATGCCAACGAGGCCTGGGACGTCGCAACGGCAATCCGCATGATCCGCAAGCTCGAGCGCTTCGATCCCGACCTGGTCGAGCAGCCGACGCCGAGCTGGAGCATCCCCGCCATGGCGCAGGTGCGCGCTTCGGTCGGCGTGCCGATCGGCGCCGACCAGTCGGTTTTTACTCTCAACGACGTCTACGAGGTGTGCCGGCAGCAGGCGGCCGACATGATCGTCATCGGTCCGCGCGAGATCGGCGGCATCCAGCCCATGGTCAAGGCGGCGGCGATCGCCGAGGCGGCGGGCATGAAGATCTGCATCCACAGCTCGATGACCTCGGGCATCACGACCTGCGCCGAGCACCACATCGGCCGCTTCCTGCCCAATCTCGACCACGGCAACCAGATCATGTGGCAGCTTCTGCGCGACAACATCGTCAAGGAACCGGGGCTGACGCCGAAGCAAGGCAAGCTCGCGCTGCCGGCCAAGCCGGGCCTCGGCTTCACGCTCGCGCGCGAGGTGGTCGACGACGCGGCCGCGCGATTCAAGCGCGAGTACCCCGGTGCCACGGCATGAGCACCAGGCACGAGATCGTCTCCATGGGCGGCTTTGCCGACTGGATGTCGAAGGAGCTGGTCGAGGCCTATACGGTCCATGATCTGAGCACCGCGCCCGACCGTGCGGCGATGCTGGCGGCCGCTGCCGGCGTCACGGCGGTCGTTACCAATGGCGGTACGGGCATCGATGGCGCGACAATCGAGCGTCTGCCCAAGCTCAAGCTCGTCTCCAATTTCGGCATCGGCTACGACAAGGTCGACCTGCCGGCGCTCAAGCGCCGCGGCGCCACGCTGACCAACACGCCGGGTGTGGTCGAACGCTGCGTCGCCGATCACGCGATCGGTCTGATGATTGCGCTGACGCGCAAGATCGCGCTCGCAGCGCGCCTCGGACACGCCGGCGTCTGGGACAAGAGCCCGATCGGCCTGACCAGGCGGGTCAGCGGTAGCAAGCTGGGAATTCTCGGCATGGGTGCCATCGGCGCGGAGATCGCCAAGCGCGCGAGCGGCTTCGACATGGCGATCGGCTATCACAACCGCCGGAAGCGCGGCGACACTGAGCATCGCTATTTCCCCTCTCTGATCGAACTTGCCGCCTGGGCGGACCATCTTGTTATTGCGTGTCCAGGCGGCGCGGAAACGCGACACATGGTCGATCGGGCGGTCCTCGAAGCGCTCGGGACCAAGGGCGCGGTGATCAACATCGCGCGCGGCACCATCGTCGACGAGGCAGCGCTCGCCTCCGCCTTGCGGTCCGGCAAGCTCGGCGGCGCTGCGCTCGACGTGTTCGATGTCGAACCAGGCTATCCGGCAGGGCTCGTCGGCCTCGACAATGTCGTGCTGACCCCCCACATCGCTGGCAGCACGCAGGAGACCTGGCGCGAGGCGTTCGACATCACGCTCGCCAATCTGGCGGCGCACTTCGCGGGCAAGGAATTGCTGACGCCGGTGAAGTTTTGACCTAAATTAAGTAAAGGGCTGCGTCAAGTCAGTCAACTGCGCGCTGGACTACGGCGTGTCTAAGAGCCGATCCAGGAAGTTGAGATTCAGGAGCAAGCTG
>Ga0194132_10003143_pt1 | contig 29833 bp, 29 predicted proteins | sample TA2KigOf80mmetaG_FD_148612 | JGI IMG/M metagenome (GOLD analysis project Ga0194132, IMG submission 148612) | Freshwater microbial communities from Lake Tanganyika, Tanzania - TA2015054 Kigoma Offshore 80m | ecosystem: Environmental > Aquatic > Freshwater > Lake | place: Tanzania: Lake...
TGACGATCGCTCGCGGGCGCACGAGCAGATTTTACCTCGTCGACGGCTGGAGATGGGCCATGAGGCGGCGTGGCACGTCGGCCACGATCGACACTCGACCATCCCGCGACTCGTGCTCGAGCACACGCGCATGGCGGTACAGACGCGAGACCCGCTCGCGGTCGCTGGGACTCTCGGGATCGAACGACCAAGTGACACGCGTCACGTCCAGCGACAGGTGAGCGGCGACCGCATCGATGAGCGCATCCAGCCCCTCGCGCCGCAGCGCCGAGATGCACAACACTGAGGCGTCGGCCTCGCGGATGCGCCGGCGCTCCGCCGGCGCGATCTCGTCGCACTTGTTGTAGACCTCGATGAGCGGTACATCGCCCGCGTGCACGTCCTCGAGCACGCGCCGGACCGCCGTGATCCGCCTTTCGCGGTCTGGCGCCGAGGCGTCGATGACGTGCAAGACCAGATCGGCCTCCGCCACCTCTTCGAGCGTCGCCCGGAACGCCGCGACCAGGGCGTGCGGGAGTCGGTCGATGAACCCGACCGTGTCCGACACCAGCAGCTCGCGCCGATCGGGCAGCCGCACCTGCCGTACGAGCGGATCGAGCGTCACGAACAGCGTATTCGAGGCCTCCGCGTCGGACCGCGTCAACACGTTGAATAGCGTCGTCTTGCCGGCGTTGGTGTATCCGACCAGGGCTACGGTGGGGATGGACGTCTTCAGTCGACGCTCGCGAAGCTGGGCGCGGCGCTGACGCACGCGCTCGATGTCTTCCTTGATGGCGTGAATTCGTATTCGGATGCGGCGACGATCGGTTTCGAGCTTGGTTTCGCCGGGACCGCGTGTCCCGATGCCGCCGCCAAGTCGGGACAAGGCCGAGCTGGTCCCGACGAGGCGTGGGAGCAGGTACTGGAGCTGTGCGAGCTCGACCTGCAGCTTGCCCTCTCGTGTTCGTGCGCGCCGCGCGAAGATATCAAGGATGAGTTGCGTGCGATCGGTCACTTTGCGATCGACCACACCCTCGATCTGCCGCAGTTGCGCTGGTGTGAGCTCGTTGTCGAAGACGACGACGTCGATACCGAGCTCGGCGCACGACGCTGCGAGCGTTTCGAGTTTTCCCGTGCCGAGGAACGTGGACGGATCCGGCTTCGGACGCTCTTGCAGCACGCGCAAGGCCACTTCGGCGCCGGCCGCGTGCGCGAGCCCTGCGAGCTCGTCCATCGAGCGCTCGGCGTCCAGGCGTCTCGCCCGACCGGCTACCAGGCCGACGAGCGCTGCGCGCTCATGCCGCGCACCAGGGCTTACCTGAGGCATGCCAGCACGTCCTCCCACGTGATCGCGCCGGTGCGGACGAGCACAGGTCGATCTCCAGTCACGTCCACGATAGTCGACGGCGGCCCGCCGGGGGCCAGACCGCTGTCAAGCAGGACGGGGACGTCAGGCAGCGCCTGCGCCACCACATCCGGGTCGTGGCTGGGCGGCGATCCGCTCCGGTTCGCACTGGTAGCCGTGAGAGGCGTCTCGCACGCGGCGCACAACGCTCGTGCCACGGCATGCCCCGGCACGCGGACGCCGACGCGGCCCGTACCGGCACTGACGGCGGCCGCCAGTACTGGCGGCGCCGGAATCAGCAGCGTGAGCGGGCCCGGCCAGTAGCGGTCCGCGAGCCGCTCTCCCATCGGACCCAACGGGCCGAGCAGGGCGGTCACCTGTGCCCGCTCGGCAGCGATCAGCGGCAGCGCCCGATCGTCCGGTCGACCCTTCGCCGCGAAGATCGCCGCGACGGCGGAGGGGTCGAAGGGATTGGCTGCGAGGCCGTACACGGTGTCGGTCGCCAGGGCGACGACCTGGCGGGCGCGGACGCAATTGGCGGCCTCGGCGATTACTGCCGGCTGGGGGGCTTGCGGACTGACAATCAATCGACGCATACGGAACAACATGCCCGCCGTCGACCACGACGCGGTCGCCGGACGAGCCAATCCGGCGAGGCTCAGAAGCGGATCTTGACGTCGCTGTTCGGCGCCACGTGGATGCTGTCGATGAAACGAATGCGGTGCGGCTCGTTCTGCATGATGAGCGAGTGCGTGCGGGTGCCGTCGCCGAAGAATCGCACGCCGCGCATCAGCGACCCGTCTGTGACGCCGGTGGCTGCGAAGATGATGCGCGAGCCAGAGGCGAGGTCCTTCGCTCGGTAGACTCGTCTGAAGTCGGTGATCCCCATCGCGCGGCACCGATCTTCGTGCTCGGGCTTGTTCACCACGAGCCGTGCGAAGATCTCGCCGTTCAGGCAGCGCATGGCTGCCGCGGTCAGCACACCCTCCGGCGCCCCGCCGGTGCCCATAACGGCGTGAATACCGCTGCCCACCACGGCCGCGGCGATACCAGCCGACAGGTCGCCGTCGCCGATCAGTCGGATTCGTGCCCCGCAGGATCGAATATCGTCGATCAGCTGTTCGTGACGAGGACGGTCCAACACGACGACAACGAGGTCCTCGATGCTGCGGCCCAGGCACGTCGCGATGGCCTGCAAGTTGTCCTTGACGGGCGCGTCGAGGTTCACGTGCTCCTTGGAGCTCGGTCCGACGACGAGCTTTTCCATGTAGAGGTCGGGTGCGTGCAGCAGGCCACCCCGGTTCGACGCCGCGAGGACGGCGATGGCGTTCGGTGCGCCAGTCGCACACAGGTTGGTGCCTTCGAGCGGATCGACCGCGATGTCGACTTGTGGAAATCCCGTCGCCGACGAGCCACCACGAAGCGCGTGCGCGGAGCCGACCTTTTCACCGATGTAGAGCATCGGCGCTTCGTCTCGTTCACCCTCACCGATCACGATGGTCCCGTCGATCGGCACGCTATCCATGACGCGGCGCATAGCCTCCACCGCGGCACGATCCGAGCCGTGCCGGTCGCCTTGTCCCATGGTGTGCGCGCACGCGATGGCCGCCTCTTCGACCACGCGCAAGAACTCGAGTGAGAGGTCTGATTCCATAGTCAGGTGTGCTTTGCGCCGTACGCCGGCAGTTCGCACCGCGTCGGCCGATCCGCGCGGTACCCGAGCAGGTAGTCGGCCTGCATCAGCTTGTGAATCTCACGCGTGCCTTCGTAAATCACGGCGCCCTTGCAATTGCGGTAGTACCGGCCGACCGGATACTCGTCCGAGTACCCGTTCGCGCCGTGGATCTGCACCGCGTCACCGGCGGCGCGTTCGGACGCGACGGTGGCGAACCACTTCGCCAAACCGGTTTCCCGCGTGTTTCGACGTCCGATGTTCTTCAGCCAACCGGCGCGCATCCACAAGAGCCGCGCGGTCTGGTAGTCGGACTCCATCTGCGCGATCATCTCTTTGACCAGCTGGTGCTGACCGATCTCGACGCCGAACGTGTGGCGCTCGCGCGCGTACTTCACGCTGGCATCGCGACAGGCACGAATGAGTCCGGTGGCACCGGCCGCCACCGTGTAGCGCCCCTGGTCGAGGGCGAACATCGCGATCTTGAATCCCTCGCCCTCGCGACCGAGCAGGTTCTCCTCGGGAACCTCCACATCGTCCAGCTTGAACCAGCCGGTGTTGCCCGCGAGGATGCCCCACTTCTCTTTCATCGGGCCGCTGGAGAAGCCGCGCCATCCTCGCTCGACGATGAAGGCGCTCAATCCCGACGGGTCGCGCCGTTTCATCTTGTCGAGATCGCTCCAGGCGATGACGAGGAAGTGATCGGCGATGTCGGCGAGGGAAATCCAGGACTTCTCGCCATTCAGCACGAAATACCCGCCTCGACGCGTGGCCGTGCTCTGGATGCCGCGCGCATCGCTGCCCGCTCCGGGCTCGGTGAGACCGTACCCGGCAACCTTGGCCCCCTGTGCCTGCGGGACGAGGTACTTGCGCTTCTGCAGCTCTGACCCCCACGACAAAAGCGTCAGGCAGTTCAAGCCCGCGTGGACCGACATGATCACGCGCAGTGACGTATCGATATATTCGAGCTCCTCGCTCGCCAGACCCAGGGCCACATAGTCCATGCCCGCACCGCCGTACTCCGCGGGCACGGAGATCCCCAGCAATCCGAGGTCGCGCATGCCGCCGAGGACACGATCGCGGTCGAAGTGATGCTGCCGATCCAGCTCTCGGATGCGCGGCGCGATCTCGCGCGAGCCCCACGCGCGAATGGTGCGTTCCAGCAGTTGTTGGTCGTCGGTGAGGTCGAAATCAAGCATGCGGGTCGTCTGGGAGGCGAAGCATCGTATCATGCGCCCGGGACGACGTGCACCGCCGCGCCGCGCCGCGCACGAGTCGCGCCGGCCGCGCTTCCTGATACAAGAGCCACCTCCAACCGGCCCGTGCTCCCGAAGACGGCGACGAGCGACCCCTCGGGAGCATCGCCGTACGTGCGAACCACGGGAATCGGACCGCACTCACCCAGCCAGACCTCGGCCGGCGGCCGGTGGAGCGGCCAGAGACCTCGCTCCACGTTCGTGATCAGGTTGCCGAACCGGTCGATGTGCATGACCTCCCCAGCGACTCGATCCGCCTGGATTCGAGGCAAGGTCCATGTCAGGCGCACGCCTGACGTGAGAGTCGAGCCGACTTGCTCGAAGGGCGTGCCCGCGGCGAGCCACGCGGCGACCGGTGCGAAGCGATCGCGTCCTTCGAAGGTCACCGAGGTCGTCGGTCGCTGGATGCCCAGGTTGTCCAATCGGCGCGCCTCATCGGCGTGGCGCGACTGGAGGACGAGATCGAAGACGCCGTTGTCTGGCCCGACGAACCGTGTGGACCCGATGCGCAGCGCGATCGCCGCACGGTCAGTGCCCACACCGGGATCGACCACGACGAGAAAGACGGTGCCGGGGGGAAAGGAGGGCCACGCCGCGGCCAGCTCGAAAGCGGCGCCTCGCACGTTCTGTGGAGCTACGTCGTGAGTAATGTCGATGATCGCCGCGTCAGGGCAGATGCCAGCGATCACGCCCTTCATCGAACCGACGTAGTGGTCTTGCAGTCCGAAGTCGGTGAGTAGCGCGATCACGGGGCGAGCCGTCATGCGCGGCCCGCTCAGGCGGCAGGCTTCCGGAACAGAATCTCGCGGATGTTGTGTTGCAGGAGGAACGAATCGGCGACGCGCAGGCCGTGGAACAGCTTTAGCACGTCGCGATTGACGAGCACCGGCTGGCGCCCGCGGCTCGCATCCGTCGCACGGTACATCAAGCTGGTCTCATCAGCCACGATGTACTTGGTGTAGCGGGGCGCCTGCGGCGAAGGCGTGGTACTGAAGAACGCAAGGAGCGCGCCGTCGGGGCGAAGCACGCGGGTCAGCTGCGTCGCGAGCGCCGCGGCCGCTGCGCGCGGCAAATAGTCGACCAGATCCCAACAGAGGATGCCGTCCACCGCGCCATCCGGATGCTGGAACCGCTTCGTGAGCGCCTCGGGCAGTTTGTCGAGCGCATCGCGCTGGGCGTGGCGCTCGATCTCGGCGTACAGGTCTTCCACGAAGATCTTGCATCCGAGCTGTTCGCCAAAGAAGCTGACGTTGCTCCCTACGACCGGCCCCAGGTCGAGAAGGACGGGTGATTCGCGTGCCGTCAGCGATACCAAGAACTTCCTCAGCGCCTTGGTGGGATGAACCGGCGCCCTCTCGGTTGCACGGGCGACCGACGCGTTTCCGTCTGACTTCAGCGCGCTGAATCGATCAAGCAGGCCCACTGACAGATTACATCCAGAAAAGGTGATGCCGCGCAGACGCGCGCCCGCGAGCCGGCCACGTCCAGGTGCAGCACCTGTGGTGGCGTCGCGATCCGCGCGTGCGCGCGGCTCGACTAGGCGCGCGGCCCAGCGGCAGCCGCAACCGCCGCTGGCGCTGGTGCCGCCGTAGGCGTGGGCTTCGTCTCGGCCGCCTTGCCCTCGGTCTTCATCGGGGTGGCCTTTCGCTGCATGTCCACGCTCCCGCGGAAGTGCGCACCCTCGGCGATCGCGACCCGCGGCGAGACGATGTCGCCATCGACCGAGCCGTTGTCCCGGATGTCTACCTTGTCGCTGGCCGTCACGTTCCCAGTCACTTCCCCGAGGACGATGACCGCTTTGGCGAACACCTGCGCCTTGATGCGGCCATTCGGACCGATCGTGAGGACATGATCCCGCAATTGGATCGTGCCTTCGACATGTCCCTCGATCGTCAAGTCCTCGCTCCCGTTCAACTCGCCCTTGATGACGACTGATTTACCAATGTTCACGATGTCCCTTTGCAAGCTGTGAACAGCATCAAGACGAGGACTGGGTGCCCCAGCCGAGACCGGTGCCGACGGCTGCGGTGCAGCCGGTTGTCCCGCCGCGGGTCGGACCGCTTCATCGCGTTTCCACATGTGATCCTCCGCCTGTCCTCTCCTTATCCCGATCCCTATACCTATCCCTAACTGGCACTATCTGGCGCATCGGGTCCACTCGTTGGTTATTGCGTACCTGCGTCGCGTCGGGCTACCGGGTGTCACTGGGGGGGGCAAGAGCCCCGTCAGTATAGGGAACGTGACACGTCGTGTCTAGTCCTTTTGTTTCCGGGACTTAGGGCGATGCTAAAATGAAGAGCGCCATGCGCGTGTACTTCGACTACAACGCCACTACCCCCGTGTTGCCCTCGGTGGCCGAGGCGGTTGCCCGAGCCACTTGTGATCTTTTCGGCAATCCTTCGTCAGTTCATCACCATGGCCAGCAGGCAAAAGCGGCCATCGACGACGCACGAAGCGCAGTAGCGACGCTGATCGGTGCCGAACCCACGGAGATCGTCTTCACCGGCGGGGGGACGGAAGCCGACAACTTCGCGATTCGGGGAGTTGCGGAGGTGATTGACCTAACGGCTAGCTCAGCAGGATTGGCCGCCGCCGGTCGCCGCCATCTCGTGGCAAGTGCAATCGAGCACGAGGCCGTGCTCAACACGTTCAAGGCGCTCGCCCGACGTGGGTGGCGGACCACTCTCGTACCCGTTGATGAGTCGGGCATCGTCGATCCGAAGGCCCTCGCTGCGGCTCTCACCGAGGACACCGCGCTGGTGTCGGTCATGCACGCCAACAACGAGATCGGCACCGTCCAACCCATAGCCGAGCTGACTGCGATAGCGCACGAGCGGGGCACTCTGTTCCACACCGACGCAGTTCAGTCGGCCGGCAAGGTGCCAGTCGACGTTCGCCGGCTTGGGGTGGACTTCCTCGCCCTCTCCGCGCACAAATTCAACGGTCCAAAGGGCGCGGGTGCCCTCTGGATCAGGCGAGGAACCCGGCTGTTGCCCATCCTCACGGGCGGCAAACACGAGCGGAACCGGCGGGCTGGTACCGAGAATGTGCCGGCCCTGGTCGGAATGGGGGTGGCAGCTGCGGCTGCGCGGGAGACACTCTCGAGCGAGTCGGCGCGCTTGGCCGGCTTGCGCGATCGGTTGGAGGCCGGGATCTTGAATCGCATCGGGGGCACCGCGGTCAACGGCGCACCCGGGTCACGCGTTCCCAACACGACGAACATCAGCTTCGACCGGATCGAGGCTGAGAGCCTGTTGATCGCACTGGATTTGGAGGGCGTGTCCGTCTCGACCGGGTCCGCGTGTTCGTCAGGCACTCTTGAGCCCTCGCACGTGCTGCGGGCGATGGGATTGCCGGCGCACCGGACGCAGAACTCACTTCGCTTCAGTCTGGGTCATTTCTCCACCGAGGCGGAAGTCGACCGGGTGCTCGACGTTCTTCCAGGGTTGGTCGACAAGCTTCGGTCCCTGACCCGTCGTCCCGGATCGGCGGCCGTCGCCCGCTCCTGAGGTCGAGAGCCGACCACCGTTGAAGTCGAGAACAAACTGATTCTTGAGCGAACCGACGCTGAGAGATGCGTATCGTCGTCGCGATGTCTGGCGGTGTGGATTCATCCGTGGCTGCGGCCTTGCTCGCCGAGCAAGGGCACGATGTGGTCGGCGTGTCGATGCAGCTCTACGACCACGGCACCACGGAGACCGACGGCACGAGGGGCTTTGGCAGCTGTTGCTCGCTCAGCGATCTGAACGACGCGCGTCGAGTGGCCGCCACGCTCGCGATCCCTCACTACGTGGTCAATCTGGAGCGCCAGTTTTCTGAGCACGTCGTCTCGAATTTCGTTCAGGAGTACACAGCCGGCCGGACGCCGCTTCCATGCGCGCACTGTAACAGCGATCTCAAGTTCGCCACGCTCGCCGAGCGAGCACTCGGCTTCGGCGCTGATGCGGTGGCCACCGGACATTACGCGCGAGTGGATCGGGATGAGGCGACCGGTCGCTATCGCCTGCGCCGCGGGCTGGATGCGGCCAAGGACCAGGCGTACTTTCTCTTCTCGCTTACCCAAGAGCAGCTGGCGGTGGCAGCCTTCCCTGTGGGCGACCGCACGAAGGAGGCCGTGCGTGCCTACGCGCGCGCACGGCGGCTACCGGTCGCCGACAAGCCGGACAGTCAAGAGATCTGCTTCGTCCCTGACGATGACTACGCAGCCTTCGTGACCGCGCAAGCGCCGGAGGCTGTATTGGCCGGCGTGATCACGGACGAGACCGGCCGAGTCCTCGGCCGCCACGAGGGGGTGCATCGCTACACGGTTGGCCAACGCAGGGGGCTTGGCCTCCGACACTCCCCCACCGGCGCGCCAATGTACGTGATCGAGTTGCGCCCCGAGGCGAGCCAAGTGATCGTCGGTCCGAAGTCGTCGCTCAAGCGGACCACGTTGACCGCGTCAGGCGTGAACTGGCTCGAGACCGTCCCGAGCAGCGGCCGTCGCGTGACCGCCCAGATTCGGCACCGGCACCGGCCAGCGGCAGCCACCGTTCGCCCGATTGACGCGACCCGCGCCGAGGTCTCCTTCGATGAGCCGCAGGTCGCCATCACGCCTGGACAAGCGGCGGTCTGCTATAACGACGACGTCGTGGTGTGTGGGGGGTGGATCGACTGAAGTCTCGATTCCGCTCTGCGGCGCGTGCAAGCGGCCACGACCGGGGGGGTGACCCGGACCCAGGCGACGACTTCGTGCGTGTAGCAGACGCGAGGACCGCGCCAACGGCTCGCCTATTCGTCGAACATCCCGTTGCAGTCCTTGCCCACGTTCCCAGCTGGCGTTTCGACGATGACGTAGTAGAGCGATGGAATGGGCGGGTGCATTCGCGGCCGCCCATCCGGAGCATAACGTCCTCACGCACTTCGTCGGCGCCACGCGGGACAGTGCCGACTGGGTGAAGATGGCGCGCCGGCTGATGCACGAGCTGCATAAAGCGCTTGGGATACCGCGCGAGGTCCCCGTGACCACCGACTCGGTCAGGGATCAGTTCGCCCGCTGGCTGTCTGACGCGGGGAGAAGCGGCCGGACGACGCTGGTGATCGATGCGCTCGATCAGCTCGAGGATCGCGACGGCGCCCTCGATCTCGGCTGGCTGCCCGCCGTCGTCCCGCCGGGACTGCGGCTCATCGTAACGACCACGCCGGGCCCGACGTTCGAGGCGTTGGCTCGTCGGGGATGGACGGCGCCGGCGTCCACGTTATCGTTGCGGCCCTTCGACGAGAGCGAGCGCCAAATCGCGCTGCGGACGTTTTTTGGGCTCCATCACAAGACGCTAAGCCCGTCGTGCGAGCGTCGGCTGGTCGAGGCACCCCAGTGCGCGAACCCGCTCTTCCTCCATGTCGTCCTCGACGAGCTACGTCAGTTTGGCATGCACGAAGCGCTCGAGACGCGCATCGAGTTCTACCTACAGGCGCACGATCTGACAACGCTGTTTGCCAAGACGCTGGACCGGTGGGTCGAAGATTTCTCAGGTCAGCAGGAGATCGTTCGCCGGAGCCTCTGCCTGATCGCTGCGTCGTGGCGAGGCCTCGCCGAGGGCGAGTTGATCGACCTGCTGGCAACGCCTGGGCAACCCTTGCCACTCGTGCGCTGGACGCCATTCGCGCTAGCCACCGAGAACGCGCTGGTGAATCGAAGTGGAGTGCTCACGTTCGCCCACGCGGATCTCAGGGTGGCTGTCCACGCACGGTGGCTCGATCGCCCGGAGGCGATGAGCGAGGCTCGCCGGCAGCTGGCCGTGTTCTTTCGCGACATTGCGGCGCCCGGTGACCGGAGGGTGGATGAGCTGCCGTCGCTGCTGGCGGAGCTGCACGACTGGAAGGGCCTCGTGGATGTGCTCACCGACATCCCGACCTTTCTGCTGTTGCGACAACCACGGCGTCAAGGGGAGCTGCGGCGGTACTGGAGCCATCTCGAGCCCCGCATCAACGTGGTCGAAGCTTACCGGAGCGGGTTGACGCGGTGGATATCGACCACACGACCGGACGAGGCTTCGTTACGTCACGCGGTCAACCAACTCGCGATCCTTCACTTTGATCGTCACGAATACTCGGCGGCGGAGCCGCTCATGCGTCAAGTGGTAGGGTCGGGCGAGGCCGATCACGGTACCGATGGCTCCGAGTTCGCCACGCCACTGGCGAATCTTGCCCAACTGCTCGCCGCGACCGGCCGTCGTCGAGAGGCGGAGCCGCTGATGCGTCAGGCGCTCGAGATGACCGAACGCTCCACCGGCCCGCACGATCCCGCCGTCGCCGGATGCCTCAACAACCTCGGTCATTTCTTGGCGGACACCCATCGTCCCGTCGAAGGAGAGCCGCTCCTGCGCCGAGCCATCGCCATCTGGGAACGCTCGCTCGGCATGAATCATCCTAAGGTCGCGATCGCGCTGAGCAATCTTGGTCAGCTGCTGGAGAGCACGAGCCGTCTGACCGAGGCCGAACAGGTGCTGCGCCGGTCCTTGGCGATCGGAGAGCAGTGCTACGGGCTGGCCGATCCGCGGCTCGCGACCACGCTCCACAACCTCGGACGCGTGCTGCAGGCACGCCATCAGCTCGCGGACGCCGAGAAGGTGCTACGCCGGGTGCTCTCGCGCGACGAGCGCGCTCTCGGTGCGGTGCATGCCGACGTGGGACGCGACTTGAGCACGCTGGGCAGTCTGCTCTACGAAGAGAACCGGCTGGAAGAGGCGGAGACCGTGCTCAGGCGGGCGCTCGAGGTGAGCCGGCAGGGCGACGGGCCGGAGCACCCGAACGTCGCGGTAACGCTCAGTAGCCTTGGCGCGGTGCTCCGCGCCCGTGACCGCATGGCGGAAGCCGAGCCGCTGGTTCGGGATGCGCTGCGGATTCATCAGGCAACGCTGGATGCCGACGACCCGGCGGTGGCGAACGACATGAACACGCTGGCCGCGGTCTGCCAGGCCACCGGACGCCTCGACGAGTCCAAGTCGCTCAGTCGCCGTCACCTCGAGATCCTACTGGCGAATGGCCGGTCCACAGGCCATCGTCATCCCAAGCTGCAGATTGCGATCGACAACTACGTCAACCTGCTGACACTGATTGGGCTCGAGGAGCCGGAAATCGTTCGACAGGTCAAGACGCTCGCCGCGTTGTACGGGGAGCGTTTCGACCTGCGCCGGGATGCGGCGTCGCCCCCCGCGCTCGAGCACGCGGCAGCGCGGCAGCCAGCAGAGGACCGCCTCCTGCGACCGCTTCAGACGGTCACACAACTGGTTGAGATTGGCAGGACCGACGGATTCATCTCGCGCGCTACAGGGAGCCACTTTGACGGCGACGGCCGGAACGCCAGGGCACGCCTTATCGGCACCAGGCTCGATCAGCAGGGCGGCCAGACGTTGATGTTGATGCGCGCGGTATTCGACGCGGTTGCCTCGAGGGTGAGTCCCGATCTCGCGAACCAACTGGATAGCTGCTGGAGCGGCATCGGTGTCTGGTCGAGGCGCAGCTAAACGCGGGCAAGCGCTCCGCACGACAGACTTCCGAGCGCCGCGGTTCTTAGGCCGGCGAGGTCGCGCCATCCCGAGACGCGAAGCAGGGCCGGTCCTCCGGCCCTGTCTGGTGCAGCCTATTGCTGCTGCACGTGGGCAGGTTCTGGTCTGTGCTCCAGATAACGTTCGGCGTCGATCGCAGCCATGCAGCCGGATCCCGCGGCGGTAACCGCTTGCCGGTACACGTGATCCTGGACGTCGCCGCAGGCGAATACGCCTGGGACGTTCGTCTTTGCGCCGTCGTGCGTGACGATGTAGCCGTTCGCGTCGAGTGTCAGCTGCCCCTTGAAGAGGCTGGTGTTCGGTGTGTGGCCGATGGCCACGAAGACGCCGGCAACCGGAATCTCGGTCTTGGCGCCCGTTTGCGCGTGCCGCACGATCATCGATGACACCTCGCCCTTGCCCGGGTCGCGGATCTCGTCGACTTCATGATTGAGCATCCACGCGATCTTCGGATTTGCGCGCGCCTTGTCCTGCATGATCTTCGACGCGCGCAGCGCCTCGCGTCGATGCACGAGCGTCACTTTGGTGGCGAACTTGGTGAGGAAGGTGGCCTCTTCCATCGCAGAGTCGCCTCCGCCGACAACGGCGATTTCCTGTCCGCGGAAAAAGAAGCCATCGCACGTCGCGCACGTGGACACCCCGTGCCCCATGAGCGCCCGCTCCGAGGGGAGACCGAGCAGCCGCGCCGATGCCCCTGTCGCGATGATCAGGGAGTTGGTCGCCACGGTGCTGTCGGGCGTCTTCACCACGAAAGGTCGCTGACTGAGGTCGACGGACGTGACGTGGTTCTGGACGATCTCGGTGCCGAACCGCTCTGCCTGTGCCCGCATCTCGGCCATGAGGTCTGGCCCCATCACGCCGTCTCTGTGGCCAGGCCAGTTCTCCACCATCGTTGTGATCATCAACTGTCCACCCGCCTCCAACCCCTCGATGAGCAGCGGATGCAGGTTCGCGCGAGCGGAGTAAATGGCCGCGGTCAGACCCGCCGGGCCTGAGCCGATGATCACGACGTCGCGAGTGGACATGCGCGAGAGACTCGATTGATTCGAAGGTTCACGGGTTCCAGGGTTCTTGGGTTCTTGAGCTGGGAGGTCCAGAACCCATGAGCCAACACGCGTCCAGCTCGTCTAGACGTGCTTGTCGAGCACCTGTTTGAACTCTTCCTTGGGTGCCAGGCCGACAATGTTCTCGACCACTTGACCGCCCTTGAAGAGGAGGACGGCGGGGATGCTGCGGATTTGGAACTTGATGGCAGTATTCGGATTGTCGTCGACGTTCAGCTTGCCGACGGTCACCTTGCCGGCGTACTCGCCCGCGAGCGCGTCGATGGTTGGGCCAAGGCGCTTGCATGGGCTGCACCATTCGGCCCAGAAGTCCACGAGGACCGGACCGCCCGCGTTGAGCACACTCGCGTCGAAGTTGCTGTCAGTGAACGTCTGTACGTTATCGGCTGCCATCGACTCCCTGCTTTCAGATTCAACTGGACGACGCGGCCCCGCGCCGCGGTCGAGCTTGCCTGAGAACCTGATCATACACTTGGACGTACTCACGGGCGGAGTGGTCCCAGGAATGGTCCCGTTGCATGCCGGCCACCTGAAGCGCCCGCCATGTGTCTGGCCGTTGGTAGAGAGCCAGGGCCCGCTTGAGCGCATCCAGGAGCGCGGCGGGTGTGTAGTCCCGGAACACGATTCCCGTAGCGTTCCGGCGGCGCGGTGTCCAATCGACCACCGTGTCGGCCAGGCCGCCGATGGCTCGCACGATCGGCACGGTTCCGTACCTTAGGCTGTACATCTGGTTTAGACCGCACGGCTCGAAGCGGGAGGGCATCAGGAACATATCGGATCCGCCTTCGATGAGGTGGGCCAGCCCCTCATCGAAGCCGATGTGCACGCCAATTCGATCTGGATGCTGCTGGGCGAGCTCGCGCCACATGTCCTGATATCGGTGGTCGCCTGTCCCAAGGACGGCAAACGACGCGTCGAGACCGGGCAGGCCCCAGGCGTTGGCCGCGATGAGGTCGAGCCCCTTCTGATCGACCATCCGCGAGACCATCCCGATGAGCGGACGCCCGATCGTGGCTTCATCAGTCGGGAGGCCAACGCGCGCGAGGACCGCGGCCTTCGACGCACGTTTCCCAGAGAGATCATCTGCGTCGAAGGGCACGGGTAAGTGCCGATCGCGCCGCGGATCCCAGACGTCGACGTCAATGCCGTTCAGGATTCCGACGAGATCGGCCGCGCGTCGCTGCAAGACCCCTTCGAAGCCACAGCCGAACTCGCGCGTCTGGCTTTCCTTTGCGTACGTGCGGCTCACCGTCGTGATCATGGTCGAGTCGTTGATGCCGCCCTTGAGGAAGCTGATGCGCCCCCAATACTCCAGTCGGTCGATCGCGAATAGGTCCCACGGAAGGTCCAGCCGCGGCAACCAATCCGGCTCGAAGAGACCCTGATATGCGAGGTTGTGAATCGTGAAGACGGAGGCCGTCCCCCCGAGCACCGGATGTGACGCGTACAGCGTCCGGAGGTATACCGCCGCGAGCCCGCCCTGCCAGTCGTGTGCGTGAACGATGTCGATCGGCGTGCCGCGGTGCGCGACCCACTCGAGCGCCGCTTTGGCCAATAGCGCAAATCGCCGGGCGTTGTCTGGATAGTCGACGTGTCCAACGTGGTAGAGCGCCTCTCGATCGAAAAGTTCGGGCACCTCCAGCAGCAGGACCTGCACACCCTCGGGGAGTGACTCTTCGAAGAAACCGACGTCGAAGCGATGCGCGCCAATCGAGACAGGCAGATGCTCGACCCTCGTCCCCGCTTCCACGCCTCGGTATCGAGGCGTCACCACGGTTACGCGACAGCCGAGCCGCGCCAGCGACGAGGGCAGCGCGCTCATGACATCCGCCAAGCCGCCCGTCTTGCTGTACGGCAGTGCCTCCGACGCGATCATCAATACGGAAGGGGACCGTCGGGCACTAGTTGGCGGACGTCGGGCCCGAACCTGTGGACGAGACGAACGACGCGGAGGACGAACGGCGGACGAGGGCATCGGTGCGAATGACCATTATGACCCCAACCGGCTGATTCGGTTGGCAGGCACGATATGATCCCCTGCGTGACCGACCACGGTTCAGAGCATCGTCCCGAGCGTGCGTCCCGCTCACCCCGACCGGAATCGCGCGACCTGCAGGAGCTGCGACAGCTCAAGAACCAGCACCCCGAACTGGTCTCCGCCATTGACATGCAGATCGAGCTGATTGACGCACAGAAGCGGGTGCAGGCGCGCATCCCACTGCCATGGATTCAACCCGATCCGACCTGGGTCGCGTCGCAGCAAGCCGAGGGCCGCCCCATCGTGCGATTCGGCGACATTCCGCTGGAGTGGACGAATTTTCGACTCTCGATGCGTCAGACCGCGGACATCTTGTTTCGTTATGACGCGATCGACCGCGAGGAGCATGACCGGATCCTCACTCTCGCGCGGCAGGGCGATCAGCTCGGGCCTCTGGTGACCGACTGGTACGAAGCGACGTCGGGCGTGAACGGACGGCGCCAGCCAGCCCAGACCCTCGACATGCCAAGTCTGCCCCAGGTGTTTGCGCTCGCCATGCGGCCGTTCCTCGCCCGCTCGGCCGAGTCGCTCATGCCTCGCGTAGAGCTCAGCCGTTGGCAGTTCGGACACTGCCCCTTCTGCGGAGCGGAGCCGGACTTCGCCACCGTGACGTCGAGTGGCGAACGTCGATTGATCTGTGGGCGTTGCACGGCACACTGGACCTTTGGCGCGTACACCTGCCCGTTCTGCCGCAACGACGCCCGGGAGCGGATCACGTCGTTTGCCAGTCGGGACGGCCGCTACCGCGTGTACGCGTGCGACGCTTGCCAGCGCTATCTGAAGGCATACGACGCGAGAAACGCGCCGCGACCGGTGATGCTGTCCGTCGATAGCATCGCGACACTCCCGCTCGATGCGGCGGCCATGCAGCGCGGCTACGTCAGTTAGTGGCCCGTCGGCGCCGACTCAGTACCGATAGCCGGAGCGCAGCGCCAAACGAGCGGCTCGACTTCGTTGCCCCAGCCGCGCAGCGAGTGCCGGGTTTCGGCGGCCGGAGCCCCCGACCCGCTATTGCTGAGAGGCAGAGGGCGTGGCCGTGGCGAAGATCGTGGACGTCTTCATGGCGAACCAGTTGAAGAGATTCCGCGTCTCGAGGAATCGTCCGGCGTTCGATCGCGCGCCGAGGACGACGACGGCCACTTCCTGATTCGTCTCGGGAAGGCGAAGCACGGTCGCGAGGCAGTAGCCGGACCGTGAGATGAAGCCGGTTTTCGCCGCGCGCACACTGAGATCGTCACGACCGAGCAGGTAGTTCGTATTTCGCAAGCTGATCGCACGCCGCTGTGTCTGCGCCGAGTAGGTGGGCATCTGCATGATGCTCGCGATCCGCGGATCGGCTGACGCGTGTGCGATGAGACGGGCCATGTCGAAAGCGGACGACACGTTGTCCGACAGGAGACCCGACGAATCTGAATAACGTGTCTGCGTGAGGCCCAGCTCGGCCGCTTTGGCGTTCATGCGATCGATGAACGCGTCAGACCCCCCCGGCGAGATGCGAGCCAAGGCCCGCGCGGCGGCGTTGTCCGAGGCGATGAGCAGCAGGTGCAAGAGCTCGTGTGTCGTGAGCCGGTCACTCGTTCGCAGGTATGTCGTTGACGCCCGGAACGTATCCGACCGATCGATTGTGACGAGCTGGCTCAGGTCAGGGTTGTCTTCCAGGAACACCACCGTAGTCATCACCTTCGTGATGCTCGCGATCGACCGCTGGTCCTGCGAGTGCTCTTCCCACAAGACTTCATCGGTAACCGGGTTGTACACGATCGCCGCGCGGCCTTGAGGTCCGGCACGAGGTCGCCGCTGGCGTCCACGCGGTAGCGCGGAATCACCGCCTCGGCCAGCTCGCGAGCCATCGCCGCCGCTCGGGCACGCGCGCGGCGCGCTCGGCGCGACCGCGCGGCGTCGCCGGCGGAGGACTTCGAAGCGCTGACGGTGGCCCGCTTCGACGGGCTCTTTCGCTTCGTCGCACCGTCGGCGGGCGTGGCCACGCTACCGATGAGCGCTGCGAACACGAGAGGAGCGATCCAGGCGCTTGGTCGTCTAATCACAAGACGTCTCAGAAGTGCACTCAATCCCTGGGTTTGGTGACGGGATTGTAACAAACATTTCATCGGCCGCAAGCTCGATAAAGCCCCTCCCGGCACCAATTCGGCGCCGTCGACGCACAGCCGTATGCTCGAGCTGTGCCACAATGAGGGTCCCCTCCAGACCCGCGAGGTGTTCCGTGATCACGTTATCGGCGAGATCGCGCCCCACGGGAGATCGCAGGTGGTCATGACTTCACGCGAAATCGAGGAGTATCGGGCGCTCCGGGACACGATTCGCGAGCGGTCAACCGCTCGCCTTTGGATTGCGTTGACCGGCGTGAGTGCCTGGGCCGCGCTGATGCTCGCTACGGCGACCTTCATCGAGCTCCCGGTGGCGACCCTGGTCCCTCTCTTAGTACTGGCCCTCACCTTTGAGATCGTCTCTGGGATCCACACCGCCGTGGAGCGCGTGGGCCGGTACGTGCACGTGTTCCTCGAGGCCCCTTCCAACGACCGGGGCTGGGAGCACCAGGTCATGGAGTATGGCCGGCGCTTCGCTGGCGGCGGCACGGACCCCCTCTTCTGCTCGACCTTTTGGGCTGCGGCCGTGCTGAACCTCTTGCCCGCCGCAATCGTGACGCCGAGTCCGGGGGCCCTGGAGTGGACGGTGGTCGGTTCGGCTCACGCCGGGTTCGCCGTCAGGGTCTTGAACGCCAGACGACGTGCGGCCCGACAGCGCGCACTGGACTTGGAGCGCTTCACGCAGCTTCGAAGCGGTCAGTGAGGTTCGGGGCGAGCGTGTGTCAGGGCTGGGCCAGGGCCACCGCCACGAGCAGGGCGTTCTGCGTGCCCTTCCACGAATCGGTGGGATCCCACCATTCCGAGGTTGCGTGGGCGTCCTCGCCCTGCCCGCCGCCGCCAATCGTCACGGCCGGGATGCCGAGGCTGAGCGGAAGATTGGCGTCAGACGAACCCTCGCTGATGGGAACGCTGGCGCCCAGAATCGCCTGCGCCACGGCTTGAACGGTTCCGACAATCGGGGCGGACGCCGGAAGGCCACCGGCTGGCCGATCCCCGACCAACTGCTTTGTGACGCTCAGTCGCGCGCCTGCGCGCCAACGGCGGTTTTCCTCCGACAGCGCCGCGTCCAAGATCGCTTGGATCCTGGCGTCGAGGGCGGTCAGGTGTCCCGCATCCGCCGACCGAAGGTCTAGCTCCATCCAAGCCTCGGGGGGGATCGAGTTCACCGACGTCCCACCTCCAATCCGCCCGACATTGAACGTCGTCCGCGGTATCGATGGGACCTGCAGCTCTGCGATTTTGGCCATCGCTCGACCGAGAGCGTTGGCGGGGTTCGGTGCGCCAAAGGCCCCAAAGCTGTGGCCTCCGGGTCCCTTGAACGTGATCAGGTAACGGAGGCTCCCAACCCCGATGTTGGTGACGTACAGACCGCCGCCGTCGATCGACACGAAACGGTCGACTTGGTTCCTCAGAGTGTCGGAGAACAGGGCCTTCATGCCACGCAGGTCCCCCAGCCCCTCCTCGCCCACATTGGCCACGAAGGTCAGGGAGCCGGGAGTCTGGACCTCCGCGGCGCGAAGCGCACGTGCGACTCCGACGAGCACCGCGAGGCCCCGGCAGTTGTCGCTGATGCCCGGCCCTCGCAGCACGCCTCGCCGATCGCGAGTCACCGTAAGTGAGGTGCCCTCGGGGAAGACGGTGTCCAGGTGCGACGCTAGGACCACTCGTGGCACCTGCGACACGCCCGGGCGGTCGCCGAGAACGTTGCCTGCGCGGTCAACGCGGACATTGCGCAGCCCAACCTCCTTGAACGCTCGTCGAAGCACCTCGCCGCGAGTGGCTTCCTTGAAGGGTGGGGCGGGAACCTCGCAGAACCGCACCTGATCCTCGATGGTCTGCGGCTCGGACATCCGGGCCGTGTCGAGGGCCGCCTTGACCTTCGGATCACTCATGAGCGCGGTCACCACCGATGGATTCTGCCCCGCGCTCACGCGAGCCGAGGAGGCCAGGACTGCAGCAAACCAGATCGCACGGGAGATGGAACCCAAAGGCATGCTCCATCCTAACTCCCGTATCCGCTCAGCGGTGTAACGGTGGCAGCGGGCCGGCCACTACAAGATGGGGGTGGCAACTTACGCCTTCTCGGGAACCATTTGTCAGCCAACGTCCGGACTGGAAAGATGACGTGACGACGGCTGTGAATCGGGATTGCTCCGATCCAATTTTCGGGAGAACGAGCCACCGCTCGGAACGAACGATCGGAAATCGTCACACGCCCGCAAAGGGACGGCCTTACGATGGAAGGTAGTTGGGCGGGGGAAGTCACGCGGTACGGGGCTTGCTTCGGCCAGGAGCGCTTGGCGCGTTGTCCACCGAGAACTGGCCGGTGCGCACGCGACCCGGGGTTGACCAAGAGGGGCGCATGAGTCTCGTTCGACTTCTCGGCTTCACCACCCTCGCATGCGGATGCGTCGTCGGGCGCTATCGCGAGGTGGCGACGAGCCGTGAAGTGGGCTACGTGGAGGAGAAGGGGAAGACGTGCGTCAGTCACCATCATCGCCGAAATCACGCGGTGGTGAAGGACCCGCTGACCTCTAACGCGTCCGCGTCGCTGACCTCAAAGGCGAGCTAGTTACTCCCGGGGGCCGTCCCATCGGTCCCCGCTCCGCCCTTTCACGGGCGTGGCGTGCGCGCCATTGCCACGTGAACCAGGAGCGCCCGCTCCACCCGTTTCTTCACCACCCCACACGAAAGTCAACGACCAGGGCCCCATGATGACACTTGTACAAATTTCGAACTTGTACTAGAGTGGTTGGTTACGGTACAGTCTCGGCTCACGCTGAGACGGATGAGAGCAGCTTTCACATGACAGTCACCGCCGTCCCGTTCGAGACCGTTACGAGCCGCTCCGGCAGCACCGCTCGGTTCTATCGTGCCGACTGCCTGCGCATCCTTGCGGACCTGGAGGCTCATACAGTCGATGTCATCGTCACCTCGCCGCCCTACAACATCGGCGTGCAGTACGCGACCTACCAGGACACCTTGTCACCCTCGGAATACCTCGAGTGGACAGGACGATGGGTGGGTGCCGCGGCTCGGGTCCTGCGACCCGAGGGCTCGCTGTTCCTGAACGTCGGGGCCAAGCCGTCGGATCCGTGGACGGCTCTCGACGTCGCACAGGCGGCGCGCAGCCACCTGCGGCTCCAGAACATCATCCATTGGGTGAAGTCGATTGCGATCGACCGCGACGCGACAGGCGCAGCGGCGGGGCTGACCCGTGACCTGGCCGTCGGACATTACAAGCCCATAAACAGCGACCGGTTCCTGAACGACTGTCACGAGTTCATTTTTCACTTCACGCCAGGGGGCGATGCCCGGCTGGACCGGCTGGCACTCGGCGTCCCCTATCAGGATCAGTCAAACGTGACGCGATGGAAGGCGGGGCATGAAGGCGTGCGCTGCCGCGGGAACACGTGGTTTATCCCGTACGAGACCATCCAGCGACGCGACCGCGATCGGCCGCACCCGGCCAGCTTTCCCTCCAAGCTGCCCGAACAGTGCCTGCGGCTGCATGGGTTGGACCGCATCTCGCTCGCGATGGATCCGTTCGTGGGTCTGGGCAGTACGACTGTCGCCTGCGCACGACTGGGCATCGATGTCGTCGGTGTCGACCTCGATGAACGCTACCTGGAGCTCGCCGTCGAACGCACCAAGGCCGCCAGTCCCACGCAGACCATCACCACTCTTCCCGGCCGGGGCCAGAAACCGACGCAGAAGGCCGCGATCGAGATCGGCACGCGGCGCCGAACGGGCTAGCGCGCGTCTACTTCTCGACCCTCCTCGACGGAGGTGGACGGAGCACGTACTCGGTCCGCGCGGTGACGTTCATCGCTTCGCGCTTGACCTTGACCTCGATCTTCCGCCGGCGCTTGGTCGGATCCGGGTTGTTCGAGTAGTAGCCGAGGATGTAGTAGTCGCTCGACTCAGCGTCGATCCGCTTCAGCGCCTTGTCGAAGTCGTTCTGGTTGACCACCGCCAAGCCCCCGGTCTCCTCCGCGAGCACGCGCATGCTGTCCTGCGTCTTGCGCACGAACCGATTCCACTCCGTCGGTTCAACCTGTTCGTCGATGTCCGAGCCGGCAATCAGGCCGCGCGGGTCGATGGTGTAGATGGTCGTGTTCGCGCGATTGGCGGACCGCGTAATCTCGCCGAGCTCGCCCGCCAGATCTGCGTCGCTGAACGTCTCGGACTGCTTCTGCTGGTTGACCATCGGGTCGTTGGCTCGGTTCGACGTCGTGCCATCGCCCGTGTCAAGACCGTTCGCAAACTGGGCGGCCTGGTTCTGCAGGAACGGAGACGACGGATCGCGCAAGCCGAGGCGCGAATCCTGGAACGGATTGAAGTCGTAGCCCTCGCTCACCCACACCAGCGCCTTTCGGCGGTTGTTGACCTTCTCCAGATTCCGAAGGCCCTCGGCCATCGTCGAAAACGCCACGTGCGCGCGATGCCGGAGCTCGGTGGGACCGCCCGTGCCGCTCGCACCGTTGATGATCTCGCTTGGCTTCAGGCCGTCGCCGGCGATCTTCTTGATGGCGTCCTCGAGCCGGTTGCGGTCGTAAGTCATGTCGATCGCGATCGACGATGGGCCACTCGAGACGATGCCGAACAGATCACCGTCGTGGAGCAGCGTGCGACCGATCTTCTTGAAGAGCTCGCGCACGCGACCCGAGCTCTGGAACTGCATGTGCAAATCGTCCACGAAGAAGAGGAAGATACGCCCTGACGTGTCGTTCACGCGGCGCATTGGAGGGAGGATGATGCCCTCAGGTGCCGCCATAGGCGGAGCCTCGAGCACGTTGGTGACGCGGCCACCATGGCTCATCGTCATCGACGTAATCTCTTGCTTGACACCGTCCTCGAACACTTCGAAATCGTTCTTGGACAGATCCGCCACGAACTGACCGCGGTCGTCCTTGACGATCACGTCGGTTGTGACCGCATCGACCGTGACGCGGAACACGTCGCCGTCCGGTGCCTGAATCGGACGCTGGGGGGTGTTCGGCGCCTGCGCAGACAGCCCGGCCGCAAGGGCTACGCAGCCAACCGTCATCCAGAAACCGTGCTGTGTCAAGCTCATAGCAGCGCCATTATACCCGCGGCGGAGCCCGGCGACGCCAACGCCCTCAGCCTGACCCCGCAGGAGAGACCTGGTCAGTCCGGGGAATCGGATCCGTCCGGCAGGCCGTGATCGTCCTCGGCATCGTCGGCAGGGTCGATTCCAGTCGGGGAATGCGCCTCCCGTTCAGAGGATGCGGCCACTGACTCGCCGGGTTTTCCCGCCTCGTCGCTCGGGGACGGGAGCGCCGGGCCTGCCGCACCCGTAGGGGGCTCTCGTCGGCGCCGCCGACCACCGCGCCGTCGACGTCGTCGGATTCGAAGGCCCGCCGCGCCCGCCGTCGGCTGGCTTGGGCTCTGGCCTTGGGCGACGGAAACGACACCGCCTATGGGGGTTCCTTGGCTGGCGGCGACGTCTTCCGGCTCCTCGGCCGCGACGCCGGGAGCGGGTGCCTGGTCCGCTTCCTCGGCTGTGGCGGGAATTGGCCCGCTCGCTCGAGCGACGAGGCCCTCGGCTTGCGACTCCCCCACGTCCTGCTCCGACTCGTCGACCTCTTCGTCCGGCTCGCGCTGGGCTCGATCCACGGGTTGACGCGCTTGTCGCGCGGCTCTTTCGGCACGCCGCCGCTCCCGCCAGTGCTCGACGTCAGGCGGCGGGACCGGCGTGCTCATGAGCTTTGGCCAGTCAAAGCTGATTCCCGGGTACTGCGCTTCGATTGCTTGTCGGACTGACTCGTCAAAGGCGGGTCGTCCCACTCTGACGCCTGGTGGCGTGCGATACCAGTACAGCAGCCGGGCCAGGCCGCCCTTTTTCGCGCTCGCGTGGAGTAGATAGGTGTGTTCGTAGCCTCGCTTGTCGCGAGTGAACCGTAGAAACGGCACGGGCTACTTGCGCTTTTGTGTCCGGGCGGGAGGCTTCCCCGTTGCAGCCTTGCGGACACCCGCGGATTTTTCGGGGCGGCTCACACGCTTGGCTGACGTCGCCTTCCGCGCCCGGCCAACCGGCGCTTTGTCCGGCGCGGTACTCGCGGTACGCCGCGGTGTTTCAGCCACAGGCACAGGTCGGATCGTGTTTGTCGTCACTCGCGTCGCGGCTCGCCCAGCGGGGAACGCGAGGTCTTTGTTGCGGTGCACCAGCGTGAACCGTACCTCCTCGCCGAAGAAGTGATAGCTCCAGAACTCGTGCACCTGGATGTGGTTGTCCTCACACAGCCGTCGAGCCACCTCAACCATGTGCGACGGAACGTAGAGATGAAACGCGGCTCGAAGCTTTGCGAAATGGGCCCACTGCGCCAACGCCTCGAGATAGTTGACGGATTCGCCTGTCTCGACCTCGACGACCGCCTGGAGTCGATGACCGCGCTGGAGCGATTGGAGGATCAAGTCGGGGTAAAGCGGGGCTGCTCCATTGACCACCGACATGTTCTGCTCAGCGCCCGGGTTCATCCCGACCTCGAACTTCCGCCGGCACTTGCCCTGCAGGAGTCGGATTACACGGTCATGCTCGAGCTGCTCACGCACCGGCCGCACCAGGATCGGGCTCACCGAAGCCTCCGCACGTCAGAAACCATACTCTCAGAAATCCCTCACTGTAACATGACTCGGCTGACGGAGGGCGCACTTCAGGCCGAAATCAGCCGAAACGGCCCAACTGTGGCACCACGCCTCTGCTAAGATACCTCCGATGTCCCTGGCTCCCTTTCCCACCCAGCACGTGCCCGAGACGATCTTGATCGTGGACGACGACGAAGGGGTCACACAGACCTTCGCGCGAATGCTCCGGTTGGAAGGCTACGAGGTGCGGACGGCGCCGAGCGCTGAGATCGGCCTCCAGGAAGCCTCCCACCACCCTCCGGACGCGATCATCCTGGATCTCCGCATGCCTGGTATCGACGGATTGGGCTTTCTCCGTCAGTTGCGCGCGCACGAAGTCCAGCGAGCAACACCGGTGGCCATCGTCACGGGGGACTACTTCCTCGATGATGCCACCTCGACTGAACTGCGTGCGCTCGGGGCCGAGGTCACATACAAGCCGCTCTGGCTCGAGGATCTCGTGGGCTTGGCGCGTACGCTCCTCCAGGTGACCCACTGATCCGGGCCAACCAACGATTTCTAAAAGCTTGCCGACGTGAGCCGGTCGACGCCACACCGGTGTGGTTCATGCGGCAGGCAGGTCGGTACATGGCCGAGTACCGTGCTCTTCGGCAGCAGTACTCGTTGCTCGAATTGTGTCGAACGCCTGATCTCGCGACAGCTGTCACGCTTCAGCCGGTCAACCGCATCGATGTCGACGCGGCGATTCTGTTTTCCGACCTCCTGCTCCCTCTCGAACCGATGGGCATTCGCTTCGACTTCATCAAGGGCGAGGGACCTGCGATCGAGAATCCGATTCAAGACGCCTCGGACGTCGACGCCCTTCGACGTTTCGAGCCTCGCGAGTCCCTTGGCCACGTGCTCGAGACCATCCGCTTAGTGAAGCGTGCCCTCGACGGTCGCGTGCCGCTCATCGGATTCGCCGGCGCGCCATTCACGCTGGCGTCCTACGCCATCGAGGGCGGGCACTCCAACAATTTCGCGAGAACCAAAGCGATGATGTACGGCACACCCGACGTGTGGCATCGCCTGAGCGCCCTCATGGCCGAGCTCGCCGCCGAGTACCTGAGTGCCCAGATCGAGATGGGCGTGGACGCGGTCCAGGTGTTCGACTCATGGGTGGGTCAGCTCAACGCCCAGGACTATCGCGAGTTCATTCTGCCGCACACGAGACACATCTTCGACGCGCTCGAGGTGCACAACGTCCCGAAGATCCACTTTGGCGTGGGCACGGGCTCGATCCTCGCCGAGATGCGTGACGCGGGCGGCGACGTGATCGGCACCGATTGGCGTACACCGCTCGACGTCGCCCGGGATCGGATCGGACACGATCGGGCGATTCAGGGCAACTTGGATCCCACGCTCCTGCTCGGGCCCATCGATCGGATGCTCGATGCGGCCGACGATGTGTTGGCGCGCGCCGGCGGACGGCCGGGACACATCTTCAACCTGGGACATGGAATCCTCCCCATGACGTCGCTGGAGCATGTGCAACTGCTGGCGCAGCACGTGCACCGTCGGTCGATGCAGTAGAGTCCTCTCGGAGGGGCACTATGCCCGCCCACGTGGTGATCATCGGCGGCGGCATCGCCGGGCTCTCGGTCGCGTACGAGCTTGCGCAACAGCGCGTCCCCTTTACCCTGCTCGAGGAACGGCCCCGTCTCGGTGGCGTCATTCTCAGCGAGGAAGTGGACGGCTTCGTGATCGACGCCGGGCCTGATTCCCTGCTCGTCCAGAAACCCGAGGCGATTCGATTGTGCGAGGAGCTTGGGCTCGGCCCGCGCCTGGTGTCGACGCTCCCGCCGCGATACGCGTTCGTCCAGCGGGGTGGCGAGCTCTTTCCGCTGCCGGCCGGCTCGGTGCTCGGCATCCCCACGCAGTGGGGACCGTTCGTTCGCACCAGACTGTTTACGTGGCCGGGTAAGATCCGCATGGGCCTCGAACTGTGCATCCCGGCGCGCACCGACGATGAGGACGAGTCCATCGGAGAGTTCATGCGCCGGCGGTTTGGCACCGAAGCGACGGACTATCTCGCCGAGCCGCTCCTCGCGGGCATCCACGCGGGTGACGTGGATCGGCTATCCATTCGCGCGCTCTTCCCCCGCTTCGTCCACACGGAGCGGGCGCGCGGCAGTCTCTTGCGCGAGTTTCGGCGATCGCGATCGGCCACACCATCCAAGTTGACGCCGGCGACGTCGACGATGTCGAAGACCGCGCTGACCGCCGAACCTTCGGTGGGGTCGCCGCCTGCCTCCGCTGAAGGCGGCGTATTCCGGTCTCTCCCGGGCGGGCTGAGTGAACTGACGCGCGCCTTGGTCGCGACGCTTCCGGCGAACGCACTCCACGTCGGCTGCACGGTCTCCGGCGTGTCTCGGATCGGTCACCAATACCGGGTCACGACGGATTCGGGCGTGGGCTTCTCGGGAGACAGTGTCGTGCTCGCGACGCCGGCATTCGCCACGGCTCGCTTCGTGCGAGCCTTCGACGCGCGAATCGCTGACACCTGTGCGACGATCCGCTACGCGTCGGCGGCAACCGTTGCGCTGGCCTTTCCTCGATCGGCGGTCGCTCACCCACTGCAGGGATCCGGGTTCGTGGTCCCGAAGGTCGAGGGCACGGGGATCCTGGCCGGCACGTGGCTTTCATCGAAGTGGCCCCATCGCGCGCCGGAAGGATACGCACTGATGCGCGCGTTCCTCGGCGGGGCTCGTGACCCCGACGCGATGGCGCTCTCGGACGCCGAGATGGTAGATCGCTCGCTCAAGGCCCTGCGTCCGCTGCTTGGCATCGCCGGCTCGCCGCTACTCACGCGGGTGTATCGTTGGGAGCTCGCCAACGCCCAACACGAAGTCGGTCACCTCGGGCGCGTGCAGGCAATTGAACGCGCGATTGGCGTGCACCCCGGTCTCTTCGTGAGTGGGAGCGGTTATCGAGGCGTCGGCATTCCGGACTGCATCGCGGACGGTCGTGCTACCGGGCGGCAGGTGGTGGAGTGGATCAGGAACGCCTCAATAGTGCGATGACGAAGCCCGTTCACATTATCGGCGTTCCCCTCGACCTTGGCGCCGGGCGGCGCGGCGTCGATATGGGACCGTCTGCGTTTCGCATCGCGGGGCTCGGCGAACGGATCTCGCGCCTCGGGTACACGGTCGTCGACAAGGGGGACATCACCACGCCGATTCCGGAATCGAAGTCCCCACGCGATGAGCGCAAGAAGTACATCCGCGAGATCGCCAAGGTGTGTCAGAAGCTGTTCGATAGCTCGTTGCAGTCGCTGACCGATGGTGCGATGCCGCTGGTGCTCGGCGGAGACCATAGCATCGGGGCCGGGTCGGTGGCGGCCGCGGCGGCATGGGCGCAGCGCGTGTACGACAAGCCGATCGGCGTGCTGTGGGTCGACGCCCATGGCGACATGAACACACCAGACCTCTCGCCAAGTGGGAACGTGCATGGGATGCCGCTGGCGGCGCTGCTCGGGGAAGAACCCTCGGAGCTCGCCGATATCGGCGGCGTACGGCCCAAGGTGCTCCCGCAACACACGGTGCTCGTCGGGATCCGCAATCTCGACGAGCGGGAGAAGGTCGCGGTCCGCAAGTCGGGTGTCCACGTCTTCACCATCAAGGACATCGACCGCCAGGGGTCGGCGGCGGTCCTCGAGCAGGCCATCCTGCTGGCTGGCACCGGCACCGCCGGCATTCATGTGTCGTTTGACATGGACGTCTGCGACCCCAGCATCGCTCCCGGTGTGGGCACGCCAGTGAAGGGCGGGCTCGACTATCGCGAAGCGCACCTGGTGATGGAGATGGTCGCGGATTCGGGTCTCATGACCTCGATCGACATGGTGGAGGTCAACCCGACGCTGGATGTGCGCAACGCCACAGCACAGCTCGGCACCGAGCTGGCGCTGTCGGCGCTAGGCATGCAGATTCTGTGATCCTGGGTGCTCCAGCATCTCCTCAAGCGTCTCGACCAGGAGCACCAGCGAGTACGGCTTCTCGATGAGGCGCGTGCGCGGGCGCAGTTTCTCGAGCTCCGCGGACTCTGACGGCACACACGAGAAAATGATGACGGGAATGTCTACCGGCGTCGCGATCACGACATCGCGACCCGACCCGCGCCGCAATCGCAAATCCACGACCGCCGCGACGAACTGATCGCGGCGCAGCGCGTCAAGCCCTTGCTCCGCCGTTTCTGCGGTGACCACGTCGAAGCGGTGCATCTCGAGGAACTTCACCAGCGGACGCCTTACCGAGACGTCATCCTCCACCGCCAGCACCTGGCGCGCCTGTACCCTCACCACGACGAGCGCCAGTATGGCGCAGCTGCGTCAGCTGTTCAGTGAGGCGCTGTGCCGTCGTGTCATCGGGAAACGGACGCGGGCAGGCTCGCCCCAGTCAGTACGTCACTGGCCTCGGCGGCCGCACGCATGCGATTCGCGTCCTCCTGAAGCAGAAAGCGCTGCGTGACCAACGCGCTCGTCGCCTGCTCGACGGCTTTGACGAAGCCCGCGTGTTCGGTGTACCGCTCTTGCAACGACCTGCGCGGATCGCCGGACGCGAGGCGCTCGGCCCCGGTCTTCGCAAACGGAACGAACGCGCCGCTCAGGCCGCAGAGATCGGGGCCCCTGAAGATGGCCGTTCGTGTGTTCCATCCGGTCGACGTGCCGACCGGGACGCGCACCTGCAGGAGCAGCGTGCCGCCGACGTCAAGCCCGGATTTCCGATTTGGATATGGTACTTTTAGCCATCCAATCAGTCGTCACGCCTTGATTTCTGGGGGTTCCGCGCGACGAACCCCGCCCAAATAGGTGGCACCCTGTGGGTGAGAAAGAAACCGAGCCCTTTCAGTTCACCTTCAACGGCTTTCTGAAGGTCGCGTTTCAGGGATCGCGCGTCACGTCCGATGCCGGTTTGATTCTGGTCCGCGAGCTGGACGAACGCCTCGGGCTGGAGGGGATCATGGCCGCGCACCTGCGCGACTCCCGCCACGGACTGAACACCCAGTTCCCGTTGCCGGATCTCCTGCGGCAATCGATCTACAGCCGCTTGGCGGGCTACGCGGACCTCAACGACGCCGCGCGCCTCTCGACCGACCCGACGTTTCGACTGATCGGCTCTCCACAGCGATGGGACCGAAGTGCGGCCCTGACCTCAACGCTGCATTGGTTCGAGACCGATCTACTGGCCAGCGAAGAGAACCTCCTCGGGTTGATGGCCGTGAACCGCGACCTAATCGGACAGGCCGAGACCATGGACCGATCCGACCGCACGGTGCTCGACATGGACTCCAGCGAGAGCCCGGTGCACGGACAGCAAGAAGGCAGTGCGTACAACGGGCACTTCGAGTCGGTCTGCTATCACCCGCTGTTCCTGTTCAACGACCACGGCGACTGCCTCGCCGCGAAGCTGCGGTCGGGCAACGTCTCCAGCGCGGACGATTGGGAGGAACTGCTCGTACCCGAGATCGAGCGCCAGCAGGCGAGTGGGCTCCGGGTGGCGTTCCGCGCCGACGCCGCCTTTGCACGGCCGGCGATCTACGAAGCATTGGAGACCAGCGGCGTCCAGTATGCGATCCGCATCCCGGCCAACAAGAATCTGGAGTTGGCGATTGAGGACATCCTGTTTCGGTCGCCGGGACGGCCGAGTCTCAAGCCGCTCGTCCGCTACAAGAGCTTCCAGTATCAAGCGGACAGCTGGACCACGCCCAGACGGGTCGTCGCGAAAGTCGAGCACCACGCCGGCGAGCTGTTCCCCCGCGTGGGCTTCATCGTGACGAATCTCCCGCTCCCCAATCGCGCCGTCGTGCGGTTCTACAACAAGCGGGGCACGGCCGAGCAGTGGATCAAGGAGGGGAAGCACGCGGCGCACTGGACGCGCCTGTCGTGTCATCGGTTCCGGGCGAACGAGGTCCGGTTACAGCTGAGTGTGCTCGCGTACAACCTCGGGAATCTCGGGCGGCGGCTGGTGCTGCCACGGCGCATCGAGCGCTGGTCGCTGACCAGTCTCCAGCAGCGCCTCGTCAAGACGGGTGGGCGGCTGGTCAAGCACGCCCGGTACTACTGGCTCCTGCTGGCCGAGAGCCACCTGACCCAACGGCTGTTCGGGGCGATGCTCCAGCGGATCTGGACGCTGCCCGTGCCGACCGGTTGACGGGCGAGCGTTGCCGGAGACCGTGGGCGA
>Ga0194132_10003144_pt1 | contig 29833 bp, 30 predicted proteins | sample TA2KigOf80mmetaG_FD_148612 | JGI IMG/M metagenome (GOLD analysis project Ga0194132, IMG submission 148612) | Freshwater microbial communities from Lake Tanganyika, Tanzania - TA2015054 Kigoma Offshore 80m | ecosystem: Environmental > Aquatic > Freshwater > Lake | place: Tanzania: Lake...
AATCGAAGAGTCTTTCTGCAGCACGGCCGCCGCAACCTTCAGCGAATCGCGCCACGATTTGGGATCATACGGAACGTCCGCCTTGCCGTCGCAGTACCACGAGAATTGGCAGCGATGCAGCGCGCCGCCCCGGCTCTGCTTGACGACATCGCACAGATTGCGGGGAAACCGCGAATCCATGGCGCGATTGAGCACGACCCGGGCGACGGCGACGCGTCCTGCGATCACTTCCGAGCGTGCTTCCCAATAGTCATTGAGGGCGAGGCAGATCAGCTCTTCCTTGGAAACGACCAGGCTTGAGAGGTCGACATTGATGTCGTCAGGGATATCGACTGCGCCAGCCGATTGGGGCGCGCCGGCAAAAACGCCCAGCACGGTCAGCACCCCAATCAGGCGCGGAAATTTTGATATCGTCGTCACGATCCATCCCTTCTTGCTGGACACACACGCCGGGGAACGGCCGATCAAGCCGTTCAAACCCACCAGAGACCTGCTTTACCGCCGCCGGAAGCTGAGGTTTTCCGGTTAAAAGCGGTGCCGTGACCTTGTCAGGGTCCTTCTGGTACCGGGCCGAGGTTGCCTCTTTGAAGACAGGGCCTCTCGTGCTCCGGCGTCTTGGCCGCCTTCTGCTCGGGCGGCTCTGCGTCCACATGTCAATTATTAATCCCGCACCAGCCTGAGCAATAAAAATTAAGTTTCTTTGAACCGACCCCTGACCCCGTTTCGTTACGCAAGCGGGATATCGGCTGACATTATCGTTCGTCTCGGCATTCGCGATGCAGTTGGCGGTTTTCCACAGGCTGGGGATGCCGTCAAAAACATCATTCACTTTCAAGCCCTTGCTGGTTGCCGATGGATTTGCGACCAAGGGGCTCCGGTGCGTGTCCATTCTGCGGGCACCCAAACAATACGCAAGAAAAGAATCATCGTGGCTGAAGCCCCCTTAAATCGAGGCGAACCGAGTTCCGGCGCGACCACCGGAATGTTGGTGCTGATGACGGCGATGGTGGCGATCGGCCCGGTCTCGACGGATCTATACTTGCCGTCACTTCCGTCGATCGGTGCCGCACTCGGCGCGGGCGTCGCCGAGGTTCAACTGACGCTCGGTCTGTTCATGGGCGGTTTTGCCGCCGGAACCCTGACCTGTGGGCCGATCTCGGACCGCTTTGGCCGCCGCCCGACGATGTTGGTCGGGCTTGGATTGTTCGTGGTGGCGAGCCTTGCGTGCGCGACGGCGACAACCATCGATCAGTTGATGGGCTGGCGTGTGGTCCAAGGCTTTGCCGGCGCCGCCGCACCGATCGTGTCGCGGGCTGTCGTCCGGGACCTTTACCAGCGCGAACAGGCAGCACGCGTGCTCTCCTACATGGCGGGCGCCATGGCGCTCGCGCCGGCGCTCGCGCCGGTGCTCGGTGGCGCCATTCATGTGGCCGTCGGCTGGCGCGGCCAGTTTTGGGCCCTCGCCGGCGGCGGCGCCTTGCTGCTCGGACTGGCGCTCATGGTCATTCCCGAGACCAATCGAAGGCATGACCCGTTGGCGCTTCGCGCCGCGCAACTGCTCGGTAATGTCGGGCGCCTCTATCGCCATCCGACCTTCACCGGTTTCGCTCTCACCGGGGGCTTTGCCTACGGCGGCTTATTCAGCTTCATTTCCGGCGGATCGTTCGTTTTGATCGGGACCCTTGGCGTCGCCCCCGAGAATTTCGGCTTCTTGTTCATGGTGGTTGCGGGTGCCTTCGTGGCCGGCGGACTGACCGGAGGCCGGCTGGTGCCGCGATTTGGTTCGGTTGCGATGATCCGCGCCGGCGTTTGGATTGGAACAGTATCGGGGATGATTGGCGTCATCCTGTCGAATGTCGGCACACCGTCGCTCGCCGCCGTCGTTGTGCCCTCGGCCGGGATGTTCTTCGCCTTTGCGCTGGTCAATCCCAACTGTGCCGCCGGCGCGATCGCGCCGTTCCCCGAGATGGCGGGCACCGCCGCGAGTGTCGCGGGCTTTACCCAGATGGCGATCGGCGCCGCGATCGGGAGCCTGGTGGGGCCTCTGTTCGACGGCACGGCGCGGCCGATGTTCGCGGTGATGATGACAACGATGACAGTGGCCGTCGTCATATTCTACGCACGCCTTCGCGACCGCGACGGTCTTGGTTAATCCCGGAAAAGGTCGCGGATCAGATCGCTGATCCCGTCCCGTGTTTCGGAACCAGTCCCCGGCAAGGCTGAAGTCGCGGGATTCCAGTCATGCGCGGCAATCATGACGTCGCGCCAGATGTCGGCCGGCAGCCCGCCGCCGGTGACGTCGTTCATCGCGCCGCCATCGTCGTTGCCGACCCAAACACCGGCGATCACGCTCGTGGTGTATCCGACAAACCAAGCGTCCCGGAAATCCGAGCTGGTGCCCGTCTTGCCTGCCGCCGGCCGGTCAAAACCCGCGTTCTTTCCCGTGCCGCGCGCGATGACGTCGCCCAGCATTCGGTTCATCGCGGCGACATGGGCCTCGGCAACGATCGGCCCGAGGCCATCGCCCGTGCGGCGATAGAGCACGTCGCCCGTGCGATCGGTGATTTCGACGATGCCGTGCGACAGCGCCGCAAGCCCACCATTTGCAAAAGGAGCGTACGCGGCCGTGAGCTCCATCAATGTGGTCTCGCCCGAGCCAAGCGCCGCCGAATAGTCGCGTGGAATATCGCCCGTGAAGCCGAGGCGCCGCGCTTCGGCGATGACGGCGCGCATGCCGGCGCGCCGGGCCATCGCCACGGCGACGGTGTTGATCGACTGCGCCATGGCTTCGGAAACCGTGACCGGTCCCCGGAATGTCCCGGAGAAGTTTTTGGGCCGCCAACCATCGATGTCAATCGGCCGATCTTCGATCACATCATCCGGCGAGACCCCGGCCTTGAGTGCGGCGAGATATACGACCGGCTTGAAGGCAGAGCCCGGCTGGCGAAGCGCCTGAGTAGCCCGGTTGAACTGGCTGGCGGCGTAATCGCGCCCACCGACCATGGCCCTGACCGCGCCGTCGATCCCCAGCACGACGACGGCGCCCTGGCTGACGGCACGTTCCACTTCCGCGCGATCGAGATGCCGATCAAGTGCCGCCTCGGCCATGCGTTGCAAGTTCGCATCGAGCGTCGTCTTGACGACGATGTCGCGGTCGACCGGCCCGACGAATGACTCCACCTGGCCCAAGACCCAGTCGGCAAAATAGCGCGCCCGCGGTTCGGGGCGCGCCAATGTCGCCGCGCTCAGCATCCGAGGGGCAGCCAGATCGGCGGCACGCGCCTGATCGGCTGTGATGAATCCGGCCGCAACCATGGTCGACAGCACGATCTTGGCGCGCGCGCGGGCAAGGTCGGGATTGATCGCGGGATTGTATCGCGATGGGGCCTTGAGCAGGCCAGCGAGGACGGCCGCCTGAGTCAGCGTCAGATCTTCGGGCGGACTGGCGAAATAGCGTTCGGCCGCCGCAGCGAGACCGTAGGTTCCGGCGCCGAAGTAGACGCGATTGAGATAGAGCGTGAGGATTTGATCTTTCGTGAACGTGCGTTCAAGCCTCAACGCCAGCAATGCCTCGCGCACCTTGCGACCAATATTGCGCTGGGGCGTTAGGAACAGGTTCTTTGCGACTTGCTGGGTGATCGTCGAGCCGCCCTGCACGACGCGGCCGGCCGCGACATTGACCGCAAGCGCCCGCACCAAACCGATCACGTCGATACCGATGTGATGATAAAACCGCCGATCCTCGACCGCGAGCACGGCACGGACGACGTGCGGCGGCAGTCGCTTGAGATCGGTCACCGTGCCGTAATTGTCGCCGACGCTCGATATTTCGGCACCGGCAGAGTCGACGATAACGATCCTTGGCCGACGTGTGACAGACGCCTGATCGATCGATGGCAAGTCGACCGCGAAGTAACCGATCACCAGTCCGAGCCCGAGCGACACCCAGATCATGCCGGCCAGTACACGCGAGAGCACGTTAACCCAACCGCGGCGCGGCGCGCGTTTTGGTGCGGCTTTGGATTTGCCGGGTCGCGAGTTCTTCTTGGCCTTGGCCATCTTTCCAGATGCAGAATTTGAGGGACGCTGATGCCTCACGTTAATCGCCGCGGTTTTACGAAACCTTTACCGTTGAGATAATTTCGCAAAGTGAGAAATTTTTGCATCGCTCGCGATTGCATTCGACAGACACCGCCTCTAGCGTTTGGGTTCCTGAATGCACTTCGGGTCGGCTTGTGAAGGAGCAACCATGCTTCCCACCGAGCCCACCTTCGAACGACGCGCTTTGAACCGGGTGACCTTCGGCGCCCGCGACACCGACGTCCAGTATGTTGAAACCATCGGCTGGCCCGCCTGGGTCGCCGAGCAGTTGGCCGCGCCGCCTGGCGACGACCCGTCTCTTGCCGGCCACCTCGGCAAACAGACCATGCGCATCCGCTATGACGCACCACGCATGGACAGCCGCGGAACGTGGAAGGCGACCGATGAAGATCGGGCGCTGACGTACCTCACCGCCGACGCGACCACGCTGTGGGATTTGGCGCGGCGTGCCGGCGCTGCGTTTGCGCCGACGGAGGCCGCGCGGCCGTTTCAGGAGCACATGGCGGCGACATATATTCGCAACACCCACGCGAGGTACCAGCTTCGCGAATTCATGGTCGACTTCTGGCACAACCACCTCAACATTGGCAAAGCGCAGTCGAACCTCGCCAACAGCGCGTTGATTCCCTACGACCGCGAGGCGATTCGCCCGCACGCGCTTGGCAATTTCCGCGCCATGCTTGAGGCCAATGCGAGATCGGCCTCGATGCTGATCTATCTCGACAACTGGCTGTCGCGCGCCGACCACCCGAACGAGAACTATGCCCGCGAAATTCTGGAACTTCACACCGTCGGCGCCGGAATTTAGCTCGGCCTCGGGACCACTACGCAGACCGTCACGGTGGCGGGTCAAACGGTCTCGGCCGGGTTTAACGATCAGGACATCATCCAGACGTCGCGGGCACTGTCGGGCTGGACGGTATCGCGCGGCGCGCTAGCCGAGTCGCGGGATGCGGTGAGCCAGGCACCGGCCGGTACGTTCACTTATATCCGTGCGCTTCACAACAACCAAGCCGGCTCGTTCATGGGCGTCAATCTGGCGCCGCTCTCTGCCGACATGGCGCAGGGATCCAAGGTGATCGAAATCACGGCGCTCCATCCCGCGACCGCAACCTTCGTCGTGACCAAGATCGCGCGGCGCATATTCGGGGACGCGCCGCCGAAGACTGTCGTGGCCCGGGGCGTCGATGCCTGGATCGCCCATCAGTCGGCGCCCAATCAGATCGCCAAGGTCCTGGAAGCGATGCTGATCGACGGGCCGGAAGTCGGCAATGCCGCCTCGGTCAAAGTTCGTCGGCCGTACGAGCACTTCCTCGCCATCGTCCGCACGACCGATATGGTGCTCAACGCGTCGCCGCAGATGGGCACCTATTTCGATTCGGTCCGCGACGGGCTTCATTCGTGGACCGGACCCAACGGTCGGCCCGATAACAATGCCTATTGGCTCGGGACCGGTTCCAATCTCCTGACCTGGAATTCGTCATTGCAGTTGCCCTTCGGCGAAATCGCGTTGGCGTCGACGCTGGATCAGCAGACGCCCGATTCGGCCAAGGCCTCGCCAACCGGCTTGGTCGAGTACTGGGTCGAACGGATGATTGGTTTTCAGGTGTCGTCCGACGCCATGACCGCGCTGATCAGTGATCAGGCCGACAGCCAAGGCGTGCTGGCCGCGTTACGAAAGTCGTCGAATGCCCTCACGGTCGAAGGCGCCTATCGCCGGCTGGCGGGGTTGATCTCGACCACGTCTGAATTCGTCTATCGCTAGGAGGCCGCCATGCATCTGACACGGCGCTCACTGCTTACCGCGGCGTCAACCTCGGCCTTGGCCACGGTTGCGCCGGGACTCACCATCGCGCGGGCCGCCGGCGCGACGAATAACATTCTCGTCGCGCTCTTTCTGCGTGGCGGCAGCGATGGGCTTCAGTTGGCGGCCCCGGCCGGCGATCAGAACTACATCGCTGCGCGGCCAACCATTCGCATTCAGTCCTCGGGCGCGAATGCGGGTCTCGGCATCGGCAGTTTGGGCGGCACGGACTTCTATTTCCATCCGGCGCTGACCGAGCTCAAAGCGCTCTACGATGCCCGCACGTTGGCGGTGGTCCACGCCACCGGCGTCGTCACCGAGGATCGCAGTCATTTTACGGTCCAGGATTTCATGGAGCGCGGCATTGCCGACGGAGAGCCTGCGCTGGTGACGGGCTGGCTGGCGCGACACCTCAACAGCATGGGCGCGGGCGCGGGCTCCTTGGACGCGATCTCGACCGGGCCTGCGATCAACACCGCGCTGGTCGGCCATGCCTCCGCCGCGGCGATCGCAGATACGAACAGTTTTTCGGTTCGCGGCGCCGAGGCCAATAGCCAGGCGATCCGGGCGATCGTGGCGGCGGGCTCAAACGCCTACGAGCAGTCCGCGATCCGGACGCTCAATGACGTTGCGACCGTTCGGGCGGCGCTGCGGGCGGCAAATTCGTCGACCTCGTCAACCGCCGAGTACACCAACGGCGATTTGTCGGCGCCGCTTCGCACGCTGGCGGCCTTGATCAAAGCCAATATCGGCGTCGCAGCCGCGACCGTCGATATGGGCGGCTGGGACAACCATCAGGCCCTGGTGCCAGCCTTTCAAGGCCGCGCAACCGAACTGTCGCGAGCGCTCAATGCCTTTTGGAACGACCTCTCGGCCTTTCAGGATCGGCTCACCATCGTTACCATGACCGAATTCGGTCGGCGCTTTCAGGAAAACGCCAACCAGGGAACCGATCACGGCTCAGCGGCTGTCATGCTGGCGATCGGTGCCGGGGTCACTGGTGGAAAGATTTACGGCGCCTGGCCAGGCTTGGCGGCGAACCAGCTCCACAGCGGAGACCTGCGCGTCACGACCGATTATCGCCAAGTCCTGGCCGAGCTGGTGGTCAAGCGTCATGCCGAAACATCGGTCGCAGCCGTGTTTCCGACCCTCAAGTACGCGCCGCTCGGCCTTTTCAGCTGATCGGCGGCGTTTCTCCGGCCACTCGTTCTGCTATAGGTATGGCATCGTGCGAGAGGGTGGAGTCCATGGCGGCAAAGTCTCGTTCGCCCAAGCGAAAACCAACAAGACGCAAGCGTCCGGCGGCAAAACCCGCGCGGCGCGGCGCGGCGCGAAAGCCGGCGATCCCGGGCGATCTTGACCGGCGCCTTCGCGCCTTGGCCGCGAAAATGGACAAGACTCTCGATGCGATCCTGCTTCAAGCGCTGTGCGAGTTCGCCGACGCCTGGGAAGATCACTTCCGCACGGTGACCGCCCTCGCCGACGACGAGCGCGTGCAGGTGGTGGTCAAGCCGGAGACTTGACCGACTTCAGCAGGGTCATCGGGTCGTCGAGCACGTCCGGGTGCAGTTTCTTGGTGAGCGCAACGTATTTGGGTGGCAGCTCATCGATGCTCATGACCGACCGGCCGGCGGCATTGCCCATCATGTACCCGGGCCGATCGCCCATCTTGAGCCAGGGCCGCCAGCTGACCGTCGCGTGATAATGTACGTGGGTGCGCACCGCCTTTTGCGCGGGGTCGAGCAGGTCCGACAGCTTGGCCGCATAATTTGTGATCGATGACGTCGACGTCGATTGCGCCGTGCTCAAGGCGCCGGGCTTGGCCTTGGCGACGATTTCCTCCACCAGCCAAACGTCGTCGTGAATGACGCGAAACGGCCGGAACACCTGGGTGATGTCGCGTCCACCGGTGTCGCCGCCGGCGGGCCGCGCCCGGCCGGTCGGGGTCATGCGGATGGGATGCGGACCCGAGCGGGTGATCGGCACCTCGACCGTTTCGCCGGTGTAGGGATTCTTGAACCTCTCCAGCCGATCGCCGGTGGCGAGATCGGTGAAATAGGCGACCTCGAATGTCGCGCCCTCGTAGGTGCCGTCGTCGCGCGGCGTGAAGCGGTTGAACACGGCGGCCAGCACGCCATGCAGCGGCGTGACGTTGCCATCGCTGACACCGTAGTAGGTGCCCTGGACAAAGCCGAGGGCGACACGATCTTCAGTGGCGGCATAGATTTTCATCAACGACGGCAAGCGATGAGCGGGACCTTCGAGATTGACGCTGGAGGTAGCCGAGAGCTGTGAGGTGGCAACGACGGCTGAAGATGCCGCCATTACGGAACGACGCGTCAAAGATGTCATTGGGGGCCCCTGTTCGAGATGATCAGAAGGCCAGTCTGGCGCAGAATCGCGCGGCGGCAAACCGCGATCGGATCAAACGTCCAAATTCTTCACGTTGAGGGCGTTGTCCTGGATGAAGTCGCGGCGATGCTCGACGATATCGCCCATCAGGGTCGAGAAGATTTCGTTGGCCTCGTCGGCGTGGCTGACTTTGACCTGAAGCAGCGTGCGGGCATTGGGGTCGAGCGTCGTTTCCCAGAGCTGGCCCGGGTTCATTTCGCCCAAGCCTTTATAGCGCTGCAGCGAGGTGCCCTTTTTGCCGTGGGTCATGACCTCGGAGACGAGCGAGACCGGGCCCGCCACCTTGACGTCGTGATCGCGGTAGCGAAGCGAGGCGCGCATGGTGTAGGTCTTTTGCAGCTCGGCGGCGAGGCTGTCCAGGTGACGCGCCTCGGTCGAGTGAAGCGTGCGGCTGTCGATGGTATAGCTGTCGGTGACACCGCGCAGCGTACGCCAGAATCTGAGGCCCCCGCCTTCGGCGGCTTCGCCCTGCCAACCGCGTTCGTATTCGGTCTCTTGATGGTCGAGACGCTTGGCCACGTAGCCTGCGGCCTGTTTGGCGAGCGCATCGTCCGACAGCACGTCGGGATTGAAGGCGCCGGCAATGGCGCACTGTTCGACGATCTTGAGCGGCAGACTGCGGCTCAAGGACTGGAGGCTGGCGCGCACTTCACGGGCGCGCAACACCAGGCGACGTAACTCTTCGCCGCCGACCTGCGCGCCACCGCCCAGCACCAGCACCGCGTCGTTGAGGCCGGCATCGATCAGGTATTCCTCCATCGCCCGGTCGTCTTTGAGATAGACCTCGGAGGAGCTCTTCTTCGCCTTGTAGAGCGGCGGCTGGGCGATGAAGAGGTGGCCGTTCTCGATCAGCTGCGGCAGCTGACGATAAAAGAACGTCAGCAGAAGCGTGCGGATATGACTGCCGTCGACGTCGGCGTCGGTCATGATCACGATCTTGTGGTAGCGAAGCTTCTGGATGTTGAACTCCTCGGCGCCGATCCCGGAGCCAAGCGCGGTGATCAACGTGCCGATTTCGGCCGAGGACAGCATCTTGTCGAAACGCGCGCGCTCGACGTTCAGGATTTTCCCGCGCAGCGGCAGGATCGCCTGGAATTTGCGATCGCGGCCCTGTTTGGCGGAGCCGCCGGCCGAATCGCCCTCGACGATGAAGATTTCGGATTGCGACGGATCGCGCGACTGGCAGTCGGCGAGCTTGCCGGGCAGCGAGGAGATATCCATGCCCTTGCGGCGGGTGAGCTCGCGGGCCTTGCGCGCGGCTTCACGCGCGAGCGCGGCTTCGACCACCTTGCCGACGATCTTCTTGGCCTCGCCCGGATGTTCCTCGAACCAGTTGCCGAGCTTTTCGGCGACGATGCTCTCGACCACCGGACGAACTTCGGACGAGACCAGCTTGTCCTTGGTCTGCGACGAGAACTTGGGATCGGGCACTTTCACAGACAACACGCACGTGAGCCCTTCGCGCATGTCGTCGCCGGTGAGTTCGACTTTGTCCTTTTTGCCCATGCCCGCTTCGTTGGCGTACTTGTTGATGGTGCGGGTCAGCGCGGCACGGAAGCCGGCCAAGTGTGTGCCACCGTCGCGTTGCGGGATGTTGTTGGTAAAGCAGAGCGTGTTTTCGTGATAACTGTCGTTCCACTCCAGCGCCATCTCAACCGTGATGCCGGATGATTCGCCGCGCACGACAACGGTCTCGTGCAATCCCTGTTTGGTGCGATCGAGATATTTAACGAAGGCTTCGATGCCGCCTTCATAACGCAGCTCGACCGATTTGTTCTCGGTATGGCGCGCATCGGTCAGCACCAGGAACACGCCCGAATTCAGGAACGCGAGTTCCCGCAGGCGATGCTCGAGGGTGCCGAAATCGAACACCGTCTTGGTGAAAATCTCGGTCGACGGCAGAAAGCGCACCTCGGTGCCGGTCTTGGTCTTGCCGGCGCGCGGACCTTCTTTCTCGACCGGCGCGTCGCCGGTGATGCGAAGCGGTGCCTCGGCGACACCGTCCTTGAAGCGCATGGCGTACTCGCGGCCATTGCGCCAGATCTTCAAATCGAGCTGAACCGACAGCGCGTTGACGACCGACACGCCGACGCCGTGCAGGCCGCCCGAGACTTTGTAGCTGTTCTGGTCGAATTTTCCGCCGGCGTGGAGCTGGGTCATGATCACTTCGGCGGCCGAGACACCCTCTTCCTTGTGGATGTCGACCGGAATACCGCGGCCGTTGTCGCCGACCGTGCAGCTGCCGTCGCCGTGCAGGATGACCTCGATCTTGTCGCAGTGCCCGGCCAGGGATTCATCGATCGAATTGTCGACGACTTCATAGACCATGTGATGCAGGCCCGAGCCGTCGTCGGTGTCGCCGATGTACATCCCGGGGCGTTTGCGGACCGCGTCTAACCCTTTGAGAACCTTGATGGATTCTGCGTCGTAGGCGCGCTCTTCGGGGGCGGGCGGCTGCTTCTGGGTGGCGGCGGCTGAGCTCATGATTCGCACTGAAATTTGGACTGATTCAGTATAGCCGGAAGCCGAGTCGAGGTCACACAGAACCTGCAAATTTTTGCATTTTTGCGACCCCGTTTTCGAAGAGGAGTCGCTGGGCGGTCGGTGCGATTTTCTCGAACAAGACCGGATCGGTTCCGGTCAGCCAGGCCTGGGCCTTGAGATCGAGAATGGCGGCGAACAGCGCGGCGCGCCGGTCGCCATCCAGGTGAGCCGCCACCTCGTCGAGCAGCAGCAAGGGTGCATGGCCACGGCGTTCGGTTTGCAGCCGGGCGTGGGCCAGAACAATGGCAATCAAGAGCGCCTTTTGCTCGCCGGTGGAGCAGAGCGCCGCCGCCTGCCCATGGCTGGCATGGCCGGCGGCGACGAATGTCACCGCGAGGTCCGAGCGATGCGGTCCCGGATCCTCATGGTTCTCGCTGCGGCGCGCCCTGGCCAATTGCGCCCGGAGCCGGTCCTCGACTTCGAGCGAGGGGCGATCTTCGAGCCAACGATCGACGTCGCCCGCAAGCGCCAGCCGGGCCGATGGAAATGGGCCCGCAGACGACGCAAGACGGGCATTGAGGCGGTCGACCAGGTGGCGCCGAGCCGCGGCAATGGCGGCGCCGTAACGGGCAAGGGTGTCTTCAAGAGCGGCGTACCAGGTTTCATCGCTGCTGCCGTCGCGAAGCAATCGCGACCGTTGCCGCCAGGCGCGCTCATAGGCCGTGGTGCGTCCGGCATGGTCGGGGTCGAAGGCAATCGTCAACCGGTCGAGAAACCGCCGACGCGATGACGGGGCATCCAAGAACAGCCGGTCCATGGCGGGCGTCAACCAGACGACGCCGAGATGGCGCGCCAGCACCGCCTGGCCCCGGTGGGCGACGCCATTGACGTGAACGACACGTTTTATGGTGCGGGCGTCGGTGTTGGGGTCGATCCCGGTGCCAAGCTCGACCCGACCATCCTGGACCATCACCGTCGCCGCCACCGCCCAGCTTGTGCCGGGACGATCCGACCCGGGTGCGCGATGTCCGACCTCGGTCAGCGGCGCGCCGCGCAATCCCCGTCCTGGCGCGAGAAACGACAAGGCTTCGAGCAGATTGGTCTTGCCGATGCCGTTCGGCCCGGTGATCACCACCGGGCGCGCATCGAAATCGAAGCGGGCATGCGGCGTATTGCGAAAATCGGTCAGCGTCAGCCGGGCGATGCTCGCCGCGGCGACACCCTCGGCCGGCACTGGGGCATTCTCGACGCGGGACGGCGCGATCGCGCTCACACCCGCATCGGCATCAGCACGTAAACCGCCGAGGCGTCGGCGACGTCGCGTATGATGGTGGGCGAAGCGGCATCCGACATCGAAAATCGCGCCGCATCGCCCTCGATCTGTTGAAGGATATCGAGTAGGTAACGCGAATTGAATCCGATCTCGAGCTGGCCGGCGCCGTAAGACGCTTCGATCTCCTCGATCGCGCTGCCGGCCTCGGGGCTCGAGGCCGAAAGCGTCACCGTGCCCTTGTCGCAGGCCATTTTGATCGAGCGGGATTTCTCGGTCGAAATCGCCGATACGCGATCAACCGCGTCGAACATCGCCTTGCGATCGGCCTCCATGACCTTGTCGTTGCCGGCGGGAATAACGCGCTCGTAGTCGGGGAACGTGCCGTCGATCAATTTCGACGTCAGCACCAGGTTGTCGAAGGCGAACTTGATCTTGGCATCCGACAGCGAGATCGAAATATCGCCGTCGGCTTCCTCGATCAGGCGGCGCAGCTCGGCGACTGTCTTGCGCGGCACGATCACGCCCGGCATTCCGGCCGCACCCTGCGGTAGCGGCGCCTCGACGCGGGCCAGACGGTGACCATCGGTCGCAACCGCGCGGATGACCGCACCCCCGTCGCTCTTGGCGGCGTGGAGATAGATGCCGTTCAGGTAGTAGCGGGTCTCTTCGGTCGAGATCGCGAATTTCGTGCGGTCGATCAGCGCCCGGAGGTCGGCGGCCCCGAACGAAAACGAATGGGTCAATTCACCTCCGGCCATGGCGGGGAAATCATCGACCGGCAGACAGGCCAGATTGAACCGCGAGCGCGCGGCCGATAGCGTCACCTGGCCGCCGTCGCCCGAACTCGAGATCTCGACCTGGGAGCCCTCCGGCAGCTTGCGGACGATTTCGTAAAACGTGTGCGCTGGCGCCGTGGTCGCCCCGGCCTTACCGACGTCGGCCACGGTGGTTTCGGCGATCTCGATATCCATGTCGGTCGCATGGAGCGACAACTTGCCCTTGGCCGCATCGATGCGGACGTTGGACAGAATTGGAATGGTGTTCCGGCGCTCGACCACGCTTTGCACGTGGCCCAACGACTTCAAAAGTGCAGCGCGCTCGATAACCAATTTCATGGCGAACCGTCAGTCCCCCTGCTCACCCTTGCCACGCTGAGGTCGCGACAAAGGGCAAAGACTATAGACATTCGAAGGCAGGTGTCCAAGCCAAAGGCGCGCAAAAAAACGCGACGCCAGTGAAACGAGATGGGCGGCTAGCTCTCGAGCATCCGGGTCAGGAGTTCGACGTCCTCAGCGAAAACCGGATCGGCTTTGCAGATCTCTTCGATCTTGCGCACCGCATGCATGACGGTGGTGTGATCGCGACCGCCAAAGGCGCGGCCGATTTCGGGGAGCGAGCGCGAGGTCAGGTGCTTGGCGAGATACATGGCGACCTGGCGCGGGCGGGCAACCGCCCGGGCGCGGCGCGCCGAACTCATGTCCGACATCCGGATCTTGAAGTGCTCGGCAACCCGCTTTTGAATTTCTTCCATCGACAGGCGGCGGTCGTGGGCCCGGAGCAAGTCGGCCAACAGACCCTGGGCCGCTTCCAAGGTGATATCGGCGCCGATCAGTTGGGAATGGGCGGCCAGCCGGGTCAGGGCGCCTTCCAGCTCACGGACATTGGACGCAATTTTATGAGCCAGGAATTCTCGAACCTTGGGTGGTACCGGCACACCGAGCTGATCGGCCTTGGCATCGAGGATGCCGAGGCGGAGCTCAAAGGTGGTGGGATGGAGATCCGCAACCAGCCCGGAGGCGAGCCGCGAGCGGAGCCGGTCGCCGATTTCCTCCAGATTGGAGGGCGACTTGTCGGCCGACAACACGATCTGGCGGCCCTGATCGACCAGGGCATTGAAGGTGTGGAAGAACTCTTCCTGGGTCGAGTCCTTGCCCGAAATGAACTGGACGTCGTCGATCATCAGGACGTCGACCGAGCGGAAGTGCTCCTTGAACGAGACCGTGTCTTGGTTCCGGAGCGCCCGGACGAAGGAGTACATGAACTTCTCGGCGGACATATAGATGACGCGCCGTTGCGGCCGGCGGCTGCGAATCTCGTGAGCAATCGCATGCATGAGGTGCGTCTTGCCGAGCCCAACCCCGCCGTAGAGGAACAACGGGTTGAAACTGACCACGTCGGATTCGGCGACGCGTTTTGCCGCGGCGTAGGCGAATTCGTTGGGCTTGCCGACGACAAAGTTTTCGAAGGTGTAGCGCGGATCCAGCGGCGCGGAGAACTCGGACCCCGGCGCCTCCGTCGGCGGCGGCCGGACGCCCGGGCTCGGCGGGGTCGGCATGATCGGCCGCGCCGTCTCGGGCGAACGAGCCTGGGCCGCGCCACCCGTGACAGCCACCTTGACCGAAACCCGGCGGACGGCCGGGTTCTCGGTGTTCCAGAGCGCGCGAATCCGCTCGCCGTAATGGGTCACAATCCAATCGCGCATGAAGCGCGTCGGCACCGACAGGGCAACCTCGCCGTTTTCGATGCCGTCGAGCGAGATCGGCTTGACCCAGCTCGCGAAAGCCGAGTCGCCGAATTCCTTGCGCAAACGCACCTTGATGCGGTCCCACTCTGGTTGGCCGACCGCTTCGAAATCCCCTCGCTTCACGCCGCCTCGTCCCCTCGGTTCGTCGCCACGTCGCCGCTCATCTCAAGGTCTCCGGGTCGTCATCGTCCGCTCTCGCATCTTCGTCGGCGCGCAGGTCCTACCCATCCTGTCGGCGCGATGAATTTAGGTGTGCGATGTTTTGGATGATGCCGTGTTCAAAATCCCGGTTTCGATGTTCGACAGCGCGGCAAATTCAAATTTCGGATCCGCGGCAATATCGCTCTGGAAGAAGACGAACGAGTCGCGCGCGGTGATGGGCGAATGTAGCGACGCACCCCGAACGAACAAGCGCAAAGTGAGCTTGACAGTTTTGCGGCGTTTTGCAGACGCGCGCATCCGCGCAAAATTGTTTGGATTCATCGCAAGAAGCGTTTTCGATCTTGTTGATTCACAACGAGGTTATTGCGCACTGCGCGTCCGGACACTGCTGCTCAGCGTGACTCGGCAATCGTCCGGAGTCGCTCGGAGAATCGAATGCGCCGTGACGATGCAGCTGTCCCGGCGCACGAAAGTCGGTGCGACTCGGCGCCGGCGATTCGCCGCAGACACTGCTTGACTTGAAACGGGAACGTCGCGATGTCCGAGTCGAGCGGACGCGCGCTAGAAACAAAAAAACGTGTGAGCGGGGCTTTGGGTTGCGTGTCGCAGTCAGCGACGCGCGGACGATTACGCCGCCAGCTTTTTGATGCGCTGCACGAAGCGGGAAATTTTTCGCGCGACCGCCTTCTTCGCCAGCACGCCCTTGCCGGCGCCGCGTTGCATTTCCGGCATGGCGGCCTTGAGGGCTGCCTGAGCGGCCGTCTTGCTGCCGCCGGCAATCGCGGTTTCAACCGCCTTGACGAAGGTGCGGATGCGGCCGAGGCGCGCATGGTTGATGACGTCGCGGCGGGCGTTGCGACGGATGCGCTTCTTGGCGGATTTGTGTTGTGCCATAGGGTGTTAGGCCGATGTCGGAGGGCGGATTTCAGGAACGGGCCGCCTTATAGGTGAGCCCCCCCCGAAGGTCAACAGCACCTCCTGAGTTGGGCGCGGCTTGCCCGTTGGACAATTGAGCCACACTGATTCGAGCCGTGGGCGAGGTAAATGCCCTTGCGTCTCTGACACTTAACAGCGCCGATCGGCCACGGCGGCAGCTGAGATTAACGGTGCTTGAAGGCCGGCTGACGCTTCTCGACAAAGGCCGCCATGCCTTCCTTTTGGTCCTCCAGAGCGAAGGCCGCGTGGAACATGCGGCGCTCGAATCGAACCCCTTCGGCGAGCGTCGTCTCGAAGGCGCGGTTGACGCTTTCCTTTGCCATCAAAACGGCAGGCATCGAGAACGATGCGATCCGCTCCGCGGCTTTGACCGCCTCCTCGACCAGCTTGTCGGCCGGCACGATTCGACTGACTAAACCGCTTCGCTCGGCTTCGGCGGCATCCATGTGCCGGCCGGTCAGCACCATTTCCATTGCCTTGGCTTTGCCAACCGCGCGGGTCAACCGTTGCGTGCCACCCGCCCCGGGAAGGACGCCGATGGTGATTTCGGGTTGGCCGAATCGGGCCGATTCGGCGGCAATGATGAAGTCGCACATCATGGCGAGCTCGCAACCGCCGCCCAACGCATAGCCCGCGACCGCGGCGACGATCGGCTTGCGGCAGACCGTGATTCGCTCCCAGCCCTTGGTAATAAACTCGCCGACGTAGACATCGACGAAGGTCTTACTCGCCATTTCTTTGATGTCGGCGCCGGCGGCAAAGGCCTTGTCGCTACCGGTCACAACGATGGCTCTGACTTCGGCGTCGTTCTCGAACCCATCGAGCGCGGCGCCCAGATCCGTGATCAATCCCGACGAAAGGGCATTCAGCACCTTGGGCCGATTGAGGGTGATCACCCCGACATGGCCGCGTGTCTCGACCAGAATGTTCTCGTAAGCCATTGCAGTCTCCCGTGGGAACGAAGGCGGCGGGGTCTACACCCCCCGATTCCGGCCGTCAAACCGCCCACTTTTGCCGCCCATTCGGGCCCCGCCGACTGGGGTCGACAATGGCCGACTCGGCGCGGCTCAGCGCTGGCAGGCGGGGCAATAAAACGTCGATCGTCCGCCCTGGACGATGCGCTTGATCAGAGCCGGCTTGCTGGCGCCAGGGTGTTTCGGACATGGCTCCCCGGCCCGATCGTAGACCCGCCATTGATGTTGGAAATACCCGAGTTCGCCGTTGGGCTGGACATGATCGCGGAGCGTCGATCCGCCCGCGGCAATGGCATCTCTCAGCACCGCTTTGATCTCCGGCACCAGTCGCACCGCGCGGTCCCCGGCGACGGTGCCTGCTTTACGCTTTGGCGAAATGCCCGCCCGATAGAGGCTTTCCGACACATAGATATTGCCGAGACCCGCAACGTTCCGCTGATCGAGCAAGGCCGCTTTGATCGATGTCGCGCGGCCCTTGAGGCTGGCCGAGAGCGACTCGGGCGTAAAGGCGGCGCTCAACGGATCGGGGCCGAGGTTCTTGAAAAGCTTATGCTCATCAAGCTCGTCCGCGTGAGCGATGGTCATCAGTCCGAAGCGCCGCGGATCATTCAGCCGAATTTCTGTGCCGGCGTCGGTCGCCATGACGACATGGTCGTGCTTGCCAGGCAGTCCGCCGCGTCGCTCGATCGTCATGCGGCCCGACATGCCGAGGTGCGCGATGACGACGTTGCCGTCGTCAAGCTCGATCAGAACGTACTTGGCGCGGCGCCGGACACGGAGAACGCGATGACCCTCGACGCGCGCCGCGAAACGCGGCGGGAATGGGATGCGCAGGTCGCGCCGCCGTGTCTCGACGCGCACCAGTTGGCGGCCTTCGAGAACGCCGGCAAGTCCGCGGCAGACGGTTTCAACCTCGGGCAACTCGGGCATGGCCGCACCATGGGTGGGCGCGTCTCTCTTGTCGAGAGGGCGCGGCCGCGTGGCAAACCGGCGTCCCATCGACTAGATTGCCGGCCATGACGAAAGCTGACCTCAGCCAGTCGACCACGCACTTTGGCTTTCGCGACGTCCCCGCGAACGAGAAGGCCGGGCTGGTCAGGGGCGTGTTCGACAGCGTGGCGCCGCGCTACGATTTGATGAACGACCTGATGAGCGCGGGGTTCCATCGGCTCTGGAAGGCAACGTTGCTGGATTGGCTGGCGCCCCGCCCCGGGGAACGATTCCTCGATGTGGCGGGCGGCACCGGAGACGTCGCCGAGCGGATCCTTGAGCGGCTTGGGCCAGAGGCAACGGCGCGCGCGCCGGTCACGGTGTGCGACATCAATGTGGCGATGCTGTCCGCTGGCCGCGACCGGGCGATCGATCGCGGGCGATTGGCCGGTATTCAGTGGACGTGTGGCGATGCGGAACGGTTGCCGTTCGCGGATGCGACGTTCGACGCCTATACCATCGCCTTTGGCTTGAGGAACGTGACCGAGATCGACCGCGCCCTCGGCGAGGCGCGGCGCGTGCTCAAGCCCGGCGGGCGGTTTGGCTGTCTTGAATTCAGCAAAGTCACGGTCCCCGGGCTCGATCAAATCTACGATCTGTACTCATTCCAGGTTCTGCCGCGCCTCGGACAGGTCGTGGCGGGCGACGGTGATGCCTATCGCTATCTCGCGGAGAGCATCCGCCGCTTTCCGGCTCAGGACGATCTTGTCCGGCGCATGACATCGGCCGGGCTCGGCCGCTGTGGTTACCGCAATATCGCCGGCGGCATTGTCGCGCTCCATACCGGCTGGCGTGTTTAGATGATTCGCCCCGTTCATCACATTGGCCGTGGCCTCGCCATTGTCGCGGCACTGGCCCGCGCCGACGCGCTGTTCGCACTGAAGCAACATCCGCAGACGGCGATCCTGGTGCGTCTCTTGAGCGCGCTGTTCCCACCGCGGCGAGATTTTGCCCAGCTTCGACCGGGTCAGCGATTGGCGCAGGCGCTCACCGGGCTGGGTCCGGTCTTCATCAAGTTGGGCCAGGCATTGTCGACCCGGGCCGATTTGCTCGGCGATGACGTCGCGGCCGACCTGACCTTGCTGCAGGACCGGCTGCCGCCGTTCCCGTTTGCCGAGGCCAAGGCCCTGATCGAGGCCGACCTCGGCAAGCCCCTCAATCAGGTGTTTCAATCCTTTGAGCCGGCCCCGGTTGCGGCCGCGTCGATTGCCCAGGTCCATTTCGCCGTCGACGGCGATGGTCGCGAAGTGGCGGTCAAAGTGTTGCGCCCCGGCATTCGCGACATCTTCGCCCGTGAGATCGGCTTTCTTGCCTGGCTGGCGGCGTTGGCCGAACGAGTCGCGCCTCAGTACGCGCGCCTCAAGCCGCGGGCGGTGATCGCGACCTTTGCCGAAACCGCGCGAATCGAAATGGACCTCCGTTTCGAGGCTGCGGCCGCCCAGGAACTCGCCGAAAATTTCGCCGGCGTTGCCCAATTCAAGGTGCCGGCGGTCGACTGGCAGCGGACGGGGCCGAATGTCCTCACGCTCGAACGCGTCGCCGGCCTTCGAGTCGATGATCGCGCCGGCATCGCGGCGAGCGGACTCGAACCTCACGCCGTCGTCAGAAACGCCGCCGAGATCTTCTTTCGGATGGTGTTCCGGCATGGCTTTTTCCACGCCGATATGCATCCCGGGAATCTGTTTGTCGCCGCCGCCGACAACAAGCCCGAAGGCGTCATCATTGCGATGGATTTCGGCATTATGGGCCGAATCGACGATGCCACCCGCAAGACGCTGGGTGAAATGCTGCTCGGCTTCCTGACCCGCGACTACAAGAAGGTTGCCGACGTGCACATGGCCGCCGGTTTCGTGCCGGCACACAAATCGGCTGATGCCTTTGCCCAGGCGTGCCGTTCGATCGCCGAGCCGATCCTCGGCAAGCCGATCGCCGAAATTTCCGTCGCGCGGTTACTTGGCCAGCTGTTCGAAATCACCGAAGCCTTCGACATGCAGGTCCAGCCCCAATTGCTGCTGCTGCAGAAAAGCATGCTGGTGACCGAGGGCGTCGGCCGGGGCTTGGCGCCCGAGGTCAATATGTGGGATCTGGCGCGTCCTTTGGTCGAGGATTGGATGCGCGAGCGGTTGGGCGTCGAAGGCCGGATCGGCGATGCCGCATCGACGCTGGCGCGGATTCCCAAGCTTGTTGACAGAATCGATCGCGCCGCCGCCGATTTTGAGCGGCATGGTCTCAGGCTGCATCCGGATACCGCCGATATCCTGCGCGGCCGGCCAACGGGTGGCGTTTGGTCGTCCTGGCTGCCGTGGACGGTGGCGGCACTGGCCGTCATGGCATGGATTGCCGCCTAAGCGCTAGAATACGCTCGTGCTCGACAACAAACGCATTCTGCTGATCGTCGCCGGCGGCATCGCCGCCGTGAAAGCGCCCGACCTGATCCGTCGCTTGCGGGAGCGGGGCGCCAAGGTGCGCTGCATCCTGACCAGGGCCGGCGCCCAATTCACCACGCCCATGGCGCTCGGGGCTTTGTCGGGCGACGCGGTGTACCAGGAGCTGTTTTCGCTCAAGGATGAGAGCGAAATGGGTCATATCCGATTGTCGCGCGAGGCCGATCTGATCGTCGTTGCCCCTGCAACCGCCGACATCATGACGAAGATGGCAACCGGCATTGCGGACGATCTCGCCACGACCACTCTGCTCGCCGCCGACAAGCCCATCCTGATTGCCCCCTCGATGAACGTGATGATGTGGACGCACCCGGCGACCCAGGCCAACCTCGCCACCCTCAAGGCCCGTGAGGTTCGCGTCATCGGCCCGGGCGCCGGTGATCTCGCTTGCGGCGAGGTGGGCGATGGTCGGATAGCCGAAGTGTCCGAGATCGTCGCGGCGATCAGTCGCTATTTCCAGGGCGAGGTCGACCAGGGCCCGCTTGCGCGTTACCGCGCCCTGGTCACCAGCGGCCCGACCCATGAGCCCATCGATGGCGTGCGCTACATCGCCAATCGCTCGTCGGGCAAGCAGGGCCATGCCATCGCCGCGGCCTTGTCGGCTCTCGGCGCCGATGTCGTGCTGGTGAGTGGCCCGACCCAACTGCCCGATCCGGATGGGGTCAAGGTGGTTCACATCGAGACCGCAGCGCAGATGCTAAAGGCCTGCAAGGAGGCGCTACCCCGCGACATCGCCGTGTGCGCGGCGGCCGTCGGCGACTGGCACGTCGCCGGCGCCGGCAAGAAAAAGCTCAAACGCGACCGGGGCCCGCCCGCCCTGCAGCTCGCATCCAACCCCGATATTCTTGCGACCCTGGCCAAGGCAGGCGGCGGACGGCCCGGACTTGTCGTCGGCTTTGCGGCCGAGACCGAGGATGTCATCACCAACGGAAAAGCGAAGCGCGACGCCAAGGGGTGCGATTGGATTATCGCCAACGACGTTTCCGCCGGGTCGGGCACCTTCGGCGGGGACAACAATACCGTTCACCTGATTACACGCGAGGGCGTCGAGGATTGGCCGACGCTCAAGAAGTCCGCCGTCGCCGAGCGCCTTGCCGAACGCATTGCCGCCTACGTTTCCCGCCATTTGTGAACCGCACCATGCCGTCAGCCATCACCATTGCGTTCAAGCGTCTCCCCGGCGGCGAAGGATTGCCGCTGCCGCGATGTCAAAGCGAGCTCGCCGCCGGCATGGATCTCTACGCCGCGGTCGCTACCGATCTAATCCTTGCCCCCGGCGCGCGTGCGATCGTGCCCACAGGTTTCGCCATGGCGCTGCCGGCTGGATACGAGGCGCAAGTTCGCTCGCGCTCGGGGCTCGCTGCAAAAAACGGTGTCGTCGTGCTGAATGCGCCGGGAACCATCGATGCCGATTATCGCGGCGAAGTCGGCGTGATCCTGGTCAATCACGGCGAGGCGCCGTTCACCATCAAGCGCGGCGAACGCATTGCCCAGATGGTGATCGCGGCCGTGATTCAAGGCGCGTTCACCGAGGCGGCTGAACTGCCAACCACGGCCCGCGGCGCCGGCGGTTTCGGGTCGACCGGACGGCAGCCCTGATGAGCATTAGCGACGCCCAAGCGCTGCGCTATGCCCGGCATCTCAATCTGTCGGACGTGGGGCCTTCCGGCCAGGAAAAGCTGTTGAAGGCGCGCGTGCTGGTCGTCGGCGCCGGCGGACTTGGTTCGCCCGTGATCCTCTATCTCGCCGCCGCCGGTGTTGGCACCATCGGCGTCGTCGACGATGACGAAGTCGATCTTTCCAACCTGCAGCGTCAGGTCATTCACACCACCGCGCGCGTTGGAACGCCAAAGGCCGACAGCGCCAAGGTCGCGGTCGGCGCGCTCAATCCCGACGTCAATCTTCGTGTGCACCGCGAGCGGCTCAAGTTCGACAACATCGCCACGCTGATCGCGGACTACGACATCGTCGCTGACGGCAGCGACAACTTCGACACGCGATTTCTGGTCAACGATGCCTGTTTTTTTGCCAGGAAGACCTTGGTCTCTGCCGCAGTCCTCCGATTCGATGGCCAGCTCTCAACCTATAAACCGCACGCGGGCGGGCCCTGTTACCGCTGCGTCTTTGGCGAAGCGCCCCCGGACGATGTGTGGACCTGCTCGCAGGTCGGCATCCTCGGCGCTGTCGCCGGCGTCATGGGAACGCTGCAAGCAACTGAAGTCTTGAAGGAAATTCTGGTTCTTGGCGAAAGCATGGCGGGACGTTTGTTGATTCACGACGCGCTGTCGGCCACGTCACGCCTCGTCAAGATCAACCGCGATCCCGGCTGCGCCTTGTGCGGCGATGCGCCCACCATCCGCGATCTCTCGATCCATGCCGCGTCGAATGGCGGCGTTTGCTCGGTGTAGTCAGCGCAGCCGCCGCTGATCGAAGCTGAAAGCAATCTTCTCGGCGATCCGGATCGTGCCCGCGGCCGGATGATGATGATTGATGATCGCGTTCATGTCGGGGCAATCGGCGAAGCCCATCACCGCGGATGGCACGAGGATCACGGTCGGCCCGTCAGGCGCAAGGAGGCGGTCGCCGCGGCGGCGGGTCATCGTCACGTTCTTGCGCCAGTCCGCGGCGAGATCGGCGATGGCGACGCTTAGAGTTGGCGCGATGCTTGGCACCTCGTAGCGAATCATCATGAGGCCCTCGGGGAGCAAGTCGGCGGAGCCGATCTGAACCAACCGCTCAAGCGCGCAGAGAGATGGCGAGCTCGCGGCGTAGGTGACGGCGCGGCCGACCGAGTTCCAGCGTCCTGCATGGCGGAGCCCGTAACCGCCATCGAGCCGGTCGGCGTCACGCCGGAGCGATAGCCGCCATAAGGTCGTCACGGCATCGTCACACCGCAGCGCCCCAGCGAATACCAGCGATCAAGTCTTCGACGATGCGCCCGCCGGCCTCGGTGCGCGCCAGCGACATCGGCGCGGCGCCGCCGAGCAAGCCGAGCGGCGCGTGCAGCCAACGATCGGCCTTGTCCGCCGCGCCAAAGGCGTCCTCGGCCAAGGTCTTGAGACGAAGCAGCCGGAGAAGCCCATCGGATTCGCTTGCCGTCAGCGGCAGGTGCCGCGCGCGACGATGGCGCCGCGTGCGCCCCGGCACGACCAGATCAAGATCGTCCTGCGTCAGGCCGGCGTCTTCGGCATGTGACAGGGCCGCGACCGGGAATCCCCGGCTCACCGCCGCAGCGAGATCCTGTTCGCTGCGCACCGCACGGCCCAGCACCGCTAGGCCGCCGAGCCTGGCAATCACCGTCGGTAATGTCGCGTGCGGGTCATCGCCAAAAGACACCGCAGCCTCGGCCATTCCTTGGTGGTCGGACTTATGTGCGCCCATGTGATGCATCCGCAATTGGCATATTTGCCGTCAATATGAGGCAAATTTGCCACGACCAGGCAAGCCTTGCAACGGTCAACGGCCTCTGGCTAACGATATGAAATAAAAAGATAATTTCTACAGAGTGCCAATCCTGGCGGCTTCCCGAAACACCGGCCGAGGCGTATATCGCTGCAATGAACGACTCCGCGCTCATCACGGTCGCCGCCGAACAGCGGCGCAATCTGGTTGGTCTCGACCGCAACGAGCTGAAGGAAGCGCTGGTCGCGATCGGTGAGAAGCCGTTCCGCGCCAAGCAGCTCTGGCATTGGATCTATCACCGCGGCGCGACCTCCTTTGGCGCCATGACCGATCTCGGCAAAGAACTGCGCGTAAAGCTTGAAGAGCAGTTCGTGATCGCCCGGCCGGCCATCGCCCGCCAACAGACCTCGACCGACGGCACACGGAAGTGGCTGTTCCACTTCGCCGACGGTCAAAAGGCCGAGACCGTTTTTATTCCGGAAGAAGATCGCGGCGCGGTCTGCATCTCAAGCCAGGTTGGCTGCACCCTGACCTGCCGTTTCTGCCACACCGGTACGCAACGCCTGGTGCGCAATCTCAAGGCGCCCGAAATCGTCGGCCAGTTCATGGCGGCGCGCGATTCCTATGGCGAGTGGCCAACGCCCCTCGACGAAAGGCGGATGCTCTCGAACATCGTCATGATGGGCATGGGCGAACCGCTTTATAATTTCGACGAGGTCGCCAAGGCCCTGAAGATCATCATGGCCGAGGACGGCATTGCGCTCGGCAAGCGGCGCATCACGTTGTCGACCGCCGGCGTCGTTCCCGAAATCGAGCGTTGCGGCCGCGAGCTCGGCGTCAACCTCGCCATTTCGCTTCATGCGCCCGACGACGACACCCGCTCGGCGATCATGCCCATCAACAAGAAGTACCCCCTCAAGGACTTGATGGCGGCGGTCCGCAATTATCCAGGGCTGACCAACGCCCGACGCGTGACGTTCGAGTACGTGATGCTAAAGGGCGTCAACGATTCCCTCGCCCACGCCCGGGCGCTGACGAAACTGGTCGCCGGCATTCCGTGTAAATTCAACCTCATCCCCTTCAACCCCTGGCCGGGCGCGACCTACGAATGCCCGGACGATGCGACCGTTCAGGCCTTTGCCGATCTGTTGGCTACGGCCGGGTTCACCGCCCCGATTCGCACCCCGCGCGGCCGCGACATTCTCGCCGCTTGCGGCCAACTCCGGACCGACTCCGAGCGTCGCTCGGCAAAGGAGCAGCGCCTCCGCGACGCCGAAGAACGCACGCGGGCACAAGCGACGAGGGCGGAGAAAGAGCACGCCGATACATAGCCGTGGCAGCATCCGTCGGCGTCATCGTCCTGGTCTGTGCCTTGAGCGGCTTCGGCGTTCATCGCCTCGTGCTGTCGCGCCGCCTGGACAATGTCGCCCGCTTGCGCGCCGCGGCCGATGAGGCGCTGTGGCGGCGCCACAATGTGATCGGCGACATGATCCCGTGGGCCGCCAACGAAGGCGACCCGGCGACCGAAGCGCTCTTCACGTCGGTGGTCGCGGCCCGGGACGCCGTGATGGCCTGCCGGGCGGACCGGGCGTCACGGCTTGCCGCCGAAGATCGGCTCCAGACGGCGCTCAATGCCTTTTATCTCGCCGCCTACCGCGACGAGGGACTGCTCTCCGTTCATGAGTGGGTTGTCGCCGCCGCCCACGCCCTGAGAGCCGACGTTGGCGCCGCCGAGGCGGTGAAGGCTCACGATACGGCCGCCAACCAATTCCTCGTACGCAGACCGAGCTGGCTGTTGGCGCTCTATCGCCTGGACCCGCCAAAGCCCTTTCGATTGACCGTCCGTTACCTTCATCCCAGTCCCGTCGACCAGCCGCTGGCGTGATTCGCGCGCACTTGCAGCTGCAGCGCTCGCACCTATACTGCGCGCCCTTTCAGACCTTTTGCCGAGGCACCTTCCATGGCCGGCCAGAAAAAAGCGCCGAAAAAAGTCGTCCTCGCCTATTCGGGCGGGCTCGATACCTCGATCATCCTGCGCTGGCTGCAGGTCGAGAAGCAGTGCGAGGTTGTCACCTTCACCGCCGACATCGGCCAGGGCGAGGAGCTTGAGCCCGCGCGCAAGAAGGCGGAATTGCTTGGGATCAGGCAAATCTACATCGAAGACCTGAAAGAAGAGTTCGTTCGCGATTTCGTCTTCCCGATGTTTCGCGCCAATGCGCTGTACGAGGGGCTCTATCTGCTCGGCACATCGATCGCGCGACCGCTGATTGGCAAACGCCTGGTCGAGATCGCCATCGAGACCGGCGCCGACGCCGTGTCGCACGGCGCGACCGGCAAGGGCAACGACCAGGTTCGCTTCGAGCTGACCGCTTATGCTTTGAAGCCCGATATCAAGATCATCGCCCCGTGGCGCGAGTGGAGTTTGACCTCGCGGACCAAACTGATCGAATACGCCGAGCAGCACCAGATTCCGATCCCGACCGGCAAGCGTGGCGACGCGCCGTATTCGATGGACGCCAACCTGCTGCACATTTCCTACGAGGGCAAAGCGCTCGAAGATCCGTGGATCGAACCCGATCAAGAGATGTTTCGCCTGACGGTGTCGCCCGAGAAAGCGCCCGATCAGCCGGAATACATCGAGGTCGAATTCGCCAAGGGCGATGCGGTGGCGGTCAATGGCCGGAAGCTTTCGCCCGCCGCGTTGCTGGCCGAGCTCAATCGGCTGGGCGGCAAGCACGGCGTCGGCCGGCTCGATCTGGTCGAGAATCGCTATGTCGGCATGAAAAGCCGCGGCGCCTACGAAACGCCGGGCGGCACGATTCTCTGGCAGGCTCATCGCGGCATCGAGTCGATCACGCTCGATCGAGAGGCCATGCATCTCAAAGACGAGCTGATGCCGCGCTACGCCAAGTTGATCTACACGGGCTATTGGTTCGCGCCCGAGCGGTTGATGCTGCAGGCGCTGATCGACAAGAGCCAGGAGCGGGTCAACGGCGTGGTCCGGCTCAAGCTCTACAAGGGCAATTGCAATGTGGTTGGCCGCAAGTCGCCGAATTCGCTCTATCGAATGGACTATGTCACGTTCGAGGAGGATGCGGTCTACGACCAGCACGACGCCGAGGGGTTCATCAAGTTGAATGCGCTGCGGCTTCGCCTTGGCAAGATGGCTGGCGGCTGAGGCACGTTCAATGCACGCGGCCGTCATCTTCGACTGCGACGGCGTGCTCGTGAACAGCGAAGAAATCTATCGCCGGATCGAAACCGAGCGCCTGACCGCCATTGGTCTCCGTTACGATCCAGACGATTATGCCGAGCGTTTTCTCGGCGTGACGATCGATGCCTATGCCAGCGGTCTTGATTCCGATTTTCGTCGACAATATGGCCGGCCCCTGCCCGAGGGCTTTATCGACCATCTCCTGGCCGTCACGCTTGAGGCCGTGAAGCGCGAGCTTGCGGCTCATGACGGCGCTCTCGACATCGTTCGCGCGATTGGCGCGGCCAAGGCGGTCGCGTCGTCGTCGGGCCAGATCCGGCTCGAAACCAAGTTGCGGCAAGTCGGCTTGTTCGATCACTTCGCACCGCACGTTTACTCGGCAGACGCGGTCAGGCACGGCAAGCCTGCACCCGACTTGTTCTTGCACGCCGCGGCTTCGCTTGATGTCGCGCCCGCCGACTGCGTCGTGATCGAGGACAGCGTCAATGGCGTGAAGGCCGGCGTTGCCGCCGGAATGCGCGTCGTTGGCTACGTCGGTGGACGGCATTGCTCGCCGCGGCAGGCCGCTAGGCTACGGGCCGCAGGCGCGCGCGAGGTCATCGACCACTTCGATCAATTGTTGGATACTGTCCGCGCTCTCACCCGGGATCACCCATGACCGACTTGATAGCGACATCGATCGACGCGGCTGTTCTGACGCTGCGGTTTAACCGCCCCGACAAGAAAAACGCCATCACCGGCGCCATGTATGCCGCCCTGGCCGAGGCGTTGCGCGCCGCCGACTCGAATCCGGCCGTGCGGGTCGCCGTCATCACCGGGGCGGGCGATGCCTTCACCGCCGGCAACGACCTCAAGGACTTTGCCGAGGATCCTCCCAAGACGGCGGATGCGCCGGTGTTCCGGTTCATGGATGCGATGGCGTCGTTTTCGAAGCCGGTGATCGCCGCCGTCAACGGCGTCGCGGTCGGGATCGGCACGACATTGTTGCTGCACGCCGATGCAGCCTACGCCGTGCCGTCGGCCAAGTTTTCGCTGCCGTTCGTCAATCTGGCGCTGGTCCCCGAATTCGCCTCGAGCCAGCTGCTTGCGCGCTTTGTCGGCCTGCGCAAGGCCCAGGACCTACTCATGACGGGGAGCGCCTTCGACGCCGAGACGGCGCTCAAGCTCGGGTTGCTCAATGCCGTCGTACCGGCGGATCAGCTGGCCGCGACGGTGTCCACCATGGCCCTTGCGCTCGCCGCCAAGCCGCCGGCGGCGCTTCGCGCCACCAAGGCGTTGATCAGGGGCGATCTCGCCGCCATCAAAGCCACGATCGGGGCCGAAGCGCAGGTCTTCGGCGAACGCCTGCGGTCGCCCGAACTGCAAGAAGCGGTCTCGGCATTCTTCTCCAAGCGGCCGCCAGACTTCAGCAAATTCAACTGAAATTAGGGTCGTACCCTGATTACCACACTTAGCCGCCTTTGGTGGCGCCGCGGTTTGTTTGCATGCGGCGCGTGGTGGCCTGGGCGGCTTCGGCGTCGCGTTGCCACTCTTCCGCGGTCTTGTAAACGCGCGTTCCGCCGACCCGCGTTCCGGTCTCGGTGATGCGTTTGCAGATTTTTTCGTCTTTCTTGGGCGCAGCGGGCACGTTTTCGGCCCGCGCAGTCGCGGCGGAAAGAACGAGCAGGCAGGCGAGCATACGGAGCATCGAGGTCTCCTACTTCGGTGGCAGTCGCGTCGGGATCGCGACGTCCTTTATACCACGCTGCGCGGCGGCTGCTTTCAAGGTATTCACCATCAGGCAGGCGATGGTCATCGGACCGACGCCGCCCGGCACGGGCGTGATCGCGCCCGCGACGTGTGACGCGGTTGCGTAATCGACATCCCCCACCAGCCGGCTCTTGCCGTCGGGATTCGGCATGCGGTTGATGCCGACATCGATCACGATGGCGCCCGGCTTCACCCAGTCGCCCTTGATCATCTCGGCTTTGCCGACGGCCGCGACCAGGATGTCGGCCGACCGGCAGACGCCGGCGAGATCCTGCGTGCGCGAATGCGCCATGGTGACGGTGCAGTTCTCGTTGAGCAGCAACAGCGCCACCGGCTTGCCGACCAAGATGGACCGCCCGACCACAACCGCGTGCTTGCCGGAAAGATCGCCGGCGGCATCCTTCGCCAGCATGGCACAGCCGGTTGGCGTGCAGGCCACCAGCGCATCGCCGCCGGCCAGCAGGCGTCCCGCGCTTTCAGGATGAAGGCCATCGACGTCCTTCGCCGGCGATATGGCATTGATCACCGGGAACTGATCGAGATGTTTGGGCAATGGCAGCTGAACGAGAATGCCGTTCACGCCCGGATCGGCGTTGAGTCTTGCGACCAGCGCCAGCAGATCGGCCTGCGAGGTCGTCGCCGGCACGTCGTGCTGGAACGAATTCATGCCCAACTCGTGGGCGGTCTTCTGCTTGCTCTTGACGTAGACCTGGCTCGCCGGGTCCTCGCCCACCAGCACGGTGGCGAGCCCCGGCGTCACGCCATGGCGCGACTTCATGTCGGCGACGGCCGCCGCGATAGCGCCCTTGAGCCGGCCGGACGCCTCCTTGCCGTCGATCACCCGCGCGGTCACGACTTTGCTCCGTTGGCGCGCCAACGCTCGGCGACACAGGCGAGCAACGCCGGATTGCCGGCGACGCGCACCTTCTTGTGCCGGTCGGTCGCGCCCGCAATCACCGAGACCGCGCTCTTGGCGAGACCAAACGCATCAGCCAGCAGCTCACAGACCGCTTCATTGGCTTGACCGCGATCAGGCGGAGCCGACACCGCCACCTTCAACGCCTGCCCATCGGGCAGATCCATCGGTCCCAGAACCTGGCTGCGCGAGGCCTTGGGGCTGACGCGAAGCGCCAAGATCAGACCGGAACAGTCAGCGCGGAAAAAGGCGGCGGGCACGTGGACGTTGGACCTTAATGTCAGCCGCTCATCAGCGAGTTGGCGAACAGGCCGAGATAGCGCTGCACCAGATAGATCGCGAGCAACAGGACAATCGGCGAGAGATCGACATTGCCGAAGGTCGGGATATAGCGGCGAATGAATCGAAACGCCGGCTCGACCATTTGATTGATCGTGCTGCCGATCAT
>Ga0194132_10003145_pt1 | contig 29832 bp, 20 predicted proteins | sample TA2KigOf80mmetaG_FD_148612 | JGI IMG/M metagenome (GOLD analysis project Ga0194132, IMG submission 148612) | Freshwater microbial communities from Lake Tanganyika, Tanzania - TA2015054 Kigoma Offshore 80m | ecosystem: Environmental > Aquatic > Freshwater > Lake | place: Tanzania: Lake...
TGCTGCATCCGCAGTTCGATCAACTCCTCACGCGTGCCCTCCTCCATGGCGGCCGGACTGTGGTGGGGGGCACGGCTCCGCTCTTGCAGGCCATCCCAGCCCTCCACACGGAACCGGTCCACCAGCGTATACCCGGTCTGCCTCGATATCCCGTGTTTCCGGCACAATTCTGAAAATGACAGGTCGTTTGCCTGCCAATCTTCGATAAACTCGACCTTGCTGTCCATGCGGCTCACCTCTCGCCAGGGCATCCCCCAGCTTAACCGCTGTCCCCCGGTTACCCTTCGTTTGTGTCAACCGCCCACCGGCACACTTGTCAAGGATGTCTCCGGTTCGCACAACCACGACCAATGCCCGTTGAACCCCGGAAGCGGAAACTGGTTCCAGCGCAGTCCTTAGTGGTTCGGGGTAGAGGCTGGTAATGCCAAAAGCTTCCTCGGCGTTGTGCAATGCGAAAGCAAAGGCCGCAATCCAAAACAGCCGGTGCACTCTAAACTCGCCGTTCGGCACCCTCCATCTCCTCCAACACCGCCAGCATCCGGCCCGCCCTTTGCCCTTCCCCGCCAAACCGGAACGCCAGGTAGTCCCCCGTAAACCGCTGGACCGCTGCCTTGTCCCCCTCCGGAACACACCGCGCGAACTCGTCCGCCGTCATCCACGCCGGCTTGACCACGCCTCTGCGCTCCAGGATCTCGAGCATCCGCTGATACAGAATCGCAGCGTCGGACGCGCTCCCCTGGCCCTGGCGCAGCTTGTCCGTCTCGGCCTTGCGGCGCCGGTGGCGCCAGAGGATGCGCGCGGCCCATGCAAGTCCCGCCGCGAACGCCAGCACACCCACCGCACCCGCCGCCGAACGTCCATCCACACCGGACCACGGCGCCCGGCCGCGTGGCCAAGTCAAGTTCCACCCACTGCCCCGCCCGACCAACCGCCCGATCCGCTCAACGATGGAGAGTTGGTGCTGCATGTCGTAGTTCACCACCCACTCCTGCCAGAACACGTCCGCGGCATCGAGATACAACGACAGCCGCGACCAGGAAAGCAGGCTCGCCGCGTTGGGATCCGGCGGCGTCGGATCAAACGCCAGCCAGCCGAATCCATCAAAGAACACTTCCACCCAGCTATGCGCGTCCGACGACCGGATCAGATACCAGCCCGACACCGGATTATAGGTCCCGCCCAGGAAGCCCGTGGCGATCCGCGCCGGGATCCCGAGACTGCGCAGCATCACGGCCATCGCCGATGCGAAGTACTCGCAATGGCCGCTCTTGCTCTCGAACAGAAACCGCGCCAGAGGATCCTCCGGCTCGGCGGAAAGCGGCTCAATCGAGTAGCCGTAAGTGTTCCGCAGATACTCCTCGATCGCGCGCGCCTTCCCGTATCGCGACATCCCCTGACCCGCGATTAGCGCCGCCAAGTCCCGCACCCGTGGATCGACCAACTCCGGCAACTCCGTGTAGCGTTCCCGTTCGGCAAGCGTCAACGCCAGTCCCGGACGGCGCACCGGCCGCCGCTCGTCGGGTAGAAACGCGCGGAACACCTGATACCTCAGCCCGCGCGCCAGCCCGCGCGGCAGCTCGTATCCACCCACCGGCGTGCGAATGACGGTTCGCGCCGGGATCCCAAGCGCTTCGGGAAGGCCCGCGAAAAATAGCACGTCGCTGGTCACGCTCTTCAACTGGACTTCATAACTGATCCGCTCGCCAGGAATCCAAAGCTGCTCGGGCGGCGCCGGCTGCAAGTTCCCCTGGTCGACCATCAGGCGCTCGCCCTGTTCAGGCGGATTAAACCAGCGCTTACCATCAAACCGGGACAAAGCCGAACCACGCCACTTCAATCCCTCGCGGCGCGACGCACCATCGAAGCGGACATGCATGACCGGAGCCGCCATCATCCGGATCCTCCCGATCTGCCCCAACCGGATCTCGTCAGAGAATCCAGGCAGGCGCACACCGGCCCGCGAGAGAGTGTTGAGCGCCGCCGTCGCCGTCCGCGGCAGCACAATGAAGAAACCCATGCCGATCGCGAGGATCGCCGCCATCACGCCGGCGGTCAGCAGCGTCAGCCTGCGGCCCGTGCCCGCCACCGGAGTCCGCGCGAGCTGCGGCGTTGACTCCAGGCTCGACCGGATCTCGCCGCTCAACTGAGCCGCCAGGCCGAATCCCGCGAACAGGAGAAAGAGCACCAGCAGCGCCAGGCTCACCGACAAAACGCTGGCCGCAATCAACTGCATCAGTGCCACCAGCTTCAATAACAGAAAGTCCCGGCGGTTCCTGGCGCGGATGATCATGGCCGCGGCGAGGAATGCCACCAGCCGCAGCGTGGCTTCAAGGAAGTCGCGCGAAATCTGCGAATAGTCGAGCGCCCAGAATCCGATCAGCAGGATGGCGAGCGCGTTGAACAAGGCGTCGGGAAGGGTCCAGCGCACCAGCCCGGCCAGCCGCGCCGCCCGCAACAGGATGGCCGCGGCCACAGCCAGCAACGGCAGCTCCACGAATCCGGAGAGCGCAACGGCTACCGAGCTCGACGCGAGCATCCCCAGCAGGGACCATTCGAAATAGCGCGCCGGTCCGGGCATACTACCAGGTCCAATAACTGAGGCTGGTGAAGCTCTGGATCACCACGCCTCGTCCGGTTACGGCGGGATGAGCCCAGACTTGCGACGCCGCCACCTGGTACTTCGCCATTTCCCGAGGCGCCGGAGTTCCGGACCGGTACACGGCGAGTTGGCCGGAATCGGACAGGGCAAGCAGGTGCTGTCCCGCGGCCACCAGCGCGGCGTTCTCACCGCCGCGGCCTTCCGCGCCCCACACGAGCTTTCCCGCCGCCGGATCCATGACCACGATCTGGCCCTTCTTCTTGGATGAGAAGCCATAGAGCTTGCCTTCGAACAGAACGGGCGAACTCATGTAGAACGTGACCTCAGGATTCTCCCATGCCGGCTTCACCGTCCACTTGCCCGCTTCCGGGCGCGGCTCAACGGCGAACGTTCCGCGGCGGACACCCGAAAAGATGATCCGGTTGCCGTCGCGCACCGGAGTCACAATATTCTCGATCCACTCGTCGGGGAAAGGCTCGCTCCACAGCAGTGTGCCATCGGCCGGATTCACGGAAATCGCCCGTTTGGAGGTCAGCGTGATGATCTGGCGCACGCCGTGGAGTTCCACCGCCACGGGCGAGGCGTAACCTGGAGCGTCGTACTGGTGGCGCCAGCGGATGGCGCCGGATGCCGGATCGATGCCGGCGAGCCCGGCCTCGAACTCGTCGCCCAGGTGGACAATCAACAGTCCGCTCTCGATCAAGGGTGACGCCGCCGCGCCGCAGAAGTTGTTGCCCTTGGTGTTTACGGGGTAGGGGCGGGACGCCCAGACCGGCTTTCCAGTGCGGGCATCAACCGCCGTCACGACACCCGAGGATCCCACCGTGAACACGCGGCCCTGGTGCACAAGCGGTGTGGCGAACGGCCCCGGTCCCATCTTCGTGGCGTACTGGTTCATCGCGAAGGGCGCAACGTAGGCGTGCTTCCACAAGCTCTTGCCAGACTCGACATCGTAGGCGGCAATCTCCTCACGCTCATCCGCGGCCCGGCGAAACGAGAATACGGATCCGCCCGAAATCACCGGCGAGGAGTATCCACCGCCCCCCGGCGCTTCCCATTGCTTTCGAAGCGCACGTGGCCATGCTGGGGGGCCATCAGCCCATCCATCACGGTTCGCTCCGCGCCATTGAAACCAGTCAGAGGCCGGCGCCGCGGCAAGAATGCACAATCCAACGGCGATGCGAATCACGATAGTACGAGTGTAGCGCTGCTACACTGAGGATTGATGAGTGACGGCCCCGTACCGCAGGTCTTTCTCGGGGGCTCCTGCGGGTCCACAACGTGGCGCCGCGACGTCGCCATCCCGATCCTCCGTCAAGCCGGAGTCACCTACTACGACCCCCAACTGCCGCCCGGCACATGGACCGAAGCCGACGAGGTCCGCGACGTTCAGGCCAAGGCCGCGGCCCGCGTGCTGCTGTTTGTCGTATCGGGCGAAACGCGGGCGGTCGCCAGCCTATGTGAAGTCGCCTACCTGATCGGACAGGGCCGGCCACTGGCGCTCGCCGTCGAGTGGATCCCGGAGCCGGCAACGTGGCTGTCCGCGTTCGAGCGTGAGGACTTGAATCGCGGACGCATGTTCGCACGCACCATGGCCGAGCGTCATCAGGTGCCCGTGTTCACCGGCGCAGCCGAAGCAGCACGCCACGCCGTCACGCTTGTCCGCGCGTTGACGGATCCCCTCACGCTTGAAGTCGTGCTGGCGCTCTTGAGCGAGGTCGAGTTCCCCGGAGTCCGCTTTACGGCCGAGCCCGCGCTCGACGGATTCTTCGTCCGCGTGCTCGGCCCGGACAAGATGGAGGGGCGGAACTGGTGGATTCCCGCCACCATCTCCCGCAGCGATCTCATCCGCACCGCCTTCAAAGCCGCCATCACTTGGACAGAACACGAAGCGCGGGAAATGTTCCGGTTCCGCGGCGACACTGTCTTTGGACCGCACATCGATGTCGAACGCCTCCGCGGGGCTATTCGAGACTGACGCTCCGGCGGGGATCGCCGCCGAGATCCTGGCCGCGGCCGAAGAGTTCTTCGCCCTGCCGGCGGAGGAAAAGGACCAGGTCCATATCCGGCGCTCGCCGCATTTCCGCGGATACTCGGTGATGCACAACGAGCGGGATTGGCGTGAGCAGATCCACTTCGCGCGGGAGACCGCGCCCGGAACCGGCGGCGGATACGCCCAGCTCGCCGGACCCAACCTATGGCCCGCCGCGCCCGGATCGCGTTGGCGCGAGCTGGTCCTCGACTACCTGCACCAGACTGCCTTGGCCGGCCAACGCCTGTTGCGCGACCTCGGGCTACCCGATCCCCCGGAACCTTACCTCCTGCTCAAGATGATCTGCTACCATCCGCAGCCATCCAGCGGAGATCCACGCAGCGGCGTCGCACCCCATTGCGACTGGAGCTGGCTGACCCTCCTGCTTCAGGACGCCACCGGCGGACTCGAAGCACTCGACCGAGAGTGGATCCCGGTGGATCCACGGCCGGGCAAGCTGTCCGTAAACCTGGGCGAGATCGCTGAGATCGCCACCGACGCCCGCCTTCGAGCCGTGCCGCACCGGGTCTTGAATCCGTCCCGGCAACGGCAGCGGATCTCGATCCCCGTGTTTCTCTGCCCGCCGCTCGACGGGTACGTGCCGGCCAACGCGCGGCCGCTCGCGGTTTCGGAAGGCCATGTCCACCGGGTCCGGAATCCGGCGCTTCCGCAGGGTCCGTTCCACTTTGGCGCAAGCGAGTGGCGCCGCAAGGGCGAAGGCCAGTGGTGCTGGCGCGGCGAGTGTCTGCGATGATGGAGGGGATCCATGGAGAACGCTGAGTACGCCCGCCTGCTTTCGGAAACCGCTGACCTGATGGAGATCGCCGCCGAGGACGGGTTCAGGATCCGCAGCTACCGCAACGCCGCTTCCGCGATCGAAGGCTACCCCGAGCGCGTTCACGATATCCTCGCCAATCCGGAGCGGCAGGTGACCGAGATCCCCGGTGTTGGCAAGGGATTAGCGTTTGTCCTTCACGAAATCCGTGAGCGCGGGTCGTTTGAGCGCCGGGACGAGATGCTGGCCCGCTATCCGCCGACGGCGCTTGAAATGCTCAAGATCCAGGGACTGGGTCCGAAGAGCATCGCCGCAATCATCGAGCACTACCGGGTGTCGACGATCGACGGACTGGAGCGCTTGTGCCGGGAACAGAAGCTCCGCGAGTTGCCCCGGATGGGGGCAAAGCTCGAAGAAAAAGTACTGCGTTCGATCGCCAGCTACCGCCAAAGCGCCGGGCGGTTTCTGTTGTCCTTTACATCGGAAGTAGCCGTCGAGATTTCGGAGTACCTGGCCGCGCTTCCCGGAGTCGAACGGGTTGAGCCGGCCGGGAGTGTCCGGCGCGGAAAGGAGACTGCTGGCGATCTCGATCTCCTTGTACTTGCTTCAGATCCGCAGCCTGTCCTCGACCATTTTGTGAAATTTCCACGGATCTCCGAGATCCTGGTTAAAGGCGAGAACAAGTGCAGCGCCAAGGTAGGACTTGAGGGCTTGCAGGTCGATGTCCGGGTGCTGCCCCGCGAGAGCTACGGAGCCGCGATGCAGTACTTCACCGGCAGCAAAGTCCACAACGTCGCGCTGCGGACACGGGCGCTCAAGTTTGGTCTATCGCTGAACGAATACGGCCTGTTCCGGACCTCGGACAACGAACGCGTCGCCGGGGAAACAGAAGAGGAGATTTACGGCAAGCTGGGGCTCGACTGGGTCGCTCCGGAGCTCCGAGAGAACCAGGGCGAAATCGAGGCGGCACTTGAGCATCGACTGCCTAACTTATTGGATTTGAAATCGATCCGCGGCGACCTACACATGCATACCCGCGAGACCGACGGACGGGCGACGCTCGAGGAAATGGCCGAAACAGCGATCGGGCGCGGCTACGAATACATCGCCATCACGGACCACTCGAAGGCGCTCGCCATGGCCAACGGACTCGACGAGGCGCGCGTAGTGGCGTTCGCCAACCAGGTCCGCGAGCTCAACAAGGAAGGACGCTTGGGCATCCGGATCTTCTCGGGCCTCGAGTGCGACATCAGACGCGACGGCACGATGGACATCGAATGGGATGCCCTGGCGGAGCTCGACCTGGTGATCGCCAGCGTCCACAGCCACATGAATCTCGAATCCAACGAGATGACCGACCGGCTTCTCAAGGCACTCGAGTGCCCCCATGTGCGCATCCTGGGCCACCCGACTGGACGGATCCTTTTGCATCGCGAAGGCTACCCGTACGACTTCGAGCGTGTCGCCGCCGAAGCAGCCAAACGCGGCGTCGTGTTCGAAATCAACGCGAGCCCGGAGCGCCTGGACCTGCACGCCTCGCTGATCCGCGCCGCCAAAGCCAAGGGCTGCCGGTTTACGATCGCGACCGACGCGCACCACCCGCGGCACCTGGCCAACATGCCCTTCGGAGTCCGGACCGCGCGGCGCGGGTGGCTCGAAGATCGCGACGTTTTGAACACCCTCCCGTCTGATGAGTTTATCTCCGCCCTGCGCGGACATTGAGGTGATTTGTGAGATTGACCTCGTATCTATTTGCATTTTCTACACTTGCTCTTGGGGCTGAACTAAAGATTCCGTTTGAGAAGTACACCCTCAAGAACGGGCTGCGGGTAATCCTGTCGCGGGATTCCGGAGCGCCTGTGGTGGCCGTCTACTTGATCTACGACGTGGGTGCGCGGGCGGAGGAAAAGGGACGGTCCGGGTTCGCCCACCTGTTCGAACACATGATGTTCCAGGGGTCGAAGAACGCGCCCAAGGGGATGCACTTCAAGACAGTTGAAGCCAACGGCGGCGACCTGAACGGATCCACACACCCGGACTTCACCGACTACTTCGAGACCCTGCCGTCGAACAAGCTGCCCGTGGCGTTGTGGCTGGAGTCCGACCGGATGCGCGAGTTGAACATCACGGCGGAGAATCTGGCGAACCAGAAAGAGGCGGTCAAGGAAGAGCGGCGGATGAGGGTCGACAACCAGCCCTACGCGCTGGGCATCGTCGACCTGTTCCCCGAGCTCGTCTTCCGCAACTGGTCGAACTCCCATTCGATCATCGGATCGTTCGAGGACCTGAACGCGGCAGGCGTCGATGACGTGTCCCGGTTCTTCAAGACCTACTACGCGCCGAACAACGCGGTGCTGGTAGTGGCGGGCGACCTGAATCCGGCCGAGGCACGGAAGTGGATCGACGTCTACTTCTCAGACATCCCCTCGCAGCCGCGGCCGAAGCGCCCGGATCTGGCCGAGCCCACCCAGACGGAATCGCGTTGGAAGAAGCATTCCGACAAGCTGGCCCAGGTACCGGCGCTCGCCGTGGCCTGGCCCGGCCCCAAGCGCCGCTCGCCGGACTACAACGCCCTGGTGATGCTCGACGCCGTGCTGACGGCAGGCCCCAGCTCCCGCTTCGCGTTGAACCTGGTGAAGGGCAAGGAGTCACTGGTGTCCTATGAGGCGAACCTGTCCTGGCCGTTTGGGAGCGCGAATGACTACAGGGATCCGGGTGTCTACGGGATCTGGGTGATGCACAAGCCCCAGTTCACGGCACGGCAGGTGGTGGATCAGGTAAGTGGCGAGATCCAGCGGATCGCCAAGGAAGGCGTGCCGGAAAAGGAGCTCGCGCGCGTGCGGGCGTACGTGGAGTCGGCCAGGATCCGCGAAGTCCAAAGCATGCAGCGCCGGGCCGCGCTGCTCGGCCAGTACGAGGTGTTCGACGGCGACGCTGGGCTGGTGAACACCGAACTCGGGATGCTCGCCAAGGTGACGGACAAGCAGATCCAGGATGTCGCAGGCCGGTATTTCCCGGAAGCGCGCCGCTCGGTGTTGGAAGTCGCTCCTGAGCCCAAGAAGGAGGCGAAGTAGATGCGCAAGCTGAACCTGCTGCTGGCTGCCACCCTCGCGGCCCAGACTGTCGACCGGACCAAAGAGCCGCCGACTCCTCCGCTACGCGACTTTACTCTCCCACCCACCCAGGACGGTACGCTTCCGAATGGCTTGAAGGTCGTCCTGGTCGAGGACACCCGTTATCCCATGGTGGAGCTCCGGATGGGATTCCACGCCGGGAAGATCTATGATCCGGGTCCCCTGCCGGGGCTATCGGAAATCACCGCCAGCCTCCTTAAGGAGGGTACCGCGGCGCGCAACGCGCGGCAGCTCGCCGAGGAGATCACTGCGATCGGCGGGAGCCTGGACGCCTCGTCCTCCTACGACTACATGACCGTCGGCGGATACGCTCCATCGGCGCACCTTGACCGGCTGATCGAGCTGGCGGGCGACATGGTGGTCCACGCGAGTTTCCCGGAAGAAGAGATCCGGCTCAGGAAGCAGAACCGGCTTCAGGAATTGGCCGACGAGCGCAGCCAGCCGGAGATCCTGGCAAGCGAGCGGCTGCGGCTGGGCCTGTTCGGATCGCACCCTTACGCCCGGATGCTGCCGACGAAGGCGTCGATCGAGGCGATCGACCGGGAAAAGATCGCCGCGTTCCGGACCCGGTATCTGCGGCCAAACAACGCCGTGCTGGTGCTGGTGGGTCCGTTCACCGAGACCAAGCCTGTCTGGCGGATCCTCGAGACACGGCTCGGAAAATGGGAGCGGGGCGAGACCGCGCAGGTTGCCGCGTTCCGGCCTGCGGCGGCCAAGCTCAGCGTGACACTGGTGGACCGGCCCGGATCTGTCCAGGCGGACGTGGCCATGGGCACGGTTTCGATCCCAAGGAGGAACAAGGACCACTTCCCGCTGATGGTCGCCTCCACGATTCTCGGCGGCGGGACGGCGTCGCGCTTCTTCAACGACATTCGCGAGAAGCAGGGATTCGCCTACAGCGTCTACTCGCAGTCGGTTCCGTACAAGGAGACCGGCTTGCACCGGGGAACGATGCAGGTGCGGAACGAGGTGGTCGAGCAGGCCGTAAAGTCCATGCTGGGGCACTTCGGGCGGATGACCAGCGAACGGGTTTCGGCGCAGGAGCTATCCGACATCAAGAACTACCTGAGCGGGGATTTCGTCCTCGCGCTCGCCAAGCCTTCGGGCGTGGCCGATCAGCTTCTGGCCACGCGGCTCGACGGGCTCACGAATGCGTACCTGGAGACCTACGTCCAGCAGGTCCGCCAGGTGGAGCCGGACCAGATCCTGGCGGTGGCGCGCAAGTACTTCGACCCGGCCTCGATGACGGTGGTGGTCGTGGGCGACGCCAAAGCGATTCAGGCGCCGCTCGAAAAGACGGGTCCGGTGAAGGTGGAGCGATGACGCTGTTCGCGCTCGCGATCCGGATCGCGCTGGCCGGCGACTCGACCGTGACCGATGCCAGCGGCTGGGGCAAGGGGTTCGCAGCGCACATGGCGCCGCGGGCGGAAGTGCTGAACTTCGCCAAGTCCGGCCGCAGCTCAAAGAGCTTTCGCGACGAGGGGCATTGGGAGAAGGTGCTCGCGGCCAAACCGGATTACGTGCTGATCCAGTTTGGCCACAATGACCAGCCAGGCAAGGGTCCGGCGCGGGAGACGGATCCGGCAACCACGTACCGGGAGCTTTACGCGGCTTACATTCGCGAGGCGCGCGCGGCGGGGATCCGGCCGGTGCTCGTGACTTCGCTCGTCCGGAGGACATTCCGTGACGACGGACTTGACCTGTACGCGGAAGCAGCGCGGGCGGTGGCGGCCGGACACAATGTTCCGCTGATTGATCTGTATGCGCGGAGCCGGGCGGCGGTTGAGAAGCTGGGACAGGCGGCGGCGGACACGATAGGTCCGGTGAACGATGGGAAGCCGGACCGGACGCACCTGAACGAGGCAGGGTCCAACCTGTTCGGCGCGATGGTGGCCGAGGAACTGGGGCGGGTGGTTCCGGCGCTCAGGGCGCGGGCACCGTAATGATGGCGGCATTGCTCGCCGCCTCGCCGATCTGGATCGTCACGGGGTAGTCTCCCGGCATCAGGCCGTCGGGCAGGCGGAAGGCGGCCCTCCCCACACCCGGCATTCCCGCCACGGCGGCGATCTCGACGGGTGCCGCCTCGATCTCTCCAATGGCCGCACGGAACGGCAGTACTGCCTTGCCGTCCGGGTCCACGGGCCCGAAGCCTGTGACCAATACTGACGCTTCTCCCATCGCGACCGCGCCGGCGGCCGCCCGCGCCGGATCCTCTGGAGCCGTGAAGATGCCTGGTGACGCGGCCGCGAGCGTGAACGTCATTTGGCCCGCAGGGGCGCCGTTGACAGTGACGCTTGCCACCGCCTCGCCAACCGGCAGATCGGGCGGAATCAGCCCTTCAATCCGGTTCGGCGACACCCGCTTCAGCGGTGCGGCGACGCCATTGATCGTCACGGAGGCTCCGCCGAGGACATCGGGGTACGGAGGCTCCGCTATCATCTCGGTTGACGCCAGCCGTTCCCCGTCCAGGTAGAACAACGTTCCCGGCGACACGCTCTCTTCGCCCGATGCCAGGTTGCGCGGCCGGGCCGACACCACCGGGACTTCCGCGGGAGCCGGCGTCAGCTTGAGGATGAAGTTCGACGCCGATACGTACACCTCGCCGTCCGGACCGGCCGCGAGCTGCCTGAGAATTCTGCCTTCCGGAGCGGAGATCGTGTACACGATTCCCGCGGGATTGATCACGCGAACCCGGTTTCGCCTGGACTCGACAAAGAACAAGTTTCCTCGCCGGTCCGCCGCAAGGGCCGCCGGCGAGTCGAGACCCGTGGACAGCGCGGGAACGCCTTCTGCCGTGATCGTGGAGCCGTTGCCCGCGAACAAGCTGATCTGGCCCGCGGGCGTGATTCGATGGATCCGCCCCAGCGCGGATTCCGAGACGTACATGTTTCCGGATTCGTCGATCGCAAAGCCAGCCGGGCCGACGATGGCGGTGGCCGGGTTCAGCGCCAGTTGGGAGACCTGCGACGGGGGATTGTGCCGGTAGATGCGTCCGAGGTCGGTGATCCACAGGCGGTCCTGCCGGTCGAGTGCAAGCGCGGATGGAATCGTCAGGGGGCCCCTTGGAACCGCGGTGCCCAGAGCGCCGGCCGTAATTCTGCGCACCACGCCGTTCGCCTCGCCGAAGTAAACCGTTCCGCCCGAATCGACTGCCAGATTGCGAGGCGAATTCAAAGGCGATTGCGCCGCGTTTGCGCCATCGGCCGCCGAGGCCGCGGTTCCGTTTCCGGCGATCGTGTCGATCACGCCAGCTGGCGTGATCCGCCGGATCCGGCTTTGGGTGGTTGCAATGAACAGGACACTCCCGCCGCGCTCGGCGGCGATGGCCTGTGTGTCGCCGATCGGGCCGGCATCACCGTCTCCAGCAATGATGCTGAGTGAATACAGAGGCGCCGGGGCGGTGGCCGGCCGCGCGACCTGCAGAACCACCGGAATAACGGCTTCGTTGGCGGCCTGCGGTGAGGCGAGGCGGATTGATCCTTCGTATCTCTCGCCCGGTGTGAGTCCGGCGGCGCGGAATGTCACGGTGAGCGTGGCGGGAGTGTTGCCGCCCGGTGCGTTGATCGAGAACCACGGTTGGCCGGAGGTGGATGCAGTGAACGGGATCACCCGTTGCGGCATGTCCACCGGCGCGACGGGAAGCGGAAGGGTCGCGACACCATCGGGCGCAAGCAGGAGCGTCAACGGCGTTGTCCGTTTCCCCAGTGTGACCGTGCCTCTCGATTCCAACGCTTGCCAGGTCTCGCCGCCGTCGCGGCTACGGAAGTTCGTTGCCCCGGAGTTCGCCCGGGTCGCGGAGGCATAGACAACGCTGCCGTTGAGCCGGTCCAGGTACTGGAGCCGGACGGAGGTGGGCTGGATATTGGCGCCATTGGCGCCAAACACTGAATCAGGGAAGCACCGGATGTTCTGGCCCCGGTCCTGGCTTTTGCAATATCCTCCCGCGGAACTCTGCAGCAGCAGCAATGAACCGCTGAGCTGATCGACAAATGCACGGATGGGCTGCAGAATGGGGGCCGGGAGCGGCGCTGGTGGAGTGAAAGAGTCGCCGTTGTTCGTGCTCCGGTGAAGTCCCGTGACCGTTGTGTTCCCGACACGGATCAGCGATCCGGCGACGCAGGCGTAGACGATGTTTGGAAGCGCCGGTTCGGTGGCAAGGCACGATGCTCCTGTGGCCGCATCCTGAAATGTCTGAAGGGCGGTCACAACCTGCCAGGTGACGCCCTCGTCGTTCGACCTCCACACAGCATCCCGGCTGGCGTACAGCATTTGACGCGGATTGCTCCGGTTGATGTCGAAGGGCGCGGCGTTACCGGGAAGCGGCGCCGGTATCCGCGTCCAGGCGGCGGCGCCGTCTTCCGTGCGGTAGATGGCCGTGTCCAGGCGGAGGTAGAGGACATTGTTCAATGCGATCGTGAGGTAGACGTTGGCAAAGGCGCCCGTGCCGGGGAGTCCCTGAGCGGCCCGGGTCCAACTGGCTCCGGCGTCGGTGCTCTTCCAAAAGGTTCCCGATGCCGGTGTGGTCGCGAGGTACAAGGTCGATTCGTTGCGCGGATCCACCAACAGCGCGAGCATCTCCGGTTGCGGCAGGCCTGATTCGGTAATGTAGACGGAGTCCAACTCACGGCATCATCCGTGCTCTTGAAATGACCCGGGCCTGTAGTGGCGTATATTGTCCTGCCCGAAGCCGCCGTGCCCCGGACCGTCACGAAAAATGGAGGCCCTTGAGCGCCCAATGCGCAGCAATACAGGGCTACCAGACTCCGCCGGAACATGCCTCATGATCGATCAGCGAGGCAGTAAAGTCAAGGCGGGAGGTCAGCGCTCGAATGTCACGGCCCGGCCGCTGAGCGTCCACTCACCGATGGACGCACACGTGGCGCCGCGTCCACCGGCGAGCTCAATCCGCAGCGATTCCTCCGAGGTCATCTCGATCAGCAAGACGCCCTCCGGAACCCCCACTGGGATGCCGCCGGCAGTAGTTTGCCGGATCATCGGCGGTCCGAAATCGTCGTAGCAGAAGACGCCCGCGCCGGCCGTGATGGCGGAGAAGTCACGGTTCCGGTTGCCGGTGGTGGCCGGGCGGACCCTGTAAACGCCCGGCCTCAGTCCCGGGATCGAAGTGCCGGTGGAGATGATGGGTTCGGACGGATCGATGTAGTCATGGACCAGCGCCAGGAAGGGGTCCGGCTGCTGGAACGGAATCGAGAGGTTGACACCGGGGGTGAACCAGTTGCCCTGCGCGGTTCCGGCCAGGTCTTGCAGGTAGGCTCCGGTGACAGGCTCGGCGGTGCGCGGAGTGGTCCCGTCGTAGCTGGCGAGCTTGGCGGTGAGATCCGCCCGCGGCTCTGGCTCGAAGTAGGGCACCGGCGAAACGTAATAGAGCATCTCGCTCATGTAGTGATCCGGGCGGATGAATCCGAGTGGTGCGATCCGGGTGTCGGTCATTCCGAAGTCGACGATCGCGGCGTCGCCAGACACCCCGGCGGGATCCCCCGCGGAGACATCGAACGCCACGTCGCTTTGGCACAAGTTGACGGGTGTCCCGTTTGTAACGTAGGACGTGCAGCGGTCCCGCCGGACGAGCGCGGCGATCGCTGCCGGGACCTCGGACAGGTGGGTGAAGTAGGCGCTCACCTCGCGGCAGGTCTGGAAATAGAGGGTGTAACCGCGCTTGTAGGCGACGCCGGATCCGTCGAGATACTCCGTGAGACTGACCCGCGTGAGCCTCGCATTGGCCGGAAACCGGACCGGCAACATCCGGTTCGGCTCGCCCGGCCGGGACAGCGAAAAGCAGGAGTGTTTGGCCGGGAAGACGTGCTGGAGCGGGCTGATCCACCCGAGGGGCCGGAAGGAGAGGAAGCTGTCCCGATCCATCGGAAGGACTGACAAGAGAGGACCATCCGGGCACGGCGGAAGCGGGGACTGGGCGAGGGCGAAGGCGGCAGCCACCGTCATCGAAGCGAGGATGCGGGTCGGCATGGCTCGTGAGACGTGGCTGTCGCTTGCTGCGTTACGTGGGCGGCCTTGACAGCGGGAGGCGATGGCCTACCGTCGCTTGCTGAGCTTCTTCGCCAGCATCTTCACGTGGTTCTTGGCGATCTGCGCATACGGACCCGAGGTGCACGAATTATACGCGTCCAGTGCCGCGCCTGGCTCGCCGGTATTCTCGAGCGCCATGCCCAGCAGGTATCCCAAGTCGGGGTTGGAAGGCTGTAACTCACGTGCCTGGCGGAAAAGTCCGACTGCCCGTGTGTAGTCCTTGGCGTTGAGGGCGTCCATCCCCTGCTTGATGATCTCTTCGGGCTTGGGCGGCTCCGGCTTGGGCGTTACCGGCGGCTTGGGTGCTGGAACCTGCGCGCCCGTCCTGAACGGCGGCTGAGCGGGTGGAGCGGTAGGAGAAGCCGGGGCTCCCTTGGCAGGCGCCTTCGGTGTACCCGCCTTGGTTGCCGGCTTCGGAGCGGCAACAGGGGGCACCTGAGGCGGAGGCTCGATTGGAGCCGGGGGGGGTTCGGCCGTGGGGTCGGCGGGGGGAGGCGCGACCGGCTCAATGGGCGCGGGCTCGTTCTGGGCTACCTCATTGCGCGGCGCATTCGGCCGGATCACCATGTCGTACACAAGGAACATCACGGCGCCCAGCACCACGACTCCGCCCACAACGGCGATGGAAATATTCCGATGTTTCGGTTGCATTCTGTCTCCTCCTATCCTCTCAGCCGCTTCCCAAGACTCTCACTCGCGTAGAGCACGAGTGAGCACCCGACCGGGAACAGAACTTCGTTTATCATGCGTGTAAAGAACGGCACGCCGTTCAGCCCCTTGGGATGATAGAAATCCAGCAGCATCACGATGAATCCGCCCATGATCACGCCCACGCCCAATCCAGCGGCGATGAACGACCAAGCGCCCGCCCAGCTCTTCTTAATGAGCCAGCCGAGAATGAAGCCGAGGATAGCATACTCGACCGCCTTGATCAGGCCGATCGTCAGCGGGGATGGCCCGCCAGCCGCGACGTCTCCCGCCAGTCCGAGAGTCTTCTCAGCAGCCTTGTGCGCTGCCCGCGCCAGCGAGAATCCCAATGGCGCCGACAGCAGTCCGAGTACGCCGGTTAACTGGGGACGCATGGCAGCCGCGAGTTTACCGAATCCCAGACCAACGCAGACAACAACCGCCCAGGTCACCTTTTGAACGGTGTCGGCGATAAACGGCGGAACCGACTTGAACGTCCCGCCCGCCGCCGCCAAAGCCAGGAGCATGATCTCGATCAGGATGCCCAGCCCGATCGACATCCAGGCAATGTTCAGAATCGTCTTTACGATGCTCTCATTCGCCGTTGGCAGCGGCGGCGGCATCGCAGTGGTTGAAGCGGTTGCGCTCATCAAGTCCTCCCCAAAAGTGGGAATCTCCGTCTTGATCTACTCTACTCCAGTCACTGGTGGGAGTCATATTTCTTTTGTAAAAAATCTGCAAGAGCCGGTCCTGGAACCCCGGTAACGGAGCGTCAGGCCGGGGGCGTGGCTCCCCGCCAGCCGCGCTTCCACTGCTTAATCAGGTCGCCGATCAGACTCGCGTTGGCCGGATCCTTGGCGATGTTCCGGTTCTCCTGCGGATCGGTCTGATGGTCGTAGAGCTCGACGGCCTCGGTGCGCGAGTGATCGTTGCGGTCCAGCCACACGGTCAGACGGTAGCGGTCCGTGCGCATCGAGTAGCCCATGTAGCGCTGCTGGCGCGGATACTGGCTGAACGCGGCGGACTTCCAGGAGCGGTTGGGATCGTCAAGCAGCGGCTTGAAACTGGTCCCTTCGAGATGCGCGGGAAGCGGCAGTCCCGCCAGGTCGGCAAGCGTCGGGAAGATGTCGACGAACTCCACCAGACGGTTGGTCCGCTTGCCGGGCTGCTTCATCCCTGGCGTCGAAAGCAGCAGCGGGGCATTGGTGTCGTTCTCGACGTTGGAGTGCTTGCACCATTCTCCGTGCTCGCCGAGCTTCCAGCCGTGATCGCCCCACAGCACGATGATCGTGTTGCCGGTGAGGTTCAGGCGGTCGAGCTCGTCGAGGACTTTGCCAATCTGCGCGTCGGTATAGCTCGCCGCCGCGTAATATCCGTGCTTCAACTGCCGCGCGAGCGCGTCGGACACCGGGCCCTCGGCAGGGATTCCCGCGTAGTTGCGGAGTTCGCCGCTCGTGGTGAGCGCGTACTCCGGCGCGTCCTTGGGACGGTAGGGATTGGGCGCGAGCTGGATCTTGGCCGGATCGTACAGGTCCCAGTATTTCTTCGGCGAAATGAATGGCAAGTGCGGCTTCGAGAATCCGACAGCCAGGAAGAACGGCTGCGGTTTGCGCGCTATTTCGCGGAGAGTGGATATGGCCAGGGTGGCGGTCTTGCCGTCCTTATAGAAATCGTCGGCCACGTCACCGGACTCGAACGCCGGGCCACGCTGCTGCTTCCCCTTGCGACCGGAGGGTACCTGGGCGGCCTTGGCGTAGACCGGAGCGTCCGGAGTCTGCCAGGGCACGGACCACGAGGGCGGGTCGTCGTATCCGCCGTGGAAGATCTTGCCCATACCCTGGACAAAGTAGCCGTTGCTCTTGAAGAGCTGTGGAAGCGTGACCACGTCCGGCATGGCGGTCCGGAAGTGGGTCACCAGATCCCACACCTTGGTCGTATCCGGACGCGCGCCGGTGAGCAGACTTGACCGGGACGGCGAGCAGACCGCCTGTTGACAATAGGCCCTCAGGAACACCATGCCGCGGCGCGCGATCCGGTCGATGTTCGGGGTGCGGATCGTGGTCGCGCCGTAGCAGCCGAACTCGGGGCGGAGGTCGTCGACGGCAATGAACAGGACGTTCGGGTGCCGCGGCTGCGGCAGAGCCGTGGCTGCCAGTCCGCCGAGCAGCAGGCTGCGGCGGGTGAAGGATGGTGCGGAGGCCATCCGGACATTCTACCGCCTGAAAAGCCGGACCCCCTGGCAGCGGCGAGCCACCAGGGGGTCCTTGGTTTGGGGTTTGAGCCGGGCCGCTACGGGAGCGGCCGCGCCTCGATCAGAGTCACCGTCGCCAGCGCCTTGCTGCTCAAGCCTACATCGTTGGTCACTTGTAGTTCGAACACAAAGCTGCCGGAGTGGGGTTGATTCAGCCGGACCGTCGGGGTAGCCGATGTCGGGTTCACCACTGTGCCCTTGTTGTCCACGCTGCGCCAGCTATAGGTCAGCGGGCGGTTTTGCGGATCAAACGAAGGCGTGCCGTTCAGCACCAGTTCCCGGAACGACGTGGTCAGGTCCGCCGGACTCACGCGCGCCACCGGAGTGGTCACGTTCGTCTGTGGCGGAGTGACAGTCACCGTCACCTGCGCGGTCGCCTGGCCGCCCCGGCCCACCGCGGTCAGCGTGTAGGTCTGGGTCTGCGTCGGACCCGCGTTGGTGAGCGACCCGCTCGGGATCCGGTTGCCGATTCCACCGCTGATAAACACGTACTCGGAGTCTACCGTCTCCCAGGTGAACGTCACGGGCTGGCCCGGGAAGATGGTGGTTGGAAGCGCCGTGAAGCTGATCACTTTCGGCTTCGGGAACACGGTAACAGTCACCACCGCCCGCGTGACGCCGAAGTCGTTGGTCGCGGTCAGGGTGTAGGTCGTGGTACGGGCCGGCTGCACGTTCGCGCTTCCGGTCGCCTGGACCCTTCCGACGTTATTGTCGATCGAGACCTCGCGGGCGCCTTCAACATTCCAGCTCAACACCGAGGTCTGGCCCTCGGGAATCTCCATCGGGCTGGCTGTGAAGGTCAACACGCGCGGGCGGTCGCCCTGGATCACCGTGACGGTCGCGACGGCCGTGGTCTGGCCGATGCGGCTGGTGGCGATCAAGGTGTACGGGGTGGACTCATTCGGCTGGACGGTGGTGGTACCGGTGCCGCCCTGGAATGTCCCAACACCCACGATCTGGACGCTCTCGGCATCGTTCACCTGCCAGCTCAAGGTTGAGGTCTGGCCGCGGAGAACCGACGCCGGATTCGCCTGGAAGCGGATCACTCTCGGACCCGGAGTATCGACGACCACCGTCAACGTGGCCTGATCGGTGCCCGCGCCGTTGCGCGCCGTCAGGGTGTAGGTGGTGGTTGCCGTCGGGGACACCGAGGCCGAGCCGTTTCTCGGATTCAGTTGCGCCGTCACGCCGCTGATGGTGACCGAGTCGGCGTTTTCGACGTTGTAGTTGAGGATCGAGGAGCCGCCCGGAAGGATGCTATCCGGCGAGGCGAGGAACCGCGTGATGCGCGGGGTCGGGCTGACGCGGGTCGAAATCGAGACGCGGGCCACGCCCTGGGCATTGTGCGAGTCAGTGACGGTGAGGCGGAAGCCGTACTGCTGGCCCTCCGCCGCGGTGAAGGTGGCGCGGGCCGAGGAGGCGTTGGCGATCGAGACCGCCGGGCCTGCCACCTGGGTCCAGGTGAACCGGATCGGATCGCCGTCCGGATCAAACGAACCCGAGCCATCAAGCTGCACCTGTCCAGCCGGTACGCCAGTCCGGTCGGTGCCGGCGTCGGCGACTGGAGGATCGTTGCCCGTGCGGGTGCGCCGCGTGAGCACTTCGTACCGGACCCGTGGAATATCCACTGGCACCGGTCCGCCGTAGCTCAGGAACTCGCGCGGCTGGAGGTAGTTGCCGAACAGAACTCCGAACGTGGCGCGTCCGTTGTTATCCTTGCCGACGAGGGTTTCGTTGAATCCGCCTTCCGCCGTCAGGGCGATCACCTTGTTGAGCGGGAAGACGAACCGCAACGTTCCGCCGGGTTTGTCGGTCGCGTTGGCGCGCCGCAGCCAGCCGAGGTTGCCTTCAAAGATCGCTCTCGGGTGCAACTGGACCGCCGTGCTCGCGCCCAACTGATCCACGACGCTCAGATAGGTCTCGTCGAGGAAGTTCCGTTGCTGGCGCTGAAGGACCACCGAGTTGTTGAGGAAGCTCTTGGTTCCGAATGCGCCGACGCGTCCGTACTTGAACAAGTAGTCCGCTGTGAACGCCGCCTGGCCCAGGACGCCGGTGGACTCGAACTCGGACATGCTCACGCCCTTGAAGCTCGAGAACGCGCCGACCTGAACCTGGTTGTGCCGGTGGACGACACCGACGTCGCCCTGGCCTTCCTTGCGTCCCTTGAAGTACAGGTACTCGCCCTGTGCCTGGACCGCGGTGTTCTTGCTCAACGGCTTGAACAGCCGGCCCTTGCCGGTGAAGGTCACCTGGCCGTTGCCATCCACGCCCTCGTTGAAGCCCAGGATCGACAGCACAGGTCCGCCGGACTGCGTCATGCTGACCTTCTTCAGAGTGTCTTCGAGCGTCTGCGGCGACACGCGCCCGAGCTCTTGATCCACCGCACGCCGCGCCGCGCGCCGCGCGATCTCGTCGAGCTCAGCCGGAGTGAGGTCCGCCTTACCCGCATCGATAGCCTTTTGCAGCGCCTTCCGGGCGGCCATCTCGGCGAGCTGTTCCATCTCGGCGGGACTCATCTGCTTGCCCTCGCCCTTGGCGTCGACAATCGCGTTGCGGGCCGCGCCGAGCGCCAGGTTATCCAACTCCTCGGCGTTCAGCTTGCCCTTGTGCTGAGCGATGCCCTGGTCCGTGAACGCCTTGTCGGCGGCCTTGTCCGAGATCCTGGCCATGTCGGCCGGAGTCAAACGGTTCACGGGCGGCTTCGACGGAGCGACCGGTTGTGACATCTTGCCCGCCATGCCCTTCAGGTCGGCGAGGTCGCGCCGGAGCTGGGCGTTGTCGTTCTTGAGGTCGCGGATCGCAGCCAGAATCTCATCCAGCTTGTCGAGCCGCCTCAGGATTTGGGAGCAGCATTCTTCCTGCTTTTTGGCTACCGCCTCGATCGCCTTGATGGCATCGGCGGGACCACCGGCCGCGACCACTCTGCCTTGGTCATCGGTCACCGTCATGTCGACGCGCCGGTTGATGAACCGGCCTTCAAGGGAACCGTTGTCGGCCTTCGGGGTGCGCGCGCCGCTCGAGGTCACGCTGACCTGGTTCGGCCGGGCTCCATACTTTTCGAGAAACGCTTTGACGGCTTCGGCACGCTTCATGCCGAGCTTGTCGTTGTAGGGATGGGATCCCGTGGAATCCGCGTGGCCGACGAGCTTCACGCGGAAGCCGGAATTCTTGTTCAGCAGCTCCGCGAGTCGCAGGAGGCTGGGATAGCCGTCAGAGAGAATGGGGGAGTTTGTTTCAAAGTTGATGTCTTCCCAGTCGTCCTTGGTCGCGGTGGTGTTCAACCCCTGCGCGGCCAGAGTGCCGGTCAGCCATAACAAAGAGGTAGCTAGCGTCGCAGTCTTGCGCGCCATATTTGATAGACCTCCTCGGATCCGTAGTGGCTTGTTCAAAGTTCTGGTACCTTCGTGCTGGTACACTCCTGTATAGTCTACATCGTTTCCCCTGGGGGTGAAAAGTCATAATCCGCTGATTCGGAAGAATTTGGTACGCGCTGGAGACCCAAGTGCCAAGCTGTGGGCCTCCCACACTAGGGGGTACGGCTATTGGACGCTCCCCGGCCACCGGCTACAATGGAATTTCCCTCCTTTCCGGCTTCCCCAAAATGCACAATCTGAAATTCCTGCAGGACCTGTGGTCCTCCGAAACCGCGCAGAGCCTCGCCGCCGATCCGCTGGAGCTGCTGCGTTACCGGTCGAACCTTCTCGGCGCCGACCTCCGCATCACGAACTTCGGAGGCGGCAACACAAGCTCCAAGTTCGAGCTGACCGATCCCTTTACCAAGCAGCCAACCCGGATCCTGGCGGTAAAGGGGTCGGGCGGCGATCTGGGATCGATCAAGAGTTCCGGCTTCGCGATCCTCTACATGGACAAGCTTGACCAACTCCGGAGCGTCTACCGGGGTGAGGCGCACGAGGACGAGATGGTCGACTACTATCCGATCTCCGCCTTCGGGACCAGCCGTGTGGCCGCATCGATCGACACGCCACTCCATGGATTCCTGCCCTTCGACCATGTCGACCACCTCCACCCGGACTGGGGAATCGCGCTCGCGGCCAGCGGCAACGGCAAGCGCAAGATGGCCGCGTTCAACGAGCGGTTCGGCCACAAACTGGTCTGGCTGCCCTGGCAGCGGCCGGGCTTCGAGCTGGGTCTGATGCTGCGCCGGGCGGTGGAAGAGAATCCGGACTGCGACGGCATCGTGCTCGCCAGCCACGGGCTGTTCACGTGGGGCGCCACGCAGCGGGAATCCTACCTCAACTCCGTGACGATGATCGACCACCTGGGCCAGTTCGTGGTGGAGCATCAGGAGTCCAAGGGCAAGCTGTTCGGCGGACCCAAGGTGGCCACGGCTGCGGATCCGGACGCCGTGGCTGCCGACATCCTGCCGGCGCTCCGCGGACTGGTGTCGAGCAACCGGCGCCTGGTGGGCCACTTCAACCGGTCACAGGACGTGCTGGAGTTCGCCAATTCGGTGGAGGGCGAGGCGCTCGCCGCCCTTGGGACCTCGTGCCCCGATCACTTCCTCCGGACCCGGATCCGGCCAATGTGGGTGAACTGGAATCCAGCGAAGGAATCCGTGAAGGACCTGCGCCACCACATTCAGGCAGCGGTCGAGGATTACCGGGCCGGCTACTCAGCCTACTATGACGGGCATGCCGAGCCGTCGTCGCCCAAGATGCGGGATACGAATCCGTCCGTGGTGATCGTGGCCGGGCTGGGGATGTTTTCCTTCAGCAAGAGTAAGCCCGAGGCGAGAATCACGGGCGAGTTCTTCGTCAATGCGATCCACGTGATGGCGGGCGCCACCGCGATGGGCGACGGTGAGCCGGTTGAGAGTCCGCTGCCCCATGCAAGGACGGCAGAGGCTGCGGCGGGATTCAAGTGCCTGAGCAACTACGTGTCGCTGCCGCCCCGGGAGGCGTTCCGGATCGAATACTGGGCGCTGGAGGAGGCCAAGCTCCAGCGGATGCCCGCGGAGAAGGAGTTCAGCCGCCGGGTCCTGCTGGTGGCCGGTGCGGCCAGCGGAATCGGACGCCAGGTGGCTCTGGATCTGGCGGGCGGTGGCGCGCTTGTGGTGTGCACGGACCGCGATTTGGCCGGCGCGGAGAAGACGGCTGCCGAGGCGGCGGCACTCACCGGCAAGGAGCAGGTGATGGCCTGCGCGATGGATATTTCGGACAAGGAGAGCATCGTCAAGGCGCTGAGGGGAGTCCTGCTCCGGTTCGGTGGGCTCGACGGGGTGATCAACACGGCGGCGCTGTTCCCGGTGCCGGAGAACGGCACGAGCCTGTCGGCTGCGCAATGGGCTTCGACCCTGGGAGTCAACATCACGGCGAACCACTTGCTGGCGGAGGAGTCGGCGCGGATCTTCAACGGCCAGAAGCTCCCCGCTGTGGTCGTGCTGACCAGTTCGGCGAACGCGGTGGTCCCCAAGCGCGGAAGCGAGGCTTATGACGCGAGCAAGGCGGCGGTGAACAGCCTGGTGCGGTCGCTGGCCGTGGGTCTGGCGCCGCATGTCCGGGTGAACGCGATCGCGCCGGCCACGGTGGTGAAGGGATCGTCGATGTTCCCGCGCGACCGGGTGATCGTGTCGTTGAAGAAGTACCACATCGCCTACGACGAGTCAGAGTCTACCGATGAGTTGCGGAACCGGTTGGCGCAGTTCTACGCAAACCGGACGCTGACGCGGCTGCCGATCACGCCGGAGCACTGCTCCGCGGCGATCTGTTGGCTGGCGAGCGACCGGAGCAGCCGGACGAGCGGGCATGTGATTCCGGTGGATGGGGGATTGCCGGAGGCGTTCCTGCGATAGTGATCGCGGTTCCAGCCTGATCTCTACGGAACCACTGCCGCCGTCTTGATCGCATCCAGCCGCGGGAAGCCGCGGTCAAGATATGCATTCCCCTCCAGGTGAATCTTCGCCGGATCCGGACCCGGACCACGCGGCGCCAGCTCACCATAGAACGACGTCAGCTCGCCGATCACCTCCAGTCCCTCGACCACCTTGCCGAACGGCACGAACCCGGTTGAATCAAGCTCCGGGTTGTTGCGCAGATTGAAAAACACCTGAGTCGACCGCGTGTTCGCGCCCAGCTTTGCGAAGGCCACGGTCCCGCGCCGGTTCTTCTCCTTCGGCGGATCATCGGGGATCTGCAATTGCGCCCAAAGCCGGTTCACTTTCGGATCCCCGTTGATGCCGAACTGCGCGATGAAGTCGCGGCGCACACGGTGGAACTTCACGCCGTCATAGAACCGCTCGCGCACCAGCGAATAAAACTGATCGGCGCCGCGCGGTGCCCAAGCCCTGGTCACTTGAATGACGATCGCCCCCTTGGTCGTGTCGAGCTTGACCTTGTACAGCTCCGGCGGCTTCTCCGGTGGCGCTTTTTTGGCGGACTCCTTCTTCTGTTCGACGTTCCCGCCGCCACACGCAGCGAGCAGCATCGCCCCGAGGACCGCGGCCAGTCTATTTCGCATCCCGCCAATTATCTCCCGCGCCGGTGTCCACCACCAAGGGGACCTTCAATTCCGCCACCGACGACATCTCCCGCCGGACCATCTCCCGCAGCCCTTCCACCTCCTCCGGCGGTGCTTCAAACACCAGCTCATCGTGGACCTGCAGCAGCATCCGCGCCTTCCAGCCTGTCCGCAACGCCGCGTCGATCCGGATCATCGCGATCTTGATCAGATCCGCCGCCGTGCCTTGGAGCGGCGTGTTCACCGCGGTCCTCTCAGCGAACCCGCGAGCGTTGGGGTTCCGCGCGTTCATGTCGGGGATGGGGCGCTCGCGTCCGAAGAGAGTACGCGTGACACCGGACACGCGCACCTGGGCGATGGTCTCATCGATAAACCGGCGGACTCCCGTGTAGCGCTCGAAGTAGCCTTTTATGTACTTATCGGCCTGAGCGCGCGTGATGCCCAACTGCCCGGCCAGTCCGAACGCGCTCAGCCCGTAGACGATTCCGAAGTTGACGGCCTTGGCAGCGCGGCGCAACTCCGGTGTGATCAACCCGGGCATGACGCCGAACACCTCCGCTGCTGTCCGCGTGTGAATGTCCTCGCCGTAGGTGAAGGCGTCCACCAGCACCGGATCATCCGAAAAGTGCGCGAGCAGCCGCAGCTCGATCTGTGAATAGTCGGCGACCACCATCTTCCATCCCTCGCGTGGAACAAACGCGGCGCGGATCGCCCGCCCGAGTTCGGTGCGGATGGGGATGTTCTGCAGGTTCGGGTTCGTCGACGAGAGCCGGCCGGTGGCCGCGCCCGCCGGGTTGAACGACGTGTGCACGCGGCCCGTGGCGGGATTGATCAGCGCGGGAAGCGCATCAACGTAGGTCCCCTTGAGCTTGGCGACATGCCGGAAGTCGAGCACCTGCCGCGCGATTTCGTGCTCCTCGGCGAGGATCTCGAGGATGTCGGCCGCCGTCGACATCTGCTTCCCCTTGCCTCTGGCCGTGGGGGCAGGCAGCTTCAGCTCCTCAAACAAGACCTTGGACAATTGTTGCGGCGAGTTGATATTGAACTCGTGGCCCGCAAGCTCATGAATGCGCGCGCCGAGCCGCGCGAGCTCAGCCTCCATCTGCGTGGACATGGCTGACAGTGCGCCGGGGTCGATGCGGATCCCCTCGCGCTCCATGCGGGCGAGCGGTCCGCTGAACGGCAAGTCGATTTCGTCGTAGACCTTGAGCAGTCCGCGTTTCTCCACCGCTGCCCGCAACCGCGGCGCGAGATGCATCACGAGAGCGGCGTGTTGATCGACGCAGCCCGGCGGCGTGCGTCCGGCATGCTGGTTGGCGAGGACCTCCAGCGAACAGCCTCCGGGGTCGGCCGACAGCAGGAATCCATAGAGCATGATGTCGTCGCGGACACCGGTGAGTTCCATCCCGTGGCGCGCAAGCTCGACCGCCAGTGACTTGCCGTCGTGGACCACCTTCGCGCGGGCAGAATCCTCGACCGCAACCCGGACTGCACCGAACAGATTCTCACCGGTGCCAATCACATGGTTCTCGTCCGGACTGAGCCCGAGCCGAAGCTCGGAGAGCAGGTCTCCGCCCTCCTTGCCGTACGTAACCGCAAGCGCGCCCGGATGCGCCTCCAGCCAGCCTCTCAATTCCGCTTCATCGTCAATGAACCGGTACTCGAGCGCGGGAGGTGGATCGCTGGCCTTCAACTCGCGCAACTGGCTGTGGAACTCGAGTTCCGTGTACACCTGCCGGAGCGCCTCGTTGTCCGGTTCCCGCATGGCGATCGCATCCAGCGACCACTCTACCGGCACCTCAGTGGCGATGGTCGCCAGGCGTTTCGAAAGCTCTACCTGCGCGCGATGATTCTGCAGGCTCTCGCGATAGCTTCGCTTTTCCACTTCCGCCGCACGGTCAAGGGCTGCCTCCACCGAGCCGAACCGCTGGAGCAGATCGCGTGCGCCTTTTTCGCCGATTCCTGGAGCGCCGGGGATGTTATCCACGGCGTCGCCGCGTAACGCCAGCAGATCGGCCACCTGCGACGGGGGCACTCCCATGAACTCGGTGACCTTGGCCGGATCGTACCATTCATCATCTTTGGCGGGATTCAACATGCTGATCCGGCCGGTGACAAGCTGCAGCATGTCCTTGTCGCTCGACACGATCACGGCATCAGCGCCGAGATCCACGCCCCGGTGGCACAGGGTGCCGATCACGTCGTCGGCTTCGTAGCCGGGATACTCGAGGATCGGGATCCGCCGTGCGGACAATAGCCTGCGCACGTAGGGAATCTGCTGGATCAGCTCGGGCGGAGTCTCGGACCGGTTCGCCTTGTACTCGGCGAATTCCTGTTCGCGCAGGGTCTTGCCTTCGCTTTCAAACACGGCCGCGATGTAGTCGGGCTTGTACTGCGCGAGCACGCGTTTCAGCATGTTGTGGAAGATGAAGACCACCTCGGTCGGGAGTCCGGTGGAGGTGCGCATGGGAGGCGCGCCCGTCCGCGCCCGTGCGTGATAGGCGCGGAACAGGAACCCGTAAGAGTCGATCAGAAAGAGCCTGGGCCGAGGCATGTCCACCCAACGTAGCACGCGTCCGGGCCTGCTATCCTGACTGGTTTAGACAACGATGACGCGGCGCGAATTCTCCTTCACGGGCGCTGGTATCGCGGCGGCGCAAGCGCCTCCGGCCAAACCGGCGATCACCTCATCGGTGATGCTGTGGACGCTGAAGGGATCGTTCGAAGAGAAGGTCGAGGCGGCGGCCAAGGCGGGAATCCAGTCGGTCGAGCTGGTGCGCGAGTTCACCGCCTGGACTGACGCCGGCATCGCAAGCATCAAGAAGCTGATGCGCTCGTTCAAAATGGGGATCGACGCGTTGAGCGCGACTCCGGAATGGAAGTCGGCGCCTGTATCGATGGTGGATCCGGCGCAGCGGGCAGGGCTGCTCCAGGAAGTCGAAAAGAACCTGGTGGCGGCGCGCAAACTTGACGTCCCGATGGTGTTGCTGATGTCCGGCGACGCGATCCCGGGACGGTCCTATGAGGAACAGTGGAAGAGCCTGGTGGAGGGAACAAAGCGCTGCGCCGATCTGGCGGCAAAAGCGGGCATCACGTTGATCGTCGAGCCGCTCAACACGAAGGTGAACCACAAAGGCTATTTCCTCGACAGTTGCGTGGCCGGACTGAAGCTCATCAAGGAAGTGAACCACCCGCATGCACGCCTGCTGTTTGACCTGTATCACGAGCAGGTCCAGGTGGGAGACGTGGTGCGCTCCCTGCAAGCGGCACACGAATTCGTCAAGGTCTTCCATGTAGCCGACAATCCCGGGCGCAACGATCCGGGCACCGGCGAGATGAACTACGCCAACATCTATCAGGCGATCCGCAAGACTGGCTATCAAGGCTACATCACGATGGAATACCTGCCGTTGGGCGACCAGACCGCAAGCCTCATGAAGGCAGTGGACTCGATGCGGAAGGCGCTGTAGCATGGCCGTGCTCGCCACCAACGCGCGGTTCTTCCGCAAACTGCGCCTGACGCTCGAAATGATCAAGTTCGAGCATTCCGTATTCGCGTTGCCATTCGCGCTCACCGCGGCGATGCTCGCCTTTCAACGGACATCGCTCGATGTGGCTGGGATCGCGTGGAAGCTGCTCTGGATCGTGGTGGCGATGGTGAGCGCGCGCTCGGCGGCGATGACGTTCAACCGGATCGCCGACGCGAAGATTGACGCGCGCAATCCGCGGACGCGCCTGCGCCAGTTGCCCGCGGGCGCGCTGAGCCACCGTTTCGCATGGGGATTCTTTCTGGCTGCGTGCGCCGTGTTCCTGCTGGCCGCGGGGATGCTGAACTTCCTGTGCCTGCAACTCGCGCCGGCCGCGTTGGCGGTGGTCCTGCTCTATTCCTACACGAAACGGTTCACCGCCTGGTGCCATGTTGTGTTGGGATTCGCACTGGGCATCGCACCGCCCGCGGCATGGATCGCGGTGACGGGATCGCTCGACCCAAAGATCCTGTGGCTGACCGCCGCCGTGACAATGTGGACCGCCGGTTTCGATATCATCTACGCCTGCCAGGATTACGAGTTCGACGGCAGCGAGGGGCTCTTCAGCCTGCCCCGGCGGTTCGGCATCGGCGGGGCGCTGATGCTCGCCCGGATCCTGCATGCCGGGATGATCGTCGCGCTGCTGAACCTCTGGTACGGATTCGGAATGGGCTGGCTGGCGCTGGCTGGAATCGCTGCCGTAGCGGCGCTCCTGATCTATGAACACAGCCTTGTAAAGGCCGACGACTTAAGCCGTGTCGACGCAGCGTTCTTCACCGTGAATGGCTATGTCAGCGTGCTATTCTTTGTGTTCTGGGCCGCCGATGTGTGGCTCCGCTCCTGACCCGCATGCAGCCAAGTTTTGAAGATCAGCGGCTGGTTCCGGTCCTTGAAAAGGCCATCAACGGAACCCGTCTTTCTTTCGACGACGGACTGGCGCTCTACCGCAGTCCGGATCTGCTCGCCGTGGGCTACATGGCCAACCTGGTTCGTGAGCGGATGCACGGTTCGCGCACGTACTTCAACGTCAACCGCCACATCAACCCCACCGACGTATGCGTGGCAAGCTGCCGGCTCTGCGCGTTTGGCAAAAAGGCGCGCGATCCCAAGGCGTACACGATGTCGCTGGAGCAAGTGTGGGAAACGGCGGGCAACGGGTACAGTGATGCGGTCAGCGAATTCCATATCGTGGGCGGACTCCATCCGGAGCTGACGCTCGACTGGTATTCCAAGATGCTGCGGGGGCTGAAGGAACGCTTCCCGCAGGTCCACTTGAAAGCCTTCACGATGGTCGAGATCTCGTTCCTCGCGCAGCGGGCGAAGGTGTCCGTGCGGGAAACTCTCCAGCGGCTCAAGGACGCGGGCATGGACTCGCTCCCCGGCGGCGGGGCGGAGATCTTCAGCGAGCGCGTCCGCCGCATCATCTGCGACCACAAGATCGACGGCGACGAGTGGATCAACACGGCGCGCGAAGCGCACAAGCTCGGTTTGAAGTCCAACTGCACGATGCTCTACGGCCACATCGAAAGCGATGAGGACCGCGTCGATCACCTGCTCCGCTTGCGCGAGCTGCAGGATGAGACCGGCGGCTTCGTGACGTTCATCCCGCTCGCGTTCCACCCGGACAACACGCCACTGCACCACATCTCGAAAACCACCGGCTTCATGGACCTGAAGAACATCGCGATCAGCCGGCTGCTGCTCGACAACATCCCGCACATCAAGGCCTACTGGATCATGATGACGCCGCGGATCGCGCAGATCGCGCAGCGGTTCGGCGCCAATGACATCGATGGCACCGTGGTGGAAGAGAAGATCTACCGCGACGCGGGCTCGACGTCGGGCCAGTCGCTGCGGCGCAATGAGCTGCTGCGGTTGATCCGCGAGGCCGGAAGAGAGCCGTTCGAGCGCGACACGCTGTACCGTCCGGTCGAGCGGACGGAAACACATTTCACGGTTCTCGTTTAGAGCTGGCCGGCAGGCGCAGCCGCGCCTCGCACCCGGTCCGGTCCGCGCGATTCTCAAGCGTCAATCCGCCGCCGTGCGCTTCAGCGATCTGGCGGGCCATTACCAGTCCGATGCCCGATCCACCCGGCTTGGTGGTGAAGAACGGCACGAACAGATTCGCCGGATTCGCGATTCCTTGCCCTTCGTCGCGCACGGCCACATCGAGCCATTGCCCGGACCGCCGTAAGCGTCCGGTGATTCCCTCTTCCCGAAATCGGCGGGGGGAACGATATTGGAGGAATGAGAGACCGAAGATCGCATTGGCTCCGGCTGGTGTCAGAACAGGAAGCAAGCGGGGAGT
>Ga0194132_10003146_pt1 | contig 29829 bp, 26 predicted proteins | sample TA2KigOf80mmetaG_FD_148612 | JGI IMG/M metagenome (GOLD analysis project Ga0194132, IMG submission 148612) | Freshwater microbial communities from Lake Tanganyika, Tanzania - TA2015054 Kigoma Offshore 80m | ecosystem: Environmental > Aquatic > Freshwater > Lake | place: Tanzania: Lake...
GTCGCCCGCGTTCATCCAGCTCTTCGACCAGACTTCGATACTTAGACCGAAGCCAGCACACAATGGTCTCGTCTCTCATCCCTGCTCTTGTGCAGAGGCTCTCCACTCCGGTCAATCACTATTGCGGTAAGTTGTTTCCTGCCACCGCCTAACTATGGCGAATGCCGCCGCTACCGGGACAACATCGTTCGTGTTTGATGATCGTAATATGCGTTGGTTCACATTGGGTGATTTTAAGCACTTTGTGTTCGCGATGTACCACGTCGATGTACCAGGGAAGATTGTCGATTTCATTTTGAAGTTTCCCGCAAATGAGAAAATTTTCTTGCATCGCCACCTCGCGCTGACCAACACCTTAGTCGTTCAAGGCACTCACATTCTGTATGAGCCTGATGGCAAGGTAAAAGAGATGCGACCCGTGGGCAGTTACACCTCCAGCCCTCCGGGCGACCCACATCAAGAAGGCGCAGGCGATGGCGGCGGTGTAGTTTTCTACAGCGTACGCGGGAAAGATGGAGTGTTGTTTGAAGTGCTCGATGATAACTTCAAGGTTATTGGCACGCTGAGTTTAGAGGATTTTGCCAACGCATATAAAGAACAAAAAGGCGCTTAGCCGATTTCTTGGAAAAAATATCCCGATGTCTCTGTGGCGGGCACAGCCCGCCCTACGTGTCTTTGCCGGGTCTCGGTAGGGCAGGCTGTGCCTGCCGCTATCGGCAGAACATCGACATCTCAGGGATCCTCTTTTTCAGAAATCACCTTAGTCGTTAGCAGCAGCATAATTCCCTCTCCCTCAGGAAGAGGGCTAGGGTGAGGGGATCAAAAATAGTGGTTTTTGTCTCTTGGTACCCTCATCCTGACCTTCTCCCTGGGGGGAGAAGGAACCCATACGCGCAGCGCTCCACCTCAAACACAAGGATTTTTCCTTAAGTTGTGACTGGTGCTCAGGCGTCCCTACAGGACGCAACCGACAGCGTCCGGGCCACATGCCATGCCAGAGATCGCAGAACTTATCCTTACGTGTCTTACCAGGCTCACTATGGTCGCTGCCAAGCAAAACTTGAAACAAGATGTAAAGAATCGTGTCGGTTTTCATCTCAGCCCTACTGTGGAAGAGCTGGATCACTACGAGTAGCAGTGAGGTGCGCAACGACGACGCGAATCTGGCCATAGCTCACCTTTCCGTCCAAGTGATCCAAGATGGGCCGCAAATATGCGGTTCCTACCTCTTGTACCGCAGCGGCAATTTTATTGTATGTCGGCGGGTCGATCCAAGTGTCTATTTGCCGAGGCCGATGTATGAGCACGAACTCGGCGAGGTACTCCCAGGTGGTACTTTGGGCCCGGTTCGTGGCCGTTGCCACCTGTTCGATACTCGTTCCTTGCGAAAACAAGGTGAAGGCGAGTTCTTTCATCGGGTTGCGAGAGCTACTCGGGGCTACCTGTGGGCGGCTTCCGTTCGTAACGTCTAATGTCAGCTTGTGAGTATGACAGTAGGTGACGATCCGTTCGAGAAAACGTGGACCGATGTCCGCAAGCTTACGTTCGCCCACACCACGGACCTTCAGGAGTAAGGCGGCTGAACTTGGTCGTATTCGTGCCATGTCACGCAAGGTAGCATCATTGAAGACCAGGAATGGCGGCAATCCGCGTTCGCTGGCAATCTGATGGCGTAACTCGCGTAGACTCTCGAACAGCCCACGGTCCACCCCCTCCCATGATTCCTCGTCGAAGCGAGTTGTCTGGACCTCCGCCTTTGGTCGTCGCAACTGCACCTGACGTTGGCCGCGCATGACTGTCCAGGACGCGTCGTTCAGTTTCAGGACCGGATGCTCGTCCGTGGTGCGATCGAGTAGTCCGTTATCAAGCAACTGATACAGCATGTTCGTCAGCGACTTACGATTTGTCCCTTTCAGCAAACCATAGGTACTGACCTTGTCGTGGCCGAAGCGCCGTATCCGCTCAGTCTGGGCACCCAGCAGGACATCAACAATATACTCAGCCCCGAAATGTCCGCCGGTGCGCGCGACGCACGAGAGAATCTTTTGCGCGGTGACCATCGCATCCTCAAGCCCTTCTACTTCCTGCAAACATACATCGCACGCTTCACAGGTTGTTTTGCTATAGTCCTGGCCAAAATACTCGGACAACTGCCGATGCCGACAGCGCACGCTGGTACACATGCGGCGCATATGCCCAAGCAATTCGCGCGAGGCGGCCATGATCTCCTCGCTGGCCCCCGCGTCAGAGGTGCTTTTCTCCATCAGCGATTCCCAGCGCAGGAAGTCCGCAGCGGAGTACAGCAGCACACATTCTGCCGGTAACCCATCACGACCGGCCCGGCCCGTCTCTTGCTGATAGTGTTCGACGGACTTCGGCATCGACGCGTGAATAACACAGCGCACGTCGCTGTGGTCGATGCCCATGCCGAAGGCCACTGTTGCCACCACAACATCAATCTCTTCAGCGGCAAACCTATCTTGCGTCTGTCGCCGCTCGTCGGCTTCCATGCCCGCGTGATAAAACGCGGCTCGCACCTTCTGTGTTTGCAGAACGTAGGCCAGAGATTCACTCTCTTTACGAGTCATGCAGTAGACAATTGCAGCTTGCTTAGGATGTCGCCGCAGTACCTCCATAATCTGAGTAGCTGCATCGACACGAGGAATGATGCGATACGCCAGATTGGGACGATCGAACGTACCGACCAGGATCAACGGGTCTTGTAGACGTAACTGTTCGGCAATGTCTGCACGCACTCGCTCAGTCGCCGTGGCGGTGTAGGCATGGATGCTAGCGTGCGGGAATCGACTCTTGAGTTCGGCCAGCTGGCGATATTCTGGACGGAAGTCATGGCCCCAGTGACTGATGCAATGGGCTTCATCGATGGCAAACGCTCGGACTGGCAGTCGCTCGATAAGGTGCAGGAAGCGTGGCGTCAGCAACCGCTCTGGAGCTACGAAGACCAGTCGATACTGCCCGGCAACAATCCCTTCCTCGATCGCTCGTGTCTCATCGGGTGACAAACCACTGTAAAGGGCCGCGGCGGGATAGCCACTTTCACGCAAGCCATCGACTTGGTCCTTCATCAAAGCAATGAGCGGCGAGACGACAATATCGGTCCGTTGTGCTAACTCGGCAGGAACTTGATAGCACAAGGACTTACCACCGCCTGTCGGCAGCACGACGAGTGAATCGCGCCGTTCGAGACCAGCACGAATGGCTTGCTCTTGCAGCGGACGTAATTCGTTATAGCCCCAGTAGCGCTGCACGGTGGCGACGATGTTAGCAGTTGTCCATGACGTTGCTTGATCCATAACTGTAGTCCTTCCGAAGTGCAGGAAGACTAGAACGTTGTCTGCGCGGTTTCAATCCGTAGCGCTAGTCCCTATACTCTTCCCCTCTCCAGTCATGGAGAGGGGCCAGGGGTGAGGCTCGAGGAACAGATAGACCCCTTTCGCCTGAGAAAAAACAAAGGCCCTCGACGGTTTCATACAATCTCCATACAACAGCCTTAATCGTTCATTTTTGACAGAGGAAGGAACTTTACTGTGGAATGTAAAACCGTTGCTGAAGCAAAAAACTTATCTGGTTTGCGTTTGGCACTCACGGTTGGTGGACCAGCACCGTGGAGTATGGCAGCCAAGAGCATTTTGCATGTCAAAAAGATACCGTACGTTCCCGTCGCCCAACATGGCGGAGAAGCCAACGAGGAACTCCTCGCGTGGACCGGCCATCGTAATGCTCCCGTGGCAGTGTACAACAATGAGCCACCGCGTACCGGATGGAGGATCAGTGGCAAGTATTTGAGGAACGGAGGCCAGAATAAGCGCAGCGTTTCCGGTCCCAACCTGCCGGGAACGGCCTGCGGCCTTATCCCGGCCTACGTTCAGCGAACAACCGTAGTGCAAATACATTGAGGGGGACATCTGAATGTCTCATTCTGTGCAACATACACCGACCAGTGGGACACCGTCGGTGGAGCACTTTGATGCGCTTGTAATTGGCGCTGGGGTTTCTGGGCTGTATCACCTCTATCGCCTGAAGCAGCTTGGCCTTAACGCGAAGATCTTTGAGGCTGGCGGCGGGGTCGGCGGTACCTGGTATTGGAACCGTTACCCAGGTGCACGGTTCGACTCAGAAAGTTACAGCTATGGGTACTCGTTTTCAGCGGAACTGCTGCAAGACTGGGATTGGAAGGAACATTTCTCTGCCCAGCCTGAGACCGAGCGCTATCTCAATTACGTGGCTGACAAATTCGACCTGCGTCGTCACATTCAGTTCGATGCGCACATCTCCTCCCTGGTCTACGATGACAAAGCCAACCTCTGGGATGTGAAGACAGAACAGGACCATCATGTCCGTGCACGGTTTGTCATTGCTGCGGTTGGTATTCTGTCGGCAACCTATGTGCCTGATATTCCCGGTATCGATAGCTTCCAGGGGAAATCATTTCACACTTCGCGCTGGCCGCATGAGAAAGTCGACTTCACCAAGCAACGCGTGGCGGTGATTGGTACCGGAGCAACCGCGGTGCAACTGATCACTGAGATTGCCAAAGAAGTCGGACATCTCACTGTCTTCCAGCGTACCCCTAATTTCTGTATGCCGTTGCGCAATGCACTAATCAGTCCTGAGGAACAGAAGAAGATCAAAGCCAGTTACCCAGACATCTTTAAGAAATGTAACGAAACGATCGGCGCATTTCTCCATCAGTTCGATCCTCGCTCAGCACTGGCAGTGACGCCCGAAGAACGCGAGGCCTTCTACGAAGAGATCTGGGCAGAGCCTGGGTTCAGGAAATGGTTTGGCAATTTCCGCGACATCATGAACGACCGTGCGGCCAATGACACGTTTGCCGAGTTCGTGCGCAACAAGATTCGGCAACGCGTCACAGACCCAGTCATTGCCGAGAAACTGTGCCCGAATGATCACCCGTTTGGGTCAAAACGCATTCCATTGGAAAGCGGTTATTACGAAGTTTACAACCAGGACAACGTGTTACTGGTCGATATTCGCGAAACTCCGATCGAGCGCGTTACCTCGGAGGGAATCAAGACCAATGATACCGAGTACGAGTTCGACGTTATCATCTATGCGACTGGGTTTGATGCGGTCACCGGTGAGTTAACCCGCATGGATATTCGTGGTGAAGGAGGCCAACAGCTCAAAGACAAATGGGCGGATGGCCCGAGCACCTACTTGGGCCTGCAGACCGCAGGCTTCCCCAATCTCTTCATTGCCAATGGTGCAGTGTTCTGCAACTTTCCCCGTTGTGCGGAGGTTGTGGCTGAATGGGTGAGCGAGTGTATTGGCTATATGCGACAGAGAAATCTCACACGCATCGAACCATCCAAAGAAGCAGAAACCACGTGGACCGAACACGACATCTCACTGACAGTTGGCAAGCTGTTCACCGAGTCGAGTGGCTGGTTTCTCGGTGCCAACATTCCCGGCAAGAAACGACAGTATCTCCTCTATGCTGGGGGCGCCCCCGTCTATCGGCAAAAGTGTGCCGAAGTTGCCGCTAACGGGTATGAAGGGTTTGTGCTGCGCTAAGGCGTAACCCTTCTCTTTCTCGGCACAATGAGCTACAAGACTGAAACGCGTGAGCGAAGAACACTGTAAAAAGGAGACCTTGTATGATCCCTGCCGGTATCATCTCCGCTGACGGTCACGTCTGCGAAGCAGCGAATTGTTATGTGGACTACATTGACCCCAAGTACCGCGATGTTGCGCCTCGGATCGTGCCCCAAGATGATGGCACTGAAGCGTTCGTCGTGCACGGCATGAAACGCCCCGTCGCCCTGGGCTTTATCGATGGCGCCGGGTTCACGATTAAGGACCGGAACGATCGGGCAAAACGCATCAAGTTTGCCGACGTCCGTGAAGCTGCGTACAGGGGCAAGGCGCGCGTTCCCTTTATGGACCAGGACGGTATCGCCGCGGAAATCATCTATGCCTCTATTGGGATGGGACTCTGCATGCATCGCGACGCTGAGTACAAGGATGCGTGCATGAAGGCCTATAACCGTTGGTTACAAGAGATGTGCAGTGAAGCCCCGAACCGCATATTCGGTTTAGCCCAGACCGCCGTGCTAAGTGTCGACAGCGCCATCGAAGACTTTCGTCGCGCCAAAGAGATGGGCATGGTCGGGATGATGATGCCGGGCAGGCCGATTCATGAAGACTACGATCATCGTGATTATGATGCACTGTGGCAGTGCGCGACCGATCTCGGACTGCCAATCTGCTTTCATATCCTCACATCGCGTGACGGCGCCCTCAATATGCCACATCGTGGACATGAGATGAACAATTTCCTCGGCATCATTCGCGCCGTGCAAGATGTCGTCGGTCTCATGGTGCTCGGTGGCGTGTTCGAGCGTCATCCCAAGTTGAAACTCGTTTGCGCAGAAGGTGACGCTGGTTGGATGCCACATTACATGTATCGTATGGACCACGCAGCCAAATTCAATTTTGAGAATGGCGTCCTTAAAGGACTCTCGAAGGTCCCGAGTGAATACATCAAGAGCAACGTGTGGATGACCTTCCAAGATGACCTCACCGCTTTCAACTCGTTGCATCAGATGCCACAGACCCAGCTACTCTGGGCAAGTGATTTTCCCCACACGGACTCCACGTGGCCGCGCTCGCAGCAGTTGTTAAAGGAGCATACGACACATCTCACTGAGGCGCAGCGCCAGGCCATCATGCGAGACAATACGGCCAAAGTGTTTCAGTTACCTGCCGGGAACGAGTCGTGGCGGATGTATCCGGCAGCGGCGTAGGCTGGACCAGTCACAACTTAAGGAAAAATCCTTGTGTTTTAGGTGGAGCGCTCCGCGTATGGGTTCCTTCTCCTTTCGGGAGAAGGTCAGGATGAGGGTACCAAGAGACAAAAACCGCTATTTTTATCCCCTCACCCTAGCCCTCTCCCTGAGGGAGAGGGAATTATGCTGCTGCTAACGGCTTAAGTTGTGACTGATGCGTAGGCTGAGGCCCATCAACGTACGTTATGGCCGTGCCGCTGTGTCATTCTGAGTGAAGCGCGGAATCCCTCCGAGAGACCATTCGCTTCACTCAGGGTGACAAGCCAAGTGTGATTATTCTGCGACCCGATCTTGGCTCCACGTGCATTCATTCCGGCGTTAGATAACTCCCTTTCGCCGCAATTCAGCCAGACGTGACGCACTGAGTCCAAGACGCTGACCATAGACCTCGTCATTGTGCGCGCCGAGCAGCGGCGCTGGCTGATCAAACTGCAGCGGCTGTTGGGTGAAACGTATCGGCATACCAAACCCTTTGGCACCGTTTAGCGCTCCAGCGGTCGGGTGCGCCAAATCAACAAGCATCTGTCGCGCTTGCACCTGCGGATGATTCAGTAGCTCGGGCATGGTTTGCACCGCCCCAGCAGGCACTTCGTTCTTCTGCAAAAATTCAACTGCGTCCTTGGTCGTTCGCTCTTGCACCCACGCAGCCACCATCGTGTCGATGAACGCAATGTTCTGTCGCCGAGCTAACGGCGTCGTGAAGCGGTTATCGCTCTTCAGGTCCTCACGGTCGAGCGCCATCAACAGACACTCCCAGTTCTTGTCGGTCGTCACGGCGATGGTGACGAAACCATCACGGGTAGGATAGGTGTTGAGTGGTGTACCAGCGACGTGGGTATTCCCCCGACGTTCAGGCTGAATACCACCGTTGAGCAACTCCAACACGTCCGGTTGCAGAAAGAAGGACGTGTCCATCATGGCAATGTCGATCCACTCACCAGTGCCGCCGTGCTCGCGGCGACGCAGTGCCGCGAGTATCCCGATGATGGCAAACAATGGAGCCACGGTATCGCTGATAGCCGCACCGCAGCGCGTTGGCGGCTTATCCGGGTAGCCCGTCACACTGGCAAGACCGCTCATCGACTGAATCACTGGGTCATAGGCGCGCCAATCTCGCAGTGGCCCGGTCTGACCAAAGCCGGAGATGGAACACAGAATGAGGCCAGGATTCAATTGCCGCAACACGTCGTAGCCAGCCTCCATTTCATCCATCACACCTGGTGAATAATTTTCCACAACGATATCAGCCTTACGGCACAGCTCCTTGAACAATGCACGCCCTTCAGGTTGATACAGATCGAGCGTGATACTTTTCTTGTTGCGTGCCCGGTGCAACATAAAGACGCCCATGTCTTCATCTGTCTGTGGTTGACCGGAGGCGCCCTTAGGCCCGAGAAACGGCGGGAATCGTCGATGCAAATCGCCTTTCCCCGGCGGTTCGATCTTAATCACATCTGCACCAAGGCCAGCCAGCAGCAGCGTGCAGTATGGGCCAGCCAAATAACGGGTCAAATCCAGGACCACGAGGCCAGACAGCGGTTTCTGCATCATGTCGTTCCCCTCCTTTTGCAGCATCAATCTTAGCGATGACATCTACGGAATCATGCATCTAGTGGCAACGGGGAGGCAGCACGACGACGCTCCGTCAGCGAGGAGAGTGTGGACAACCAGCGGATCTTCGCAAAACTAAGAAAAATCGACCTGTACCTTCTCACTTCTGCGAAAATTTCAATGATCTTTCTACAAGATAGTGCTGGCATACATTTTGTTATGCATGTGGTTCAGCCTGTGACGTATCAAACAGAGGGTGAGAAGTACATGGGAAGGGGTGCGGCTATGAAGGAACTTATCGTTCTCGCTTTTTTGGTTACTTGGCTTGCCGTCGATGTGCGTGCCGGGCTGGCTCTCAACATCGCGTTAGTACCACAGAGTCAGCTCTCCAGTCCGGATAGTCCAGTCAATGTTACAGTGTTCTTGACCGATTTTCGACCACAGACCATCGGGGCGTTTTCTTTCGACGTTGCTTTCGACCCGACGGTGGTTTCGTTGACGGATGTCCTATTCTTCTCGCAGCTTGGTGATATCGCCGCTGGAGACGCCATATCATTTCACGACAGCACTGTGGGCGGTGGTCTCGCGACCGTCAGCGTCGGGGAAGTGTCGCTGCTTGATGCGAGCGCTCTTGCCGCCTTACACCGGACCAGTCAACTGCGGCTGGCCACGCTCCTTTTTACCACTTCGGGGCGAGACGCCGCGCGAACCGCATTGGACCTCCACAACGCCGTGCTGTCCGACGAGAAGGGCAATCCTCTTACACCGACACTGGTTGGAGATGCAGAAATTGTGATTCCTGAACCCTCCACCCTGGTCTTCTTCAGCACTGGTCTCCTCGGACTGGTTCTCTTACGACGGAAAAGCCACACCGGCCAACCAAAGAGTGAAACCATCAGAGCGATGACGTCAGGGGTGTAGAGTGCGAGAGGCACGCATCCGACAATTCACAAGAGGAGATGAACATGAAGCTTGGGGGATTTGTGTTGGCGACGAGGCATTCGTCACTATGTGAGACACCTCTCCACATGATTATATTGCTTTGGCTTAGCCTCGCATGTTTGTCGCCGGTGAACGCCAGGGCAGAGATACTGTATCTTGAAGCGACGATCCGAGATTTTAACGCCGCGCATCCAGATTTCGAGCAAAATATCTCCGCGGTCGATCCGGGCATTGTTGCTCCTGTGTTGGGGAGTGACCACAAACCTGTCTATGCCGGAGGCCTCCACCCTACCACGCATGATGCAGCAACGTTTGATCAATGGTATCACAACGTCCCAGGAGTGAATGTTGCTGCTGTCGATACCATGCCCGTCGACAATACCGTTACTGCGGATCGTAACGTTTTCACCTTCTCTGATGCGGATTTCTTTCCTCTCGATGGGAGTTTCCTTGGCAACGAGGGGCTATCGCACAATTATCACTTCACGGTAGAGCTGCATACGGAGTTTGTGTACCACGGCGGCGAGCGCTTGGTTTATACCGCAGATGATGACTTATGGGTGTTTATCAACGACCAGCTCGTGGTCGACTTGGGTGGTATCCATACCGCAGAAACCAGAACTGTCGACCTGGACAATGCAGCCGCTGGACTCGGACTCGTGCGCGGTAACGCATATCGCTTTGATCTGTTTTTTGCTGAACGGCAAACGGCACACTCAGTGTTGCGCTTCGATGTCCCTCGCTCAAACCGCGTGACGGTCAATCCGGAGAACGGCGTTGACCTGCCAGCACGAGGTCACGTCCGTGTCTTCGTGGTCTTTGCTGAGGTTGATTTTCAGCCTTGTGGTAGTAGCGATCAAGGAGTTCCCAATTGGCCCAAAGGTCAACTCCCAACGTTCAGGGATACGCTGTTCGATAATGAACTGACGGCTGGAGGTGTTCCCACCGGCGCAGGATACGTAACCGATTACTTCTACCAGATGTCAGGTGGGCAGTATGTTGTGCTGGGAGATTATGTTCCGAACCTTGTTACACTCAACTGTAATCCGCGCCCAGGCACCAATGAAGTCCTTACTGCTGTTGCGCAGCAGCAGCCAATCACCTCCGCGCACGGTTACCAACTCCCAGACTTCGATCTGTGGCAGATATCTGCGGCGTATGCAGCGCGAGCCGGAAGAGACAAGACGCCAACCGCGGATAATCTGATCGACCTGATGCTTATCGTCTGGCGCAACTACAATTCCCGCTTTCAGTTCGAGTGCATCACGTTCGGTGGTGACTGTAATTCTGGGTTTATTAGCGGGGAAAGCAACACCACACTCGGGACGACCAACGGACTTAACAACGTTGGCCAGTTTTGGAACTACGGGGGAGATTCGATCGATATTCTGCTCCATGAGTACGTCCACGCCCTCTTGGGGGGCAATAACTGGCATCTCGGTGGTGGGGCAGATCGTCACAGCGTACATGTCCCCCAAGGTGCTTACGGTCTGTTAGCTCACTACCCTGCCGTATCGGCAGTGGCGTCAGGCTGGGACCGAGATCGTTTGGGGTGGCATCCTCCAGGTAAAGACCTTCTCATTAGCGCACTGAGTGTCGATGGCGACGAAGTGAAGACCGATATCACTGTGCAATCCCACCCGCTGGGAGGGCGGTTCGTCTTGCGAGATTTTGTCAAGTTTGGTGACGCGATACGCATTAAGCTTCCTCACATTGACTGGCAGACGCTGGGTGACAATAAAAACCAATATCTGTGGCTGGAAAACCATCAACGCCTGTCTCGCTTCGATATCAACGGGCGGTCGCTCACTGATGTTTGTCACAAAAAATGGTCACCCGGGATGTATGCGCAGATCCAAGTCGGGAAGGACGTAAAGACACAGGATGTGAATAACGATGGTGTTGCTGATAATTTTGATGTGTATCCAGGTGCTGCCCAATCGCCGAATGGGTTAGGGAGTTATCTAATTCCGCTGACAGCGGAAGGCAATTTCGATTTCTCTTACCGCCTCGATCAGGTCACGGGCGGTGATGGCCTTCCTTGTCAATATAACAACATCAGTATCCCCCTCGATCAGTCCATGAGCCTGCCGAATCCGTTCACTGGATATGCGGAAGTCTATCAGCAGATCGATGCGGATGTTGTGCTGTCGAGCCCCTTGTTGCAGGCGACGTTTGTTCCGTTCGGTAATGGCAGGTTATTTGACAACGATGGCCAGTACGTACTGACGGAGTTCCGCAACGGCCAGGTGGTCCGTGAATTACCTGGTTTTGGTGACGCTCGAGATGCGTTTGGTAGTAGCACCGGGAAGACGAGGCTTGGTATCGATACCAACCCGGCTCCAGTGCCAATGTACACCAATACCTCGGCTTCTGGTTTCGGCAGTCCGCGTCCACTCACTGGGGCGACCTACGAAAATCGCACGCTCTGGTTGAATGGGCTGTCGGTCCAGATTGTTGATGAACTCACGTTGGGCCCAACAGCGGAAGATGGCAAAGCACTGGTCGTGGATATTCGCTGGGACGACTACAAAATTAAGAACGATGTTCGCTGGACGGGCAACATCGTCTTGCAGAATGATACCCGTGACCCATACGAGCGCAAAGCGCGGATCGTGGTTGCTAGTTGTCAGGTCTCATAACATCGCGCACTAAGAATTCGTCGAATTTCTTGGATTTTTGCACAAAAATGAGTACGCGATGTCATGAGACTCGACAGCTAGTGGTAAGAGCGTGTACCTGGATCGCGGTTTGTCACCAACCCAGGATATTGCGAATGCAACCGCTGAGACTATTCTCTTCCCTGCCACCGGCACGTCTCTATATCCCCCAAATCTGAGTTCTGAAACCCAGCGGCTGTTTACCGTACCGACGCGGTTGACGATAAAGGCAGGCACCAAGTTGCACCTCGAACGCAACGCCACGTTGTGGTTACTGAACAACTCCACGTTAGAGGTCGAGAACGGGGCAGAAGTGCAACTCGAGCCCGGCGCACGGATCGCTATTGGTGTGGGTGCAAGTGCAGCGAACAAAGTGATCGCCGGAGCCGAAAGAACTTTTGGTGATCTGACGACCCCACCCGATGGTTGCGTGGATCGTAGAGATCTCGACATTTTACTGAACGCTATTCGCGTAAAAAACAAGAATGCCTTTTATGATTTGAATGAAGACTTCCAAGTTGATGTCGCCGATGCGCGCAGGCTCGTGTTGTCCTTCACTCATCCACAAGGCGGCGCGTGCCGGTAGCGAATCGCCAATATCCTACCGACGCTCCATTGTACCTTCGAGCGTGAGAAGCTGCTATTTCGTTTGTCGCAAAGAAGCCTGTTGGACAAAGAACATTCCAACGCATTGATCGAGAGGTCCACCCTGCCGTTGTCCCTAGGGATGGAGCGTCCACCCGAGCCGGTGGTTTTCGCAAAGATGAGAAATTGTAGTTCCGGTCGTTGCAGAAATGAGAATCGCGCAAAACATTGCTCTGATTGTACTGGACGTCGCACTAGTTGAGGCTGGCACGCGCATTGCTCTTTCTTAAGCAAAAAACACACAACGACGGAGGTGTATTATGGCATCGTTAACCCCGTGGAGGCCAATGCGAGAGTTGGAATCACTGCAACAGCGAATGGACCACTTGTTCGATCGTTTTTCTGACCGGTGGTTCGGCGGCGACCGTCCTCGTAGCGTGTGGGGAAGTGACGAGTGGGCGCCGGCGATCGAAAGTCATGTCGAGAACGGCAACCTCATCGTCAAGGCCGATCTCCCAGGCGTGGACGCGAAAGACGTGACTGTGTCTGTCGTGGGTAACCAATTGACCATCGAAGGCGAACGCAAGCATGAGGAGAAGCAAGAAGAAAAAGACTACTTCTATCGGGAACTCTCGTATGGAAAGTTTTCTCGTACGATGACTGTGCCTGATGGTGTCGACCCCGACAAGGTGAAAGCCTCGTTTAAGAACGGTGTCCTGGAAGTGACCATGCCAGCACCCAAACAGATGGCAGCAAAGAAGATTCAAATCGAAGCGCAGAAGTAAAAGTACGCCTGCGCATCATGGACGTGAGAGTACCCTACGCTCACGTCCGGCTCCTGCCCTTACGATCCTCGTCTCACTAACAGTTCTTCCATGCGCTCAAACACGGCATTCATATCACTTTCTGTATCTACAACGACATGGCAGCGGTCGGGAAGATCTGAAAAAGGCGGGAACTGCTCTCGTTGTTGTTCAGCAATGGTCCACGTCGCATCTGACACCGAAGTGCCCTGTCGCTGGCGCTCTCGCAAGCGTTCTTGTACGACCGCAGCACTGGCCTGACATTCGACAAATACGATGGGGACCTGACACCGGGCGCTCAGTTCTTGTACGACCCGTCGCTGCTCGGGATTCTTATACGTGGCATCGACGATCACTCCACGCCCACTTTGTAATTCCTCCTCAGCAGCGGCGTGCACGGCATCGTAGGTTTTACGCGTGAATTCCTGGGTATAGAGACCTACTTGATAGTCGGTGGTGGCATGTGTCGTCGGGAGAAGACCGGCCAGGCGTTTGCGCAGCACGTCAGAGTTCAACGTCGCAAAGCCAGTCTGTTCGCTTAAGCGTTGAGCGACCGTTGATTTACCCGTACCGATTTGCCCGCAGACCACGATGAGGGCTGGAGCTGGCGTCCCACGAGCATAACGGTAGGCGAGACGGAACGACCGTCGCGCTTGTTCCCGCGCACGGTCTTGTTCAACCGCGGGAATCTCGGCCTCGCCACTTTTGAGGCTCTCCACTTTGCCACGCACGTATGCGCGATAGCATTGGTAGAATGGCAACAAGCTAAACAACTCGTGATCCTCTGCCAAGGCCGCGTACGTGTGCACCAACTCTCCAGCCCATTCAACCGCGCCACGTAATTCTAAATCCATCGCCAGGAACGCAAGTTCAGACGCAACATCACAGGTGCGCAAGCGCGGACTGAACTCGATGCAATCGATAATGGCGATGCCATCGTCAAGGTAATACACATGGTCGCAACGCAGGTCACCATGCCCATCACGGACACGGTCGTGAAGAACTCGGCGCTTGAATAGCTCTTGCTGCTGCGAGAAGAACTCGCGGCTGAACTCTTGAATAACACGGTACTGCCGCTCACTAATGGTGTTGCCGACAAACGAAGACGTAGCAGCAAAATTATCCGCGATAGCTTGCCATATCACTACGGGTGCACCATACGTGTCTGCTTCGCTGGTCGAAGCGGTATTATGGAAATGCACGAGCCGCTTGGCCAATGCATGCATTCCAGCCTTAGTGACGCGGCCACTGGTAATGAGCGCGTCAAGCGTCCGGTCAGGAGGCAGGCGGCGCATGCGCACGAGATAATCAACTACCGTCGCGTCCTGCATGTCTGCTGCTTCACGCACCCGGTACATACCGTCAGTCCTCAGGACTGGCACGACCCCAAGATACACCGTCGGTGCCAGGCGATGATTAAGTCGTACTTCCTCCTCGCAGTAGTGGTGTCGTAGTTCAGCAGTAGAGTAATCCAGAAATGAGAAGCGTACGGGTTTCTTGAGTTTGTACACTTCATTGTCAGCCAGGAAAACAGCGGAGATATGGGTTTGCAGCACTTCCACATTCGCCGGATGGTGCGGATAGCAGGCAGGATGGGCGAGTGCGGCGAGGAGATCGGTGAATAGCGGATTCGCAGTGACAACCGACGGAGAAGAAGCAGAGGTCATACAGGCTGGTCCTCGTGTCAATGAATTGTAGCTAAACTTCGTAAATAACGAACAATCTCAAAAGCGTCATCAGCCGTGAGTTGACGGGCCAGATGGGGCATGGTTGGTCGAGGCTGGCGGCGCATATGTAAGACCGATGTCCGTATCTGGTCGACCGAGCGTGTGCGGAAGTAGGGCTCGTCAAAATGCGGTGGTGGATTGGAGGCGGCAGGGCTCATCTGAACGCCTTTCGTTGCGACCGGTACGCCGTCCGCGCCGTGGCAATACGCGCAGAAGCGACTGTAGAGTTCATACCCAGGAGAGAGAACACGCAAGAACGCTACGACGGCGCGTATGTCCGGTGCGGTCAGTATATCGCCCGCACCGGACATCTCCCCTGTACCGTTCGTGATGCTGTGGATGAGAGACGCCTCGGGGTGCTGCTGCTGGTACGTTGGATTAGACAAATCGGGAAGCCGCGCAGCAAAGCTCCTGGCTCCCAGCCCATCACCGCGCCCATACAGGCCGTGGCACGCCGCACAGAGCGAGTCGTACACTTCTTTGCCCTGCTGCACGGTTTGCCAACGGATGGTTGGCACCTGCTGCAGGTACGACACGAGTGACGAGAGTTCTTCATCGGTATACGGCGCCGTCCCAAACTGTATCGTTCTGAACGGTACCCCTGCGAGGATACGCTCGACAATCGGCGTATCGCTGTTGTGGGCAAAAATGCCGATCTCTTGACGGAGGATCGGTGGCCGGTTGGCAAGTACTCCCGCGAGGGGCCCATCACCCCGACCCTCCCAACCATGACAGTCAGCGCAGTGCTGCAAGTATAGGACTTGCCCTCGACTGAAGCGCCGCAAAGAGTGCTGCACAGTCTGTGCAGCTTCGGCACTCTTGGGTGTTGCGCTGGTGCCTACGTTGCCTCTGGGAGGTAGTGCGTCGGCCTGTACCCTCCACCAGAGGAGCGCCAATCCCGCCCCTACACCGATGGCGAGTTTCATGATGCCCCTGCGCCGATTCTCACATTTGCGAATTTCTCTTCGCCTTTTTCCCAAGAATGAGAACAGCTTTGCACGATTTTCTGCGGACTTTCTCTTCATGGTCTCTAGGTGTTGCAAAATCAAGACCGCACCCCACGGCGACACTGGCATCGACTTTGCGTGAATAACGGCGAGGGATCAGGCCAGCAAGGAAGGAATTCTATGGTGAAAGCGTCGGCGCAAGTGGTGGGAGCACTAGGCATGATGGTACTACTCGCGGCAGGCGAGATTGGTGCCCAAGAACAGGATGTAATTGACGTGGGGAAAAAGGAATTCATGCGTTCGTGCGCAACCTGTCATGGCGTGGAGGCGACAGGAAACGGACCAGCTGCAGCCGCCCTCAATGTGAAGCCCACCGATTTGACCCAGATGGCGAAGCAACATGGCGGCGTGTTTCTCTTCTGGCGTACGTATGAAAAGATCTCAGGTCGTGACGAGCAGGTTATTCGTGGCCATGGCACACGTGAGATGCCCATCTGGGGAGAGCGTTTTCGCTTCGAGCCCAACGCCAGTGACGAACACAAAGCAAGTGTCCGCGGTCGTATTCTGTCGCTCGTACATTATTTGCAATCAATACAGACCAAGGAATAGTCAACAGACATTACGCGGTTAAATCAAACCACGCGAGATTGGTACACTTTAGGTTATGACCAGAGAGACCGCAGCGTGCGCCATGCGCACGGGAGTCACACCAGGCGAGCGCATCGTGCGCACAGCGCGAGCTACCCTAAATGTACGAATCTTCACAGGTCCGATTTAGCAGCAACAGGAGGCGGTATGCGGTGGGCATTGTTATTCATCGTAGGTTTTATCACGGCGTGTGCAAGAGGAACCGTTGCATCTGAACCCAGTGGACCAACCGGCCACCTGCCGCACGACGTTTCGGTAGTCCAACCTGCCAAGGTCGTCGCGCATAAACTCACGAAGGCGGAACGCGACGTCGCTGGCGTCTTCCAGATGTACTGCGGTGAGAGCAACGAGGAAGCGCACCGCAACGGCGGTTCCTATGTACTGAATTATTACAAATTCTTTGGCGGCCTGGACCAGCGCAGTCCCCATACGTCAAAAGCGTTTCAATCGTACGAAGGTGGGGTTGCCAAAGTCTTTGCTGGTGTAAGCTATGACGCGCTAGATAAGCGTAATCTCATTCTCATTGGCGACCCAGAGAACCTGGTCTCGCGCATCAAGTGGGCACAAGAGTTTTACGGCACCAACTATTTGATCCTTGAAGTCGCCCAAGGGGGCATGCCGCATAAACACGTCATGCCATCGCTGGAACGTTTCGCAAAGTACGTCATGCCTCACTTCCAGTAATCTCAGGCAGAAGCGGGCGTGCTACAGCTGTAGTATGGGCGACGCGTAACGTGCTATGAAGAGGGTAGGGCATTGGCGTGCCAGTTGTAGATTGCACACGCTGACGAACAAACACATCTCACAAGGAGGGTCTGTATGGACATGCAAGCGTTTTGGCAAGCCGTTGAGCAGGTCGCAAGCGAATACAATATCGGCAAACATCCACTGGCTCAGCTCGTGCTGGATGGCAAGGCCAGCAAAGAACAGCTCAAACAGTTTGCTATTGAGCATTATGAAATGACGGTGCGCGATTCCGGTCCGTACATCGCCAATGGCTATGTCAACATGACCAAACTCAGCGCTGAGGGAGCGGAACTGATGGCAGACAATTTCGCGGAAGAAGCGATGGGGCTCCACACCCACACCGGCGGTCATGCTGCCTTACTGTTTGAATTCTGGGAAAAGGGCCTAGGATTGCCGCGCAAGGAACTGGTGGAAGCAAGCGCCTCGTCAGCCTCGCGCGCGATGAACGCCTATTTCTGGTTGCTGGTGACCAACAAGATCAAATACTCGGGCGCGCTGGGAGTACTCGAAGGTGGTTTCTCGCTCGCATGCGAGAAAATGCTCGCTGGTCTGCAGAAGCATTATGGCATGAAGGCGGAGGCGCTGCGCTTCTTCTCCGGTCACATCGAAGCGGATCGTGAACATGCGCAGACCGGTCGCAAACTGGTCGAACAACTACTGACGACCGATCGTGACCGGCAAGAATTTCTCAAGGAAGCCCGGTGCGCGGGTCAATTGTACTGGAACGGGTGGGATGCCATGCTGTGAGGACCAGAGGCAACCAGTCGAAGAGTTCGGCATGGCAGCTTCACGAAGGTCGGCAGCGGTTTGCGTTGGTTAGAAGAGAGGAAAAAAGTAGGCCGGTATAAGCGCAGCGTTTCCGGCAGACCATGCCGGGGCCGGCCTATGGGCTTATCCCGGCCCACACCGCTGGAATGACAGAACAGCGAGATTACTGCGCTCCACACTAAACCGGATCACAGAACATTCGTACAGTTGGGGTAGCGTGCGCGGTGCGCACACTGCGCGTGCCAGCGTTGATTCCCGTGCGCCTGGTCCACGCTACGGTCCCTCAGGCAACCACCCAAAGGGTACCACTCTCGGGTGGTTTGATTTAGGATGCGATGCACCATCGTGCACATGTCAGGTTGGTGGCGCAAGGCATTGATCACCAGTCACAACTTAAGGAAAAATCGCTGTGTTTTTAGGTGCTCCGTTGCGAGTATGGGTTCCTTCTCCCTCAGGGAGAAGGCCAGTATGAGGGGGTCGAGAAGCCAAAAGCCCTGAGGTTTCATCCCCTCACCCTAGCCCTCTCCCTGAGGGAGAGGGAATTACTGCACTGCCAACAGCTTAAGTTGTGACTGGTGGGCACTGATGCAATACAACCAGTCCGAGGCATGGTGATCACACATGGGCTTGTGAGTGGGAGAAACAGGACGTGATGTCTGATCATGAGTGGAGCATGTCCCAAAGCGCCCTCTACGGGATAGTCCTGCTCTCCGCAGTCGCCCACGCATCGTGGAACGCAATGGTCAAGAGCAGTGGCGATCGTCTGCTGATGCTGGCCGCGATCCGCTTCGTCGGACTCATCATGGGTATTATTGTCGCAGCCGCAGTCCCCCTCCCCTCCCTTCACTGTCTGCCATTCCTTCTTGGTGCCGCTGCTATTCACTACCTCTATTACATGTTGATGTTGCAGTCGTACCGCATTGGTGACATGAGCCAGGTCTACCCGATAGCCCGCGGGATCGCACCATTGCTTGTGTTCTGTCTTGGCGCACTACTGGCAGACGAGGTCCTCAGCTACCGCGCGTCGTTCGCGGTGGGCTTGTTGTCAGCGGGCATTGTTGCCTTAGCGCTCTCCGGACAACACCTCAACTACAAAGCCGTGGGATTTGCGCTTGGCACCGGTATCGCCATTTCTGGCTATAGTTTTTTGAGTGGCCTGGGTATTCGCAGATCCGGTTCGCCGTTTGGCTATATCGCATGGCTGGAAATTATGACTGGACTCGGCATGGCATCTATCGCAAGCGTGCGGCGGGGAAGTCGCGTCGTCGAATTCGTGCGGACACAGTGGCGCCCAGGTTTGATTGCTGGACTGCTATCGGTAGTGGGCTACTCGATCGTTCTCTGGGCCATGTCACAGGCCGCGATGGCTCCTGTGATTGCTCTGCGCGAGACAAGTGTTGTATTTGCTGCACTTATAGGGTCGGTCTTTCTTGGGGAAGGTTTTGCAGGCAGACGAGTTGCCGCCGCGGTCGCCGTGGTGATAGGTATCGTTCTTTTGGGAACAACAGCCAAATGAGAGAACTGCGGACGCTGGCAGCGTCTGAGTCGACCCCAGGAGCTGCGCTACCTTACAAGTATCGACGAGTATCATAGACTGCACGGGAATTCTGTATAAAGGAGGATACATTTATGAGTACACAGAGTGACGAACGAGCGAACGCCCGGGCGCGGGAGAAGAGCCTAGGTTTTGTTGGTCGGCCTCGGTTCGAGGACTATCGTGAGAAATACGCAAAGTTTTTCAAGATGGAGCGCCGCAATGGCATCCTTCAGGTCCAAATGCACAGCGACGGTGGGTCGGTTGTGTACGGCCTTCCCATTCATAACGCGTGGTCACAGTTATGGATGGAGATCGGCAATGACCCTGACAATGAAGTGCTGATCTTCGGCGGCGCCGGGGACCAGTGGATCGCCGGGTTTGACCCGGAAATGTCCAAACTGGCGCTCCATGAGTTACCATCAGACGCGTTCTACGACCAGATCTACTCAGACGCGACGAAACTGCTCGAAGCCTTCATTTTCAATATCGACATTCCCACCATTGCTTGTATCAACGGCGCGGGGTTGCACACCGAATTCGCACTCTTGTGCGACATCACACTCTGTGCACAACACGCGGAACTGTTCGATCCACACTTTAAGTTTGGCCTTGTGCCGGGCGACGGCCAGGGGCTGACATTCCAGGAATTGATGGGAACCAAGCGCGCAGCCTACTATCTATACACCAGTGACAAGGTCAACGCTGAGATGGCCAAGGAGATGGGCCTGGTGAACGAGGTGTTGCCGCTTGAGCGCTTATATCCACGGGCATGGGAAATTGCTGAGCTGATCATGAAAAAGCCACGTGCCATCCGCCGCATGACCAGTGCCGTGTTACGACGCCAATGGAAGCGACGACTGGTGGATGATCTCGGCTTCCACATCGCGCATGAGCTACTCGGCATGCATTTGAACAAAGCGGAGTAATCTTCAGCAAGGGCGAGACTATTCTGTCACTCAATGCAATCACGGATACACTGCAGGATCGTGTCATTCTCAGGCCAAGAATCTCAGAGGAGAAGGATCTCTCCCCTTCCGCCCCTGAGACTCTTCGTCGGTGTCCTCCTCAGAACGACAGTCCCTCAAACTCCTTGTGACTCTACGTCGCTACATACCGACCTTCAGCGAAGCGAGTGGGGTGCGGTCGACCACCGGGAGTCGAGCGACACCGGATTGCAGCTTGACCGACCCAGGGAAGCGCTGGAAGGGATCGGGGAGATCTAACTGTTTGGCGTACTCGCGTATAGCGGGTGCGACTTCCTGGGCGAACAAGCGCATGCTGTTCTTGCGCTCCTCGTTCGTCACGGTTCCTTGTACCTGGAAGACCGTGAGGATGCTGACCCGCAACAATTGCAAGATGGTTTTGACTTTCTCGATCACCGTCTTGGGCGAGCCAACGATCATGAGGTGGTCCTTCTGGGCCTTGTCATAGGCGGCCATCAGTTTGCGTCGGACCTCATTCAGATCTTTACCATCGTATGCACTCTGGCCTGCCTGCGCGGCCTTGAATCTCTCGGCGTTCACACCTACCCAACCACCACTAGGCATACGCGCGAGGCGTCGAATCGCGTCTTTTGAATTATAGCCAGGCGGTACAGTATGCTCAGGTCGAGAGAACGCCCCAGGACCGCCGCCGAACATGAAGCCTTTGCCCAGCTCTTGGGCTTTCTCATCAGTATCAGCGACAAACACACTCATCAGGTAGCCGAAGTTCTCTGGGCCAGCTTGGTAACCGTTCTTGGCAGCGACATCGGCATAGAAGTCCCACATATCGCAGGTTGGCCCCAACGCCGTGACTAAGCCCATGTACGGATAACCCCGTTCCGCGCACCACTGCGCGGTTTCCGGGCTCAAGACTCCGGGAATCCACATCTGTGGATGCGGCTTCTGGTAGGGTAACGCCCACGGGTTCACGTGGCGATAATGAAAGTGTTTGCCTTCGTAACGCCATGGACCAGGTCTGGTCCATGCTTGAATAATGAAGTCATGCGCTTCGTTGAAGTATTCACGATTATAGGCCGGGTTCGCATTGTTGAAGAACTGCTCACTGCCAGCGCCACGCACCCAACCAGTGACAAGACGCCCGCGCGAGATCAGGTCGATCTCGGCCAGCTCTTCTGCCATGCGCAACGGATGTTTGATGACCGGCAAGGGATTTCCGATGAGCACGATCTTCGCACGTTTAGTAATACGCGCAAGGATCGCGGCTTCGACGTTCATGACACTACCCATGCAAAAAGGGTTGCCATGATGCTCATTGAGCATGAGCGCATCAAATCCGAGTTCCTCAGCATAGCAATACTCATCCAAGAAATAGTTGTAGTCCTGTGACGCCTTCTCGCGATCGAAATATGTGTTCGGTACGGCAAAGAACGCTTCATTCTTGAGCACCTCATCCTCGGGTACCCAGCGATAGGGGCGTTCGGTGAAATAGCCAATGATCATGTGCTTCTCCTCTCTCATAACGACCGGGCGAATGGGAATCTCCACAAGGGACAGGGTGCGGTCGCCGGTTCTTTGTGTTTCCCGTCCTCCCTGTCCTGCTCTCCAGTTCACGCATCGTAGCTCCGCAGCACCTGCCCCGGTAACCCACCCTGGTACTCATCATCCTGATAGAGAATGTTGCCGGATACGATGGTCGCCTTGATACCGTCGGCGTAGGCGACAAAGCGTTTCGCACCACCAGGCAGGTCATGCACGTATTCTGGATCGTGCGCATCGACGGTGTCAGGATCGAATAACACCAGATCGGCAGCCAATCCGTGCGCAATCTGACCGCGTTTCGGAATACCGAAGAAACGTGCGGGCTCCAGGGTCAGACGGCGCACGGCTTCTTCCAATGTCAACGCTTGTCGTTCACGCACCCATTTCCCTAACAGATAGGTTGCATAGGGTGCATCACAAAGCATATCCACATGTGCACCACCATCCGACAGGCCAATCATGAAACGTGGGTCGGTGATGAGGCGCTTGATGCCCTCGGGTTCATAGTTGAGTGCCTGGATATCGAAGACCAATTCAAGATTGTCCGCAAGCGCGAGATCAAGGAACACATCGATGGGGTGCTTCCCCTGTGCTTTGGCAAGATCACCAACGGTTTTCTTACTGTCGGCGACCGCTTTCACCGCTTCACTTTTGGCGTCGATCACGGTCATGCGTCCCCATTGACCGGCAAAGATGCGCCGTCGATCCATCTCTTCACGGAACGCTCGGCGGAAACCAGGATCCCGATAAATCTTGATTTGTTCTTCGACGCTCTTGTTGAACACTTGGTGCCACGTGGTGAAGACGGCAAAAATGAACGGATTGCGCATGTTGAACTGTATCCGCAGCGGTCGACACGAGACCTGTGGCACGGATTTGTCCCACCCGAGAATCGACTGCACTTTTTCAACGACACCGAGGTACGAATCCGGTCGCCCTGGTCGGTTAAACAACGCAAGCCATGTCACTGGTCGTGTGCTTTCTTTGACCAGGAACTCAAGGAGGTCGTACTCTTCATCTGCCATGTGCCCCGGTGTCTGGGCTGACAGTGCCAGTTCGATTGCACCCCTTCCCGCTTCGCGGAGCACCTGGCAGAAGGCTCTCAGTTCATCGCGACTTGCGTTACGGCACGCCAGTGGTCGACCGTGGTAGCCAATGTGGTTGTTAAGAATCGTGCTGGTAAAGCCAAAGGCACCAGCATTGATGGCATCACGCAGGAGTTGCTGCATGCGAGCAATCTCGTCAGCGTTGGCTGCACGTTCAAACGATTCCTCACCCATGACATAGTGCCGCAGCGGCGTCAGCGCTGCGAGTGAGGCGACGTTAATGCCTAGCCCACGTTTCTGCAATGCGTCCAGGTATTCAGCGTGACTTTCCCATTGCCAGTCGATGCCGCGCTGCATGACCTCAAAGGGAATGGCTTCGACATTGACGAGATCCCACATCAGGATGTCGCGCAGTTCGGGTCGCACGGGAGCGACACCAACACCACAGTTGCCCATTACGACCGTAGTGATGCCATGCCACGACGAACAGGTAATCAAGGGGTCCCAGGCCACCTGCGCGTCATAGTGAGTATGGGGGTCAATAAACCCTGGCGCCAGCACGAGACCATCCGCGTTGATCGTCTTGGCTGCAGCCTCGCCGTTGTGTTTCCCAACCGCGGCAATCGTCCCATCTTTCACCGCCACACTGCCACGAAAGCTGGGAGCGCCGGTACCGTCACAAATCCGCGCGTTGTTGATGAGTAAATCGTACATACACAGTCCCTCCTATTTCCTACTCCTGTGGGTAACGCCAAGGATTCGCTGGTTGAACTGCGGTCTCATCTAGGGTCCAGTGCGGCAGCGCGAATCCCTCACTTACTGTTTTGAAGATCAGACGAACACGAGTCCCAATTCCCACCTGCTTGATCATGTCAGGCGGCGCAAAGTCTCCCTTCGCGGTCAGCAGATTCCCCACCACCCGCAAGGCTTCGTGTTCGGACGGTTGGCCTTTTTGCGTGTCCAGGTCAACAAGCAAGATCATGTACGGGACGTACTGACGAAAAGCGGGCTGAATCGCATGATGAACTTCCACATACGAGTGTACGGTTCCTTTACCTTCGACGCTTACCCAATCGTATTCGCGATCCCGTGTCCACGGACAGGCAGTCGTCGGTGGATAGCGGAGCAGGCCAGACTTCTTGCCTCGTTGCAAGCGGAAGTCGCCCTTGGCGCAGTAGTTGAAGAAGGCCAGATTCTCCTTATCGACATCCTCAATCGTCAATCTCATGCCGAGATATTCACCTTGTAGCATCGTGTTGGTCCTCCTCTTGATGTGCCTTACCCGCGCTGCATCACCATTGCCGAACCCGTGCCTGGCATGGCCCAGCCAAGATTTGCACTCAGCTCCGCATCTTTCACTTGTCGGCAACCACCTTCGCGATAGTCATAAGTGTGTCGCCGTTTGCCGTTCGGGCCGATGGGACAGGAATCGTCGACGTTGCCACGTAACTGGCGTACGTTCTCGATGACCATATTCATTCCGTGCGTGTAGCCCTCACAGAGGTGACCACCAGACGTATTGTTGGGTCGCTTGCCGCCCAGTTCGATGATGCCACTGGAGACGTACTGGCCGCCCTCCCCTTTCTTGCAGAAGCCGTAATCCTCAAGTTGCAACATCGTCGTAAAGGTGAATGCATCATACGACCCCGTCAGGTCGATATCCTCCGGTCCCACACCCGCATTGGGCCAGAGAATGTCCTTCGCGTAATGGCCAGCAACGGTCGAGATCGGGCCGTGCTGATAGTGCATGTCGATGCGTGGCTTGCAGCAACGTCCGACCACCGAGCGAATCTGCACCAGTGGCTGCTTCAGGTCTTTGGCACGTTCAGCGCGGGTCACAATCACGCAGGTGGCATTGTCGGTCTCCACGCAGCAATCGAGTAGATGCAACGGTTTGCAGATGATGCGCGAGTTCAGTACATCCTGGATGGTGTAGCGAGTCTTGTAGAACGCTTTGGGATTATTGGACGCATGTTGACTGTGGGCAACCTTCACGTGTGCAACTTGCTCAGAAGTCGTGCCATAGTCGTACATATGACGCAGGAACGTGGGCGCGAACATTTGTCCGGCACTCTGCCAACCATACGCGCGTGCGTGGACCTGGTCCCCGCTGATTGGCGCCGCCGAGCGTGCACCGGTGCCGCCGATGCGCACTTGGGTGAAACCATTCATCGACCGGAAGATCGCAACTGTCTTGCACATACCAGCTTCGATCACACCCATAGCAATCCCAATCAGCGCCTCGGTGCTAGAGCCTCCGCCATGCACGTCCATGTAAAAGTTCAGGCGAATACCGAGATCCCCAGCCACAAACGGTGACATAGTCGAATCGTTCCCGGAGTACGACAACATGCCATCGATGTCTGCAGCCTCAAACCCGGCGTCGTCCAACGCGTTGTTGATCGCCCAGGTCGCCAGGTTGCGAGTCGATTCTTGCGACCCGCGTCGATAGGTCGTCTCCCCTACCCCAACAATCGCGTATTTGTTGCGCAGGTATGTCGGAGTTGTTGCATCGATATCACTCTGTGCCATTCATCCCTCCTCTTTTTCGTCGTCGCGTGCGTCTGGTGCGTGCGTGTCTATGCAGCGTCAGTACGATGACGGACAAAGTTGGGTCTCCGCCTTTCCTGCATCGCTTGCCGCGCTTCTTTGTGGTCCTGAACCATCAGCGTCACCGCAGCGTCGCCCAAGCCGGCGTCCATGATCACGTTGGCTTAATGCTGGAACCACTTGTTTTGGCTCACCTCCTAGCACTCTTGATACGAGCGTGGCAAGCGCTGGCCGAAATCGGACTACGGAACATGCGTACAGTTGGGGTCACGTGCGCTGTGCACGAGGCGCTTGCCAGCTTTGATTCCGGTGCGTATGGGGCCTGCCCAGCAACACCGTTACCAAAGAACTTGCGAGAGGCAGCGCTACGTACCGCAAAAGGTTTGCCACACTCGCTCGTTAGGATTTGGTGGGGTGCGGTATTCAACAAATTCCGGTCGTAAGTCAAACGGGCGCGCGAGCACTCCCAGTAAGGTTTCCAATGGCGTCACGTCGCCACGTATGACAGCAGCCTGCAGTGCCTGTTCGACTCGATGGTTGCGGGGGATCACAGCAGGATTGTTCTCTCGCATCAGGGTGGCGGCATCTTGCCGTGAACCAGCCTCTCTATCCAACCGTGCCTGCCACCGCGTGACCCAATCTTCGTATCCAGCTGGGGCAGTGCTCCCTTCGGCGACATCGCAAAGGGAGCGAAAGGTGTTGGTGTAGTCAGCCGTATGCTCTTTCATCAGTGTCAACAGCGCTTCAATCAGTCCTGCATCCTCAGGCTCTTCGGTCGCCAAACCGAGCTTGCGACGCATCCCGTCTTGCCAGTAGCGTTGGAAATGGCCCGGAAACTGGTTGACTGTCTCCTCTGCCAGTGCAATCGCCTTGCTTTGTTGGTCGTCAAACAAGGGCAACAGGGTTTCGGCAAAGCGGGCGAGATTCCAGTAGGCAATCCGCGGCTGATTACCGAAGGCATAGCGACCATGATGGTCGATCGAGCTGAAAACCGTCGCCGGGTCGTACGCATCCATAAACGCGCACGGACCGTAATCAATCGTCTCGCCAGAAATGGTCATATTGTCGGTATTCATGACACCATGAATGAAACCCACATGCATCCAACGCGCAACCAACGCGGCTTGCGCTTCACTCACTGTGGCAAGCAAGGCGAGGTAGGGATTCGCGGTGGATGGTAACTGCGGATAATGTCGCGCTATCGCATAATCGGCAAGCATGCGAACTGCCTCTGTATCACCTTGGGCAGCGAAATACTCGAAGGTCCCGACCCGGATGTGACTGGCCGCAACTCTCGTGAGCACTGCGCCGGGTAACGGGGTTTCGCGAAACACCGGATCACCAGTGGTGACGATCGCAAGCGAGCGCGTCGTGGGAATCCCTAGCGCGTGCATCGCTTCACTAATGATGTATTCACGCAGCATAGGCCCAAGTGCTGCACGCCCATCGCCACGGCGCGAAAATGGCGTCGGCCCTGCACCTTTAAGGTGCAGATCATGGCGCTGGCCATCCACACCGATAACTTCGCCCAACAGGATTGCCCGCCCATCGCCAAGTTGCGGAACAAAGTTCCCGAACTGATGCCCCGCATACGCCATCGCCAAGGGCTCAGCCCAGTCCGGCACATGATTGCCCGCTGCCGTGGCCGTCCCTATCTCTCCCGTCCAATGCTCTGCCGGTAACCCTAGGTCTGTTGCCAGCGCATGGTTGAATTTCAGCAGACGCGGGCTCCGCACTGGCGTGGGTGCAAGTCGCGCATAAAAACGCTCCGGCAGACGTGCATAGCTGTTATCGAAGCGTGCTCCATTATCTGCGAGCGCGCTGGGGGAACCCTCTATAGTTCTCAATCCTGGCATGGGACATCCTTTTCCGGCCTCACCTCAGTGAGGTAGGCGTTGCTGACAATTTTCATCACGGTCAACCAGTGATCAGCCCGCTGGACTTTACATAATCACTGCCGACCCATACTACAGACCAGATACAATACTTTCCCTGGACAAGAAAGGTGTTTCATGAGTCTTTACCTCATTGCGATTATGCTGATCCTATCACTGTGCGTTCCCGCCAGGGCTCAAGACGAGATGTCGGTGGAAGAGGACCCTATCGATAAGTCGGTTGGGGCGTGTATCGACAAGGACTCTGCTCCAAACGCGATCGTTGCCTGTTTTAGCCAGGGTCACAGGCAGTGGGATGCGGAAGTGACAAAGCTCTACAATGAGCTGCTGGGCAAGCTTGATAACGACAAAAAAGAGACGCTGAAGACCGCGCAAGCGCAATGGGCACAGTACCGTGATAGTGAATTGCGCTTCATTGATGCACTGTATGCTGGCGAGGACCATCCCGCCCATGCGCCGCTGCGAGCGGATCAGCGCATGCAATTGATCCGTAGCCGCGCTCTAGCACTGCACGAATATCTCGCATCCTTGGAAGAACTTGCCGCCTCTGAGAACGCTGAGGAGAATGATAAAGACGCAGCTGAGGATGAACCCAAAGAGGTCAAATAGTACGCGCCAGACTTCATGTGACCGAGCCGGGGGTCGTCAACGGTCATCGGCTAAAGGAGGAGAATATGGAACAAACAGTGCGTATGCCGCTGGAAGGAATTCGCGTCCTCGATCTAACCATCTGGGTACAAGGGCCGCTGGCGTCGATGATGCTGGCCGACCTGGGCGCGGAGGTCATCAAAATAGAGAAACCCGGGCAAGGTGATTTCTCACGGGGAGCAGTATCGATGTTTGGCGGGCCACAGAAGTTTCCAGATGGGCGGAGTCTGATGTTCGAGATTGCCAATCGTAATAAAAAGGCCGTCGCTATCGACTTACGTCAGCCGGAAGGACAGCAAGTGTTCTATCGCTTAGTGGAACACGCTGATGTCATGGTCACGAATCTCCATCCGGCTACACTGCGCGAATTTCGTGTCGACCGTGAGACGCTGCTGGCGATCAAGCCAGAGCTTATTTACGCCCATGCGACGGGCTTCGGACCGCAGGGTCCCCATGCCGAGGATCCTTGTCAGGATACAGTTGGTATGGCGCGGTCTGGCTTCATGTTCAGCATGCCGACGGCCGACGGTGCACCAACCTATCCTCCGGGAGCGTTAAGTGACATTTTGTCCGGCACCATGCTGGGCTTCGGCGTGCTCGCAGCTTTGCTCGGGCGGGAACGTGTCGGGATGTCACAGGCAGTGTGGTCATCACAACTCAGCGCTATGATGTGGCTCCAGTATTACAACGTCGCGCAGTTTGCCAATATGGGAGCGGATTTCGCACCATTCGACCGCAATACCGTCGCCAACCCGCTGATGAATGTGTATCGCTGCGCTGACGGCAAATGGATTGCCTGTGGTATGGCTGTCGCGCAACGCTTCTGGCATGACTTCTGCGGGGTCTTAGGGTTACCCGAATTAGAGGATGACCCTCGGTTCGCCAAGGACAAGCAGCGCGCAGCTCACCGTGGAGAATTGATCACTATCCTCGACAAGGCGTTTGCTACGCAACCACGTGCGCACTGGGAACGGCTCTTTCGCGAGAAGGAGTTTTGGTTCTCTGTGGTAAACCAGACAAGCGATCTGGCAGACGACGAGCAGGTGATGGCCAATCGCTACATGGTGGAACTCGACTCAGGCCTCAAAACCGTGGCGTTTCCTTTTGCCCTGGAGAAAAGCGCAGTGCCAGCAACCCACGCAGCACCGCAGTTTGGCCAACATACTGACGAAATTCTCCAACAGCTGTGTGGCTACACGGTAGAGGAGATCCTCGCATTAAAGGAAAAGAACGTGGCGTGGTAGGAAATAGCTGGTGATGAGTGAAGGGCTGCTGGAGAGGCTACATCAAGGCAAAGCAGATTGATACAGTAGAATTGTCACTCTGAGTGAAACCAAGGATCGCTCCCCAAGATTCTTCGCTTCGCTGCTCAGAAACACACTCTCAGGCCGAGACGGGCTGGGGGAGGAGCGTGAACCCCAACCGGGCGGCGGTCCGTTTGAGGTGGCGAAGGGTGCGTTGA